>Ga0256839_1006001_pt1 | contig 10908 bp, 5 predicted proteins | sample 354166metaG_FD_185968 | JGI IMG/M metagenome (GOLD analysis project Ga0256839, IMG submission 185968) | Hydrothermal vent microbial communities from Mid Atlantic Ridge, Atlantic Ocean - 354-166 | ecosystem: Environmental > Aquatic > Marine > Hydrothermal vents | place: Atlantic Ocean: Mid... | reverse complement strand
TGCCCCATGAGCTTAACGGCTTAACAGCGGACGAGATTAAACAACATCGTCCACTAGTAGATGAACTTGCGAGGAAAGCCTTGGCGGCTCGTTAGCGTACTCACCCCAGCGGGGTCATGCCCATAAGGGCGGCTATCCACAAGGCTATGCCAACTAAGGCCGCGCTGGTGAAATTGGATAGGGAGCCTGCCAGCAAGGATTTTATGCCCAATTTAGATATCTCTTGTTTACGCTCTGGAAGAACCGCGCCAAGCCCCGCCATCAAAATGCCAACACCGACGAAATTTGCGAACCCACAAAGGGCGACCGTAATGGCGACTTGGCCTTGCAGGGAGAAATTGGCCATATCTTTGGTGAAGTTTAAATAGGCGAGAAATTCATTGGCAACCAGTTTTTCGCCCAAAAACGGCCCGGCGGCCAGAACTTCATTTGCAGGCACACCAATCAGCCAGGCAATGGGGGCAAAAATATAACCAAATACGGTGGATAAGGAAAATTCCGGATAGCCAAACCAGCCACCAATACCACCAAAAATACCATTAACCAAAGCGATGACCGCTACGAAAGCGATGATGACCGCAATAACATTGAGCATAATCGTCAACCCTGTAAGAGCGCCCGTCGTTGCGGCTTCGATGAGGTTGGTAGCTTTGTTGGGGTCTTCCTTTGTTTCTTTAAAACTGGCAATATCGAAAGGTTCTTCGGTTTCCGGAACCAATAATTTACCCATCAACAGCCCGCCGGGTGCCGCCATAAATGAGGCGACAATCAACAACTTCCCATCGACCCCAAGGGACATATAGACCACCAATACGGTGCCAGCAATAGAGGCCATACCGCAAGACATGACCGTAAATAACTGAGAACGCGTCATTTTTTTAAGGTAAGGTAGAATAGCCAAGGGGGCTTCGACCATGCCGACAAAAATACTGGCTGCGGACACAGTGGATTCGAGCCGTGACGCCCCGGTAACAAACCGTACCACGCCGCCGATAAGCTTAATCACCAAATCCATAATGCGCAGGTGAAACAAAATCGCGAATAAAGTTGCCAGAAAAATAATGATTGGGAAGACCTGGAAAGCCAAAATGGTACCAACGCCTTGCCGGCCTGCGGCAGGTGCCAAGACCCCCTCCATAGTGCCCCAATTGGACAGCTCACCAAACACAAAATACATGCCTTCGTTTGCGAATTTTATCACATGGGTAATCGCGCCCGTAACTTTGTTGAGAATAGTCGTGCCAAACGGAATGGCCAGTGCCAGCACCGCAATAGCAAATTGCAAACCCAATGTCCGGCCTGCATTTTTGTAATTTATCTTGTTCCGTGCTTCGGATAACCATATGGCAATCCCGATAAATACGATGACCCCTAATATATTGGCAATTGGCATATTGTCCCCATCCTCTTGTTTGCTTTATTCGGCGAAACATAGGCGGGAGACAGGGTATTTGTAAAGCTAGATTATGGTTCCTTATAAAGGTCAAACACCATATCGATATTCAGCGAACCTACGCCCATAGACATATCATAGTCGGGCATGGTGTAGAGAAAGTCCAGGCGTATGGTTTGGTCATTGAGGTCACCATTTCGGCGCCTTATGCCACTGAAACGGTCAAATTGGAACATTTTCGTGGATGTTGCCTGTAAATCACCAAGGTCATTTACATCGCTAAATGTGGTGATATTGCTGCTAGTAGCGCGGCGGCCATAGCGAAAGCCGGCATCATTGCCGCGCCTGGTCACGCCCGCTTCGATCTTAATGTCGTTCAGTGAAATAGTGTTAGAGAAATCCTGTGTCGAATTGGCGATAGAAGCTAAGGCACGTAAAGAGAATCTGGTATTGCGAGATGTAATGAAGAAACTATGGGAATAGGCTTTACCAGGGCCGTCAAGCGCAATGTCTGTCAGTGTTCCCATGGTAAACACACCGCCAAAACTATCACCTGCATCAAGATAGCCATCACCGTCATCATTTAGGGCTTGGCTAATTGTATTGCCGCCTTGGGTGATACCAATCATCATGCCTTGGTTTGCATTTGGCCCAACATGCTCGCTTAGGCTATCGGTCAAGTTAAACTGCCCGAAATTGTTGGAATAGGGAATCATTTGCGCCCCAGCCGCTACACAGCAGCTTCCCGTAGCAAAAATATAATTGTCATAAATGTCAAAATTTTGCCCGTCGTGAACTACGGCACAGCCATAAGTTCGACACCAAAAATCACTGTCTAGGAAACTTGCATAGGCAGGTATTTGCCAACCGAAAACCGCCACAATACTGGCAAGTAATTTGAGGAATTTTCGGCGGCTAAACATGGTTATGGTGCGTGATATTGGATAGATTGAATATCCACAGGTGTTGAGCGGAACTTATTTTGCGGGGCAAATGAATTATTCATTTTAAAATCAATAGTATAGCTATTCCCAGATTTTACCCCCTCAACCTCATCGAGTTTCATGACGTAATTTCGAACACCTTGATCAAGAACAACGGCGGACATTGGCATTTCGGCGACGGTTTCTCCGGCTTTATCTTTGACGAATGCCGTGCCTTTTAGGCGCGCATGGGCATCACCATCATTTTTAATGGTCATGGTGATCATATTCTTATTATCGCCGCCAATCATGACATTACTAACTGCAGGTTTGCTCTCGGATGGTGTCAGCGTAAGATAGAATAGCGATGCTAATTGGTATTTATTCCACACACCGGATGTATCCCCGCGTTCATCTAAGGCTGGTAATAGGGTGGTTGCCAGTAAGGCGAAGCGGTGGTCACCTTTTTGTTTAACTTTGTAAGGGACGTTAATCTCGACGATAACATCCATAGAGGTCTCGGGCTTTAGTGTCACACTGGCTGGACTGAATCTTATCCATTCAGCGGCGGAGCGTTCGCTTTCTCCTGGAGGGCTAAGGGATAATTTGCCGTTTTTGTCTAATGTCCAATCGGCCAAGCCCATGGTCAGGCTAATGGTTTTTGTTTTGTGGACATTGCCAATGGTAATCACTTGACGGTGGCGGTCTCCGGGTTTGATGGTCATCTCAACTGTGGAGGGCTGAATACCGACGCCAAAAGCATGGGCAACAGGTGCGTACATGCCTATTGTGGCAATGGAACCAGCACAGATTAAAGCCGATGTGACCATAAAGTTTTTCATTTTCTTATTCAGGCGGATAAGCATATTGTTCATGTCCTTATTAAGTTGAGGCTTGTGTATAACAATAATTGTTTGCGAGTTTGTTAATTGTACTGTTGTCAATAAACGCAAAAAAGCCCCACCGAGGGGGCGGGGCTTTAATGCAGGTTGTCCCACATTCAGGGACTTCCTTATGCGTGAACTTTTAAACTACGGTACGTAGATTGTGTAAGTAACGTCTGCTTGCACAGTACCAGAACCCATAGAGAGGTCGTAGCCAAGGCCAGTACCGTCGTCCAAGGTGTAAGTGCTGTCAAAGCGAACAGATTGTGATGCCAAGCTACCACGTGCAGCCGCAGTGCGGACTGTTCCGTCAAACACTTTAGTTGGCGCTAATTCCATAGCACTTAAATCGGTAACAGTTCCGGGGAACGTACCAGGGGTTTGTGCATTTGCACCATAAGCAAGGCCATCATTGCCAGACACATTAAGAGCCATAGCAAATGTGATACTGCTCATGTCCAGAACACCATCTGCTAAGAAATCACCTGTAGCAACAAAGGCAGAGCTTTGCGCAAAAATGTCAAATGCAGCATTAGAAGCTACATAAAAGCTTGAATTATGCTCATTGACCATGCCGCTTGTAACGTCGCTATTTGCGTCAATTCCAAATGCAGTCAATGTGTCAGCAGCGTCAAGAACGCCAGCAGTGCCATTATCCACGAAAGTACCGTTATCCGCACCGCCCGTTACAGGGTTAGTAGCCGCAACCGTACCGTCATTGTTGACGTCGGTAACGATCGCATCAAGCGTACCCGTAAGTACGGCTGCGCCATCAGCAGCGATAAGGTCTGCACCAGCAGAGCCAGATGCGTTTGTTAAAAGCACAAAGTCAGACACAACAGGTGCGTCGTTAGTCCCGTCAATGCCGTCTGCGCCCCAAACAACAACTACGCCCAGTACTTGGAAGAATGGACGGTCGATGATTGATGCATATGCTGTTGATGCCGTCACAAGCGCGGCAGCCCCACCAGCTAAAAGTAGTTTTTTAAGTTTCATAGTCTTTTCCCATAGATCAATTTACCCCGAGTTTTCCCGGTTGTGAGATAAATATAGGATAAAGGCCTTTAAACGCCGTTAGAGGATTTGGTTAAGATAGGGTAAAATATTTGCCCGCAAATATCCCCATTATCGGCACATTGGCGCCCAATTCGTGATATAACTGATTCTTAAAGCACAAAAGGAAAAAGTTATGAAGCGTCAGTCACTTCTCATCATTGGTGGTATTTCCCTGTTCATTCTGGCCTGGTGGGTCGGCTATGCCCTTTTGGGTGACTTGGACTTCAAAAAGAAAGCGGTTGAAATCGCGCCGCCTGCGTCAGTTACACAAACGGTACAAGATGCCGCAGGTATTGAAGACGCACAGGGCGGCGAAGATGGGCAAGATACACGAAAGAAAAAACGCGTGGATAATGCGCCGTTCTTAAATACTGGCTGGAAAATTGATGAAGCCAAGACCACACCCCGCGCATGTTTACAATTTAGCTTACCTATGAACCGGGCGGACAATCTGAAAATTTCAGACTATATAAGGGTAGAGCCGGAAACCAAGATAACCACGGAAATCATAGGCAAGCGCCTGTGTCTCTCCGGCCTAAAGTTTTCTAAAGACTATACCGTGACTATGCTATCCGGTCTGCCCAGTGCTGGTGATAAAGTGCTGGCTGAAGATAAAAGCATAGAAATTAGCTTTGGTGACCGTCCGGCCCATATCGCCTTTGCTGGCAATGGGGTTATCCTGCCGCGTATTGGTGCGCAAGGACTGGCCATTGAGACCACTAATATCAAAGAACTGGAAATCGAAGTGTTTCGGGTCGGTGATCGCATGATCGCTAGGCGCAGGCCAGACACAGGCGAAACCATCCCTGAGGGTGATTATTATTATGCCTATGATAATGTTGCCACCGACGTGCGTGAGCAAATCTGGAAGGGCACGCTCAGCATTGATAGCTCACCTAACACCATAACGACTACAGTTTTTGACCTTGGCGCAGCTATCGGCGCATTAAAACCCGGCGCATATATTGTTGAAGCCGTACGTAAGCGGGTGGATGATGAAGATTACCGTCCGGCAAGGGCGTGGCGCTGGATTATCTCCACCGACTTAGCTTTTACCACCTATCAAAGTCCGTCTGGTCTTGATGCGACTGTGCGCTCTATCACTACGGCAAAACCTATGCGTAATGTTCGTGTGGACTTAGTGGCTCGGAATAATGAAATGCTAGGCCGTGGGGTAACCGACAAAGAAGGACGCGTGCATTTTGATGCGCAACTCCTCAAGGGCAAAGCCGGCCTAAGCCCGCGTATGCTTATGGCATATGGTGTTGCTGGTGATTATGCCTTGCTCGATTTCAACCGCTCCCCACTGGATTTATCCGCATTTGCTATTGGGGGGCGTAGCGTCTCTAAAGATATAGATGCTTATGTTTTCACAGACCGTGGCGTATACCGTCCAGGCGAGACCGCCAATATTACGGCCATGTTACGCACGGCCAAAGCAGAAGCCATTGATGGTCGTGTGGGGCAGGTTCGCTACCTAAAACCAAATGGTCAAGAGTTCCGCAAAGTCAGGTTTGACAGGCTAGATGCAGGTACAGTCTTGCAAGCTTTCGCAATCCCGAAATCCGCGCCACGCGGTATGTGGCGCGCCGTGGTTGAGATTGACGGTATGGGACAGGTGGGGGCTATAGGTTTTGATGTGCAGGACTTTGTACCGCAAAAATTAAAAGTAGATGTGAAGATTGATAATGCACCGCTGCGATCGGACGAAATCCGGCCTTTGGAAGTCTCGGCGCAATTCCTTTATGGAGCGAACGGCGCCGATCTGGCGGCAGAGGCCGAAGCCCGTATTCGGGTTGACCCGAACCCGTTTCCGGCGCTTAAAGGTTATCAATTCGGCTTGGACGAAGTCGCATTCCGTGAAGAGTTCATAGATCTGGGCGGCGGTACAACCGACGAAAAAGGTCTGCTCATGCTGGATATGTCTGTGAAAGACGCCGAAATTAGCTCCATGAAACCCTTACGCGCCGAAATTACAGTCGGTGTTTCAGAGCCAGGTGGGCGCTATGTGCAAAACAGTACCCGTATCCCAGTGCGTACGCAGGACAATTATATTGGTATCAAGCCCAACTTTGCCCGCCGCCCAGAGCGGAATAAGCCCGCAGGTTTTAATATCCGCGCCGTAGATTGGCAGGGCAAGCCAGCCGCAATGGACATAGAGTGGACTTTGGTCAAAGAGGAATATCATTATAATTGGTACCGCAGACATGGTCGCTGGCAGTACCGCTATGATAGCAATGATATAGAAATCGCCAAGGGTATTGTGGCAGCATCTGCGCAGAATGGTGCCCATGTGGAGCGGACACTGGATTGGGGGCGCTACCGTCTGATAGCCAGTGGGGTGGATGGTGAGATTTCTTCTTCCTATAGGTTTTGGGTTGGCTGGGGTGGCAGTACGACTAGCAATGCCCCCGACCAAATTGAAATGGGCGGACCTGAACTTGATGTGAGTGCAGGTCAGATGGTCAAACTCACCATCAATTCCCCCTATGCAGGCCTTGGTGAATTGGTCATTGCCGACCAAGCCGTACGCTCCATAAAAACCGTCAATATCCCCAAAGGCGGCTCTGAAATCATTGTGCGTATGCCCAAAAATATGGGTTCTGGGGTTTATGCTCTGCTGAGTGTTTATACGCCCAGAAGCGCAGATAAACGCCCTGTGCCGCGCCGTGCCGTTGGCATTACTTATATGAAAGCCAATGTGGAGCGGCAGAAATTGGGCGTTTCGCTCAGTGCGCCGGATGTGGTCAAGCCGCGCCAAACCCAGAAAATCCGGGTAGATTTCAATAATACGCCGCGCGGGGAGAAAGTTTATCTGACCTTGGCCGCCGTGGATGAGGGCGTTCTACAAATCACCAAATACAAATCTCCCAACCCAGAATCCTTCTATTTTGGCCGTAAATCTTTGCCGCTCACCGTGCGCGATGATTATGCCCGCTTGCTTAATCCCAATCTCGGTGAGCCGACATTGGCGCGCTCTGGCGGTGATACTTTGGGCGGGGAAGGGCTTACGGCAGCACCGATTAAAGTCGTGTCTCTTTATTCCGGTTTGGTGGATGTTAAGGGCGGCAAAGTGGTTGTCCCGGTTAAACTACCGGACTTTAACGGTAAATTACGTCTTATGGCCGTGGCCTGGAGCCGTACTGCGGTGGGCAGTGATGTCAAACCCATGATTGTACGCGACGCCGTGCCTGCCGTTTTGTCTTTGCCGCGTTTTCTCGCGCCGGGCGACAAAGCCTTGGCGACGATTTCCCTTGATAATGTTGGCGGTGTGGCTGGTGATTATGGGCTAGCCCTAACCGGAGACGGGGTGCTGTCAATCGGGAATGTTCGCGATAAGCTCAAGCTCGGCAAAGGTGAACGCAAAAGCCTGACCCGCGAAATCCTGACCGCCCAGACGGGTATCAGTACGGTCAATCTGGCCGTGACTGGCCCGGGCGGCTATAAGGTCAATTCTGCCTATGATATTCAGACCCGCTCAGCATTCCTGCCCATATCCAAAATGGTCACGGCACCCATGAAAGCCGGAGAAGTGTTCCGCTTGGATGCAGATATGCTCCAGGGCTTTGATCCGGGCAGTGTTGATGTCAATGTGTCCTTCTCGCGTACGCCGGGCGTTGACCCAACCGCCTATGCCACTGCCGTTTCGCGCTATCCTTACGGCTGTTCCGAACAAACCGTTAGCGCTGCTATGCCACTCTTATACGCCCACGAACTGGGCGGTGTGCCGGGTATAAATGAGGCCGAAGCCAAATTTGCCCTGCAAGTGGCCGTGGACAGATTGCTGAACCGTCAAAGCAGTGATGGCAGCTTTGGTCTGTGGCGTGCCAATGACCGTTATGCTCGGCCTTGGCTCGGTGTTTATGTGACGGATTTCTTACTACGCGCTAACGACAAAGACTATATAGTATCCGATAAAGCTTTAGATAAAGCATTTAAGGCTTTGTATTCTATAACTAAAATGCCGCGCTATCCTAGTCTGAACTATCTCTATGACTATGAGGTTGATAGTATTGAGCGCCGCCTATCCCGCCAGGCCGAAGCCGCCGCCTATGCCCATTATGTGCTTGCCAAGAACGGCAAGGGTAAGCTTAAGGACATGCGGTATTTCTCTGATAATCACGCCAAGAAACTGCGCACTGGTATGGCGTGGGGACATTTGGCGACGGCTCTATCCATGATGGGGGATGAGCGCCGTGCGGATCAGGCTTTCAAAAAAGCCCTGTCTTTGTTAGATGTGGATGTCGATTACGACTATTATCAATCTCCAACCCGTGATGCTGCTGGACTGTTGGCTATGATAAAGGAGGCTGGGCAAGATCAATATCTTGAGGAAGCCCAAGCCGCGTTCCAAAAACACCTCAAAGAACCAAATCGCCTCAACACCCAAGCCCAAGCACAAGTGATATTGGCTATACGCGCTTTCCTCAAAGACAGTGAGCCTGTCAATATTGCCGCAAAAAATGCGAAAATTACGATCAATGGCGGTGTTGCGAAATCGCATCTTTATAACACTGATATGGCCAATAACCCGAGCTTCACCAACAAGACTGACAAACAGGTCTGGCGTTCGGTGATGATTAGCGGCACTCCGCTTAAGGCGCCGCTCGCGGTTAATGAGGGCTATAATGTCAGCAAGCGTGTTCAGAAAATGGACGGTACATTGGCCGATCTCAGTGATATAAAACAGGGCGAGCGTTATATTGTTAAAATCAGTTTCAATTCTACAACGGCGCGTTCCGGCTTGGCGGTTGTCGCCGATCTTCTGCCAGCTGGCATGGAGATAGAAGCCATATTGGAACCGGGCGAGACGGCTTATGAAAATGTCGGCAAGTTGAGTAAGTTCCAAACTTCGGAAATGCGCGACGATAGATTGGTTGCCGCCACCCGTACTTATAATAAACGCACATACCGCATAGCCTATCTGGTACGCGCCGTAACGCCGGGTGATTTTATCTGGCCGGGTGTGGTGGTCGAAGACATGTACCGCCCCCAAGACCACGCTATATCTGAAGCTAAACGGGTACAAATCGCGCCCCAGGGTAAGGGGTAGGGGTATGGAGTATATAACAAACATCCCATCCCCTCACCACGCTGTCGCGCGCCTCTCCCTAAGGGAGAGGCTAAGTTTGCCAAATCTTGGTAATGTTTTTGCGAGAGTAATGATAGACAAGCCAACGTCTCCTCTCCCATGGGGAGAGGAACAAGGTGAGGGGTAAGTAGTGGTGCGCTCCGAATGAACCTCATCACCAAAATAAAATGGGTATTTCTCCTTATCATGAGCGCATTTTTGCTGGCCAATATCATTTTTCCGCCGCCGCTTGAGCGGGCTTATGATACATCCGTATTGGTCACGGACAAACGCGGACAGTGGTTGAGCGCATTCACCGTAGATGATGGCCGTTGGCGGCTTAAGGCGGATATGGACGAAATTGATCCGCGTTTTGTCACGGCGCTCATTGCTATAGAGGACAAACGGTTTTACCGCCATAGCGGTATTGACCCGCTGGCCGTTTTGCGTGCTTTACGGACATGGCACAGGCAGGGCGAAATCGTATCGGGCGCCTCCACTCTAACCATGCAATTAGTGCGGCAACTGGAACCGCGCCCGCGCACATTTAAATCAAAAATCATCGAAAGTTTTCGCGCTTTACAGCTGGAATTGCGCCTGTCCAAGCGCGAAATTTTGTCGCTCTATCTCACCCATACCCCTTATGGCGGTAATGTGGAGGGGATTACGGCGGCGGCACATGTCTATTTTGATAAGCGCCCAGACCAGCTCACCGACGGGGAAATTGCCCTGCTGATAGCCTTACCCCAAGCCCCAGAATCCCGCCGCCCGGATCGTCACGTGAAAAATGCACGGAAAGCCAGAGATGTAGTTTTGGATAAATTATATGCCGCCAATATTATCACAGAGCGACAACGCAACGAGGCCAAAGAAGATAGCGTCCCGTCTATGCGCAAAACTTTCCCGCAAAAAGCGTGGCTGGCAGCGCACAAGGTGAAAGCCAAGGTAAAGCGAGACGGTAAAATTGCCTCAAGTCTCGACGGCGAGCTTCAGCAACACGTCCAGCGTCTTGCGGCGCAGTTCACCGAAAGCTTGGATAACAATGTCGCGGTTCTAGTGGTTGAGAACGAAACTATGAAAGTCCGCGCCCATGTGGGCTCAGCTGGGCGCGATAGGCCGGGGGGATGGATTGATATGACCAACAGTATCCGCTCGCCCGGTTCAACGCTCAAGCCGTTTATCTACGGTTTTGCCTTTGATGACGGCCTATCTGCACCAGGTTCGTTTATTCTGGATGCGCCGACCCGGTTTGGTTCATACCAGCCAGAGAATTTCAACCGCCGCTATCACGGTGATGTTCGTGTGTTTGAAGCTTTGGCGCATTCGCTTAATGTGCCTGCGGTTTTGGCGCTCGATAAGGTGGGTACGAAACGGTTTGAGGCGGCTTTGCAGCTTACGGGTTCTCGGTTGGTGGTGCCAAATAACGGGGACGGGCAGGCGGGGCTAGCTATGGCGCTGGGGGGGCTGGGGCTTAAGGCGCAAGATTTGGCAGTGCTTTACGCTGCGCTGGCCAATGGCGGTAAAGCCCGCGAACTTCTATGGACAGAAGAGGGGAAGCTTGGGTCTAGCTACCAAATGCAC
>Ga0256839_1006000_pt1 | contig 10911 bp, 11 predicted proteins | sample 354166metaG_FD_185968 | JGI IMG/M metagenome (GOLD analysis project Ga0256839, IMG submission 185968) | Hydrothermal vent microbial communities from Mid Atlantic Ridge, Atlantic Ocean - 354-166 | ecosystem: Environmental > Aquatic > Marine > Hydrothermal vents | place: Atlantic Ocean: Mid... | reverse complement strand
AACCCTGGGAGGGTCTGGAACTCAACGCAACAGGAGGAACTGGCGGAGGAAGCCTCGCCTTCTCGGCAACCACGCTGACGGCAGGCAGCACTCCCAGGGTCGCTCAGGCTGCAGCCTGTGAGCCACAAACCTTAATATCCCCGCTGCTCCACCTGTGCCCATGGGGCTTGCTGAGTTTGCGGTTGCGGCGCTTGCAGGCGGGCTGCTCGGGCTTGAGAGGCACTCCGCCGGCAGGCTCACGGGCGTGCGCACCTTCATGCTCATCTCCACAGCCGGCGCCATAAGCTCGGCTATTGCAGCCAGCAGTGGCTACGTGCTCGTGCTTCCAGCGGCGGTTCTCGGGTTCTTTATGCTTTCAGCCTTCATAGGTGTGATGCGATGCGTGATAGAGGACGACACCGGCATGACCACCGTGGCTGCGAGCGCCGTTGCCTTCCTCACGGGCGTGCTGGTGGGCTTCGGCTACATCGCCGAGGGGGTGGTGATGGCGATCCTCACGGCGCTGATACTCAGCCTCAAGGACTACACCACAGCCCTCACCAGAGCAATGAGCCACCGCGAGGTAGCCAACGCCATGGAATTCGGGATGATAGCCTTTGTTCTCTATCCTGTGCTCCCCGAGCACCCCCTTGACCCCTGGGGGCTTGTGAGTCCAAAAAAGCTGGTGTTCATAGTCATAGTCGTCACCGGCATAGGTTTTGCAGGCTTTTTAGCGCTGCGCTGGTTTGGGGCTGAGCTCGGCATGCCAGTTGCAGGTGCTCTGGGCGGGCTGGTGAACAGCCAGGCAGCCGTAGGGGCGCTGGCTGCGAGGGCTAAGCAGAACAGGGAGCTTGAGGAGCCTGTGCTGCATGGGGTGCTGCTTGCTGGTGGCGTTGCACTGCTCAGAAGCCTGGCGATAGCCTCGGCGCTCAGCACTCAGGTTGCCGCCTTCATGCTCGCCCCCTCGCTTCTCATGGCGCTGCTCCTGAGCATTCCCGCAAGCTTCAGGCTGGGCAGGGAGAGGGGCAGGAGGCTGGAGCTTGAGATGCCCTTCGCAATTCTGCCGGCGGTGAAGTTTGCGCTCATCTTCACCGGCATAACCGCCTTAGTAAAGGCAGCCCAGAGCGTCTCGCAGGCTGGCATGTATCTGGCTGCCTTCATAGCCGGCATGGCATCCAGCGGGGCGGTGGTGGCGAGCTTCAGCATGCTCGCCGCCAGGGGCGAGCTCTCACCCGAAGCTGCCGGGGCAAGTGCCGTGCTCTCCAGCATCGCAAGCATGCTGAGCAAGCTGATGCTCGTGAGAGCCTCCGGCACCGGCAGGCTTGCATGGAGGGCTGCGGGCTACTACTCGGCAGCGATTGCAGGAGGAGCGCTCATGCTGCTCCTTGAACTCTACACCCCCTTCTCGTAAGCCTCAAGCACGGCGCTCACCAGCATCTCCCGTGCTTCACGCGAGATGGGGTGGAACACGTCCCTGTACTCCCCGCGCCTGTTGCGCACCGCTGGCATTCTCACCCACAGTCCGTGCTCCCCCTCCATCACGCAGAGGCGATGCACCACGTAGGCGCCATCAAAGGTCACGCTGGCATACGCCTTAAGACTCCCCGCATCCTCAACTCGGTATATCCTGACCTCGGTAATTTCCATCTCACCCACCTTTTTCAGTGTGCTCCTTTACACTTTCTCCTGCTCCCTTTTATACTTATTCCTTCACCTCAACCCGCAGCACCTTTCTTCTCACCGGCACCAGCCTCTTCAGCACCACCTCCGCGCTCTCTTCCAGGGTGTAGCGGTGCATCCCCACCTCAGGTAGCTCGCCGTTGACCTCGTAGATATAAAGCCCGTCCTCGCCGTCTATGCTGGTCACATACTCCATGTCCCCCTTCCTCTCCACCCTCACACCCGCAACACTCTTCAGCGCCTCAAGCACGGTGGTGCTTTTTCCAACCCTCACCCTGTGCACGCTCGCGAGCTCGTCCAGCGCCCTGTAGAGGGGTTCAAACCTCGCCCTCAGCACCAGCGTTCTGCCGAAGCGCCTGCTCTCCACCAGCCCTGCACCCTCAAGCACCCGCACGTGCTTTGCAGCCACCGGCACCGAGATTCCCAGCACCTTAGCAATGCCGGTTATGTGCATCTCCCGCTGCAGCAGCATTACGAACATCCGCCTCCTGGTGCTGCTCGCCAGCGCGCCGAACACATCCATGGGTGCACCTCTGCATCAAGATTATAAAAGCTTGCCGCCATAGAGGTGGCATGGACATTGAGATAATAAACCTCAGGGTATTCAACGGGGTTGAGTTTGTTGCCCGCTCGGCTAAGGTGAGCGGCATCGGCAGGGTGCGCTGCGAGTGCGGCTCCCGCAGGGACTGCGAGCGCTGCTCCGGCAGCGGCATGAGGGAGCCCACCGACGAGGAGATATTCAGGATGATTGTGGAGAACGACTACTCCAGTGCCCTTGAGCACGTGGTGTTCAGCTTTGAGATTCACGGGCTGAGCAAGGGCAACGCCTTAGAGCTGCTGGAGCACCGCATCGCCTCCCACACCGGCAGGAGCACCCGCTACCAGAGCGAGGTGGGGTTTGACTTCAACCTCCCGCCAAAGGTGGAGGAGGTGCTGGAGAAGCATGGCATAGCCGCGGAAGAGTACAAGAAGCTGGCGCTCACTGGCGCTCCGCTGCCGGAGCACCTGCCGGAGGCTGAGCGCGGGCTGCTTGAGGAGTACGCCGCCCTCATCCGTGCGAGCAGGAAGGCGTACTCGCGCATGCTGGAGCTGGGTGCCGGAAAGGAGAGCGCGCGCTATGCGACGCCCTTCGCGATGCACACCGCCTACACCTACACCATCAACCTGCGCAGTCTGATAAACTTTTTCGGTCTCCGCCTGTGCGTGCGTGCCTCGCCGGAGATGCGGGAGCTCGCGGCTAAGCTCTATCTTGCGGTCAGGGAGAAGTTTCCCTGGATAAGCCTGGTGTGGTGCAGAGGATACAACTCTGGAGCATGCCCCGAGAATGAGGTTAGAGACTCGCCCCAGGGCAGGGAGTGCCCCTTCAGGAATCCTGAAAGCAGCGTCTTCATACCCACAAGGAGGCAGGTGCGCGCCGGGATTAAGCTGCGTCCCTTCAGCCAGCAGGACTTTGAGAGGCTCAGGGAGAGGCTGCTTGAGCGCTGGTCTCACAGCAGCGGCTCTGGCTGAATCTCCGGGGGCAGCACAGGGAGCTCAGCCTTCTGCACCACCATCCTGTCATCGCAGTGCAGCACCCTTGCAAGCACGCACCTCTTGCCTGTCTGGGTGAGGGCAAAAACGGGGGCTGGACTCTGGAGCTGCAGCTTCGCCTCAGGCGCAACCATCTCCCTCACAGCCCGTGAGGCGCAGCTCCAAACCACGTCCGCATGCTCGGCTATCAGCTCAGCCTCCCTCTCGCCTATCCCCGAGGTGTGCACCACAAACCTCACGAGCCTGCTGTCGGTGAGCTCCTCAAGCATCTCTGCTCGCTCTCCCGGAACCACCACACCCACCCTGCGGTATCCCTGAGCAAGCGCGAGCCTGGCACCCGCAAGCTGGTCTATCTCAGCCCTCTCAGACACCAGCATGCACCCCAGCTCCTGCAGCCTGCGCTGCGTCTCGGGTATGGGGGTGGTGCTCTCAAGCACGGGTATAACAGCACCAACCGCCCTCACAACCCTGCCCAGGCTGGCAACCACGCTTCCAGCTCCGTCGCACATCACCACCGCCGCATCCAGCACGCCCTCGTCCAGGCAGTCAGCCAGCATCTCGTGGGCACCCCAGCTCACGCTGGGCGTGGTGAGCTCAAGCACACGCTCGGTGCTGAAAAGCCCCAGCTCCTCCATGTGCTTCCTGAGCACCCTCTCAATGCTCTCCCTGCTCTCCTCCTCATGCCCGAAGGCGCCGCTCCTCAGCGGACACCTCCTGAGCTTCGGCTCCTCCAGCACCTTTATCTCGCCATCCTCCACCCTCACCCTCGCCTTGACCATCTCAAGCTCATGCACACCCACATACCTTCTCATCCACACGCCTCCCTGCTTTTAAGAAATCCCGCCGCATCTGCCCTGCAGCGCACGCAGTGGCGCATCTGGGGCAGGTATGCGGAGCAGAGCTCCCGCAGCCTCTCCACCTCTTCAGCAGAGGGCTCCCGCATGCCCGCGAACCTGCTGCCCCTTACAGGAATCAGAGGGATGATGTTGTGGATTCTCGCACCTGCAAGTGCCGCAAGCCTGGCGATCTCCGGAATTTCCTCACCGTTAACCTCCGGGATGTAAACTGTGTTCACCTTAACCACAAAACCCATTCTGCATGCCTCCTCAAGCCCCTTCCACTGCCTCTCAGCGTGAACCCTCCAGCCCTCATAGCCAGTCAGCCTCCTTCCGCCATACTCCACCCACGAGTACACCTTGGACCAGGCTTCCGGGGAGAGGGCGTTGATGGTTACGGTTACAAAGTTCACACCCGCCCGCTTCAGCTCCCCGGCAGCCTCAGGAAGAAGCAGCCCGTTGGTGCTCACGCACAGCATCAGCTCCGGATAGCGCTCCCTCAGCATCCTGAAGGTCTCAAGGGTCTCGGGATTGGCAAGCGGCTCCCCTGGACCGGCTATTCCAGCCACGCTCACCCGTGGAATGCGAAGCAACACTTGCGAGAAGTGCTCCACCGCTTCCTCCGGAGAGAGCAGCCTTGCGGTAACTCCAGGTCTTGACTCATTCACGCAGGAGTACCTGCGCAGGCAGTAGTTGCACTGCATGTTGCATCTCTTTGCCACCGGCAGGTGCACCCGTGCATGAGTCTCGCACGCGGCGGCGCTGAAGCATGGATGCCTGTGCACATCCCACATAATCACACATCAGGATATGATGATATTTAAACTTTACCTGTGCACAGTGTAAAGACCCGGCACTCCCGGAGTGTGCAGTTGCAGCTCAGCCTACTCAATCTCCAGAGCCTCGCGGAGAGCGTTTTTCAGTGCCCTGCCTTCCCCCACGATTATAACGTGCTCCCTGCCGTGCTTCTTCACCTTCACCCCGTGCTTCCTGGAAATCTCCAGCAGCCTTGCGGGCGTCAGTCTGTCGGTGAGCCTGATTCTCGCCCACCTTCCGGACCTGGGGAGGCGCGGATAAAACCTGGCTGGAGCTGGCGCCTCCTCCCTGTAGACACCCCCTTTTCGTATGCTCTCAAACACCTCCGTCCACCTCTCCAGAAACTCGCTGCCGAGCTGCTCGGCGCTTGTGAAGATGCGCATCTGTGCCTCGTCAAGGGCTGCCTCTATTCTCATGAGAATCTCCGGCTCCTCCGTACCCCTGCTGCGGAGGTCGTTGAGCAGGCTCTTTGCATTTCTGAGAAGCTCGCTAACACCCTCTGCCCTGCCCCCCTGCCTGAGCACCTCCACCAGCATGTCCATGGTCGCCAGCCACCTCTGCGCCAGCATGTCCCTACGGCTCACCGTCGCACCTCCTGGTCTCCACGTACTCGCTTGTAAGGTAGCGGTATGCAGAGTAAGCGGCAGTAACGCCCTCGGCAACACTTATTATAGCCTGCCTGAACCCTCCTGCGGTGACATCGCCTGCTGCAAAAACGCCCGGCAGGCTGGTCCTCGCCTGCTTGTCTGTGACTATCTCGCCCCTCTCATTCACCTCCACACCCAGCTTCCTTGCAAGCTCGCTCCTGGGTATGCCGCCTATCGCCACAAACACCCCTTCAACCTCAAGCCTCTCCTCCCTGCCACGCCTCTGCATCACCACCCCCGTGACCACCTCATCACCCAGAATCTCAACCACGTTGGTGTGGTTTACAACCTCAATTTTCGGATTCTCCTCAACCTTCTTCAGATTCGGCGGCTCCGCATGCAGGCTCTCGTCCCTGCACAGGATGAACACCCTCTCCGCATACTCCGCCAGCAGCAGCGCCTCCTTAGCTGCTCCATCGCCCCCGCCCACAACCGCCACCCTCCTGCCCCTGAAGAGCGGCGCATCGCACAGGGCGCAGTAGTACACACCCCTGCCCTCAAACCTCTCAGCATTTTTTGCTGGCAGCTTCCTGTGCACAGTGCCTGTTGCCAGGATAATGCTCTTAGCCTCATACCTGTCAGAGCGGGTGAGCACTTCAAAGCCGTTGCACCCCCTCTTTATATCCTCCACCCGCTCCTCCACCAGCTCAACACCGTAATGTGCTGCATGCTCAAGCAGCCTCTCCGCCAGCTTGCCCCCGGGAATGCTGACAAAGCCAGGGTAGTTCTCAACCAGCGTGGTGGTGGCTATCAGCCCTCCCGCATCCTCGCCAACTATGAGAGTGCGCAGGTTCAGCCTCCCCGCATACATTCCAGCGCCAAGACCTGCAGGACCGGCACCAACAACACACACGTCATACACTCAGATCACCCCATAAACCCTGACACACCCGGGGCATAAATACTTTCTGGCTTTCCCCAGATAAGCCCCGGCACCTGCGCTACTGGAAGGGAATAGGGTGTGTGATGAGCATAGCGACAGCCTGCAGCATGCTCAGCTTGCCACTCCGTAATCCGAAAGCTTTTTAATATGGTGGAGAGAGGTAGCATGAATGCGAGGCTACTTAGCTTTCCTGCTGGCTGGCATGGTGCTGGGAGGCGGCGCCTTCATGCTTCTCTCAAAGACCGTCAGCGCCGTGCCTCCAGACCGGGAGGAGATATACGAGCTGTTCCAGTGCCCCTGCTGCGGGCAGCCGATAAGTGCGGGATGCTGCGAGCTCGCGGTGGAGAGGAAGGCTTATGCTGATGGACTCATAGATGCGGGGCTTGACAGGGAGGAGGTTATACTCAGGTACATTGAGAGGTATGGCATAGACTCCTTCAGGAACGAGAACCTGAAGGAGGAGTACCGCAGGAAGCTGCTGGAAAAAGCACCCGAAAACAGACCCGTGGTTGAGGCTGAGACCACCGAGCTTGACCTGGGCGAGGTGAGCGTGGCTGGCGGCACGGTTGTGAGGGAGGTCAGGATAACCAACTCCGGCAAAAGGGAGCTTGAGCTCTTCAGCCTCTACACCTCCTGCAGCTGCACCACAGCTTCGCTGGTTTACCGGGGCTATGAAAGCGATAGGTACGGGATGGAGGCTGGCACCCTGAATCTCGCCCTTGAGCCTGGAGAGAGCGCGGTGCTTCGCATCTACTACGACCCCACCGTGCACAGCGACCTGAGAGGGCTGGTGATTCGCAGCGTGTACCTGCGCACCTCAGACCCGGTTACCCCAGTGCTGACAATAAGGCTCAGACTGGTGCAGGTGGAGTAGCTACGATAAGATTTTTAATGGGTAACCTTGGGAATGGTTTAGATGGTGCTTGAGAGGCTTGGCGAGTCGCTGAGCGGTGTTATAAGGAGGATCACCAGAGCAGGGGCACTTGATGAGAAGCTTGTTAAAGAGCTTGTGAGAGAGATTCAGAGGGCTCTTCTGAGCGCGGACGTGAATGTAAAGCTGGTTCTTGAGCTCTCAAGACGTATTGAGGAGAGAATGCTTAAGGAGAAGCCGCCCGCAGGCTTGAGCAGACGTGAGCATGCGGTGAAGGTTGTTTACGAGGAGCTCCTCAGCCTCTTAGGAGGGGGAGCGCATGCAGGCATGCCATCAAAGGCGAGGATAATGATGGTCGGACTCCAGGGCTCGGGCAAGACCACCACCACCGCCAAGATTGCCAGGTACTTCCAGAAGCGTGGTCTGAGAACCGCCATAATAGCCGCCGACACCCAGCGCCCGGCAGCTTACGAGCAGCTTGTGCAGCTTGTGGAGAAGTACAGGATTCCTGTTCTCAGGAAGGAGGGGGAGAGCAGCGCAGTCGGGATTGTCAAAAGTGCTCTGGAGGAGGCGGGGAAGGCTGACATACTTATCCTTGATACCGCAGGCAGGCACAGAAGCGAAAGCGAGCTTTTTGAAGAGATGGAAGAGCTTGCGAGCGTTTTTGAACCAGATGAAAAGCTTCTGGTCATTGACGCAGGCATGGGACAGCAGGCTGGGGCTCAGGCTGAGGCGTTCTCCAGCAGGATAGGCATAACCGGCGTCGTCCTCACGAAGCTGGACGGCTCTGCAAGGGGCGGAGGTGCGCTTTCTGCGGTTGCCGCAACAGGCGCACCGGTGCGCTTCATCGGCACGGGAGAAGGCATTGACGACATTGAGGAGTTCAATGCTGAGCGCTTCATATCCCGGCTTCTCGGCATGGGTGATATACAGGCGCTTATTGAGAGGGCGAAGGACACGCTTGACGATGAAGCAGCAAAGGACATGCTGAAGGGGGAGTTCACGCTGGACGACCTGTATGCACAGATTGAGTCCCTCAGGAAGATGGGTCCGCTGTCAGGGCTTCTGAGCATGCTTCCGGGGTTTGCCGGGGGCATGCCCAAGGAGGTGGCGGATATAACCGAGAGCAGGATGAGAAGGTTTCTGGTGATAATGGACTCCATGACGAGGGAGGAGAGGAAAAATCCCAGGATAATCAACGCTTCAAGGGTGCGCAGGATTGCTCTTGGCTCTGGAAGCAGGGTGGAGGAGGTGAAGGAGCTGCTCAGGTATCATGCCACAATGAAGAAGGCTATAAAGAGCTTCAGGAAGGGCAGAGGAAGAGGCTTTACGCAGCTTGCCAGGATGATGCGGGGAATGAAAATCTGAGGAGGTGCCAGATGAGGGTCTTCAAGTATCACGGCACGGGCAACGACTTCGTGCTGGTTGAGAATCTGAATCTGAGCATTGAGGAGGAAGCCAAGCCGGAGCTTGCGAGGAAGCTGTGCAACCGCAGGCTCGGAGTGGGTGCAGATGGCATGCTGCTGGTTGAGCCTTCAGAGCGCTCGGATGTGAGGTTCAGGTACTTCAACAGCGACGGCAGCGAGGCTGGAATGTGCGGGAATGGCATGAGGTGCTTTGCCAAGCACGTTTACGACTTCAGCATCGTGGGCAGCAGGTGCATGCGGGTGGAGACGCCATCGGGAGAGGTTGAGGTGTGCGTGGTTAGCTCTAAGGGGGCAAGGGCGGATGTCAGGGTGAACATGGGAGTGCCCGAGTTTGAGCCTTCTAAGGTGCCGGTGATGGCAGAGGCAGAGGTGCTCGGGATGAGGCTTGAGACGCCGGCAGGTGAGCTGGAGGTGAGCGCGGTGAACACCGGCGTGCCCCACGCTGTGGTTTTCGTGGAGGATGTGGAGGCTGTGGATGTTGAAACCCTCGGAAGAGCCGTGCGCTGGCATTCCGTGTTCCCGGAGGGTGCCAACGTGAACTTTGTCCAGGTGGTGGATGGCATGCTGAGGGTGCGCACCTACGAGAGGGGTGTGGAGGCAGAGACTCCAGCCTGCGGCACCGGCATAACCGCCTGCGTTGCGGTTGCGCTGGAGCTGGGAATGATAGAGGGTGAGGAGTTTAAGGTGCTTGCAAGGGGCGGAGAGCTTGCGGTGAGTGTGGAGAGGGGTGAGGGGAAGATGTGCCTGTTTCTCACCGGACCTGCGGTCAGGGTTTTCAGAGCGGAGGTGGATGCGCTTGAAGGGCATTGAGAGGCTGAAAGAGATTGACAGGCGCTGGGCTGAGCGCTGGAGCAGGGAGAGGCTCTTTGAGGCTGATCCTGACAGCAGGGAGAAGGTTTTCGTTACCTTCCCCTTCCCCTACATGAACGGTCCCCTGCACCTGGGGCATGCCTTCACATCAACCAGGGTGGATGTTTACGCCAGGTTCAAGCGCATGCAGGGGTACAACGTGCTCTTCCCCTGGGCGTGGCACCTCACCGGCGAGCCGATTGCAGGCGCGGCGGAGAGGGTGAAGAGGGGTGATGAGGCGCAGCTCAGGATTTTCAGGGAGGTTGACGGCGTACCCGAGGAGGAGCTGAAGAAGTTCACAGAGCCAGAGTACATAGCCAGGTACTACATACGGGAAGCCAGAAGGGTGCTGCACGAGCTGGGGCACAGCATTGACTGGCGCCGGGAGTTCACCACCACCAGCCTGAATCCCGCCTTCTCCAAGTTCATTGAGTGGCAGTACCTCACGCTGAGGGACAAGGGCTACGTGAGCAAGGGCACGCATCCTGTGGTGTGGTGCCCCCACGATGCCTCACCCACCGGAGACCACGACAGGCTGATGGGTGAGGGGGTGTCGCCCACAAAGTTCGTGCTGCTGAAGTTTCCCTTTGAGGATGCATTCTTGGTTGCCGCCACCCTGAGACCCGAGACGATATACGGCGTGACCAACATGTGGGTAAATCCGGAAGCCACCTACGCTATGGTGAGGGTGAACGGCGAGCGCTGGGTGGTGAGCGAGCAGGCGGTGCCGAAGCTCAGGGAGCAGAAGGATGAGGTGGAGGTTGAGGCAAAGCTGAGCGGTGCCGAGCTGCTCGGCAGGCACTGCACAGACCCGGTGAGCGGCAGGAAGGTGCCGGTGCTCCCCGCAAGCTTCGTTGACCCTGACAGCGCCACCGGGGTGGTTATGTCGGTGCCGTCCCATGCACCCTACGACTATGCCGCGCTGAAGGAGCTGCAGCGCACGCCCGAGAGGGCGGAGAGGTACGGGGTGAGCCGCGAGGTGATTGAGGGCATTGAGCCCATATCGCTGATAGAGACCCCCGGCTACGGCGAGCACCCCGCCATTGAGGTGTGCGAGCAGATGGGCATTGAGAGCCAGGATGACCCCCGCCTGGAGGAGGCTACGGAGCGGGTTTACAGGGATGAGTACTACAAGGGCGTGCTCAGGAAGAACACCGGCAGCTACGCCGGAATGCGGGTGGAGGATGCCAAAGACAGGCTGGTCTCTGACTTCATCGCTATGGGTATAGCGGATGTGATGTACGAGCTCTTAGAGGAGGTGGTGTGCAGGTGCGGCACCAGGTGCATGGTGAAAATACTGAAGGACCAGTGGTTCCTGAAGTACAGCGACGAGAGCTGGAAGGCTAAGGTCAGAGAGGCGCTGGCAGGAATGAGAATACTTCCAGAGGAGGCA
>Ga0256839_1005999_pt1 | contig 10916 bp, 9 predicted proteins | sample 354166metaG_FD_185968 | JGI IMG/M metagenome (GOLD analysis project Ga0256839, IMG submission 185968) | Hydrothermal vent microbial communities from Mid Atlantic Ridge, Atlantic Ocean - 354-166 | ecosystem: Environmental > Aquatic > Marine > Hydrothermal vents | place: Atlantic Ocean: Mid... | reverse complement strand
GCCCGAAAAGCACGCGCGTGGTGTCAAAAGTAATCTGCCCGGAAAACTGCTCGCCCAGGTTTTCCGGCGAGATCATGTGACAGGCACTACAGGAAACACCGTCTTGTCCCAGGGTGTCCTCCGCCAGCTCGCTCATCAGATAGTGGGGTTGCCCCCGCAAAGTGGCCGAATAGCGCCCCATGGGGGCATGGCAGGCCGTGCAAGTCGTTTGCAAAGCCTCTGCGTGTTCGGGATTGATCAGAATTTCCTGGCTGACCTTGGCCTTCCAAAAAGGGTCACGGGCAGCATTGGCCATCATCGTAGAACGCCAGTCGTCGTACATGTTCACGTCGTTGCCAAAGTAATCCACCAAAGCCAGTCCGTCGGGATCGTAGCTATGGCAACCCACGCAGTGAATGGAAGTGCCGAAAAGCAAGGAAGTATCTACCGGAGGCAGTAAAAAAACAGCATGCGCCTGCACCGGATTTGTCGCAAAAGAAACTACTTCAGGGACAACTATTTTGGGGCTGCGGGCATTGCGAAAAAAGACAAAGGCAAACAGGACGGTCAGGGGCAAGACAACAGAGGTGCGCATAGTTTTTTTTTGACAAAGAAAGGAAAAAAGGAAGGCAGACAGCCGTTTCTGCAAAGCCAAACGCCCTTTTGTACAACATCCGACAGCTCTCTGCAAGCCCAGCCAAAAAACCAAAGAGGCCACCTGCGTGCAGGTGACCTCTTCTCCCTAAAAGGGGTGGACAATCGGATTTGAACCGACGACCTCCGGAACCACAATCCGGCGCTCTAACCAACTGAGCTATGCCCACCGTAAAAAGCCTTTTTGCAAGGCGCTGCAAAGATACAACTTCCGTAAAAAGTTGTGCAAACTTTCAGCTGTTTTTTTTCGCCTTCTTTCGAAAGTTCGAGCCTTCTTTTTTCCAACGCAAAACCAGGCGACGTACGCTGTTAAAAGTCGGCAAATCGGACTGCAGGAATTCATCGACCTGCATCCAGGCCACCTGTTCGATGTCTTCTTCGGCCTGAGGGGTAAACTGTTCCTGCTCGCTAAACATTTCGTACCAGTGCGTGAGTTTCAGGCAACGCTTAAAACCATTCTTCTTACAGGAAAAAGTGTGGCGGGTTTTGGCAAATTTATTTCCCAAGCGCAGATCCAGCACACCGGTTTCTTCACTAACTTCACGCAAAGCGGCCTCCTTTTTTTTCTCTCCGGCATCTATTTTGCCTTTCGGCAAATCCCAAACGCCCCGCCGAAAAATAAAAAGCAGCTCAGACCGCTTGTTGCTCACCAGCCCCCCGGCTGCAGGCACCTTGTGGTAGAGGGAATAAAAATCGCTCTTCAGCGCCTTCACATCCTCTGCATACAAGACCACCTCACCCATGCGGGAAGACTTTTCCAAGGCATCGATGTAGGCGTGAAACATCTTGGGATTGCCTCGATAGGGTACGGACATGAGCTCATGTCCGATTTCTTTTTTAATTGTACTCTTTTGCACCTCTTCCCGAGAGGCCAGAATCAAGCGCTTGTCATTGATATAGATTTCGTACATTTGCGCAGCTGCTTTAACTGTTTAATAAGCCCAAAAACACATCGCGCCGGTTGCCGAGCGCCCATGTGCTCAAATCTCTCCAGAGCATGACCCACACCGCATTAGAGCTAGCGGGTAAATTGCTGCAAATAAAGGCAATAAAATTGAGACCGCACCATCCCTTTACCTGGGCTTCAGGCATTTTGTCACCCATTTACTGCGACAATCGCCTGCTGCTCTCTCATCCTGACTTCCGCGACGAAGTGGTCGAACAGCTCGTGCAAGCCAGTAAACACTTTGGCCCTTTTGACGCCGTAGCCGGTGTAGCTACGGCAGGCATACCCCACGGCACCCTACTGGCAGACAGGCTCCACAAACCCTTTGCCTACGTCCGCAGCAAGCCCAAAAAGCACGGCCGGCAAAACCTGATTGAGGGGCATTTGCCGGAAGGCAGCAAAGTCTTACTCGTAGAAGACCTCATCTCCACCGGAGGCAGCAGCCTGCAGGCCGTCGAAGCCCTGCGCCAGGCCAATCTTCAGGTCTGCGGTGTATTAGCCCTGTTTTCTTATGGCTTTCGCCAAACGAAAGAACGCTTTGAACAGGCAGACTGCCCCCTGTACTGCCTGAGCACTTACGAAAAATTGCTGGAAAAAGCAGTGGAAGAACGTTATATCGACGAGGAAGAACTCCAAATACTCAACCAATGGCACCAGGCCATGCAAACCGAAAAAACCCAAAACGACGAATGAAAATCATCACTGCCTCCTCTGAAAAATTTCTGGAAAAATACCTCAACAACCCCTCGCCTACCGGCCAGGAAGTTGAAGGACAAAAGCTCTGGCTCGATTACCTCAAGCCCTATGTGGACGAGTGGCACTTAGACAACTACGGTACGGCTTACGGCATCATCAACCCGGGCAAAGACTACCGCGTAGTCATTGAAGGGCATGCCGATGAAATTTCCTGGATGGTGCACTACATTACCGAAGACGGCTTCCTCTACGTCATCCGCAACGGAGGCTCAGACCACATCATCGCCCCCTCCAAGCGCGTCAATCTCCACGGCGAAAAGGGCATTGTAAAAGGCCTGTTTGGGTGGCCAGCCATCCATCTCCGCAAAGGGGAAGATGCCAAGCTCTCACCCAAACTCGACAACATCTTCGTCGATGTGGGTGCCAAAGACCAAAAGGAAGTTCACGAAATGGGCATCCACGTGGGAACTCTGCTCACTTTTGAAGACCCCTTCATGTTGCTCAACGAGCGCTACTACGTTGGCCGCGCCCTGGACAACCGCATGGGTGGTTTTTGCATTGCCGAGGTAGCCCGCTTGCTGCGGGAAAACGAGATAGAACTGCCCTACTCGCTCTACATCGTCAATTCAGTACAGGAAGAAATAGGCCTGCGCGGAGCACAGATGATTGCCCAGACCATCAAGCCCCAGGTAGCCATTGTTACCGATGTTACGCACGACACCAACACGCCCATGATCAGCAAGCGCAAACATGGAGATGTCTCTTGCGGCAAAGGGCCCTCGCTCACCTATGCCCCGGCCGTACAACCCAAATTGCTGGAGCTTATCATTCAAGCAGCCCGTGAAAACGACATCCCCTTCCAAAGAGAAGCCTCTTCGCGCTCTACGGGAACGGATACCGATGCTTTCGCTTATTCCAACGGAGGAGTGCCTTCCGCACTGATTTCCCTTCCGCTGCGTTATATGCACACCACCGTGGAGATGGCCCACAAGAAAGACGTCGAGGCCGTCATCCGCCTCATCTATCACAGTTTGCAAAAAATTGAAAACGCGCAAAGCTTCAAGCACTTTTAAGCTGCTGCTCAACGCTCTGGTTGACCGCCTTTTGTACGGGCATTTCTGGATTGCCGGCTGTGCCCTGGCCATGTACCTACAAAGCAAATTTTTGCTGGACGGGAACCTGAAGCCCGGCCCGAGCTGGGTTTTTGTCTTTGCCGGCACCCTCAGCCTTTACGGCTTGCATCGGCTCATTGGCTTGCAATTCGTTACGGGCAAGGAAATGACAAACCGCTTCCACACCATCTCCCGCTTGCACCGGGAAATTCAGCTATATACCCTGCTTGCCGGTTTGGCCACGGCCATCTCTTTCTTCTACCTAGCCCGGCAAGTGCAAGTACTGCTGTTGCTACCCGGCTTGTTGGCCCTGCTCTATGCCTTACCCCTGTTCAGAGGAAAGCGCCTCCGCGATTTGCCCTACATCAAAATATTTCTCATTGCCGGTGTTTGGACCTGGATAAGTGTCGGACTGCCTGCCATAGAGTTGCAACACTTTGGCACCGACACTTGGCTGATGATGGCCGAACGCGCTCTATTCATCTTCGGCATCACCCTCCCCTTTGACCTGCGCGACCAACTGGCCGACAGAGAGGCCGGCGTAAAGACTCTGGCAAGCCTATCCGATGTCCGCCTTCCGGGCAGCCTGACCCTGTTCGCCAGCTTGATCGCTGCCTGGGCCAATTATCAACTCGGCTATTACCAGTTAAACACCTTATTCGGTATCGGCCTCAGCATCCTGGCTGCCATCATCTTGCTCTGGCTTTCGCCAAACATTTCCCACGACTACTTCTTTTCCGGCCTCATCGACGGACTGATGATTTTGCAATTTTTCCTGGTTTACCTCTAGGTCGAGTCCAACAAATTTTGTATCCTTGCAGCAAAGCAGCAAAACCATGCCTATAGAACAAATCGACATAGAAAACTTTAAGTCCATCAAAAAAACCAGCCTCCGGCTAACACAAATCAACATCCTCATAGGAGCTAACGGAGCGGGCAAAAGCAATTTTATTCCATTCTGCTCATGCAAGCCGGATTAACAGCCCTGCTCATCCTCCTTTTTCCCTACCTGGCTCAGCGCTACCTCACCCGCTTGCCGCTGATTGGGGCTTTGGGTGCCGTAGCCTGGTGTTACGGCATAGGCATCTTGGTCGCCAACCTGCCGGGCGTGAAAATCCCCGACGAACCCGGGAAAACTCTGGCCTACCTCTGCCTCCTGCTCGGTTTGCCCCTACTGCTCTTCACCACGGATTTACAAAGCTGGTTAAAACAAGCCCCACGCACCCTGCTCTCCTTTGTAACGGCCGTAGCCAGTGGCGTAGTGGCAGCAATCACCTTCGCACATGTATTTGCCGAAAGGCTGTCGGAACCCGCCATCACCGCAGCCATGCTCACCGGTGTCTATACCGGCGGAACGCCCAACATGAATGCCATCGGGCTAATGCTTCATGCTCCCTCAGAGCTTTTTGCCCTACTCAACGCCTCAGACATTTTCTGGGGAGGATTGCTGTTTCTCTTTCTCATCACCCTGGCACCTTGGTTATACAGCTTCTGGTTACCTGCTCCTAAAACAAACGACAAACAAGCACACTGCCCTGAGCACTTGCTCCATTCGAGCTTTTCCCCACGCGATGCAGGCCTGGCTCTCTTGCTCAGCCTGGCAACAGCCGGCCTTGCCATTGCACTCATCTACCTGCTGTTTGGTCGCCTCGACAAACCTGCATGGCTTTTTTTACTCCTTACTGTTTTCAGTTTAGCCGCCTCCCTGCTGCCCAAAGTGCGCCAACTGCAAGGCAGTTATGCCGTCGGAGAATACGCCATCCTGGCCTTTTGCGTAGCCATCGGGCTACAAGCCGATTTGAGCCAGCTCCAAGCCAAGGGAAGCGCTGTGTTCCAATTTACAGGCCTGGTGATGTGGACTACAGTCGTCTTGCACTTCCTCTTGGCAAAAGCCCTCCGTACAGACCGCGACACGGCCCTCATCACCTTAACAGCAGCCCTGTACGGACCAGCTTTCATCCCTCAGGTCGCTACAGCTCTCGATAACCGGCAAATCGTCCTTTCCGGCATCTTGAGTGGACTGACCGGCTATGCCTTGGGCAATTTCGTGGGCCTGCTCGTCTGGCAAATCTTGCACTGGGTGCTGATTTGACGCTTTCTCTTTATGTTTGCAATGGCAATACTCGAAACATGTTTAACAAAAAATCTTCACTTTTCCCCAAAAAAGGGCGCCCCCAAGAGAAGGTTCTCAGGGAGTTGAAAGAGCGAGGTAGCGAAGACATTCGTTGGCAGGAGGGACGCTCATTTGCCTACATTTATCAGGCCGATAAGCAACTGGATAACTTTGTCCGGCAGGCCTACCTGCACTACATGAAAGAAAACCCCGTCAACCCGGGAGCTTTTCCCGGCCTAAAACAAATGGCCAGAGAAGTAGTGAACATGGCCGGCCAGCTCTTTCATTTGCCGAAAGGCGGATCCGGCACCTTTACCAGCGGAGGCTCCGAATCCATCTTCCTGGCTGTACTCGCAGCTCGAAATCGCTTCCAAAAAATCAAACCCGAAAAACAAGCGGAAATCGTCCTCCCGTCCACAGCCCATCCGTCTTTTCACAAAGCCGCCCATTATTTCGGGATGAAAATTCGCATAAGCCCGGTAAACAGGAGTTTTCAGGCTTCTGCTCAAGCCATGCAGGCCTTAATCACCGAAAACACAGCTTTGCTGGTAGCCTCTGCGCCTTCTTTCCCTCACGGCATGGTTGACCCCATAGCCGAAATTGGGCAAGTGGCAGCTCAACACCACATTCCCTTGCACGTAGATGCCTGCGTAGGGGGCTTTGTGCTACCTTTTTTAAAGCGGGGCGGGGTGCAGGTTCCCGACTTCGATTTTGCCGTAGAGGGTGTCAGCTCGCTGTCTGCCGACTTACACAAATACGGCTATGCCGCCAAGGGAGCCTCTTTGGTTTTCTTCCGCGAAACCGCTCTGAGGCGCAAAAGTTTTTTTGCTTTTACCGATTGGCCCGGAGGCCTATACGGCTCCACCCACATTACCGGTTCTCGCTCAGGCGGAGCCATCGCCGCAGCTTGGGCCCTGATGCAACACCTCGGCCTGGAAGGCTACACCCGACTGGCTATGCAGGCCTGGGAAGCGCGGCAAAAAATTCTCAGCGGTTTGGCTAAATTCCCCGAACTCTACGTTCTGGGCCAACCTCAACTCACCCTCTTCGCCCTGGCCTCCGACCAAATTGACATGTACGAACTGGCCGATGAACTCAGTGCTATGGGCTGGTACATCGAACGGCAACAAGCTCCTCCCAGCTTGCACTTCAACATCACGGCAACGCATAAAAAAGTGGCCGCTAACTTTCTTCAAGACCTGGAAAAAGCGCTTGAAAAAACGCGCAAGAAAAATGGAAGCAGCTTCCGCCAAACTTTGTCCGAACGTCTGCTCACAGGCCTGCACTGGTTGCTACCTGAAAAGCTCTTCGCCAAACTCCGACACCAACTCGTAGGTTTACTGCCCGAAAACAGCCCTCAAAAACCTTCTGCCCCCCTCTACGGCATGACAGAGCCCTTGAAAAAGACCGGAAACCTGGAGGAGCTCATCAAAGATTTCCTGGAATGACAAAACTTCAGCCCCAAAAAATAAAAGACAGATAAAACGTTTTACTTTAAAAGTCCATGTACTTCCACGACAAACCCTTCTCCTTATGAGCTACTTTATACGACAAACTCAGCTACTCCTCTTTTTCGCACTCTGCCTTTTTGCTTTTTTGCCTTTCGGCAAATCCCAAAAATACAGCAATGAATTTCTCAGCATAGGCGTAGGTGCCGGTGCACATGCCCAAGGCCTGGCCGTAACCGCCCGCGCCCATGACGTTACAGCCGGCTACTGGAATCCCGCCGGCTTGACGGCCCTCATAGGTGAAGAAAAACTGCAACTCAGCGCCATGCACGCCGAGTGGTTTGCCGGCATAGGAAAATTTGACTACCTGGGCATCAGCCTGCCCATGAGCCAGGCCGAACGTCGCATCGGCCTGAGCCTCATTCGCTTTGGCATAGACGGCATACCCAATACCCTCAGCCTCTATGAAGCCGATGGTACCGTGAACTACGACAACATCGTCGAATTCTCTGCCGCCGATTACGCCATCATCGGAAGCTATGCCCAATTTCTCAACATCGGAGAAAACAAGCTTAGCATAGGCGGCAACATCAAAGTCATCCCACGCATCATAGGTACCTTTGCCCGCTCCTGGGGTTTCGGAATCGACCTCGGCCTGCAATACAAAACCGGTGCCTGGCAATTTGGATTCACCGGACGCGACATCACCAACACCTTCAACAGCTGGAAAATCACCTTCACCGAAGCGGAAAAACAGGTCTTACTCGCCACAGGCAACGAATTGCCTCCACTTAGCTCCCTGGAGCTAACCCGCCCCTCTTTCCAGCTGGGCGTAGCTCGCCAAATAACTTTCTCAGAACAGCTGTCCCTCAGCGCTGAAATGGATGTCTTCATCACCACAGACGGGCAGAGAAATACCCTCATCTCCGGAAAACCCTTCAGCCTGGACCCCGCCCTCGGCATCGAACTCACCTACCACGCCTTCCTCTTCCTGCGGGCAGGCATCAACCGCTTTCAAAGGGAGTTTAAAGCCGACGGAACGGAATTTCTCAGCATGCGCCCCGGCATAGGAGTCGGTCTTCAATTGGGCAGCTTCCTCATCGATTACGCTTATACCGATTTTGGCAACAGCCAAAATCGCTACGCCCACATCATTTCTCTACGCATGGATATGAAACCCAGAAAACAATAAGCTAAGCTTCGTCTCCCTCTTCCAGGTTTTGCTCCGCTACGATGTACAAAGGCCGGTTCAATACATTCCTGTTGATCCTGCTGATGTACTCGCCAATGATGCCAATGGAAATCAATTGTACTCCACCGATGAGCATGGAAGTAATAATTAAAGAAGTCCAACCCGCAATCACCCTGTGCAAAATGAAATAAGAATACAGTGCATAGAGCAAAACCAAAAAGGCCACAAAAGAAATCAAAAAGCCCAGCTGGGTAACCCATTGCAAGGGCTTCTCCGAGAAAGCCGTAATCCCGTCCAGAGCAAAGTGCAGCATCTTGCGCAGAGAATAACCCGTCTTGCCGTACCTACGTTCATCCCTGTCGAAAAACACCGCCGCCTGCCGGAAACCCAACCAGGCAATCTGCCCCCTCAAAAACTTGTTTTGCTCCGGCATCCGACGCAAGTACTCCACAATTTTTCTATCGATAAGCCTAAAATCACCCGTATCTACCGGAATGTCGGTAGCCGTCAAACGGCGCAAAAGCCTGTAAAAAAAGTAAGCCGACCACTTCTTCAAAAAGGACTCTCCTTTTCTCAATCGCCTGCGGGCATAGACCACTTCATAACCCTCAAGGTACTTCTCGTACAACTTGGGAATAAGCTCGGGAGGATCCTGCAAATCTCCATCGATAATGACCGTAACGCGGCCTCGTACCACATCCAGACCGGCACTCACCGCCAGCTGATGACCGAAATTCCGACTCAACCGAAGATAAAAAACCCGATCATCGTTAGCAGCCAATTTCTTCAAAACCTCAAAAGAATCATCCGAGCTGCCGTCATCTACGAAAATCAACTCGTAATTCCGGCTGATTTCCGAAACCGATGCAGCTAAACGCCCGTACAATTCGAACAAAGACTGCGCCTCGTTGAATACGGGAATAACTACCGAAATGTCCACCTCATTCCTTAGTTTGTGTTCCATGAATTGCATAAATTTTTGCGCTGCCTTCAGCAGCAAGAAGGTCAAAAAGATAGTTTTCCTCTACAGCTCTTTTCATCTTTTCCTGGCAAACCAATACCGTATCACCCGGCTCAAGCTGATTCCAATACTTAAACGCCAAATCCTCACCTCGGTCTTGCAAAACAAAAAAATAAAAAAGCAAATGGGCTTTATAGCCATCGTAAACTACAACATTTGGCAAAAAATCTTCACCCGAACGCATTGCCTCGCGCATTCTATACGCAGCGCAATACATTTCCCTGTCCTCCCGGGATTTCTCCTGCGGCAAGTAAACTTTATCTACAATTCTCATATAGGGAAAACCTACAAAAAGAAGTATGACAAAACTAACAAGCAAACCGAAAGGCCAGGTCTCTCTCCTAAATAAAACCGAAAACGGATATCCAAATTTAAGTGGCCTGAGCTTATCCGACCCCACAAACGACTCCAAAACCCGGAACCGAACGGGCAACAACCGCCTGATTTTTTTTAATATCAGGACATCTCCCAAATACACCAGAAAAGCAGCCGGATAAAAAGCGAGAAAGGGATACATCGGAAGGTCATACCAGGCCAACTTCGTCTTAGCCGATGAAATCACCAAAAAGTAAACGACAACCAACAAAGAAGAAAAAACGGCAAACCTCCTCAAGCGCCCCTCTGAAAAGCGAAACAACACCCATGCTCCCAAAGGCACAAAATAGGCCCAGGGCACCCAACGATACCCCATCAAATTGGACAAGTAAAACCAAAAAGGAGCTGTATTGCCTTCCTGTGCCTTCACATAGCGGCCCCACCATTCGTTTTCAAAGACAGCCTGCAAATACCTCGGATTAAAATACACTGCACAGAGGTAATATGCTAAAACCAAGAAAAAAAAAGAGAACAATCCCAGGTAAAAATGTCGATTTTTAAAAAAACAAGACAACCTACAAAAAAACAATGCATAAATAAAAAGAGCAGGAGTAAATAACAAAGCCGCTATGCTTTTTGTCAAAACACCTAAAAAAGTAAACCAAAAAAATCCGTATAAATATTTGTTTTTTCTGCTTTCGCAAAACAGAAAAAAAGAAAGCCCCGATAAAGTGGTAAAGAAAACCAGCAAAGCATCGTAATCTCCCGTTCTAGAACCATGCCGGTCCACATACCCCCAACTGGTGATCAAAACTAAAACGACGATAAAACCCAAAAGAGAACTTCCCAAATAACGACGAGAAAAGAAAAACAACAAAAAGCCCGTAAATAAAGCAGCTATAGCCGATGGCAAGCGAATAGCCAGCTCTCCGGGTCCCAAAAGCTTGAGCAATGCCACATCCAACCACACCAACAGCAAAGGTTTGGTGTTCCACAAATCAGGCTCTCCCTTGAAATGGGCTACAAAAAAATGCCCCCGAGTAAGCATTTCATAAGCACTCACGGCAAGGCGAGATTCATCCCAAATGCGGAAAGGGAGGTCATCCAAGTGAGCAAATAAAGGGAAGGCCATCAAAGCCGCCAACAATAAGTAGCAAAACAGTTTCCTCCAACAAAAAGATAAAAATCCGAACAAACCGGCTTTCATTTAAACAGTTCCAAGTCAAAAGATTTGACAGCAACACCTGTTCCATCCACCCACAAAAGTAAAGGGTTTGGACGATATACAATCGCCCAAACCCTTTTGTCACAACAACACTTCACTTCATGGCTTCACCAACCGACAGCGGTAAAGCTCTCCGCTTGCAGCCCGCCAAACCAGCAGGTAAACCCCTCCTGGCAAAGAAGAAGTGTCCAAATCCAAAGCATCCTGACCCCTTT
>Ga0256839_1005998_pt1 | contig 10918 bp, 8 predicted proteins | sample 354166metaG_FD_185968 | JGI IMG/M metagenome (GOLD analysis project Ga0256839, IMG submission 185968) | Hydrothermal vent microbial communities from Mid Atlantic Ridge, Atlantic Ocean - 354-166 | ecosystem: Environmental > Aquatic > Marine > Hydrothermal vents | place: Atlantic Ocean: Mid... | reverse complement strand
CACGACCATGTGCATCCCGAATACCCGCAGGCGGATCACCCGCTGGGGCCGGAATCGGTGCGCAAACGGTTGAAGGGCTAGGGGTGGCGGGTTACGAGAAAGACCCCGCGGCCATTTACGCCCGATCCTTCGCCATCGTGCGGGCCGAGGCGGCGCTGGACCGCCTGCCTGCGGGGGTGCAGGATGTGGCCGTGCGGCTGATCCATGCTTGCGGGATGGTCGATATCGTCGACGATCTGGCGTTCTCGGACGATGTGGTATCGTCGGCCCGCGCGGCGCTGGCGGCAGGGGCGCCGGTGCTGTGTGACGTGGAAATGGTCGGCGCGGGGATCATCCGGCGCTATCTGCCCGACAGTCCGGTGGTCGTGACGCTGAACGATGCGCGGGTGCCGGAACTGGCGCGGCGCCTCGGCACCACCCGCTCGGCGGCGGCGGTGGAGCTGTGGCGGGACCATATCGAAGGGGCGGTGGTGGCCATCGGCAATGCGCCCACGGCCCTGTTCCATCTGCTGGAGAATCTGGATCGGGGCTGGCCGAAGCCGGCGGCGATCCTCGGGTTTCCGGTCGGGTTTGTCGGCGCGGCCGAGAGCAAGGCGGAACTGGCCGCCGATCCGCGCGGGGTGCCGTTTCTGGCGCTGCACGGGCGGCGTGGCGGCTCGGCGCTGGCCTCGGCGGCGGTGAACGGGCTGGCGGCGGGTCTGCCGGAACTGGAGGCGAAATGAGTATTTTGGCAAAGAAGAGGGCGGCATGAGCGCGTGGCTGCATATCGTCGGCATCGGCGAGGACGGGATGGAGGGGCTGACCCCTGCCACCCGTGCGGTGATCGCAGCGGCCGAGGTAATCGTCGGCGGCGCGCGGCATCATGTGCTGGCGGCCAACCCGCAGGCGGAGACGTTGCAATGGCCCTCGCCCTTTGACGCGCTGATCGGGGAATTGCGGGCGCGCAGGGGTAAACGGGTGGTGGTGCTGGCGACGGGGGATCCCCTGTGGTTTTCGGTCGGGGCGAAGATCGGGCGGCATTTTTCGCCGGAGGAGATCACCTATCACCCGCAGCTTTCGGCCTTTCAGCTGGCGGCGGCGCGCATGGGCTGGAGCATGGCGGATCTGGAAACCCTGACCGTGCACGGTCGCCCTGTGGAACAGATGATCGCCTTTATCCAGCCGGACGTGCGGCTGCTGGTTCTGACCACCGGTGCGGAAACACCGGCGCAGATCGCGCGGTTTCTGGTCGAGCGCGGCTTCGGGCAGTCGCGGATGACGGTGCTGGCCAATATGGGCGGCAGGGACGAGGCACGCTTTGACGGGCTGGCGGCGGAGTGGGACCATGTGGTGCCGCCGTTCAACACGCTGGCGGTGGAATGTGTGGCCGCGCCCGATGCGGCGCTGCTGCCGCGGGTGCCCGGGCTGGCGGACGAGGTGTTCACCCATGACGGCACCATGACCAAACGCGAGGTGCGGGCGGCGACGCTGGCCAAGCTGATCCCGATGCGCGGTGCGTTGCTGTGGGATGTGGGCACGGGCTGCGGTTCGGTCGCGGTAGAGTGGCTGCGCGCGGCGCGTTATACGCGGGCGATCGGGATCGAGCCGCGCGCCGACCGGCGGACCATGGCGGCGGAAAACGCGCTGGCGCTGGGCGTGCCCGCGCTGCAGCTGGTTGACGGGGTGGTGCCCGATGCGCTCGCGGGGCTGGAGCCGCCGGATGCGATTTTCATCGGCGGCGGACTGTCGGTAGAGACGTTCAAAGCCTGCTGGAACGCCCTGCGCCCGCTGGGGCGGCTGGTGGCCAATGCGGTGACGCTGGAGAGTCAGGCGCTGCTGCTGGAGCTGCACAAGGCGCATGGCGGCGAACTGGTGCAGATCGCGATCAACCGCGCCGACGGGCTGGGCGGGCTGACCGGCTGGAAACCGTTGCGGCCTGTGACACAATGGAGCCTGATCAAACGATGAACGGCAAGCTGATTGGTGTCGGGCTTGGCCCCGGCGATCCCGAACTGATGACGTTGAAGGCGCACCGGCTGGTTTCGGGTGCGGCGGTGATCGCATGGCCGGCGCTGGAGGATGGCGAGAGTTTCGCGCGCTCCATCGCCGCCGCGGCGATCCCTGCGGGCGTGACCGAAATTCCGTTGCGCATTCCGATGACGGTGGAGCGGGCGCCGGCGCAGGCGGCCTACGACAGGGGCGCGGCGGATATTGCCGCCCATCTGCGCGCCGGTCGCGATGTGGTGGTTCTGTGCGAGGGCGACCCGTTTTTCTATGGATCGTTCATGTATCTTTTCGCGCGGCTGGCAGCGGATTTCGAGACCGAGGTGGTGCCCGGCGTGACCTCGGTGACGGCATGTGCGGCGTCGGCGCGGCAACCGCTGACCGCGCGAAACGAGGTGCTGGGCGTGCTGCCCGCGCCGCTGGAAACGGACGTGCTGCGCCAGCGGATTACGGAGAGCGGGGCGGTGGCGATCATGAAGGTCGGACGGCATCTGGGGCGTTTGCGCGCCCTGCTGGAGGACATGGGGCTGGCCGGAAGCGCCACCTATGTGGAACGCGCCAGCCTGCCGAACGAACGTATCCTGCCGCTGGCCGAGGCCCCCGATCCGGCGCCGTATTTTTCCATGATCCTGATAACCAAAGGGGATGACCCGTGGCTGAACTGAACCCGATTGTAATGTGCCTGTCCCGTGCGGGCGAGGCGACCGCGCACCGCGTGGCGGAGATCCTCGGCGCGCCGCTGCACGGGCGCGCGGGGCGGGTGGAACGGGCCGACGCCTTTTTCCCCGATGCGCTGGAACATGCGCGGATGCTGTTTCAGGCCGGTCATCCGGTGGTGGGGGTGTGCGCGGCCGGTATTCTGGTGCGCGCCGTCGCCCCCGTGCTGGCGGACAAACGCAGCGAGCCGCCGGTGATTGCCATTCCCGACGACGGTTCCACGGTGATTCCGCTGCTGGGCGGGCATCACGGGGCGAACCGGCTGGCGAAGGTGATTGCCGAAGGGCTGGGGGCTCTGGCGGCGGTGACGACGGCGGGGGATGTGAGCCTCGGCATCTCGCTGGACGAGCCGCCGGCGGGCTGGGTGCTGGCCAATCCCGAAAACGCCAAGGCGGCGATGATGGCGCTGTTGCAGGGCGGTGGCGCGCGTCTGGACGGGGCAGAGGCGGCGCGGGCCGGATGGCTGGCCGGTCTGCCGAAAGGCGGGGCGGTGGATATCCTCTGCACGACGGAACCGCAGGAGGTGCGCGAACCGGCGGCGCTTCTGTATCATCCGCAACGGCATACGCTCGGCGTCGGCTGTTCGCGCAATTGCCCGCCGGACGAGTTGGCGGAGCTGGTGCGCGAAACGCTGGAGGAGGCCGGAATTGCCCCGAAGGCGCTCAAGGGGATTTACACGCTGGACCTGAAGGCGGACGAACCCGCGGTGCTGGCACTGGCGCAGGCGCTGGACCTGCCCTTGCGCCTGTTCAGCGCGGCGGAGCTGAAGGCGGAGACGCCGCGCCTCGCGACCCCTTCGGAGGTGGTGTTTGCCGAGGTCGGCTGCCACGGCGTATCCGAAGCGGCGGCGCTGGCGGGTGGCGGGGCGACGGCGACCCTCGGGGTGGCGAAACGCAAGACGGCCAATGCCACCTGTGCCATTGCCACGGCCCCCGAACCGGTTGCGGAACTGCACGGTCGGGCGCGCGGGAAACTGTCGATTGTCGGCATCGGACCCGGGCAGCACAGCTGGCGCACGCCGGAGGCCTCGCACCTGATCGCGCAGGCCGATGAACTGGTGGGATACGGGTTGTATATCGACCTGCTCGGGCCGCTGGCGGCGGGCAAGCAACGCTCCGATTTTCCGCTGGGCGGCGAGGAGGACCGCTGCCGCTATGCGCTGGAACGTGCGGGCGAGGGGCGCAATGTGGCGTTGATCTGTTCCGGCGATGCGGGGATCTATGCCATGGGCGCGCTGGTTTACGAACTGCTGGACCGCGGACCGGAGGCACACGGGGTCTCCGGTGCGGCGCGGCGGGTGGAGGTGGTTTCCACCCCCGGGGTTTCGGCGTTGCAGGGGGCGGCGGCGCGGGCCGGTGCGCCGCTGGGGCATGATTTCTGCGCCATCAGCCTGAGCGACCTGCTGACCCCGCGCGAGGATATCGTCAAGCGGTTGCGCGCGGCGGCGGAGGGGGATTTCGTCATTGCGTTCTACAACCCCGTTTCCAGACGCCGCCGCACCCTGCTGGCCGAGGCGCGGGATATCCTGTTGCAACACCGCCCTGCCGATACGCCGGTGATGCTGGCCAGCAACCTCGGGCGGGAGAGCGAGGCGGTGCGCTATGTGCGGCTGGCGGATTTGCAGGTGGACGATGTGGATATGCTGACGGTGGTGCTGGTGGGGTCCAGCAACTCGCGTTTGGCGCAACTGGGCGAGGGGGCGCGGATGTATACGCCGCGCGGCTATGCCCGCAAAATCGACGGAGATCTGGCATGACAGTGCATTTTATCGGCGCGGGGCCGGGCGATCCGGACCTGATCACGGTCAAGGGGCGGCGGTTGATCGAAAGCTGCCCGGTGTGCCTGTATGCCGGTTCGCTGGTGCCCGAGGCGGTCGTGGCCTGTGCGCCGGAGGGCGCGCGGGTGCTGGATACGGCGCCGATGACGCTGGACGATACCCACGCCGAGATCGTGGCGGCCCATGCGCGCGGGCAGGACGTGGCGCGGGTGCATTCGGGCGATCCGGCGCTTTACGGCGCGATTGCCGAGCAGATACGGCGGTTGAAGGCGGCGGGGATCCCCTATGACATCACGCCGGGGGTCTCGGCCTATAGCGCGGCGGCGGCGGCCATGGGGCAGGAGCTGACGATACCCGAGGTGGCGCAGTCGATTGTATTGACCCGCATGTCGATGAAATCCACCGATATGCCGGCGGGCGAGACGCTGGAGAATTTCGGCCGCACGGGGGCGACGCTGGTGATCCATCTGGGCATCCGGGCCCTGCGCGAGATCCGCCGGCAACTGGCGCCGTTCTACGGGGACGATTGCGCCGTGGTGGTGGCCTATCGCGTCGGCTGGCCGGACGAGACGATTATCCGCGGCACGCTGGCGGATATCCACGCGAAGGTGCGCGATGCCAAGATTACGCGCACGGCGCTGGTGTTCATCGGGCCCGCGCTTGAAAACCGGACGGATTTCAGGGATTCTGCGCTGTATGATCCTGCTATTCCGCATGTTCTGAGGCCGAGGGTGAAAACATGAAACTGCCTGATTTTCCTGCCGGAGAGGTCTGGCTGGTCGGGGCCGGTCCCGGCGATGCGGGGTTGCTGACGCTGCACGCGGTCAATGCGCTGGAGCAGGCCGATGTGGTGGTGCATGACGCGCTGGTCAGTGCGGACGTGCTGGCCTTTGCCGGCGATGCGGAACGGGTGTTTCTGGGCAAGCGCGGCGGTAAACCCTCGCCCAAACAGCCGGAGATCAACGCGCGGCTGCTGGCCGAGGCTCGGGCGGGCCGGCGGGTGGTGCGGCTCAAGGGGGGCGATCCGTTCATGTTCGGGCGCGGCGCCGAGGAGGTGCTGGCGCTGGTCGCGGCGGGGGTGAAATTCCGTATCGTGCCGGGGATCACGGCGGGGATCGGCGGGTTGGCCTATGCCGGTGTGCCGGTGACCTCGCGCGATGTGAATTCCAGCGTGATTTTCCTGACGGGGCATGACCACACGGGGTTGTCGCCCGAGGGGATCGACTGGGCCGCGGTCGGGCGGGCCGCGGGGATGATCGTGCTGTATATGGCCATGCGGCATATGGCGGAGATCGCGGACAAGCTGGTCGCGGGCGGGCTGGCGGCGGATACGCCGGTGCTGGTGGTCAGCCATGCGACCCTGCCGGAGGCGCAGGTGCTGGAAACGACGCTAGAACGGGCGGCGGCGGATATCGGGGCGAGCGGTATCGGCGCGCCGGCGATCGTGTCGATCGGGCGCGGAAACCTGTTGCGGGAGCGGATGGCGTGGGGCTGAAGGGCCTTGTGATTGCCGCGCCGCATTCGGGGGCGGGCAAGACGCTGGTGACGCTGGGCCTGCTGCGGGCGCTGCGGGCGCGCGGGCTGGCGGTGGTCTCGGCCAAGAGCGGGCCGGATTATATCGATCCGGCTTTCCATGCGGCGGCGAGCGGGGCGGATTGCGTTAATCTGGATGGCTGGGCCATGGGGCCGGAGGAGCTGCGCGCGCTGGCGGCGCGGGATGGCGAATTGCTGGTGGTCGAGGGGGCGATGGGCCTGTTCGACGGTGCGCCGGATGCGGATGATCCGATGGGGCGCGGCTCGGTCGCCGATGTGGCGGCGGTGCTGGGGCTGCCGGTGGTGCTGGTGCTGGATGTGGCGAAACAGGCGCAGACGGCGGCGGCGGTGGTGGCCGGTCTTGCGGGGCTGCGCGGGGATGTGCGCGTGGCTGGGGTCATTCTGAACCGTGTCGGCTCGCCGCGTCACGGGTCGATGGTGGCGCGGGCGATTGCGGCGACGGGTGTGCCGGTGCTGGGGCAGGTGGCGCGGCAGGCGGCGCTGGACATGCCGTCGCGGCATCTGGGGCTGGTGCAGGCGGGCGAATATGCGGCGCTGGAGGATTTTATCGACAGGGCGGCGGCACTGGTGGGCGCGGGGGTGGACCTCGATGCGTTGCTGGCGCTGGCGGGGGATGTGGCGACGGGCGCGCCGGTGGCGGGGCTGGCGCCGCTTGGCCAGCGGATCGCGGTGGCGCGGGATGCGGCCTTTGCCTTTGCCTATCCGCATATGCTGGCGGCATGGCGGCGTGCGGGGGCGGAGGTGTCGTTTTTCTCGCCGCTGGCGGACGAAGGACCGGCGGCGGATGCCGATGCGGTGTTTCTGCCCGGCGGCTATCCGGAGCTGCACGCGGGGCGGCTGGCGGATTGCGACGGTTTCCGGCAGGGCATGGCGGCGGCGCGGGATCGCGGGGCGCTGCTCTATGGCGAGTGCGGCGGCTATATGGCGCTGGGGCGGGAGCTGGTGGATGGCGACGGGCAGGCGCACCGGATGCTCGGGTTCCTGCCGGTGGAGACGAGCTTCGCGCGGCGCAGGCTGCATCTGGGATACCGGAATTTGCGGCCTCTGGCAGGGCTGCCGTGGAGGGGGGCGCTGAAGGGGCACGAGTTCCATTATGCCACCCATACGGCTGCTGCGGGACCGGCGCTGTTCGGGGCGGCGGATTCGCTGGGGGCGGATTTGCCGGATATGGGGCAGGTTGCCGGACGGGTGTGCGGATCGTTTGCGCATGTGATTTCGCAAGTCCGGGCACAAAAAATATAGCGTCGGGCGTGATTGCCGCGCTATTGCGTCGTTTCCGGTGTGGTTCTTGCCTGGAACCTGGTTTCGGCACCCGGGTTTAGAGGGAGCCTGTGAGCTGTGAGATGGGTCACCGCGCCAGAGGATGCCTGAACCTGAGTATGTTGCTGGCATGTAGCCGGTTGTCAGTCGGCGCAACGTTCAGGCGGTTGGTGTGATGTTGCGGAAAATCGCAACGGAAAGGTATTAACAAATCTCTGGCGCGGTAAACCCCGGGTGGAAAGCCCGTCTCGCTCAGTGCGAATCGTTATACGCGCCAGAGGTTAATATTTCGTTGAAAGCCGGTTATGCGGTGTTCGGAAGGCCGCTGCTGCGCTGCTCCAGCTTGCGCACGGAAAGGTGCATCCAGACGGTCAGTCCGGCGACGAGCAGGGCGAGCAGTATGAACGGTGCGGTCCAGAGGCCAGTCATGTCGAGCAGGCCGCCGAAAGCGATGGGCAGGACGAAACCGCCCAGTCCGCCGATCATGCTGACCAGCCCGCCGACCGCGCCGACGTGTTGCGGGTAGTATACGGGAATATGCTTGTAGACGGCGCCCTTGCCGAGGCTCATGGAAAAACCGAGGACCACGGTCAGCGTGACGAACAGGGCCAGCGGGGTGCCGGAATAGGACATGCCCACCAGCAGGGCCAGCCCGCTCAGAAAGGTTGCATACATGATGCGGCGCGCTCCCCATTTGTCGGACATCCAGCCGCCGAGGGCGCGGAAAACCGATCCAGGCAGGGCGTAGAGACCGGCAAGGCTGCCGGCCACGGTCAGTTCCAGCCCGTAGGCACCGACGTAGAAGCGCGGCAGGAAGGAGGCAAGGGCGACGAAAGCGCCGAACACAAAGAAATAGTAGAGCGAGAACCGCCAGACCTGCGCATATTTGAGCGGGGCCAGTTGCGCGCGCAGGCCGGTGGCCGGACGGATGGCGGCATGGCCGGTTTCGACCGGGTCGGGCTTGGCGAAGGCATAGAACAGCACGGCGGTCAGGGCCAGAGCCACGGCGTAAATATGCACGGTGCCCTCCCAGCCGAAGGCTACGAGCAGGACGGGGGCAACGAAACTGGTCAGGGCTGCACCGACGTTGCCGGCGCCGAAAATCCCGAGCGCCGTGCCCTGTTGCCCCGCGCCGAACCAGCGCGAGACATAGGAAACGCCGATGATGAAAGAGCCGCCCGCCAGCCCCAGACCCAGCGCGGCGAGCAGGAACATGGCATAGGATTGCGCCCATGTCAGCATCCAGACCGCGATGGCAGTGGTCAGCATTTGCAGCGGAAAGACGATCCGGCCACCGTATTTTTCGGTCCAGATGCCCAGAAACATCCGGCTGACCGATCCGGTCAGGACGGGGGTTGCCACCAGCAGGCCGAATTGTGTGTCGCTCAGCCCGAGGTCCTCTTTGATTTGCACGCCGATGATCGAGAATAGCGTCCAGACCGCGAAGCTGATCGTGAAGGCGAAGGTGCTGAGGCCGAGGGCGCGATACTGGTCGGGTTTGGCGGGGTCTTGCGGGCGGGGCATTCGGGTCCTCCGTTCGGTTGGTTATTCGGCGGCGCGCAACTGGGCTGCGGCCAGCAGGGTTTCGAGTTCGGGTTTGCAGGCGCCGCAATTGGTGCCTGCGCCGGTGCGTGCGCCGATATCGGCAACGCTGGTTGCGCCGCCCTCGATGGCGGTGCGGATGGTGTTGATGCCGACGCCGGTGCAGGCGCAGACCGTGCGGCCCGCGTCGGGCTGGCCGGAAACCGGCAGACCGGACAGGGCCTTGAGGGCGGGGGTATCGGTGTTGATCAGGCTGGCGGCGTGGCTGCGCGCGACCCCGATCGGGCGCGGGGCGGCGAAGAACAGGCCGCGCAGGGTCGTGCCGTCGTGAATGGCGACCCGGACCAGCCCCTGCGCCGCATCGCGCAGGATGCTGACGCTGCCGGTGGAGAGGGCAAGGGCGGCGCGGGCTTCGGCCTCCCAGTCGTCGGGGAGGGTGGCGCCGGCAAGTTCGGCCCGCCAGCCGGTGGCGGTGCGGGCGACGGCGCTATAGGTGTGGCGGTGCGGCGGGATGGCGGCGGCGGAGACCGCGAAACCGTGCCAGCGGGCGTCGAAACGGTGCAGTTCCACCGCGCCGGCCTTCAGCGCCGGCTGGCCGGAAACCGGGTCGGTGGTGCTGTCGAGCAGCGTATTGATCCGCGCGCAGGCAGCGTTGCTGTCGTTCCAGTGCATCGGGACGAACACCGTGCCTTTGCGGATGTCGGTGGTGACGCGGGCGCGCAGGATCACCGCATGGTCGCCGTGCGTCACCCGCAACAGGTCGTCCTTGCCAAGGCTGAGGGGCTGTGCGTCTTCGGGGTGGATATCCACGAAAGGTTCGGGGGTATGCTGGCCGAGGCGCGGGGATTTTCCGCTGCGGGTCATGGTGTGCCATTGGTCGCGGATGCGGCCGGAGTTGAGGTGGATGCCGGCGCGCACGCGCGGGGGCGGGCTGTTGACGGCCAGCATGCGGGCTTTGCCGTCAGCATGGAAAAAAGCGCTGTCGGCAAAGAAACGGCCACCGGCGGCGCCGTTGGCGGGCACGGGCCATTGCACCGGTTTCAGGGCGTCGTATTCCGCGTCGGAAATACCGGCCAGCCCGCTGATGTCGAAATCGCGCCCCAGTGCGGCAGCCTTGCCGGACAGGGCGGCGTATTCGCGGAAGATATCGGCGGGGGTTTGATAGGCGAAGGCCTCGCCGAAGCCCATGCGCGCGGCGACGTCGCAGATGATCCGCCAGTCGGGGCGTGCTGCGCCCGGGGCGGGCAGGAAGGCGCGTTGCAGGCTGATGCGGCGTTCGGAATTGGTGACGGTGCCGGTTTTCTCGCCCCATGTGGTGGCGGGCAGGAATACATCGGCCAGTTTCGTGGTGTCGGTATCGGTCACGTCGGAAACCACGGTAAAGGGCACTTTGGCGATCGCGCGGGCCACGAAATCCGCGTCGGGCAGCGAGACAGCGGGATTGGTGCCGATGATCCACAGCGCTTTGATACGGCCGCTGTCGCAGGCGGCGAAAAGGTCCACGGCCTTCAGCCCCTGTTGCGTGCAGATGGTCGGGGCGTTCCATGCCTGCTGCACCGTGGTGCGGTGGGCGGGGTTCTCGATGTCGAGGTGACAGGCGAGCATGTTGGCCAGACCGCCGGCCTCGCGTCCGCCCATGGCGTTCGGCTGGCCGGTGACCGAAAACGGCCCTGCCCCCGGTTTGCCGATGCGGCCGGTGGCCAGATGGCAGTTGATAATGGCGTTGACCTTGTCGCTGCCGCAGGCGGACTGGTTCACGCCCTGCGAATAGACGGTGACGACCTTTTCGGTGCCGATCCAGAGGTTGCAGAAGGCCTCGACCTGTTCGGGGGACAGTCCGCTGTCGGCGGGGGAGCCGGCACGGGCGGTTTCCAGCGCCTCGGCAAATCCGGTGACGCGAGCGGTGACGAAGCCCTCGTCGAGGGCGCCCTGACGGCTGATTTCGGCCAGCAGGGCGTTGAACAGGGCGATGTCGCCGTCGGGCCGCACGGGCAGGTGCAGATCGGCGATTTCGGCGCTGGCGGTGCGGCGGGGGTCGATGACGACGACTTGCATGTGGGGGCGTCGGGCCTTGGCCGCACTCAG
>Ga0256839_1005997_pt1 | contig 10919 bp, 12 predicted proteins | sample 354166metaG_FD_185968 | JGI IMG/M metagenome (GOLD analysis project Ga0256839, IMG submission 185968) | Hydrothermal vent microbial communities from Mid Atlantic Ridge, Atlantic Ocean - 354-166 | ecosystem: Environmental > Aquatic > Marine > Hydrothermal vents | place: Atlantic Ocean: Mid... | reverse complement strand
TGACAGATGAGGATATAAAGGCGGTTATAGGAGGTTAAAAAGTGCCCTCCCTCCTCCCCCCCCTTCTTCCCCTTATTTCCTCAATCAAGGTGTGGGAGGCTTTTGCCTCCCCACCTGCTTTTTCAAAGTCCATGTCAAACGGTTTGACATTGCCTTTGGCAATGTCAAGGAGGCTAAGGAAGGTGGGAAAAGCTTATCTTGAGAGGACAGGCAGATTTGAATATAGGTCTTCCATTAAGATGGAAGACCTGACTGAGGTGGAAGCCGACTTTGACGCAGACCTCATGAACCCAAGACTCTTCCTAAGGAAGATCTCCTTCAAGGCAGTCTGTCCAGAGATCTCAAGCCAAAGCATTTCACAGCTTGTCTCAAGGCTAACCACCTTGAAAGTAGAACTTTCAAGACATCTTGAAGCCCAGAACTACCCAGACATATCCACCTACACTTTTGAGGATTTCCCTTCGGGAAATCCTCAAGGAGGTCCAAAATGAGCGATTTCAAACCAGAGATCCATTGGATCTCTGCTAACAAGCTCTACATAAGCCCATTCCAAAGACCACCATCGGAGGCTCTCGTAAAAAAGCTCAAAGCCTCCATAGAGGAGGTTGGCTTCATAACACCTCTGGTGGTGGTACCTCTCAATGACGCACTTAAGAGGAAGCTTGGAATGTCTGAAGAAGTGAAGGGCTTCCTTGTGGTAGATGGTCAACATCGTTATAAGGCGGGCCTACAGCTTGGTATGGAAGCCTTTCCCTGCATCATAGCTCCCAAGGAGATCCTAAATTACCCTCTTCACCTCAACATAGAAAAGCCCGACAACATAAAGGACAAAGCCGAAAAGATCTACAACTTCTACCTGAGAGCCTGCTACATGAGCCCTTCTGCCTCTGAGGTTATGGCTCTTGAGCCAGCTCTAAAGCACGATAACCCTGCTGTCATACCCATAGCCTTCGCATACAGAGAGGCAGGCTTAAGAAGCCCTTCTCTTGTTGAGGACCTCTGTAAGAAGGTGGCTTATCTCTCGGAATTGCCTCTGGAGGAGGCAATTAAAGTGAGGAGGGAAGAGGCAGAAGCATTAAAGTCTCTGGAGGACACACTTACAGGGGTTGCAGAAGTGTATGGGGTAAAGGACTTCCTTCTAAGGAAGTCCATGCTGGCTATAGCCATGAAAGATGAGTTCGGGGAGGTCAGAGGGAAAAGGACTTATATCAACATAGACACGGATCTGAGATCTGCGATATCAAGGATATCGCAGAGGCTTACTGAGAAGGACTGGCAGTTCCTAACTGCCAAGGAGGTCTTAACATGAAGCTTCTGGTTGCTTTCCTCATGATCTTACAGATCATGTCAAACGGTTTGACATGGGCTTCACAAGGTGAAGCCCAGTTGTCAAAGGCTATAAACAAATATTGCAGGTCAATGGCAAACCTTGGCTTCATGTGCAGCCGAGCTTACAACTGCAAGGAGATCTCACTCATAGTCTATGGCTCCACAGTCAAAACCACAGGAGACTACAGACTTGCAGAGAACCTCCACGACTTCTGTCAAGAGGCTTGTAAGGCAGGTCCAGAGGCTTGGGATCTGTCTGAAGAGAACTTCCTGCAATATTGCAGGAAGTTCATAATGAAGTCAATAGAGGAGGCTCTAAGATGAACTTAATAACAGAGGAAACCCTCAAAAAAGCTTTTGAGAACCTAACTGCAGGTCCCAACCCACAGGTCTTCACCCTCCAGAAGATCCAACTTGAGAGCGACTGGTGCAGCTCTGGTCCAATACCTTTCACAAAAGCCCTCCATGACATAATCTCCCTAACGGAAGACCCAAGCATGAAGATCCTCTTCTCCGCTTCCTTCGGCTCAGACCGCTGTCTCATAGACCTCATAACAGCAAACCTCATAACCATAAGCGACATAGAACGCCTTCTTGAGCCAAGGTTAAAATCAACCTTAGCTCCAACCACAAGTCTATCAATAGCCTTTGTGCTTGAAAGCCTTCTTGACGATAAAAACAGGAGGTAACAACCATGCTCTACGTTTCAAATGCCTTTAGCCTCTCCATGCTGGAGAATGCTGAGAGCATTCTCCATGTGGAGACAATAAGCCATCAGGAGGCAGTCAGGAGGCTTAAGTCCTCAGACTTCCAGTCAGCTGTTGGTCATGAAAGTACAGCAAAAGTTATCTCACAGTTGACAGGCGTCCAGGTCCCAACCAACAGGATAAAGATAAGCCTCAAGCCCAATGACCTCCTCTTGGTCTTCCAACTGAAGACCAGACTTCCAGAGGGCAGACTTCTTACCATGGAGGAAGTCCAGCAGATGGTCAGGGAAAGACTTTTTGACTGGAGGTTAGTAAGGGTCATGGGGGTAGAGGCATGAGCCTAAACAGCAAAATTATAGATCTCTGGTCTGCAGTCTCTGATCTTCTCTTGTTCAGCCTTTCCTCCGAAGATGAAGAGGTCAGGAAGGCTATAGAAAGCAGGTACGAGAAGGAACTCGTTGAAATACTTGACCTAAGCAAGCTCCAAATCCTCCCATTCAGGTCATGCACAGAAGAAAGTAAACTCCTTGCCATGATCAGGCACATTCAATCCCTAACAGAGGACATAGAGGACTTCCTCTATGAGGAAGTCCTCAACTCCAAAGTGGAGGCAGATGGTGGAGATTGAGAAGTGGCTTGACAACACAAAGATAGCCTCTCTTGAGCGCTGCCCAAGGGAATTCTTCCTCAGGCACGTCCTCTTCCTCACAAAAGAAAGTGAAGGCTCAGTGGCAACTGAGTTCGGAAAGGCTTTCCACCTTGCCCTTGACCTTTTCTTCACAGGCACTCCAAAGGAGGAAGCCATAAACAAAGCCTGCCTTAAACTCCAAGAGTCCATTGCCTGCCTTATAGAGGCAGGAAATGAGAGGGTCTATGAGGACGGAAGGGCTGACCTTGATACTCTGGTCAGAGCTCTCCATTACTTCCTCACAGCTGGAGCAGGCTCCGAGCTTGCAGGACTTCTGAAGTCCTGCAAAACTGAACTGAAGCTCAGCTTCAAGGATCCAGAAACTGGGTGGTCTCTCCTTGGGAGGATTGACCTCCTTGGGGAGACCCACTCTGGCTCTGTATTGCTTGTGGACTTCAAGACTACAGGTTGGTCCATAAAGAACTGGGGCAACAAGCTCATTACCGATACTCAGCTCCAGACCTACGCCTTCATATCAACAGCCACAGCCGTTGTGAGGAATGTAGATGCAGGAGCCTATGCCGTCTTGCAGGTGCAGCGGAGGAGGCTCAAAAGCGGAGCTCTAAGTCCAAATGTAACCTTGGACTCAGCTTTACTCCCAATAGCCTTAACGACAGATCACCTGCTTAGGGCAGAGGAAAGGTTCAAAAGGGCAGTCAGACTGATAGAGGAGTTTGCAAGGGCAAACTCCTTTGACTGTGTTTGGTCCTCCTGTAACAGGTTGCATGGGATCTGTCAGTTTCACCCTCTCTGTGAAAGATTTTGGAGAGCTCCGCTCTCCAAAACAGAGGTCGTTGAAGAACTTGAGGAAGTGGCTTATAGCCTTGGCTTTGTGAAGCACAGGTGGTATCCATTTGAGGAGACATGACCGAAGGTCATGTCAAACCGTTTGACATGAGCTTTAAAAAGGAAGGAGGTTTAGTGAAATGGGCTGGATTTCAAAAGACTTCAGCCTTTCTGGCTTAAAAGTCCTCGTCCTTGGAGGCTATGGCGTTGGGAAAAGCTACTTTGCGAAGACCTTCCCAGAGCCAATCTTCCTTCTTGACTTTGACGGAGGCGCCATTGGCTACTCTGGCACAAAGACCTATGTCCCAGACTACTTCACTTCAAGACCACAACCCTCCCAGCTCTTTGCCCTCGTTGAAAGGGATCTGGATCAGCTCATATCAGAAAGCCACCCAGAAGGACAATTCAAAACAGTAGTTTTGGATAGCCTTACTACCTTAAGTAAGTTCGCCATGGACTTAGCCCTCCAGAAGCGCCCAGTCTCTCCTGACAGTCCACCAGTCTGGAACATACATTATCCCATGGTCAAGGTCTTCCTTGACAGGATCCTTGACAAGCTTAGGCAGTTCAAGGGTATAGTTGTGGCAATTGGACATGTGGAATATCAGAAAGATGATGTGACTGGAGAGATCCTTGCCCTCCCAGCTCTTACGGGCAAGCTCCAAGGCTATATTCCAGCTGTCTTTGACGAAGTTTACTTCGCAGACATAACCCAAAGCAAAGATGGACCACAGTATGTTATCCATCTCAGTCCTAAAGGCTTTAAAAGAGCAAGATCAAGGCTAAGATCTGTCTTCCCAGAAATCCCAGAGACCATACCCAACGACTTTGGGGAGATACAAAAATATCTCCCCACCGAAGGTCATGTCAAACCATTTGACATGACCTCCAGCACTAAAGATCAAAGTTAAAAACTTTTTAAGGAGGTATAAACCATGACCTACGAGCAACTTTTCAACGACCTTAGGTCCATTGAGGACCAGCCCGCTGTAATCCCAACAGGTGATTACAGCGCAGTTATAACCTCTGCCGTCCTTGACACAATAGAGACAGAAGACGGCACAAGAGAGGTAATCAGGGTCAACCTCACGTTCCAAGGCAACCATGGACTCACCCTTACAGATGGAATAACTCCTATTGACGGTCAAGTCGCCCAATACACCATCTTTCTCCCAACGCCAGAGGACCAGAACAGACCAGCCCAATTCTCCAGAGGCTCCATGTACGATGTCTCCCTAAGACGCCTAAAAAGGTTTTTCAAAGCCTGCGGAGTGAACTTGCAAAATGAAAGCTCACTTGAAACCGCCCTCCAAAAGTGCCAAGGAGCCACGGTCATAGCTCACGTAGTCACCCAGCTCGGCTCAGATGGACTTCAATACGATAGAGTTCAATATATCCATGGAGGCTAACAATTGAGGCTTTCGGACCTACCTCCTTGGCGCAAGCCTTTGGAGGACCCCTTCGGGTCCTCCCTTTCAAAGTCAAAAAGGAAAGAGCCGTCAAGGGCTCTTTCCGACCTTGACCTTGCAAAAGCTCTGCTTTTGCAACTGCAAAAGCAGAAAGGAGGTGAAGATGAAAATAGTGGAGCTGGATCCGGACGCAGTAATAGTGAAGGACAGGTTCAGGAAAAGCTTTTCTGAACCCGACTTAAATGCTCTCTGTGAGAGCATAAAGACCTTTGGTCAACTCCAGCCCATCGGAGTGAAGATCAACACGGAAGGAAAGCCAGTCCTAATCTTCGGACACAGGAGGCTCCTCGCCTGTAAGAAGCTTGGAATTAAGGTCAAAGCAGTCATCTTGGGTCAAGAAAGTCCAGTCATAGATGAGCTCCTTGACCAAAAGCTCATAGAGTTCGTTGAGAACTCTGTTAGAAGAGACTTTACCCCAGCTGAAAGGGCAGAAGCCCTTGCTGACCTTCATGCGAGCTTAATGGAGCGAGATCCAGACTGGACTGTGGAGAAAACTGCAAAGCTGGTAGGGCTTACTCGGTCATACGTCTCTGAGCAACTTTCCATAGCAAAGGCTATCAGAACTGGAGCTCTAAACCGTGAGGAAGCCCTCCACATGAACACTAAACAGCTCCTCAAAGCCAAGTCCACCATAGAACAGCTAAAGAAAGTAAAAGAGGCAGTCCTCAAGACCCAGGGCGTTGAGAAGGTCTATAGGATCCTCCATGGAGATGCCTTCAAGTTTGAGGACCTTGGGCTGAAGCCTAACTCATATAACGCTGTCATAACAGACCCTCCCTACGGACTTGACTACCAAACCCTTACCAACACCGACAAGGAGAGGGAAACCCACTTCTCCGATGACCCGTACTTTATGTCTCCAGCCTTTATAGAACGCCTCTGGAGCCTATTTGATCGCCTCCTCCATAAAGAGAAGGGCTTGGTGGTCTGCTTCTGCTCTCTTGAGCAGTTTCCTCTACACGTGGAGATCGCAAAGAAAAAGGGCTTCCCAGCAGTCTATCCCAAGCCCCTCATCTGGATCAAGGCTTCGGCTGGAGTACCTTTCAAAGCCAAGTACTTTCCAGTCTCATGCTATGAGATCATGATCTTTGCAAAGCGCTCCGAAGATCTTCCCATCTTTAAGGTCGGAAGAGCAGACTGGTTCAATGTCCCAAAGCCAACTGGCGGAGACAGAGTTCACCCAACCCAGAAGCCAGAACTCCTCATTCTACAGATCCTTGAAAGCTTTTGCTTCCCAGACTACCGCATAATAGATCCCTTCTGTGGCTCGGGATCAACAGTCATAGCCTGCAGGGAATTCGGTGCCTTGGAGGGAACTGGAATTGAGCTCAATGACAGAACAGCCAGACTTGCCCAAGAGCGCCTCTTAAGCCTTATGAAAGTCTCACAGCCGCAGTCCATGTCAAACGGTTTGACACAACCTGTCAATGAGGAGGCAAACCAATGATCCATGAAGAGCTTGGCAGGGAAATCCCCCCAGAAGGTCCAGAGGAATTGACCAGAGGTCAATTCCTCTATGTCTTGGGAGAAGCCCCTGGTCAGAATGAGGACAGAGTTGGAAGAGCCTTCGTCGGCTCTTCAGGCAATCTCCTCTGGAGATTGCTAAGGCAGTTCGGGATCTCCAGATCCCAATGCAGAGTTGCCAACGTCTTCTGGCGAAGACCTCCAAACAATAACATTGAGATTGTAAAAAGACTGCCAGAATGGGCTGAATATTGTCAGAAGACCCGTGAGGACATTCTCAAAAGTCAACCCAGAGCCATCTTAGCTCTCGGAAGGACAGCCCTTGAGCTCCTCTTTGGAGACCAATTTAAAATCTCAGAAATCAGAGGCTACTGGCTGACTTGGAACGACATTCCTGTCATGCCCACCTATCACCCAGCTTCAGTCCTAAGGTTCTTCTCCCACTACTTCCCTTTCGCCTCCGACCTGAAGAAGCTCTCACTCTACCTCCATAACCTCACCTCCCTCCCAAAGTCCCCTCCCTCCATCTTCCAAGCCTCTGAGGACCACTTTCTTTCTCTCCTCAACAAAGCCCTCCAAGATGATCTCCCAATAGCCCTTGACATTGAGGTCTCCCAAGGAGAAACCTGGACCTGTGATCTCATAGGTCTTGCTGTCCACCTGGACGGCAATCCTGTGTCAGCCAACACCTTCCCAACCAAAAGGGTTTTGACTGCAGTCAAAACCCTTGCCTCCCAAAAGCCCCACCTTGCTATCTTCCACAACGCCACCTTTGACCTCACTTGGCTCTATGGTGAGTTCGCCATAGAGTTCATGGAAGCCCCTCACGATACCATGCTTATGCACCATATCCTCCTTCCAGACCAGCCAAAATCACTTGAGTTCTGTTCCTCAATCTGGCTCTCCATACCTGCATGGAAGTTTCTATCAGAAACTTCCATCACTTACTACAATGCAATGGACTGTATAGCAACCCTGTTGCTATACAGGGTTCTTGAGAGTGAGCTCAAGTCCAGAGGCTACTGGGAGGTCTATGACCGCCAGAAAAGACGGGAGATCCTGCCTGCAGTATTCATGGGTTACCTTGGCTTGGGCTTTGACCCCAAAGCACAAGAAGACCTCAGATCTGATGTCCAGTCAAAGATGGAAGCCCTGAGGGCTTCCATGGAAGCTCTCTTCCCAGAAGTCAAAACCCTCAACCTCAACTCAGAGAAGCAACTAAAGTTGCTTCTCTACGAAAGATGGAAACTTCCACCAAAGACTGAAAAAGGAAAGATCACCACCCGTGAGACAGCCCTAAGAGACCTATTGCGGTCCATAAAGGACCGCAAGCCAAAGGAAGCCAAGTTCCTTGAGCTCTACCTTGAGTGGAAAGCCCTTTCCTCCATTCTCAGCAAGGAGCTTAAGCTCCAACCCCACCCTTGGACCCAAAGGATCCATACAACCTTCAATGTGGCAGGCACAGAGACAGCAAGATGGAGCTCATCAGCCCCTTTGTTTTGCTCCAAAGGGAGCAAAACAATTGGAGGTACCAACCTCCAGAACCGATCAAAGCCCTACCGAAAGCAATTCCTCCCTCCTTTCCGTGGCTGGATCTTCCTCTGCGCAGACTACTCTGGTGCAGAAGCCCGAATAGTAGCCTGGAGGTGCAATGATGAGGAAAGTAAGAAAGCCTTTCAGAGAGGTGAGGACATTCACGTCCTCACAGCCTCCATGATGTTTGGGAAATCTCCACAGGAGATTTCCCAAGAGGAGAGGAGAATTGGAAAGACCATCAGACATGCCTCCAACTATGATATGTCTTGGAGGAAGCTCTCCCAAATCATGCAGATCTCAGCAAGCCAAGCCAAAGACCTCCTTGAAAGGTACCATTCAGCCTTCCCAAAGGTCCGTGCTGTTTTCCACAGGAAAACAGCCGAGCTGGTTCAGAGGGAGAGGCGTCTCATAGACGCCTGGGGACTTCCAAGGTTCTTCACAGGACGCCTCAATGACCCTGACACCCTCCGAGAAGCTTATGCATTCTACCCGCAGTCAACCTGCACCCACACCCTCAACAAGGCTCTTCTTAAGCTCTGGGACTTTTCCAAAGAAAAGTCCTGGTGTGCACTTGCTCTGCAAGTGCACGATGAGATAGTCATGGTTTGTGAGGCAAACCATGATGCAGTCCTTGAGTTGGCTGAGGCAATGAAGGAGGCTATGGAGATAGAGATACCTATATTTGACCTTGACACCGAACAGATCTCACCGCTTGTCCTCCCAATAGAGTTCAAACTCGGAGCAAACTGGGGAGAACTCATAGAGTTCTCCAGCCCAAAGGAAGCCCCCTCCGTCCTTGACATGGTCAAAGACCATGTCAAACCGTTTGACACAGCCTGACCCACAAAAGGAGGACCAGAAAATGGCACAGTTTGGAGACCCACTTCACTCTGCAAAGCCCACTTACAACTACCTCCCAAAGTTCGTAAGGACATACTTAAAGTACGTCCAAGGCACTGAGCCCGCTCCTATCCACCACATAGCCACAGCCCTGACCCTTGCCTCACAGGCAATAGGAGGCGCTTCTCATATAAGGTATGGCTCAAAGGAAGTCCACATGAACCTCTATTGTGGTCTCATAGCCCCATCTGGCTTCCGAAAGACAGAGGCTATCCGCCTCGGAATGTCAGTCTATAACCTCGCCTCAGAACGGTTTGCTCCTCTCAAACCTGCAATGCCAGACATCACCTCCAACACTGCCATACTCCAAGCCTGTGACAACAGGACATCAGACAGAGTCGTTTCGGTGATGACCTCCGAAGGCGAAGTCTCTTACACTTCCATCTTCATAGTTGCCTCCGAATTCGCCTCCTTCATCAGAGCCAGAGACAGAGACATGATAACTCTCCTAACCAACCTTTTTGACGGAGCTGTTTCCTCCGACACCTTCACATACCGAACTCAACTCGGAGGTCATTTCCGCATACTTAGACCCTACACAGTTATCCTCATGGCTTCCACCCCGGAGTGGTTCACAGACCACCTCCCGAAAGGCTCCACCCAAGGAGGCTTCACAAATCGCTTCCTTTTCCTCTACTCTGAACAGTACCGCCCTCAACCCTTCCCACAATCAGAAGCAGACATAACAGATCGCTACTCCCAGACAGTCCAATCCCTCCTTGACATTGCTGAGAGAACAGTTACAGTTTCATGGACTGTGGAAGCCCAAGAACTTTTCAGCTCTTGGTATATAGAGACCCAAGGAGGTCTCCTCCAAGAGCCCGAACCCCACCTCCACTCATGGACTTCAAGGCTGGCTATTCACCTTATAAAGATAGCAGGCATATCCTGCATAGCTGACTACCGAACCCTCATAGAACCAAAGGATCTTGAGTTTGCTTGGAACTTTATGATATCAGCCAGAGCGGGTAATCTGCTGACTTTGAAGTCAGTTGGCTCATCTGTTCAAGGCTGGCTTGAATACAGGATAGCCAAAAGGCTATCCCAAGAGCCTGAAGGCATAAGGGTCTCAAAGCTATGTAGAGAGCTTTCCTCAGAAAGCTCTGCCTCAGAAGTTAGAAAGACCATAAGGATCCTAACCGACCTTGGCATCATCACTTACATTCCACAAGCAGACCTAATCAAGCCAAGGTTCCCAGCCATATCCGAGTTCCTTTCAAGCCCAAGTGAAGGCTGGGATCTTACATGGGACAGCATCTCCCTCTGAAGCCTATGTCAAACCGTTTGACATGAGCTTTCCCACAGCAGTCAACCACCATGAGCCTTATGCAAATATTTGCATACCGAAAACGGGCGTTTTCGGTAGGGTTAGACCCGTTGAAAATCCCGTGATAGACCCGTTGAGTATCAACGATTTCCGAACACCAATTTTTCATTCTCGGGGGATTGCCCACCCACCCATTTTTATAGTCATCAAAGCATTGAGCCACAACGGGTGTCATAAGTGATTGAAAATCCATCGGATTTTCAATGTCAAAAATTGCCATCAAATCATTGAGCCACAACGATTTGACGTAAGTTATTGAGCCCTCTACAAATTTTTGCATAGCGCAGTTATGCAATATGTCGTTTTGAGCCATAGGTCCATACGACAGGGTAAGGCTTTGAGGCATCTATGTCTATGTGTAGGAAGTCATCGGATATGCCTATGCGTTCAATTCTCAAGATTGAACCGTCTTCAAGGGTGAACTTGTGGCATAGGAGGAAGGATAGGAGGTCATAGCGGAAGTTTGAGGTTGTGGCTTTGATGTCAACTGCGTAACCAAGGGTATGAGCGGAGTTAGGGACGCCGCCTATCCTTTGGTTGTAGGTCTTACAGCGGTAACCTGAAGTGATGATTATTGGTCTGTTCATGAACTCCCTGAGTTCGTGAAGTATGCAGTAGAGGGCTTTGGAGAGCCTTAGCTCTCCACAGTGGGGGCAGTCAAGCTCTTCTTTTGAGAAGTAGCGTTTTCTGTTACCGTAGAGTTGGTGATGGAA
>Ga0256839_1005996_pt1 | contig 10920 bp, 11 predicted proteins | sample 354166metaG_FD_185968 | JGI IMG/M metagenome (GOLD analysis project Ga0256839, IMG submission 185968) | Hydrothermal vent microbial communities from Mid Atlantic Ridge, Atlantic Ocean - 354-166 | ecosystem: Environmental > Aquatic > Marine > Hydrothermal vents | place: Atlantic Ocean: Mid... | reverse complement strand
ATCGCCAACATGCTTATTCCTGATGATGCGGTGGCGGGCGTTGAAAGTATAATAACAATTTTGGATCGAGGATTATTGAAAGCGGTTAGCGTAACTGTGGCGATTTCACATTCCTATATTGGCGACCTTTATGTGGATTTGGTATCGCCGCAGGGGCAGTCGGTTGTATTGCATAACCGTACCGGGCGATCTGATCGTGATTTGCGAATAACTTATAATGCAACTAACGCGCGGGCGCTGGATTTACTGATTGACCAGCAAATTGAAGGTGACTGGAAACTTCGAATTAGAGATTTGGAAGCGCAAGATGCTGGAACGCTGGAGCGTTGGTCTTTGAAGCTGCAATACCATGCATCATAACTATCCAAATATTAGGATACTTATATTGAAAATTGCATTACTTTAGGTAATGCCATTTTTAACTGAAGTTTATATTTCAAAATCTTGGCGTAACTGAATTTATTTGTTGAATATTGAGAATAAATTATATAAATTTAACAAATATATATGAGCTTTATTTGAGGGAATATACTGCAGAATTTGAAGGGGCATGGTATGGATTTGATTGTGGTTGAATCTATTGTCGCCTATTCAGGTAAGGGTTGCAAAATACTGTTTGGCCATAATGCGCTGGGTGGCATGAAGGTTAAGGTAAAATACGGCCCCTTTTGTTTGCTGACCAAGCGGTTTCAAACCGACCTTGAAACCTATAATGAGATCAAGCGTCGTTTAAAAAACCAAAGCAGATCTTAGTCTTGATTGGGTGTGCGACCTTGGAGTCATTTTGAATAATATCCAACCACATCACCTTCGGTGGTAACCCCAAGCCCGTTGAGGCAGCGATTGGCATAGTTAAAATAACCAATGATCTGATTGGCTTCCAGAATTTCACCATCGCTCAAACCCGCTGACCGCATTTCTTCAATATCTTCTTCACCCATATTTTGTGGTGCCAGAGTTAGCTTTTCGGCATAATGCAACAATGCCAATTCGCGGCCCTTAAACTCTCTATCCGGCGCACCCGCATCCAAAGCCTGCTTTATGGCGTCTGCTCTTATATCATCACCAATCAGATGTCTGGCATTAGCCCAGTGATTGGCCAATGAATATTCACATTTATTGAGGATTGAAACATAAGAACTGATTACCTCCTGCAGCCATTGGGGCAGGGTGTTTGCATCATCATGCAAAGCGGCTCGATACAAAACCACGTGTCCGCGCATGGTGGAAGGCCGCAATGAATGAACCCGCATAACATTGTCGACTGTACCGTGAGGGGTGCGTGCCAGGTTCAAAACCTCACTAAGTTCATCACCGGCATCTTCGTCTGAAATCATTTTTATCCAGGCTGACATTCTAAACTTTCTTTACAATACTCTAAATCTTGTGCGACTGCGTCACGTGCGACTTGAACTATCTCTCATCTGCGTTCATTTTTTTCTCAAACCGGCGCACGATTGCCGAAACAACCAAAATCAATGCCAGATATTCCAAAAGCAGAACCGTATAAATTTCCAACGGGCGATATTCGGTTACCACCAGTTCATTGGCTTTTCGGGTGAGCTCCTGCATGCCGATGACGGATACAAGCGAAGACATTTTAAGCATGTAAACCAGTTGGTTGCCGAGTGCTGGCAATATGCGCCTAATCGCCTGAGGCAAAATGATAAACCGCATTGTATCAACATAGTTCAGCGATATGGTGTGCGAGGCCTCATATTGCCCCTTATCAATAGACTGTATACCGGCGCGAAATATCTCCGCCTCAAACGCACTGTCAGAAAGTGCGAGCGCTATAACGCCCGCCCAGAATACGCTGATTGTATAACCGGATATTTGCGGCAATCCGTAATAGACCCATAAAATCAATACCAGTATGGGAATGGCGCGGATGACTTCCACATAGACACGGTTGAAACCGCGTAAATATTTGTTGGACGAAAGACCTGGAAGGGCAACCAGCAGACCCACAACCACAGAAATCAGGATTGCGGTTACAGAAAGCAGAACTGTGTAATACAGCCCGCTTATCAGGAACTTCAAGTTGATTAGGCCCTTGGGAACCGTTGGGTCGACCACATACCAGCCCCAGTTTCCTGAGCAGCCAGACAGCAGTAAGGCAAGTGCGCCGAGGGCAAGTGTTTTTTTCATTGACATGGCCCCTAATGATGCAATATTTTTTGCAGGAAATCCCGGCAGCGCTGGCTGTCCGGCTGATCAAAGAATTTGTCCGGCGAACTGTTTTCAACAATCTCTCCATGATCCATAAAGACCATTGTATCGGCAACCTTACGGGCAAAGCCCATCTCGTGGGTTACGCAAATCATGGTCATGCCGGATTCTGCCAATTCAACCATCACATCAAGAACTTCATTTATCATTTCCGGGTCAAGCGCAGAAGTTGGTTCGTCAAACAGCAGGATTTTCGGTTCCATACACAGCGAACGTGCAATGGCGACGCGCTGTTGCTGGCCACCGGAAAGCTGACGCGGAAATTTATCCGCCTGCTCGGGAATCCGTACGCGTTCAAGATATTGCATGGAAAGCTCACGCGCTTCTGTCTTGGATTTACCGCGCGCCCTTATTTGCCCGAGTGACAAATTTTCCAGGACGGTGAGATGGGGAAACAAATTAAATTGTTGAAAAACCATACCGACATTGGCGCGGATGGCGTTGAGGGCATCTTTGCTGCCATCGAGTTCAACATTAGCTACCTGTATTTTCCCTGATTGGTGCTGTTCCAGTTGATTGATGCAACGTATCAAGGTGGACTTTCCAGAACCCGATGGCCCGCAGATGACCACTCGCTCGCCAAGACTCACGTTAAGTGACACCTTTTTCAATGCCTGAAATTTGCCAAAAAACTTGGAAACCAGTTCAACTTCAATAATGGGTTGATTTGTTGTTTGACCGTCAGCCACTTGTTTTTACCCTCTTCGTGTTCGCCCATAACTGAACATGATGTTTATTCTCATGCAACAAATTTATTATATTGCAATTATTTTCCACCGTGCCATGATGTATTAATAATTTAAACTTGGGAGGGATCCAATGAAACTACTCAAAACAATTTCAGCAGCATTGATCATTATGGCCGCTACTACACAGGTGCAGGCACAATCTGCATTGCAGGATATTCTTAGCGGCGGTGTCTTGAAAGTTGGCACTACGGGTGACTGGAACCCGATGACAACTAAAGACCCGGCGACCAACACCTATAAGGGGTATGATATTGATATCATGACCGAGCTTGCAAAAGATCTGGGTGTAAAAGTTGAGTTTGTTGCGACAGACTGGAAAACTCTGGTGAATGGTGTGGTTAGTGGCAATTATCACATGACCGGTTCTGCCTCTATCAGTCCATCGCGGATGAAAGTTGCAGGTTTTTCCGAGAGTTATATTGCTGTGCAGATTATGCCGTTTACCACGGCTGACAAGCTCGCCAAGTTTAATGGTTGGGATTCAATCAATAAGCCCGGCGTAAAGGTTGCGGCCACTCTTGGAACAACCTTTGAAAAGCACGTTAAAAACTGGTTCCCGAATTCGGAAATCAAGGCTATTGAAGCGCCGGCATTGCAGCATCAAGAAGTGTTGTCTGGCCGCTCAGATGTGTTTGTGACTTCAAATATCGAGGGTGCAACCTTGATGAAGAAGTTCCCAAACATCAAACCAATTCCGGTTGCTGCAGCGCGCGCGCCTTCACCAATTGCTATGCTACTGCCGCAGGGTGATCAGGTCTGGATCAATTATGTGAATAACTGGATCAAGATCAAAACTGCGCGTGGATTTTTTGCCAAAACCGGCGCTAAATGGGGCCTGTAAAATTCTTCATTTTTGATTTTGTGAATGAGGGGTTGGGGAAGGGTGCTTTGGTAACTGCCAGGGCACCCTTTTTGATAAATGATTAGATTTTATGCAATTCCGGTTAGTTTATATTGCGCAAAATTGCGAATATTACTGCGCCATAAACATTTACAATGGCAGGAAATGCCACCGCCGGGTGGCTACGGTTCAACTGAATATCGGATGGTTGTCGCTTCGAGCAATCTGCCTGCCTTGATCGAAGATGATATTACAATTGCTGATTCTGAGGCGATTGCGGAATATCTCAATGAGAAATACCCATCTGATCCTATGTTGCCGGATGATTTGGTGCTTCGGGCCAAAATGCGCGAGCGTTCGCGGTTTCACGACACAAGATTGGAGCCTGAGGTTCGGGCACTATTTCCCCATATCAGGCCAGACCTACGTGATAAGGCCATTATCAGCCAGCAATCTAAAAAAATTGCCATGCGGCTAAAGCAGCTTGCGAGCATGTTAACGAACAGCAAAGAATTGGATGGCCAATTCGGGCTTGGTGATTGTGGGTTTCCGATTACATTTGTCTGGCTGGAAGCCTTAACGCCAGTTCTGGGCCTTGATATGGTTTGGCCGCGTGAAGTTCACGAGTATCGTGAGCGGATAAACAAGGTTCCGGCGGTTAAGGCCGAGTTGGAAATCTACCGTCCGTTACTGAATAAATATTTCAAACAGAATGCGTAAAGATGAGACTTGATCAATCCACATGGTATGAGATTGAAACCTATCTGGAAAATTCCGGCGGCATCATTATTCCGACTGGATCGACGGAACAACATGGTCCAATGGGTGTCATTGGAACCGATGCGATATGTGCTGAGGAGATTGCCAATCGTGGTGCGAAAATTGCCAAAGCATTGGTGGCACCGGTGCTTGCCTATACGCCCGCGCCGTTCAATATGGATTTTCCGGGCACTATTTCGATCAGCGAACCTTTATTTGAGGCTATGGTGGTGGAAATCATTGAGGGGTTGGCCCACCACGGGCTTTCTCAAATCTATTTTCTCAATGGGCATGGGGCCAATATTGCGCCAATTGAAAGGGCCGCGTCTCATTTTCCCAACGTACAATTCAAGATCGCAAGCTGGTGGAGTTCTGATGTGGTAAATAAACTACGGCAGGAACTCTATGGAGACTGGGAGGGAATGCACGCAACGCCTTCGGAGATTTCTATTACTCAAGCTATTGGCCGAAAAATTAAACCGGGCATCGCTAAAGAACCACCGGAAAAACTCTCTGCGAATTTCACGAAACAACACGCGGGCGACAGACATGGGGAGGCGGGCGACCATCGCAAGCAGTTTCCAGATGGTCGGGTTGGTTCGCATTCAGCGCTGGCGAAAGCAGAACATGGGCAAGCCTTGCTGGATGCGGCAAGTGTGGCATTGGCTGAAGATTATGCTGTTTTTGTTGCCGGTGAATGAAAGGCTCTAAATGGTGGTGTGCATTTTAAAGCCCGGCGCATAGGCAAGTTTTACCAAGGTAATTGCCGTTTCACCCATCTTGGTCATGCGTTCGATTATGAAAATCGCTGTACCTTCATCAATTGCGAGGTTTTCCGCTTCTTTCTTGTTGGCATTTATGGCGAAAAATGAAATATCGCCATCGCTGAACGGGGCATTTTGCACCAGCCATTCATTGGCGCTGATTTCACTCAGGTCTGCCTGCAAAATCTCCGGCGCAGCATCAGGGTTCACCCAGCGATCCTCATACATAAAGGGCTGATTATCGGCCAGATGCAAGGTTTTCAGCTGTAGCAGTTTGGCTTTGTCGACGAGTTTCATTTGGCTGGAGATCAGTCGTGGTGGCCGCTTAATCTGCCGTTCCAGCAGGATGTGGCTATATTGCGCGCCGCGACGCTCGACCTCTTGTCTTGTGATGGAGATTTCCAGCGTTGCCTTGCGAATGGGATTGAGTGCCACACGAGTGCCCGCCTTGCGCCGTCGTTCCACAAGTCCTGCATTGGCAAGTTCCCGCATGGCGCGGTTGACGGTGGTGCGGGCGCAGCCAAATTCTACCGCCAGATCTGCCTCATTGGGAATCTGCTCGCCCGGTTGCCAGACACGCATTATTATGCGGCGGGAAAGTTCGCCTTGAATGTTCTGCCAGGAATTGTTTTCCAATGTGCTCAAATTCTGTCCTGCAATGAGGAAATGGTTTTTCGGTAGCGTTCAATTATGGTGGTGCGCGCGCGGTGTTGTCCGTCTTCTACCAGATGACGGCCTGCTGACCAAAGACCGGTGATCATATGGTCATCACCGGCAAAGATGAATGTATCGAGAATGGCATCGCCAGATTTGAACATAAGATCGGTGGCGTTGCCATCGAGTGCGACTATATCGGCAAGTCTGCCAACGTCTAATGCGCCGGAATTACGCCCGGCGGCCTGGGCGGACCCCTTTGCGGCTCCCTCATACAGGGTGCGGCCGGTGGAGTGTTTTTCGCAAGCCAGAATTGCCCGGCCAAGATCGCGCAGGCGTTGGGAATATTCTAATGTACGTAGTTCTTCGCTGAGCGATATTCGCAGATTGGAATCGCTACCAATGCCAAAGCGCCCGTTGTTTTGCAGGTATGTGGCCCCATCGAATATGCCATCGCCAAGGCTCGATTCGGTAATCGGGCAAAGGCCTGCCACCGCGCTGGAATTGGCGAGTGCGATGGTTTCATCTGTTTCCATATGGGTGGAGTGAATGAGGCACCAGCGTTCATCAACGTCGTGCTTTTCCAGCAACCAGCGCATCGGGCGCTCGCCCCAATGGGCCATAACCTCCTCAATTTCAGCCACTTGTTCGGCGATATGCAGGTGAAACGGTGCATCAGGTGCGATTGTTGTTGCAAAGGTTAAGTCCTCGCGGGAAACCGCTCGTAATGAATGTGGGGCAACGCCAATGGTGCAATCATCGGTCAAGGGCATTATGGCACGTTTTGAGGCCTCAAAAAGTTCGCCGTAAGCCTGCTGGTTATTGCCAAAGCGCACCTGGCCGGGGCCGAGCGGGCGCAGGTCGCAGCCACCATATTGATAAAATACCGGCAGCAGAGTGAGGCCGATGCCTGTTGTGTTGGCGGCGGCTGCAATGTGCTCAGCCAGTTCGGCGATATTGTCGTATGGCGCACCATCCGATTGGTGGTGGATATAATGAAACTCACAAACTGCGGCATAGCCCGCCTCGCACATTTCCATCTGCACAAAGGCTGTAATTGCTTCGATGTCGTCGGGTGTTAGTTGATCGAGAAACCGGTACATCAACACCCGCCATGTCCAGAAACTATCGTGCTTTTCCGCACCTCGCCACTCGGTCATACCGGCCATGGCGCGCTGAAATGAATGGCTGTGTAAATTGGTTGGGGCTGGCAGCAGGATAGAATATTGCGCACCGTCTTTTGGACTGTCGGGCGTGACGGACTTGATTACGCCATCCGCATTGATTTCAATTTGGACATTGCTTTGCCAGCCGGTGGAGGTGAGGGCTTTTTCTGCCCATAAAATTTGCATGGTGATTACGGTTTAGCTTATTGACAATTTATTATGTGCATACATAATATCAATTAACGCGAGTTATTCAAGGTCTCAAATCGTGCAAAATACACTTCTGACAAATATCAATATTGCCACTATGGTGCCGGATGATCAGCCCTATGGGCTGATTGATAATGGTGTCATCGCGATGGCCGATGGCAGTATTGAATGGGCTGGTGAAAAGAGTGCTTTGCCCGGTCAATATTCGGACTGGCTTTTGCGCGATATGGGCGGGCGGTTGGTGACACCTGCGCTGATTGATTGTCATACGCATGTGGTCTTTGCCGGCAATCGGGCGCGCGAGTTTGAAATGCGGTTGAACGGGGCGAGTTATGAGCAGCTTGCAAAAGCCGGGGGCGGAATTGTTTCCACGGTCAATGCGACCCGTAAATGCAGCGAAGACGAGCTTTTGGCCGAAGCCCTGCCGCGCGTGGATGCGCTGATTGGCGAGGGGCTATCGACACTCGAAATCAAGTCGGGCTACGGGCTTGATCGCGATACGGAACTGGCGATGTTGCGGGTGGCGCGGCGCATCGGTGAGGTTCGAGATATTCGAGTGGTCACCAGTTTTCTAGGTGCCCATGCGGTGCCAGCGGAATATGCCGGCAAATCGGACAACTACATAGACGAGATATGCATTCCAACGCTTGAGGCGGCCCGCAAGGAAGGGCTTGTTGATGCGGTCGACGGGTTTTGTGAGGGCATCGGCTTTTCCCCGGCGCAAATACGCCGTGTCTTTGAAAGGGCGCGTGATCTTAGCCTGCCGGTCAAATTGCACGCGGAACAATTGAGCAATCTTGGCGGGGCAAAATTGGCCGCACAATTTGGCGCACTTTCGGCTGATCATCTGGAATATCTGGATGAGGATGGGGTGAAGGCGATGGCTGCAGCCAATATGGTTGCGGTGCTGTTGCCGGGGGCATTTTATACCCTGCGGGAAAAGCAATTTCCGCCGCTTGAATTGTTGCGCGTCCACAAGGTGCCGATTGCGGTGGCGAGCGATTGCAACCCCGGTTCTTCGCCGCTCACTTCGTTGCTTTTGACCATGAACATGGCTTGCGCATTGTTTCAGATGACTCCGGAGGAGGCCCTGCGCGGGGTAACGACTAATGCTGCCCGTGCGCTGGGTCTTTCTGATTGCGGAGAAATTGCGTCCGGAATGCGTGCTGACCTTGCGATCTGGAATGTGGAACATCCATCGGAGCTTGCCTATCGCATTGGGTTTAATCCATTGCATGACCGGATTTTTGAGGGCCATTCATGAGTATTTTAGAATTAACTCCGGGCGCTATATCACTGGCGCAACTTGAAGATATTTACCGCGATGATGCACCGGTTCGTATTGAACGATCAGCCAAGTCGGCTGTTGACGCGGCGGCTCAACAAATTGTGCGCGCCGTTGAGGGGAGCGAGGCCGTCTATGGGGTTAATACCGGGTTCGGTAAATTGGCCAGCATCAAGATTGCGCCACAGGATACTGCAAAACTGCAACGCAATCTCATCCTTTCCCATTGCAGCGGCGTGGGGGATGCAACCGAGCATTCTATTGTGCGGCTGATGATGGTACTAAAACTTTTATCGCTTGGGCGCGGCGCATCCGGCGTGCGCTGGCAAATCATTGAATTGATCGAGGCGATGCTTGAAAAAAAAGTAACACCGCTGGTGCCGCAACAGGGTTCGGTTGGCGCATCGGGTGATCTTGCGCCGCTGGCGCATATGGCTGCCGTCATGTTGGGTGAGGGGGAAGCTGAATTTGCCGGAAAGATCATGCCGGGCGGTGAGGCGCTCGCCGCTGCCGGGCTGAAACCTATTGAGCTTGCGGCAAAAGAGGGATTGGCGCTGATCAATGGCACGCAGTTTTCCTGCGCCTATGCGCTTGCCTCATTGTTTGATGCCTGGCGCAATGGGGAAGCCGCGATCGTGACCGCCTCGCTTTCGACCGACGCTATTATGGGCTCGACCGCACCGCTTCAGCCTGAGATTCACGCGCTTCGCGGCCATCGTGGTCAGATTGAAGTTGCCGGTGCAATGCGCAAACTTATGTCGGGTTCTGAAATTCGCGAGAGCCACCGCGACGATGATATACGGGTGCAGGACCCCTATTGTATTCGCTGCCAGCCGCAGGTGACCGGTGCCTGTATTGATCTTTTGCGTCAGGCCGGGCGCACGCTCGAAATCGAAGCCAATGCGGTGACCGATAATCCGCTGGTGCTGGTGGGAATTGATCGCATCCTGTCGGGCGGTAATTTTCATGCGGAACCGGTAGCTTTTGCGGCTGACCAGATTGCACTTGCTGTCGCCGAGATTGGTTCAATTTCCCAACGCCGCGTGGCGCTGATGGTCGACCCGACCCTGTCGTTTGATCTGCCGCCGTTCCTAAGCCCCAATCCGGGGCTGAATTCCGGTTTGATGATTGCCGAGGTCACAACGGCCGCTCTAATGAGCGAAAACAAACATTTGGCCAATCCATGTTCAACCGATTCCACACCCACAAGTGCCAATCAGGAAGACCATGTTTCGATGGCCGCCCACGGTGCGCGGCGGTTAATGCGGATGAATGTAAATCTTTCAAATATTTTGGGGATTGAACTGCTTTGCGGCTGTCAGGGGATTGAATTTCGCCAACCCTTAAAAACCAGCCAAGCCTTGCAAAATGTTATTGACCGGCTGCGAAAGGACGTGCCTCATCTGGATGATGACCGGTTCCTGGCACCGGATTTGAAGCAGGCGGGCATATTGATTGCTTCAGCTGAAATTACCCGGTCTGTAGGGCAGGATTGCTGTCTGCCGCTTGGAGGTGAGATGTGAGCCCGGTTGAGGTGATTTCCGGTAGCAGCCCGATTATTCTTGCCATGCCGCATGGGGGCACATTTGTGCCGGATGCAATTTATGCCAGGCTCAACGATAATGGTCGCAAGCTGGCTGATACGGATTGGCATATTGATCAACTTTATGAGGGGCTTTTTCCCAAAGCCTCAATCGTCAAGGCAGGTTTTCATCGCTATGTGATTGATGCCAATCGTGATCCTTCCGGCAAGAGCCTTTATCCGGGGCAAAACACAACCACGATTTGCCCGATAACGGATTTTGATGGTGTGCCGATATATGATGAGGGTAAAGCGCCGGATGAGGCGGAAATTGCTCGACGGTTGGCGGGGTTCCACGCGCCCTATCATGCAGCGCTTGAGGCAGAGATAGGGCGAGTTAGGGACAGGTTCGGCATTGCCATCCTTTATGATTGTCATTCGATCCGCACAAACATCCCCTTTTTGTTTGAAGGTCAATTGCCGGATTTCAGTATTGGCACCAATGAGGGGCAAACCTGTGCCAGAGAAATTGAGCGGATTGTCGTTGATTTGTGCAATGCGGCTAAGGATTATTCTTCGGTTTTAAACGGGCGTTTTAAAGGCGGCTGGACCACCCGGCATTATGGTCGCCCACACCAAAATATTCACGCCATTCAAATGGAACTGGCGCAAATACAATATTTGCAGAGCGAGCAATTACCCTATGCCTATGGAGGCAAAAATGCTGCCGCATTGCGC
>Ga0256839_1005995_pt1 | contig 10920 bp, 11 predicted proteins | sample 354166metaG_FD_185968 | JGI IMG/M metagenome (GOLD analysis project Ga0256839, IMG submission 185968) | Hydrothermal vent microbial communities from Mid Atlantic Ridge, Atlantic Ocean - 354-166 | ecosystem: Environmental > Aquatic > Marine > Hydrothermal vents | place: Atlantic Ocean: Mid... | reverse complement strand
AGGCCAGCATTGCTAATGGCGGATCGCAAGACACAGTTCTTTCGGTCATAAAAAGCCTGATGCGTATCGAGTTGACCAAGGAACTTGGCTTGAAACGTCGCCCAATTACGCCGTGGGTGCAGTTGGTAAAATAGCATCAGCGACCCCCTTCTTTGAAGAATGCGACGAGATGACAGCTCCCCTGATTGGCGGGAATTGTGAACGCGCCGTATGGTCCCCAATAGGTGCAGGACGTGTAATAGCGCTCCAAGAACGGATCATACGGGCTACCGTTATCGACAAATTCATAGGACCAAATTGAGTGCGGAAGCCCGAAGGCGATGAATACGCCATAAAGGGCTATCGGCACGGCCAACCAATAGAAGAAGCTTAGGCGCAGGAAGCGAGGTTTCATGACCGCCCCCGTTTCTTGTTATCAAGGGTAACGCGCGGGTCAGCAGGACGTTGTGGGCCTTCGAGCGGATTATCCGCCAACTCGCCATGGCAAAACGGCGCAATCTGATGTTGCTGGATTTTGCGACAATGGAAAAAACCAACATCCTTGATGTGCAGAATTTGTTCATCCGGTTTCAGGCGCATCAGCCGTTCGGCGGAAAACATCCGGTCTTTGCTGGTGCCGACATTGCCGGTGTAATCCAACTGCCCGGAATTAAACCCAAGGCTTTTGTTGATCACCAGAGCCTCGCCCATGGCACGGCTTACTCGCTCCGCTTCTTCAAAAGACGAAAATCCGAACCACTGTTTGATCACGGCATTTTCTTCAATGGTGGCAGTTTCCTTTTCGCCGTATGCGCGCTGAATTTCTGAGCGGCTTTGGACTATAAAGTGGCAGTTGCCACCAAATCCGCGCATGGTGGTTAGGGCAGAAACTAGGGCTTTTAAGGGCGCATTTGTTGCTTCATCTAGGATGAAATCCACCTGACCTTGGGCATCCGACAGCAAGGCTTCGACAAAGCTTTGTAGGTGCAATGCGTAGTGCGCTCCAAGGCGTGCCATGTGCCGTTGTGGGCCTACGATGAACACAACATATTTCTCACGCAGCAACTGCGCATGAGTGATTTCAGCATCGACGCCAGCTTGGTGGAGTGGACTGCCCGCGCTGTAAATGCGCAGCGATTTCAACGCCGAACCACGGTGTTGACCGAAATGTTCTTTGTTGTTTTTCGCCATATCAACGATATGTGCGCCAAGCGCGGAAAGCACTTCATCGCCTTCTTCTTTTTCAACCTTGGCAGCGCTGAGCAAAATATCAGGGTTTGCCAGCATTGCCCAAACCCCGCCCGGCACGGCGAGCTTGGGGTGACGTTTCAGCAAAGCCAGTTCGGCAAATTCTTGAAGCGTGCGCGGTTCATCGCGCCAGTATTGGTTGCGCGCGTCATTGGCTGGTTCGGAAATCAGGGCATGATTTGCGGTCTCTGTGGCAAATATCAGCTCGCCATTTTTGCTTTTATGTGCGGCAATCACCCCGCCAAATGGCGTGATCGAAACGCGGTACGGGTTATCCTTCCCAAGGACAGCAAAATCGTCAATGATTGCAATTTTTCGCCCAAATCGAGCGCAGGCATCAGCGCACTGGGCAGCTATTTCACCATTTTTACAGTCATTAACAATAACGGCGCGACTATGATCACCCATTAGGGACAGCAACCAAGGCAGCGCACCCGCCGTGGTTTTCCACGAGCCAGCCGAAGCCATTAACAGGCTGTGGCTGGGCTTTGGCGCAACAATCGGGGTGTTGTCCTTAAGTGATGTGCCAAGCAGGCGTCCAAACGGTACACTCATTCGATCATCCCCGCTTTTTTGAGGTCTTCAACACTTGCCAGTTCAGATGGTTCTGCTGCGCGGTTCGCTTCTTCAAATTCAGCAAACTCTTTGTCGCGGTCATGAAGCTTGAACATCATCCTGATGGCTTTGATCAGCATTGCTGGCGCGGCAAAACCAAGCGCGATGCTCATTAGCCCAAAACCCCACCATTTGAGGCTATCAGGCCAGATCAGCCACGCGCCGACCGCGTAAGAAAATACGCCTAGCAGATACATGTTGATTTTGAAAACCGTGCCACGGCTGGATTTACGCGGGTTCATATCTGATCCTCCCCAGAGCTACGCATGGCGGTAATTATCTCGCGGCGAATGCGGTTGAGGTGGCTGTACGATCCAAATATCGCGCCCGACAATTCACTGTTGCGCAAATCACGGCTGAGCAATTTCAATTGCCCCAGCCAGATACCGGCAAAAAGCGATACAATAATTCCGCCGATGATGGATTGAATTTCACGGGGGTATAGAAGATCAGCAAAAGCAATTCCGAACCCTCCAAACCCTACCGCACACATCAGTGATCCCGCCAGAAACGGGCGACGCACAGATACAACGGTAATGTTTGGTAACAGGTAACTATCGCGGTGCGTGTTCACCGACGCATTTTCAATTTCTACAAAACCAATAATCATTTTGATCTCCTATCTTTGGGCGCAATAAGGGGAATTCAGCGCACGGGTCAGTTCTGAATTTAGATTGTCGGTGACGGCAGGCGGTGAAATCAGCCGTGCAGACCCCGCAAAGAGCGCCCAGTTCAGGCGATCTTGCGTCACCACAGAAACTGCGCAATCACACCTTGACCCTGTCTGTGACGCGGCCAAAGCAATCCGGCGATCTTCTGCCTCGCGGCGTTGACGTTCCTGTTCCCGCAACATGCTTGTGGTTCCACCACTCAGATCAGGGTTGCCATATTGGTTGCAGAGCGCGCCCAGCTCGGGCATGAAACCACCCAAAAGCGAATTGCAATCGGTTCTGGGAATGATTGTCGCCGGTTCCCTGCGGGTGGAGATTTCCGCCCGCAAGGTCGATTGGCACATTGCGCCCCAATTTGAGTTTTCCATTGTTCGCTTGGCAATTACTTGCCCAGTGCCAATGAAACTAACTCCAGCATAAAGCGCTACCGCGAGGATCACGCTCCCGCTGATAGGCAGATTTGATGTGTCAAATGGCATGGACTATCTCCTTGTGCGACGTTGGGATTTGGCGGAGCCATGCGAGGTGCGACGCGGCCTATTATCTAGCTCAGGGGCCAGCTTGATAGGCGGCATGGCAACCAGACCAGAGAAACTTCCCGCATCCGGTCCCTTGTCATCTTCTGGTGGATCATCTCGGTAAACCCGCCCCACAAGCGTGAAGTAAGTGTAGAGCCAGAGCGTGAGCGGAAAGATCAGCTCCACGACTGCCACAATTGCGGCGATTGGAAGGAAATACCCGATATAGCCAAACGTATCCGATACGCCGGATTTTCCCGGAAAACTCGGACGGGTATTAGGGCCGCGATCTACTGAGTTCAGAACGCCATTCAGGCTGTCGGCATATCCTGCGAGCAAGCTGTTCACCTTAAGGGTGGAATCTGCCCTGTGCGGAATCACCACGCCACTACGCAACTCACTCACAAACGCAACCAACAGCGCGGTTGGCACGGCTTCGTTCAGATCACTGATAGCTTGCCCGGCCAGCGCAACATTTGCCTGCAATTCCATGCGGCGTTCAGTTTCTGTCAGTTCGCCATTGCCCAGAATATTCTGATATTCGGCAAGCAGCAAATTCAGGCGATCCAGCGCCGATCTGCGAGCAATATCACCGGTTTCGACCTGAGAGGCGATAGATTGCACACGCTGGCGTTCTTCTGACAGTGCGCGTGAGACGGGACCAACCCCGCCACTACCGCGCCCGCTGATACAGCTTGTCTGAGTCTCACAAGCTTCTTTCGCGGCCAGATCATCGACGATAGCGCGCATGACCGGCGCAGCTCGGCCAGCCTCAATCGCTTTCTGGTTTCGCAGATCAATAAATTCGGCATATTCGGTGCCAAACTCTTGCTGGCGCAAGGCATCAACATCCTTGATCACAAGCCCTGCGTAGGTCGCGGCAAACAGGCCCGCGCCAACGGCCAGCATTGAAACCGTGCTGACAAGGGTTGCGCCAGCCGTTCCAATCGCGGCTTGCAAGGCACCTTTTTCAACAGCAAGGCGATTGACGCCAAGCGATACCAATGCGCCAGAACCAGCCAGCAGAATGGCTTTGGCGAAATCAAGACCGCTATCCGCTCCGATCAAATTTGGCACGGCAAAGCCGAGCATCAGCCCCGAGGATACAGACAGCCCCGTTGTGATAACCGTTGCAAACGGTTTGGCTTGCCTCTTGCGCATCTTCTTAAGACGCTGTGGTGTATGTGTTTCAGTTGCCATGGATAGTTCCTTTCCTATTGGCTGGGAGTCATGATCAGACCGCAGGTGCCACAGGCGAGTTTCGCGGATGGCTTTGCCCATGCGTTCAGGGCGCATTCCGGGCATGAAAACCGGATGCGGTCTTTTTTCTTCTTTGGTTTTGAAGGCGTGACTTCATCCGCATCGGCGTCATCCGTTGCATCAGGAAGCGGAAGGTATGGGCGGTCATGCCAGTTTAGACGAAACCCCGAAGCCAGCAGTTCGGTGCAATCCAGATCAAATTGACCACCCTCAATGACAAAATCGCTTATGCGATAACCAGTTTGCTTGCCACCCGGCTGACCAGTATCGGTGGGCATCAGGCCGACCTCAATCATCTTGCCCGCCCAGACCTTGTCGTGATACCCGCGCGTGCCTTTGCCGCCGCGCGCATTCAAGGGGCCGTGATCATGACGCCACTGGTGGCACATCTCATGCACGAGGGTCGAAAGGCTTTCACGGTCGCCCAGCAGTTTCATATAGGCAGGATTAAGGCTTATCTCATGGGAGATTTCACCGTCTTCGCTTTCAAACCGTTCGGGGCAAAAATACCCAAGAACCTTGCTGAGACGGGAAAAACTGAGGATGCAATCAGCAAGCGTTCCACCGAACAGCCGGTCATTGAAAAACGCCATGGCGAAGGTCAGATCGCCGTAAGCCTTTTCGGTCAGTCCAAGATCATCTGCATTCGGGCGTACGATTGAAACCTGATCTGTGCCCTTAAGAAGGCTTTCCAGATGGTTTGTTTTTTCGTCTTTCATGCTCATGGCAATGTTCCGCAGCAAAGGGTTGGACATTGTGGCGTGAAGATCGAACACCACTGGTCTTTCCTTGCTGACAGAACGGACGTAGAAATGACCTATAGCAAAGCTCAGCTCTGAACTGAGTCTTCATTTACGGATGGTTTTATGGGTGTTGTTGTTCGCGGAATCCGCAGAAAAGTCAGATTGCTGGAAGCATATGGATGCTATGAGGATTTGGGTGATATTGCAAACTGTTTGGGCAAGAAGCCCGGCACGGTTTTATCTTGGGCGGATGGCACAGGCTCACAGTTACCCAATGAAGTTCCGGAAAAAAGCTTCCCACTTTTCCTAAAGCTCTTTGAGGACGCCCTACCTGAAACCAGCCCCGAACGCGTGAAGGAAATACTGTTTGCGCCCGCGTCTCAGTTGGAAAATGAATTACGCGCACGGTCGGGCGCGTCTTTTCTATATTTGGTAAATACAGAAGCCGACAGCGAGGCTTGCCGTTTTCATCGCATTGGACGTCAAGAAAAGGGTCTTATCGAAACAAGCCTTTCGCGTGAACGCGAAAATGCTGATAGCACCGTTAGATTGGGGGAGAGTTTTCGTATTTGCGTAGAGCTAAATCTAAAAAGCCAACATATCCTCGCCCTTCAATGCGCGCAGTCAAGTTGGGGCGTTGTTCCGCACACAACTGATCTGGAAACAGGTTTTGTTGACCTTCCGGGCAAGGATGTGGATGGCGAGTTGGCTGTCATGAACGAACCCCGTGATACAGGCATTCATCATTTTATTGTAATGGCTGTAAAAGCCCCTATTCCCGAAGACATTGCCTCGTTGCGGGATCAAAGGCTAACATTGGATAACGCAAATCTGAATGCATTGGCGCTGTTTTATCAGGAGCAGCCGCAAAAACGGAGAAAGCTGTTCCGTCTGAAAATCAAGGTTACGAGGTAATAACGCATACTATTCTCGGTGCCCCACCAACTGCATAAGACGCTCATTTACCGGCATTAGTTGCAACCATTCCTTTGCTGCATTTGTTACCAAGCTTTCCGGCTTAAGGTCGCGTGTATATTGAACCGCCATGATGTCTTTGAAAATTGCACCCCTGTCACCAATATCGACCAGAAAGCTCACGACTTGTGCCGTGGCCGCAATGGTGACAGCATCGTTGATCAATGGCGTGATCACAGCTTTTGAATAAGCTTTGAATTTTGAAACGTCAGGTTTTTCGATAGTTCGAACCAATGATCCCAATTCGCTTGGTTCCAGCATCGCCCCCGGATATGTCCACATTTGAAATAGATGCCCGAGCAATGTGAAAAACCGTGTTCCCGCAGTTGGGTGCGTTTCATGGTGTGTCTGTGTTTTCTGGTTTTCACGTTCAATGATAGCCATGACCACAAATATACAGGCGGCATCCAACCGCAGCTCTTTCCAACGGGTTTCTGAATATAGGCCCAGAAAAATATCAGTGGCTTCACTGTCTGCCTGCATTTCGTGGCATTTGGAAACAAGCGGATGGTCTTCGACTGGCAGGCCTGAAATGGCTTTTGGTTTACGGGCAATGCGTGGATTTTGCATTGAAACAACTTCGACCAGTTGCGCTTCTGACCAGATTTCTAGATGCTTCAACTGGATGTGCATCAGCTCATGCATACAGAGCCAGACAAGCGAAAGGTCCGCATAATCAGTGACCGTGTTTTTACCACACTGAATACGTTCAAATCGTGCCCCAGATGTCAGCACAGTTGTTTCCCAAAGTTTCGACCAAAGAGCATCCACCACGTCAACAACGCCAGTGCTGAATTCGACGACAAACCCCTCTTTCGATTTTCGTATGCTTGCAACAAATTCTTTAGATGCTGAGACGCTCAATTCAGGGCCACCCGAAAAAGGTTCGTCAAAGGTTTGCTCATATAATGAAATTGCTCGTGACAACGCGGCCTGTAAACGGCGCTTTTGATTTTCAGAATCAGGGTTCATTTACAGCCGTTGTCCATTTTCAATTTTCAATTTTGGAAACATAGAACACATCAGATTGTTACGGAAAGGGAAAACGAAATCCATGCCGATAGGCAAAGTGCGACAAGGAACCGATTGTGCCGAAAGATGAAGTCAGAAAGGGCAAAGCGTAAGGAAGACATACAGCACGCTGCAAGCTGTGTTCTGTAATACAGAACCTACTTGGCAAGGGAGACGCAGGCGCTCTCCCGTTGCATCCCTCTGGCAGGCCAACATTGCCACAAGACTTGATCGTGGATTTTTGAGGATAATCCGATAATCTTCTACACATACGTGTATCCAATGTGTATCATCACCATATGACAAAAGATTCTGGTTTTCGTATCCGTGTCCAACGCGAGCTTCGGGAAAAATTCCTTGAGATATGTCGCGAGCAGGACAAACCCGCAGCGCAGGTGTTGCGAGAATACATGCGTGATTATGTGGCGGAACACGATGCAGCTAATGATCCAATGAGTGCGGCCAAAAAGGTAACGGACACGGGTGGTGTAAAAACTGAGGTAAAAGAATGAACGCGGCTAACCAAAATCCTGAGCAAAAAGTTCGTGACCAAATTGACGCTATGTTGATCCAATCTGGGTGGATTGTTCAAGATAGCAAAAAGATTGATTTTGGTGTGGGGTTGGGCGTTGCCGTTCGAGAATATCAAACAGATGTTGGGCCAGCAGACTACGCTCTATTTGTTGATAAGCGTGCCGTTGGAATTATTGAAGCCAAGCGAAAAAATGAGGCGCAGAACATTACAACCGTTGAGGCTCAATCAGGTGACTATGCAAAAGCCAAACTGAAATGGGTCAACAACAGCGAACCGTTACCATTTGTTTATGAAAGCACGGGAGTAATTACGCGTTTTACAAATGGCAAAGACCCAAAACCAAGATCACGGGAAGTGTTTACATTTCATAGGCCAGAAACGCTCAAAGAATGGATTGAGCAACCAAAGTCATTGCGCGGGCGTTTGCTCGACATGCCGTCCCTTGATCACGAAGGTTTGCGAAAGTGCCAAATTATTGCGATTGAAAACTTGGAGCAGTCTTTCAAAGAAGATAGGCCACGGGCGCTTATTCAAATGGCGACTGGTTCAGGTAAGACATTCACAGCCATCACATCTATCTATCGTTTGTTAAAGCACGCGAACGCGAAGAGAATTCTTTTCTTAGTAGACACGAAAAACCTTGGAGAACAGGCCGAGCAAGAATTCATGAAATTCATGCCAAATGATGACAACCGGAAATTTACCGAGCTTTACAATGCGCGACGCCTTTCGTCGCCTTACGTTCCCAAGGACGCTCAGGTTTGCATCAGCACGATCCAACGCATGTATTCAATTCTGAAAGAAGAGGAAATGGATGACATACTGGAAGAAATGAACCCTGCCGAGCAAATGACAAAACGAAAAGAACCAGTTCCTGTCGGGTACAACGCAAAGGTGCCACCAGAGTTTTTCGACTTCATCATAATAGACGAATGCCATCGCTCGATTTATAACCTTTGGCGGCAAGTGATTGAGTATTTTGACGGATATTTAGTTGGCCTAACAGCAACCCCCGACAACCGAACATTTGGCTTTTTTGAAAAGAACGTGGTCAGCGAATATGACCATGAAAAGGCCGTTGCCGATGGGGTTAATGTTGGTAACGAGATTTACTTGATCGAAACCGAACGAACAAAAACTGGCGGCGTGATACAGGCTGATCAGCAGGTCGAGCGCAGAGAAAAACTTACGCGTAAAAAGCGTTGGGAGTATCAGGACGAAGATGAAGCATATTCGTCAAAACAGCTAGACCGTGATATTGTAAACCCCGACCAAATCCGCACCGTAATTCGTACATTCAAAGAAAAACTGCCGGACATTTTCCCCGGGCGCAAAGAAGTTCCCAAAACCCTGATCTTTGCTAAAACGGATAGCCATGCGGACGATATCATTCAAACCGTGCGCAAGGAATTTGGCGAAGGCAACGAATTTTGCAAGAAAATTACCTACAAAAATGACGAAGACCCAAAATCGGTATTAGCCCAGTTCAGAAATGAATATAATCCGCGCATTGCTGTAACCGTGGATATGATTGCCACAGGCACAGACGTTAAACCGCTCGAATGTCTTTTGTTCATGCGTGATGTCAAAAGCCGCAATTACTTTGAACAGATGAAAGGCCGTGGCACACGAACGTTGGATTATGACGATCTAAAAAAGGTTACGCCATCCGCCAATAGTGCCAAAACCCATTATGTTATTGTGGATGCCATCGGTGTTACAAAATCGCTAAAAACCGCCAGCCAACCTTTAATCACAAAACCAACTGTTCCGCTAAAAGACCTCGCTATGGGCGTGATGATGGGGGCGAATGATGAAGACACCGTCAGTTCGCTTGCCGGTCGCCTGTCGCGCCTTAACAAACAGCTTGATGACAAAGACCTTGCGCGCATAAAAGAAAAAACCGGCGGGATCGAATTAACCGACATTGTCGGCGGGCTGCTTGCAGCGATTGACCCCGATAATATCGATACTAAATCCCGCGAGATTGAAACAATACCCGCAAATCAAGAACCAGAATTCGAAACCCAAACCAAGGCACGGCAACAACTGGTTAGCGACGCCGCCAATGTGTTTAACGGCGAGTTGATCGAGCTTTTGGAAACCATCCGCCGTGACAAAGAACAAATCATCGACCGCGACAATCTTGATACCGTGATCCTTGCCGAGTGGGATGGCGATGCGCAAGAAAACGCGCAAAATATGGTCGAGAGTTTTGAGGCCTATCTGGATGAGAACCGCGACCAAATCGAAGCCCTGACCATTTTTTACAGCCAACCACACCGGCGCAAAGATGTGACCTATGCCATGATCCGGCAGCTTATGGACAAGATCAAAGACGACAAACCAACACTTGCCCCCGTGCGCGTATGGCAGGCCTATGCCTTTCTGGACGAGGTGCGGGGTGAAAACCCTGTAAGTGAGCTAACCGCGCTTATCGCCCTGATCCGGCGCGCCTGTGGCATTGATAAAACCATTTCCCGCCATTCTGATATTGTGCGCAAAAACTTTCAGGTATGGATCATGAAACGCCATAGCGGTGAAGGTAAGAAATTCACCAAGGAACAATTGGACTGGCTGCATATGATCCGCGATCATATCATCAGCTCGTTTCATATCGAGCGTGATGATCTGGAGGCCAACCCCTTTGATACCCATGGCGGTATGGGCAAAATGTTTCAACTGTTTGGGGATGATATGGATAGCCTTATTAGTGATTTGAATGAGGCGTTGGCGGCATGAGTGAAAATAAGCAAAAATTACCGTTAGGATGGATTTTGGAAAACCTTGGTGATGTCATGGACATCAAAGGTGGCAGCCAACCGCCAAAGGCAGAATTTATTTATGAAAATCAAGAAGGGTATGTTCAGCTTTTACAAATTCGAGACTTTGGGAAAAAACCAGTCCCTACTTTCGTACCATTAAATAGAGTTACAAAATTTTGTGAATTTTCGGATGTTTTGATTGCAAGATACGGCGCTTCTTTGGGGCGAATACTAACAGGAAAGAAAGGCGCATATAATGTAGCGCTTGCTAAAACCATTTTTGATGAGCGCCTGCTATTTGGTCGCTACGTCTTTTTTTTACTCCAAACATCGGTATTGCAAACACCACTTAAAATGATTTCCCGTTCAGCACAAAATGGCTTTGCGAAGCATGAGATCGCTCGTGCGCAATTACCCATCCCCCCTCTCAACGAACAAAAGCGGATTGTGGCTAAGATTGAGGCGTTGTTTTCCGAGCTGGATAAGGGCGTCGAGAGCCTAAAGACCGCCCGCGCGCAACTCAAAATCTACCGCCAAGCCGTCCTGAAACACGCCTTTGAGGGCAAACTCACCGCCCAGTGGCGCGAAGACAACAAAGAC
>Ga0256839_1005994_pt1 | contig 10923 bp, 8 predicted proteins | sample 354166metaG_FD_185968 | JGI IMG/M metagenome (GOLD analysis project Ga0256839, IMG submission 185968) | Hydrothermal vent microbial communities from Mid Atlantic Ridge, Atlantic Ocean - 354-166 | ecosystem: Environmental > Aquatic > Marine > Hydrothermal vents | place: Atlantic Ocean: Mid... | reverse complement strand
GCTTCTGCGGATGGAAGATCATGTTGTCCAGGCGAAAGTCGCCATGGACCAGCGCAACCTGGCCGTCGTCGGCGGGCATGTTGTTCGAGAGCCACTCCATGACCCTCAGCAGATCGGAGCGCGGCTGTTTCGCCGCGGCAAGATACTGCCGGCTCCACCGATCCGTCTGGCGACGAAAATAGTTTCCGGGCTTGCCGAAATCGCCAAGCCCGACCGCGGCAGGGTCGACACCGTGCAGCGCCGCCAATGTCGCGTTCATGGCGTCATGGATGTCACCTCTCAGGGGCTTGTCCAGTTCCGGCAATGCCGGATCCCAGAATATCCGGCCATCGACGAACTCCATCACGAAAAACGCGCGCCCGATCGGCGATACGTCGTCCTCGGCCAGGGCATACATTGCCGGAACCGGCACAGCCGTATCCCGCAGCGCCGACATGACGCGAAATTCCCGTTCCACGAGATGGGCCGACTTCAGCAGTTTGCCGGCCGGCTTGGCCCGAAGCACATAGTCGCCCGAGTCCGCACGCAGCCGGTAGGACGGGTTGGACTGGCCGGTGGCGAATTTTTCGACCCGCCTGAGGCCGTGAAACCCCTGAACCTGCGCCTCCAGCCACGGCTCCAGCGCCGTTTCTTCGATGTCCAGACCTTCGATCATGTGCCAACTGTGCTAAATCCGGCCATCGCGCGCAATGGTCAATTGACACCGGGGCGGCTGCGGGCTTTCGTCTGACCAGTCACAGGAGGAAGCAACATGCCATCAATGGACCTGGGCATGAGCGAGCGGCTCAAGCCAATTCACGCCAGCGTGGTCGAGATGATCCGCGATGAAATTGCGCCGCTTGACGCCGAGTTTCTGGCCGAAGTCGACACCGGCGACCGGTGGACGTTCACCGAACGGCAATCGGAAATCCTGGAAACGCTCAAGTCCCGGGCGCGCGAGCGCGGCTTGTGGAACTTTTTTCTGACCGGCACCCCGGATGGCCCCGGCCTGACAACGGTAGAATATGCCTATCTTGCCGAAGAAATGGGCAAGTCGCATCTGGCCCCCGAGGTGTTCAACTGCAATGCGCCCGACACCGGCAACATGGAAGTGTTTGCGCGCTACGGCACTGCGCAGATGAAGGAAACATGGCTCAGGCCCTTGCTGGCGGGCGAAATCCGGTCGGCCTATCTGATGACCGAGCCCGATGTCGCCTCGTCTGACGCCACCAATATTTCCATGTCCTGCGAACGGGACGGCGATACCTATGTTCTGAACGGCGAAAAATGGTGGGCGACCGGGGCGGGAGATCCGCGTTGTGCGGTTTATATCGTCATGGTCAAGACCGGCGACGATACCGCGCCAAGGCACCAGCGCCATTCGATGATCGTCGTCCCCGCCGACACGCCGGGGATCGAAAAGATCAGGCCCTTGCAGGTCTACGGCCACGATGATGCGCCGCACGGGCACATGCATATCGGCTTTCGGGATGTGCGGGTTCCGGTTTCCGGCATGCTCGTCGGCGAAGGCCGGGGATTTGAAATCGCGCAGGGTCGGCTGGGACCGGGGCGCATCCACCATTGCATGCGTTCGATCGGGATGGCGGAAAAGGCGCTGGAACTGCTCTGTCGCCGGTCACTGGCGCGCGAGGCATTTGGCAAGCCGCTGGCGAAGCTGGGCGAGAACCATGACATCATCGCCCGGGCGCGGATGGACATCGAACAGGCGCGCCTGCTGTGCCTGAAGGCCGCCTGGATGATGGACCAGGGCGATGCCCGCGCCGCAGCCCCCTGGATCAGCATGATCAAGGTCGAGGCACCGCGCATGGCACTTGAGGTCACCGATCAGGCGATCCAGATGTTTGGTGCGCAGGGGGTCAGCCAGGATACACCCCTGGCGCGCCAGTGGACGGCATTGCGCACGTTGCGCCTGGCCGACGGGCCAGATGCCGTGCACCGGCGCCAGGTGGCGCGGTCGGAACTGGGCAAGCACACACAACAGCGGGTCTGAAAGACGGCCGACGCATCGGCACCCCGCACCGCAAGACCCACGAGCTCCGGCAACCGCGGTGGCCCGAGATCAGTGGTTCTGCTCAACCTCGCGCGCGCATTCGCGGCAAAACGGCGTGTAGGGCAAAAGGTCGAGACGCTCTTGCGAGATCTCCTTTCCGCAGCGGACGCAATAGCCATACTCGCCGTCCTCGATACGTTTCAGGGCCGCCTGGATGGCCTTGATCTCATCCTGGGAAGACAGGCCAAGATCTTCCAGAACCTCTTCGGATTCACGCTCAACCGCCAATTCCTCCCAGTCCCTGGAATTGTGCGATTCCAACTCATCCTCGATCTTCTCAAGGCGATCAGTCAATTCCTTCAACCGTGCTTCCAGCCGTGCCTTGCGCTGTTCAATCGACACCATGTCCGGTCTCCCTTTTTTGTCAGCATAACAGCAAGCAGCGGCAGGCAACCTTGACCGGGATCAAACTGTTCGCCGTCTTGCAGGCGCGGCTCAAGACCGCATCGAACCGGCACAGCAACCCGACAGTCGGGGCCTGCGAACCGCGGCCGGCGGCCGGGGCGCGCCAGACCTGCCCTTGCCCGCATCAGACGTCGCTGCCTACCCGCTCAGGCAATTGCTCGCCCTGCCCGATCGGCCCGGGTTGGCCAGGCCCGGGGCTGACGGCGGGCGGCGCCGGTTCTGCGGTTGCCGGCAAAAGTTCCTGTGGCAACGGCTCAAGGCCGTCGCCGGCCCCGGCATCCGGGGGCTGGGCCGCCGGCAGATCGACCGGAGATGGCTCAAGCCCATGCAGCCGGATTGCCCGCATACCCTGCGCCTGCCCCAGGCGGCCGGTGGCCACGGCCTGACCATCGGCACCCTCGATCGAAACCGCATCCAGAGCGCTTCGCGGCAGCTTGATGAGGTCGCCAACCCGCATTTCCCCGACCTGTTCCAGCGGCATCGGCAACCGGCACAGAACCGCATCAAGCCGGGCGCGGCTGGATTTCACCGCCGCCTGCCACTCCCGCGACCACCGTCGCGATTGCGACAACTGGGCGGAAGTTCCAAATTCGGGATGCCAGGGGAAAATCAGCTGAAGCTCTCCGGTCTTGGCGCCGCCGGAAAAATCGACGGAAATCACATAGCGCCGATAGTCCATCTCTTCCAGCGCCAGTTCGACCGCCCGCGCGTTTTCCATGATGCTGGACGCCCGAAAACCGGTCACGGGCGGGGCCGTTTCCATGGCAGAAAGCGTTTCATCGAATTGCTGCATGATCCGGTCGAACATGTCGCGCAACACAGCCGCGTCGGTGGCCGTCGGGGTCCGGTCTTCCGCCGGACCCGGCACCACGCGCCCGGTCACCATATGCTCGACCACGGCCGAAACTGCTGTCATGTCCCAGATGCCAAGCCCGATGGCGCCGCACTTGCGCTGCGTCATGAAGATCAACCGGTTGCTTTCGAGCGATCCGACAAGCGCAGCAAGACCAAGCCGGTCCTGTTCGAACCCCAGGACCGTGGCCTCGAGCCCGATACACCGTTCCAGTGCGCGCGTCAGCCCACGCCGCATGGCCTTGGCCGGCGTCATGCCGGCCTGGTCCAGTGGACCGGGCGGCGGTCTCAGCTTGTCGCGCAGCGGTCCTGGGGGCGGCGTATCATTCATGTGATCTCACGGCGTCATCAACTGGCGCGAGCATTTCAAGAATCAGTTACCAAATGATTGAAAACACTCAGCTCGCACCAGATGGCCCTTGCGCTGCGGCCGGCCCGGGAGCAAACGGCACGATCACGCGAAAGGCCGCCCCGCCCTGCCCCGGCAGATACTCGACCCGCCCGCCGAGGTTCAGCATGATTTCGCGGCAGATCGCAAGGCCAAGCCCGGCCCCGCCAGCCCGCGCCTCGTCCGACAGCCGCGAGAATTTCTCGAAGATCATATCCTGGCTTTTCTCGGGAATTCCGCATCCGTTGTCGCTCAGATCGACCTCGAGATGGTCGCCACTGCTGCGCGCCCGTATGCGCAGTTCGGGCGATGCGGCGTCGCAGTATTTCTGGGCATTCGAGATCAGGTTGATGAACACCTGGCACAGCCGGTCGGTATCGGTCTGCAATTCGATGTCTTCGCTGGCCACATCGCGAAAGATGCGCAGCCCCGTCGCGCGCTCGCCCGATTGCGTCGCCACCAGTGCGCGGTCCAGAATGTCGCGCAGGTTGGCCGACTGGATGTTGAGCTGAACCTGGCCCGCTTCCAGAACGCTGAGGTCAAGCAGGTCATCAAGCAGTCGGGTCAGGCGAATGGTCTCATCGTGAATGATGCCGGCATAGTCTTTCTGTTTCGCAGCACTCATCGCGCCATCTTGCAGCAGAATTTCCGAAAAGGCCCGGATCGAGGTCATCGGCGTGCGCAATTCATGGCTGATCTGGGACAGGAACGCGTCTTTCTGAACGGACAGTTCTGTCAGTTTTTCATTGGCATCACGCAGTTGGCGCGCGGTTCTGGCCAGTTCGCGCGACTTGGCTTCAAGCCGGTTGGAATATTCAAGCATCTGGGCCGTTTCATCCGCCACGGCCATCAGATCCTGAACCGAAACCGACGACCCGCCCACGATCTGGCCCAGCATCGCATGCGCCGTCGCCGCCCCAACCGACCCGGTCAGCTCGCGCTCCAGTCGCTCGATGAAATCGGGGGTGACATCGGGCAGGTATCCGCCACGGCCCTGCGAGCGTGCCTCGGCCTGGAAAAGCGCCTGCGCCTCCTTTGACCCGAGAATGCGCTGCGACATGACCAGCAGGTCTTCAGCTTCGGCCGCCCCGCCCGACCATCCGCGCGCAGCCCCCGTATGGTCGAACACGTTGACAAACTGCGCGCCCTGCAGCCGCTCCATCGGCCCCGGAAAACTGAGAAGCGACCCGGTGACGAAAGCGATGGTGTTCAGGGTCATGCTCCAGAACACCGCATGCACCAGCGGGTCCAGCCCGCCAATTCCAAACAGCGCATGCGGGCGCAGCCAGCCGATTGCAAAAGGGCCCTCTGTCAGCAGTTCGGCCGACATCAGCGCGCTTTCTCCAAAGGACGGGATGAACATCGTGTAGGCCCACACGGCAAACCCGAGCAGCAACCCGGCCGCCGCCCCGTTTCGCGTGGCCCCGCGCCAGAACAGGCCGCCAACCAGCGCCGGAAGCACCTGCGCGACGCCGGCAAACGAAATCAGGCCGATTGCCGCGAGGGCCTCGCCGCCACCCGAAAAGCGGAAATACAGGTATCCCAGCAGCAGGATCGCCCCGATCGACAGGCGCCGGGCCTGCAGCACCACGCCGCGCACATCGCCCGACATCGAGGCGCGGCTTCCGCGCAGCGACAGCCAGACCGGCATCACGATGTGGTTCGAAACCATTGTCGACAACGCGATGGCGGCCACGATCACCATCGAGGTCGCCGACGAGAACCCCCCCAGAAACGCCAGCATGGCCAACCCTTCGGCGCCCTGCGACAGCGGCAGGGTCAGAACGAAAAGGTCCGGGTTGGTGCCGGCCGGCAGCACGGCCAGCCCCGTGACGGCAATCGGCACCACAAACAGGCTGATGAGAAACAGGTAAAGCGGAAAGGCCCAGCTTGCCGTCGCCAGATGGCGCTCATCCGAGTTTTCGACCACCAGGACCTGAAACATCCGCGGCAGGCTGATGAAGGCCACCGCCGACAGGAAGATCAGCGTCACCCACCGCCCGCCGCGCAAGTCCCAACCGGATACGGGTGAAGCGTCGATGCGCGCCAGCATGTCTGCCGGGCCCTCGGCCAGCCCCCAGACCACAAAGACGCCAACCGCAAGCAGCGCCGCCAGTTTCACGATCGCCTCAAGCGCAATCGCGGTGACCACCCCATGATGGCGTTCGTTTGCATCCAGGTTTCGCGTGCCGAACAGGACGGTGAACAACGCCAGGCCCGTCGCCACCCAAAGTGCCGTGGCATTGAGATCGGGCATGGTGCCGCCTTCGGGCTGGTTGCTGGCAAAGACCGCAAAGGAAAGCGTCACCGATTTAAGCTGCAAGGCGATATACGGTGTCGTGCCGATCACGGCCATCAGGGTGACGATCACGCCCAACAGGTTTGATTTGCCGTATCTCGATGAGATCAGGTCGGCGATGGACGTCACGCGCTGGGTGCGCCCCACGCGAACGAGTTTGCGCAAGAACCACCACCAGCCGACCATCACCAGTGTCGGCCCAAGGTAGATGGTTACATATTCCAGGCCGGACCGCGCGGCATATCCGACGGCACCATAAAACGTCCAGGCCGTGCAGTAGATTGACAGCGACAGCGTGTAGACCCAGGGCGAGCGCAGCCAACCCAGCTGGCCGGTTTCCGCCCGCTTGGCCGCCGCAAATGCAATCAGAAACAGCAGCAGCACATAAAGCAGACAAACCAGAACAAGCAGATTAAACGGGACCATCCTCGCCCCCCTGCCCATCCTCATCGCCGGTTGAGCGCAACTGCCCCCCAAGCGGCACAGCGATCAGGGCCGCAACCACGATCAGGCCGAACCAGACACCAAACACGAAAATGATCCCGTTTCGCGTGGCCCCGCCGCCCCACAACAGCGGCAGCATGAACAAGAACGCACCTGCCGCCGGCAGAATGCGGGCCGCGTCCATCAGGCGACGCAGGCGGTAGCCGGTGCGCGCCAGAAAAATGGGCGATCGGCGGCTCACGGTGCGATCAGCTCGCGGACGGCCGTCAGCACATCGGCATTGGAAAACGGTTTGGTAATGAACCGGCTGGCCCCGAGCCGCATGGCAAGGTCGCGGTCCTTGTCCTGACCACGGGCGGTCAGTATCAGGACCGGCAGGCCGGCGGTTGCGTCGTTCGCGCGCAGGTCGCGCAGAATGTCGAACCCCGAACGGTTGGGCAGCATGACATCCAGAATGACCATGCCGGGGTGCTTTTGCGCCACCGCCGCAAGCGCTGTGGCCCCGTCCGAGTGCATGTCGACCAGATAGCCGTCCCGCTGCAGGATAAAGCGGATCGCCTCGGAAATGTTTGGCTCATCCTCGATCAGGAGGATCCGATTGTCCATGGCCGCGCCGTCCCCCGAAAGATGCAGATCACACCGGCAACTATTGCCGTTAATACGCAGCCTGTCAAAGGATGTGGCCGGCGCCCCGCTCGTCGCCACCGGCCCCCGGCAGGATCGACGGCTCACGCCGGGCCACGCAATCCTGGACCGAACAGACCCGGCAACCCGACCCGACCTTCAGCGGGTCGGCCGCAGCGGAAAACATGGCGCGCGAAAACCCCGAGTGCGGATCGTCGGCAACCAGCAACATGGTGGCTTCGAACGTCTGCGGCTGGCGCAGCGATGTGCCGCCCGTCGGCTGAGAGATGGCCACGGCAACAAATCTGTCGAGGCGCGGGCCAGCCGGATCAAGCCGTTGCACCAGCGGGGCCATGGGCCGGCTCAGAGCCTGGAAAAGTGGCCAGATCGGGCAGGCCGCGCCAAACCTCGGGATGGAAAACCCGTCGACCGGCTTGCGAAACACCAGAGTGCCCGAGGCATCGCAAAGCACGATCCCGACCGGCCCGATGCCGCTTTCGGCCGGCATGCAGGCAATTCGGCGCAGCACGCAGGCCAGATCGCAGCCGAGCTCTGCGGCAATGGCCTGTGGGTCCGGGGTTTCTTGCGCCATCGCCCGCATCAGGCCATTCATCGGCACCCGGCCCGCATCCCGACGATACCTCTGCAGATAGGCCCGCGAAAAGGCCCGCAACGCGGGTGTGCGCTGCAGCTGCGGCGTCTGTTCCAGAAGCTCGTCGGCAGACATGGCCTGAGGGCCTTCAAGCTCGGGGATGTGAAACCCCTTTTCGCTCAACCAGCGCTCCAGCTCTTCAGCCGGCAGCAGCGATTGCGACCCGCCCGTCAGATCACCGCCGGTGTCGAGCATCTCGACAAGCGCATCCATGCCCTGAGCCAGGCGTCGCGAGTCTTCGTAAAGATTGCGCCGGAACCGGGCCTGCCATTCGGGTTCTATGTCCACATCCGATGTCAGAATGCCCGCAGCCGAACGGATTGCCGTCACCACCGACAGAACCTCGTGCATTGAGGCCGCAAACTGCGGGTCGTGCGCCAGCCGATCGCTCAGGGTCTCGACCAGCCGCGACAGCGACCGGATCTGGCCGTGCTGGCGCACCACAAGGTCGGCCCAGCCCGGAAAGCGCCCGACAAACTGCGCGGTATCGTCGGGCCCGGCCGCGGCCTCGGGAAACCCCGCCGCCGCCTCGTTCAGGGCGTCGACCTTCAGCATGTCCGCCCCGGGGCTGAGCGTCACCGGTTCAACCCCGAGCCCCGTCGCGATATCGAGCAGCAGTTTCCCACCGATCGAGCGACGGTTGTGCTCGATCAGGCTGAGGTAGGCCGGCGAAATTCCGACCCTGCGGGCCAGGGTAGCCTGGCCGATGCCGCAATCAAGCCGCCGCGCCCGTATCCGGCTGCCTGTCAGGTCGCGCTTGCCCATGTAAATTCACTCGGTTTTCCAACGACTTCACTGCATGTGTGAAATCTTATTTACAAGAAAGACTAAACTCTTGTTGATATTTTTACAAACAAATCCTTTGAATTGCCGGACTTGTTGAGAATTTTTCAGACTGCTCCCAAAATCACGACAGCTTTGTAAAAAGGCTGGTGGCCCGCCAGAACGACGGTGGCGGCCGCGCAATTATCGAAACGGGAGGATACCAATGTCCAATTCTAAATTCACGCGCCGGGGTCTGCTGAGAACCGGTGCAATCGCAGGCGCAGGTCTGGCGACACCGACGATTTTCACCGGCTCCGTGTGGGCCGCCGCCCATTCCGGCTATCGCAACGCGCCCACCGGCGATACGGTGACATTCGGCTTCAACGTGCCGCAATCGGGCCCCTATGCCGACGAAGGTGCCGATGAGCTGCGCGCCCAGCAACTGGCTGTCGAGCACATCAACGGCGGCGGTGACGGCGGGATGCTGAACACCTTCGCCAACTCGCTCGACGGCACCGGGGTTCTGGGAAAGAAGGTCGAATATGTGACCGGCGACACCCAGACCAAATCGGATGCGGCACGCGCAGCGGCCAAATCGATGATCGAAAAGGACGGCGTGGTGATGATCAACGGCGGCTCGTCCTCGGGCGTGGCCATCGCGGTTCAGGGCCTCTGCCAAGAGGCGGGCATCATCTTCATGGCCGGCCTGACGCATTCCAACGACACCACCGGCAAGGACAAGAAGGCCAATGGCTTCCGCCACTTCTTCAACGCCTACATGTCGGGCGCCGCACTGGCGCCGGTGCTGGCCAAGGCCTACGGCACGGACCGCAAGGCCTATCACCTGACGGCCGACTACACCTGGGGCTGGACCCAGGAAGAGTCGATCAAGGCCGCCACCGAAGCCGTGGGCTGGAACACCGTGAAAACAGTGCGCACCCCGGTCGGCGCGGGCGACTTCTCGTCCTACATCACGCCGGTTCTGAACTCGGGCGCCGACGTGCTGGTGCTCAACCACTACGGCCGCGACATGATCAACTCGATCACCCAGGCGGTTCAGTTCGGCCTGCGCGACAAGCAGGTAAACGGCAAGAACTTCGAGATCGTCGTGCCGCTCTATTCCGAACTGATGGCCGAAGGGGCCGGCACGGCCATTCAGGGCGTCTACGGCTCGATGAACTGGAACTGGCAGCTCGACAACCCGGGCACCAAGGCCTTTGTGAAGTCGTTCGGCGAAAAATATGGCCGTCCGCCGTCCAATTCGGCGCACACCTGCTATGTGCAGACGCTGCTTTATGCAGATGCCGCCGCGCGAGCGGGTTCGTTCAACCCCTGCGCCGTGGTCGAAGCCCTCGAAGGCTTCGAGTTCGACGGTATGGGCAATGGCCAGACGCTGTATCGTGCAGCCGATCACCAGTGCTTCAAGGACGTGCTGGTCATGAAGGGCAACGACAGCCCGACCAACCAGTTCGACATCCTCAACATCGTCGAGCTGACGCCGCGCGCGCAGGTCGAGTATGCGCCCGACCACCCGATGTTTGCCGGTGGCACGCTGGGTGAATGTAACCCCGGCGCCTGAGCACAGCAAAGACGGCCGGTCGCATTTGCGGCTGGCCGTCGACTGAGCAGGAAAACAAACCGACAGGGTTGGGGACAATGGACGTCATCATTCTGCAGATACTGAACGGGCTGGACAAGGGGTCGGCCTATGCGCTGATTGCCCTGGGCCTGACGCTGATCTTCGGCACGCTGGGGGTCGTCAATTTTGCCCATGGGACGCTGTTCATGATCGGCGCGTTCTGCGCGGTCACGCTGCGCAAGATCCTGTCGCTGAGCTTTATTACCATCGACGAGACGCAAAAGGACTTTCTGGGCAACCCGCTGAAAGTCGCAACCCCCTATGCGGAAAAGTGGTTCGGACCCGAGATTGGCCAGGCCATCATTGACTGGTCGGTTCCGCTGGCGATCCTGTTTTCGATCCCGATCATGATCCTTGTCGGCTTCGTCATGGAGCGCGGGCTGATCAAGCATTTTTACAAACGCCCCCATGCCGACCAGATCCTGGTGACATTCGGGCTTGCCATCGTGCTCCAGGAAATCGTCAAGTATTTCTTCGGCGCCAATCCGATCCCGACGCCAGCGCCGCCGCAGTTCGCCGGCTCATTCGACTTTGGCGTGGTGCTTGGCTTTGACCCGAACGTCATCATCTATCCCTACTGGCGCATGGTCTATTTCGCCTTCGCGTTGCTGATCATTGCCGGCATCTTTTCATTCCTGCGGTTCACCACATTCGGCATGGTCGTGCGCGCGGGCATGGCCGACCGCGAAACCGTGGGGCTGCTGGGGATCAACATCGACAAGCGGTTCACCATCATGTTTGCCATCGCAGCTGCGGTGGCCGGGCTGGCCGGCGTCATGTACACGCCGATCAATTCGCCAAACTA
>Ga0256839_1005993_pt1 | contig 10925 bp, 9 predicted proteins | sample 354166metaG_FD_185968 | JGI IMG/M metagenome (GOLD analysis project Ga0256839, IMG submission 185968) | Hydrothermal vent microbial communities from Mid Atlantic Ridge, Atlantic Ocean - 354-166 | ecosystem: Environmental > Aquatic > Marine > Hydrothermal vents | place: Atlantic Ocean: Mid... | reverse complement strand
CGAGAGGCGGTGGCTGTAGCCCACGAAGCGGCGGCCCCCCCGAATCCGGCCCCGCAGCGCCTCCACGGTCGTGTCCGAACCGGTGACCACCACGCAGTCTGCGGTGAGCAGCTCGTCGATCGCGGCCTCGTCCTGCTTCGGCACCGAGACCACGCCCACGCACTCGCCGAGCGCGGGATCGAGCTCGGCGAGCTCCCGGGCGACCCAGGCGGGTGTCACCGGATCGCCGGCGGAGGGCCGCACCAGGACCGGAGATCGCAGGAGCAGGGGAAGCAGGATCTGGAGGGCCGTGGGCAGGGGCAGGGTTCCGCCGGCGACCACCGAGGTGGTGGCGAATCCGCTGGCACAGCGGGAACCCGTGCCCTCCAGGACCGGGATCTCACCGAGGTCCCGCTCGAGGAGCTCGCGCAGTGCAGCCGGCGTCCAGGGCGCGAGGCCCACCTCGAGACCCCGCGCGATGGTCCTCGGGTGGAAGCCCGCCGCCCGGGCCAGCCCGTCCACCAGCGGCCGGAGCGCGCTCGCGCGCGGCTCCCGCCACCGCTCGAGGAGTTCGCCGAGGCGGCCCACGACGAGAGCGGCCGGCCGCGCCCGCAGCCGGGCTCCCGCCGCCCGCAGGCGGGCGAGCTGCTCGCGCACCACCGCGCGCTGGCTGCCGCAGCCCTTGGGCGCCCCGGGCGGCGCCGCGTCCGTCACCGCTGCACCCGTCCGCCCAGCATGAGCTCTGCGGCCAGCGAGCAGCCCCGCTCCTCGGCACCCGCCTCGCGGCCGAGGACCTCGAAGCCTCCGAAGGGCTCGCCGGGGTACACCCGTCCGAGGTCGGCGGTCTCGACGGCCAGCACCGAGCCCGTGTTGGCGAGGTCGATGATCTCAAGGACGCCGACCTCGCCCGGCGGCAGCAGCTTCCCCGAGTTCGGGTCCCGGGCGAGCACGCGCGCCCAGGGCGGCCCGAGCTTGCGACGCGGCGAGCCCGGAAAGCGCAGCACCGAGTCGTGGAACTGGCTCGCGAGCTCGGTCATGCCGTACTGGTTCACGATCCGCTCCTCCGGCACGTCGAGCGAGGCGGCGAGTTCGCGCCGCAGCGCCTCCGGCGCCAGGGTGCGGGAGCGCCCCTTGTAGCCGCCCGTCTCCATCAGGCGGGACCCCGGCGGAAGCGGAAGTCCGCGCCCGCGGGCGGCGAGGGCGTCCACGAGGTGCACGAAGGCGAAGGCGGTGCCACACAGGAGGATGGGGCGCGACACGCGCTGCGCCTCCTCGACCGCCGCCTCGAGGCCCCCGAGGTCGAGGGCACCGCCCCGGAGGTCGAAGCCGCTGCCGCACTCCCCGAAGGTCTCGATGGCCCGGGCGAACATGTAGCTCAGCGACGAATGCGGCGCCTCGTCCTCCGACGGAGCGAGCACGCGGATGGGAATGCGCTCGCCGGGCAGGAGGTCGGGCAGGAGGAAGCGGCGAAAGCTCGGGCACAGGGAGGCATCGTAGAGGGCGGTGGTGTCGAGGTGCAGCTCGCCGGGCCGCCCCCGGGTGGTGCCGCTGGTGCGGAAGGTGCGGACGGTGGCCTCGGGAGCAAAGCCGCGCAGGGGCACCTCCTTGAAGGCGCCGGTGGGCACCGCGGGGATCTCCTCGCTCGCGGCCACGTTCTCCGGCGTGCGGCCGCGGCCGAGGCAGAAGCGCCGGTACGGTTCGCAGCGCTCGAACTGGATCCGGAAGAGCGCGAGGGCCAGCCGCTCGAAGCGCTCCCGATCGGGGGTGAAGCGGTCCTCGGCCATCCAGGCGAGGAGCTCCTGCTCGACCTCGCGCCGCGGATCGGGCCCGCTCACGCCAGGAGCTCCACCAGGAGGTCGAGACCGGCCGCGAGCGCGGCTTCGCCGATCACCAGCGGTGGCGTGATGGAGACCACCTCGCCGTGCGCGCCCGAGACGATGGCGATCACCCCACGGCGCAGGGCCTCGCGGCACGCTTGCTGCGCGTCTTCCGGCCTCCGGCACTCGATGCCGAGCATGAGTCCCCGGCCCCGAACCTCCGCGACCCGATCCGAGCCGGCGAGCCCGCGGCGCAGTCGCGAGAGGGACGACTCGCCGAGCACCCGGCTGCGCTCGACGAGCTTCTCCTCCTCGATCACCGCGAGCGAGGCGAGGGCCGCGGCACAGGAGGGGGGGTGCCCCAGGAAGGTCTGGGTGTGCAGCGCCTCGCCCCGCGAGGCGGGCCAGGCATCGAGCACTGCCGCGCGCCCCACGCAGGCCGAAATGGGCATGCCCGAGGAGAGACCCTTGCCCACCAGGAGCAGGTCGGGGATCACGCCCTCCGCCTCGCAGGCGAAGAAGTGCCCGGTCCGCCCGCAACCGGTGTAGATCTCGTCCACGACGAGCAGCGCCCCCGCCCGGTCGCAGAGCGCGCGGAGCTCCCGCAGGAAGCCCGGCGGCGGAATGCGCTCGCCCCCCCGTCCCTGGATCGGCTCGACCACGACCGCCCCGATCGGCTCCGGCGCCTCGGCGAGGCAGCGAGCCGCGTCTTCGGCATCGCCGTAGGCGGCGAAGGCCGCCCGACCCGGGAGCCGCTCCCGGAAGGGCGCCCGGAACTCTGGGCGGTGGGTCACGTCGAGGGCCCCGAGCGAGAGCCCGTGGTAGCCGCCCTCGAAGGCGAGGACGCCGGCCCGCCCCGTGGCGAGCAGTGCCGTTTCGAGCGCGGCCTCCACCGCGTCGGAGCCCGACGAGCCGAGGATGGCGCGCGCCTCGCCGCCGCCGGGGAAGCGATCCGCGAGGGCTTCGAGGAGCTCCACCTTCACGGCGGGCGGGTGGACGTCGCCCATGGCGTGCAGGCAGCGCGCGGCCTGTGCCTGGACCGCCCGCACGATCCGCGGGTGGGCGTGCCCGGCGCAGGCCACCCCGAAGCCGGCCCCGAGATCCACGAAGCGATTGCCGTCCACGTCCACCACGTTGGCGCCCTCTGCGCGGTCCCAGAAGATCGGCGGCTCGGGTACCAGGCAGGTGGTGTCGCGGCACTCCACCCGGGCGAGACGCTCCCCGAGCGCCCGGGAGCGGGGGCCGGGCACCTCGGTCACGAGGGCGGGCGGGAGGGTCTCCGGCACGGGTGCATGGTAGCGAGCGGGCCTGGCCCTCCGGCCCGGAGGCGGCGTGCCCGGTAGACTCGCCGCGTGGCGGACGAAGTCCCTTCGACGGCCGAGAGCCGGCCCGGCATCCAGCTCCGCCCCCGGCGTGGGCGCGGGCAGCAGGCGCTCCGATTGCGCGCAGCCCGCACCTCGCTCGGGGTGGGGATCGGCGTCCTGGGGCTCAAGGCCTCGGCCTTCGCCTGGACCGGCTCGGCGGCCATCCTCTCGGACGCGGCGGAGTCGCTCGTCAACGTGATGGCCAGCGGCCTGCTCGTCTACACGCTCGTCGTGGCGGCGCGCCCGGCCGATCGCGACCACCCCTACGGCCACGGGAAGGCCGAGTACTTCTCCGCCGGCGCCGAGGGGGCGCTGATCGCGGTGGCGGGGATCGCCATCCTGGTGGACGCCGTTCCGAAGCTGCTGCGCGGGGCCGAGCTCCGCCACCTCGACGAGGGACTCACACTCGTGGCGGCGGCCGCCGCCATCAATGCGGTGCTCGCCGCCTACCTGATCCGGACCGGGCGCCGGACCGGCTCGCTCGCGCTGGTGGCCGATGGGGAGCACCTGCGCAGCGACGTGGTGACCAGCACCGGGGTGTTGGGCGGGCTCGGTGTGGTGCGCCTCACCGGCTTCACGGTGGCCGACCCGCTGGTCGCCATCGCGGTGGCCCTCCACATCCTCGCCACGGGGATGCGGCTGGTCCGGCGCGCGGTGGGCGGCCTCATGGACGAGGCCGACGAGGAGCTCCTCGGCCGCATCGCGGAGGTGCTCGAGCAGGAGCGGCGTCCCTGGTGGATCGACGTCCACAGCCTTCGCGCCTGGCGGGCGGGCGTGCTGCACCACGTGGACCTCCACATGAGTGTGCCGCGGTACTACGACGTGGATCGGATCCACGAGATCAACGATGAGGTCTACGAGGCGCTGCGGAGGGGACTCGACCAGCCGGGCGACGTGATCGTGCACTTCGATCCCTGCCGGCCCTGGCAGTGCCCCGTCTGCACGGTGGTGGACTGCCCGCTTCGGAGCGCCCCGCTGCGGGAGCCGGCGCGGTTCACCACGGAGCGCATCCGGCGGGCGGACGAGGATCTCGACTCCGGCCGCCCGGTGACGGCGGGGCACGGTTGAGCGGGCCGGGGTCCGTGCCGGGCCGCTCCCCCTGCCCGGGCCGGTGGCGCGCCACGGGGGAGATCCGGTGAGGGATCCGGCCGTGGAGCGGGCCTTCGTCGGGTTCGGCTCGAACGTGGGCCCTCGCGAGGTCGCCCTCGCCGGAGCGCTCGCGGCGCTCGCGCGGCTCCCGGGGGTGCGGCTGGTGGGCACGTCGCGCGTCTACGAGACGCAGCCGGTGGGTGTGGGCGTGGGGGGGCCCTTCCTGAACGCGGCCGCCGAGATCCTCTTTCGGGGCGAGCCGGAGGACCTGCTCGGAAGACTCCTCGGGATCGAGCGCGAAGCGGGGAGGGTGCGGCGGGGTGGCCGCCCCGGCCCGCGCCCGCTCGACCTCGACCTGCTGCTCTTCGGCAACCGCTGCGTCGAGGCGCCCGGCCTGCGGGTTCCCCACCCGCGGCTGCACGAGCGGGCCTTTGCCCTCCGGCCGCTCCTCGACCTCGCCCCCGAGCTCGGGCACCCGGTCCTCGGCGTGCCGCTCCGGGACCTGCTCGAGCGCGCCCGCGATCGGTGCGGCCTGCGTCCCTGGCCGCGCGCCGTCCCGGGCTTCCCGGGCCGCTCCCCGGAACGCAATAAAAAACACTTCTAAAGTGTAGAAATGGCTCGCACAGGAGCCCGTCCTCTGCTAGGCTCGGAGCCACCATGTCGGCATCCCCCGCCCGCGAGATCAATAACCTCAGCAAAGACAGAAGGTTGGACTGGATGGGCCAGCGGCGCTTCGAGTCCATGGACGCCGCGGAAATTCTTGGCTGGGGAATCAAGAAATTCGGCAGAAACCTCGTCCTGTCGTGCTCGTTCGGCGCACCCGAGGGGCTCGTGCTCCTCGACATGATGCAGCGCCTCGACCCCGGGGCCCGGGTCTTCACGCTGGACACCGGCCGGCTCCCGCAGGAGACCTACGACCTCATGGATCGGGTCCGGGAGCGCTACGGGGTCGCCATCGAGGTGGTGTTCCCGGATGCGCGCGCCGTGGAGGCGATGACCCGGGAGCACGGCCTGAACCTCTTCTACGAGTCGGTGGAAAAGCGCCTGCTCTGCTGCCGCGTCCGCAAGGTCGAGCCCCTGCGGCGCTACCTCGACGGGGTCGACGCGTGGGTGAGCGGGCTGCGGCGGGAGCAGAACGTCACGCGGGCCGACACCCCGAAAGTCGAGATCGACGAGGCCCACGGCGGCATCGTGAAGCTCAACCCGCTCGCCGACTGGAGTTCGGAGCGGGTGTGGAGCTACGTGCGCGAGCACGGGGTGCCCGTGAACCGGCTCCACGCGAAGGGCTACCCCTCGGTGGGCTGCGCGCCGTGCTCCCGGGCCGTGCGGCCCGGGGAGGACCTCCGCGCCGGCCGCTGGTGGTGGGAACGCCCCGAGAACCGGGAGTGCGGGATCCACCTGGACGAGGAAGCCGAGGGGTCCGGGATCTGATGCGCGGGCTGCAGGGCGAGCTTCGGCTCGGGCGGCGCGCCTTTCTGGGGGGCGCCCTCGCTCTCGTCGTCGCACCGCGGTGGCTGCGCGCCGAGGAGCCTTCGCTCCCGCCCGATCTCCTTCGGGCGCTCGAGGAGAGCGGCTTCGTCTACGTCTCTCCCCTCCGCCGTGACGGAGGGGAAAGTCGCTGTCACGGCGAGGTCTGGTACGGCTGGCTCGACGGCGCGGTGGTGATCGCGACCCGCACCCGGACGTGGAAGGCCCGCGCGCTCCGCGAGGGGCTCGACAGGGTGCGGATCTGGGTGGGGGATCACGGCCGCGTGAAGGGCGAAGCGGGACCGGACGCCCCCTTCCGCAAGGCGCCGAGCTTCGAGGCCCGCGCGGAGGTGTCCCGCGACCGGGCGCTCCTCGATCGGCTGCTCGCCCTGTACGAGCGGAAGTACCCCGAGGAGATCGGCCGCTGGCGCGACCGCATGCGCCGCGAGTTCGAGGCCGGAGACCGGATCCTCATCCGGTACCGGCCGCTGCCGCCGGGAGCGGCGCGCTCGGGGCGGCCACCGGAGCTCGCGTCCGAAGCGGCCTGAAGGGCCTCCGGTCTCCGGGACGTCCACCGCTCCCCGCGGCCACGGGGGCGTGAAGCGCAGCCGGTTTCGAACTCGCCCGTGCCGAGCCGCCCGCGGCCGTCCGGCGGCGGCCTGGAGCGGGCTCGGACGGATCGTGGCGGCGGGGGCTGCTGGTGGCGCGCCGCCCCCTGCCGCGGCGCTGCGCCGAAGGCGCAGGCGCGTTGCCTCGGGCCCTTCCCGGGCCCGCCGCTCCCCTCAAGACCCGGGGCCCGTCGCCCGATCGGCTCCTCGATCCGATCGGGACGGCCGGGAGTCCCGCTCCCGCGCCCCTTCGCGGAGGTGCCCCGATGACACGAGCCTCTCGGAGCCCCACCCGCTCCTTCCGGCGCCGGGCCGGAGGCCGGCGCCGGATCGTGCTCCCGGCCCTCGTGGCCTTCGCCGTGGCCCCGCTCACCGCCGCTCCGGCGCGGTCCGGCCCCGAGGGCGCCGCGTCGGAGGGCGCCTCCACGGCGCCGTTCCCGGCCGGGCCGAGCTGCCAGGCCGTGCCGCCCGAACGGACCGCCACCTCGGCAGGGGTCGTGCTCGAGGTCCTCGCGGCCAGGGCGGGGGCCGCCGGACCCGGCGACGGATCGGGGACGGTCTCCCTGAACGCCCGCGGCTACAACTACGGGCCCGGGCGGACCGCCGCCGCGGCACCCACGCCCGTCTCCGAGCGCTGAGCTCCCGCGCCGGCGACCTCCTCCGGCGGCCCGGCCGGGGAGAGGACGGCGGCGCCAGGCTCTCGGGGGGCCGCCTCCCTGCCTGCACGCTGGCGCGGATCGGCGCCCGGTTTGGCCCGGCCCGCGCCGCCGGACTACCCTCCGCCCGGGTGCAGGGAGCCGCATGAATCCGACCGCGACCTCGCGGTTCCGGCGCGTGACCGGCCTGGCCGCGCTCGCCTGGGCCGGGCTCGGCCTGGTGGCGCAGGTCCTCGCCCTCGCGCTCGGTCCGCCCCGTCCCCTGCTTCCCATCGGGCCCTCGGTGGTGGGCGGGGTCGCCATGGTGCAGTGGCGCAGTCCCGAGGCCGCCGCCGCGGGAGTCGAGGTGGGCGACCGGCTGCTCACCGTCGATGGCGAGCCCTTCGTGCGCTGGGTCCGAAGCCGGGGCCGGCAGCTCGAGCCCGGCCAGCCCAACCGTTACGGGATCCGCAAGCCCGACGGCAGCGTGCGCGAGGTGGTGCTCCACCCGGTGGGGCCCGGCGACGGGGCCGGCACCTTCTTCCGCCTGCTCCAGCTCGCGCTGCTCGGCGTGGCGGCCATCTACCTGTTGGTGGGAGGCGCCGTGTGGCGGCTCCGTCCGGACCGAGCCGACTCCTGGGCACTGTCCCTGTTCTGCTCCATGATGGCTGCCGAGCTCGCCGGGCACGCCCAGATCAACAGCTCGGGTTTCTTCTCCGCCTACACCCTGGTGACGCTTCCACTGATCGGAGCCACGGCCTTCCACCTGTTCACCCTGCACCCCATCGAGCCGGTCTGGAGCCTCCGGTGGCCCGGCATCCGGAGCGCGGTCTACGGCGCCGCCTTCCTCCTCGCGGGCCTCTCGCTCGTCGACGGCGCCCTGAAGCTCCCTGCCGGCCTCGTCCCGAGCATGGCCTTCGGCTTCACCGCGGTGGTCGCGCTCGTCGCCTTCGTCTCCCTCGTGCGCGAGCGCCGGCGCCTGGGGCCCGGCCTCCTCCGCGACCGGGCGGACATCATGCTCTTCGGGGCCGTGGTCAGCTTTCTGCCCGCCCTCTCCGTGCTCGCTGCCCAGCTCCTCTTCGAAGCGGCCTTCCCCTTCTACCTCGTGGCTCTCGGGTACATCGTCTTCCCGATGGCGGTGGGCTACGGGATCGTCCGCAAGCAACTCTTCGACGTGCGGCTGCTCGCCCGCTCCTCGTTCGCCTACGGCCTCGCCACGGTGGCCATCACGGGCCTCTACGCCTTCCTGGTGGTCTTCGCGGAATCCACGGTGAGCCGCTGGCACGTCAACGCGCGCTCGCCCTGGTTCAGCATCGTCTTCCTCTTCTTCGCCATCCTCGCCTTCAATCCGCTTCGGAACCGGCTGCAGTCCCTGGTGGACCGCTTCTTCGACCGGGATCGGGCTGCCTACCGGCGCGCGGTCCGCGAGATCTCCGACGCCATCGTCTCCATGCTCTCCACGCGAGAGATCGTCGAGCGGATGCTGGTGGCGCTCACGGTGACGATGGGGGTGGACCGCGCCCTCGTGCTGCTGCTCGACGAACAGGGCCGGGCGCTTCGCACGGCGGCCTCGCGCGGCGAGTGGGAGGACGAGGCCGCCAAGGTCGAGATTTCCGTCGATCATCCGATCTGGAAGCACCTCTGGATGCGCCGGGAGGAGCTCTCCCGTCTCTACTTCGACGACGAGCCGGACCCGGAGGCCCGCGAGGCCTGCCGGGACGTCTTCGACACTCTCGAGATCGGGCTCCTGGTGCCCATCCTCTACGGCGTGGATCTGCTCGGGGTGATCGCCGTGGGCCAGAAGGTCACCGGAGAACGGCTCTCCCCGGACGACATCCAGCTGCTGCGCACCCTGGCCAACCAGAGCGCCATCGCCATCGAGAATGCGAAGGCCTACGACGAGATCGCGAAGTTGAACGAGACCCTCGAGGCGCGGGTCGAGGAGCGCACGCGGGAGCTCCGGGAAGCCCAGAGCCAGCTCGTGCAGAGCGAGAAGATGGCCTCGCTCGGGCAGCTCGTCGCCGGCGTGGCCCACGAGCTCAACAACCCCATCGGATTCGTCCACGCGAACCTCACGCTGCTCGGCGAGTACCTGGAGAGGCTGCTCGGCGCCGCACGGGAGGGCCGGGACGACCCGCGGGCCCGCGAGGCCATCGAGAAGCTCCTGCTGCGCAGCCGGGAAGGGACCGAGCGGGTCAAGAAGATCGTCGAGGACCTGCGCACCTTCTCCCGCATGGACCGGGCCGAGCTCGAGGAGGTCGACCTCCACGACGAGCTCGACCGCACCCTCTCGCTCATGACCCCGCGGCTGAAGGAGGGGATCGAGGTGGAACGGGACTACCGAGCGGATCCCCGCATCCGCTGCCACGCCGGCCAGCTCAACCAGGTCTTCCTGAACCTGCTGATGAATGCCTGCGACGCCCTCGGCGGGCGCGGCCGGATCCGGATCGCGACCGAGTCGGACGCGGAGCGGGTGCTCGTGCACTTCGAGGACGACGGCCCGGGCATCCCCGAGGAGATCCGGAGCCGGATCTTCGACCCCTTTTTCACCACCAAGCCGGTGGGCCAGGGAACGGGGCTCGGTCTGTCCATCTCCCACGGGATCGTCGAGCGCCACGGAGGGCGGATCCGGGTGCGCTCGAGGCCGGGTCGTACGGTGTTCACGCTCGAGCTTCCGCGCTCGCCGCGCACGGGGGACGGCCGGGAGGCGGCCGCGGGGGCTCCGGAGGAGGCGGCATGAGGGATCTCAAGCTGGGTTACCTGGTGGGCTACTCCGGGGCGCGGATGCGCCTCGACCTCGACCTCATCCGCGAGGTGGAGTCGCTGGGCTACGACTCGGTGTGGACGGCCGAGGCCTATGGATCCGACGCGATCTCCCCCCTGGCCTGGATCGGCGCGTGCACGCAGCGCATCCGGCTCGGAACCGCCATCGCCCAGATGCCCGCCCGCACCCCCGCCATGGCTGCGATGACCGCCATCACCCTGGACCAGCTCTCCGGGGGGCGCTTCATTCTCGGGCTCGGCCCCTCCGGGCCGCAGGTGGTCGAGGGATGGCACGGGGTGCCCTACGGAAAGCCGCTCACCCGCACGCGCGAGTACGTGGCCATCTGCCGCGCCATCTTCGAGCGCAAGGGGCCGCTGGAATTCCAGGGGGAGCACTACCAGATCCCCTACCGCGGGCCGGGTGCCACCGGGCTCGGGAAGCCGCTCAAGAGCATCCTTCACGGCCGACCGGACCTGCCCATCTTCACCGCGGCCATCAGCCCTCGCGGTGTGGCGTGCTCCGCCGAGGTGGCCGATGGGCTGATCCCCGTGTGGATGAACCCCGACCGCTTCGACCTCTTCGAACCGTACCTGGAGGAGGGATTCCGCAAGGCGGGGGGCGGCAAGGGGCTCGACCGCTTCGAGATCGCTCCTTTCGTCACCTGCGTGCTCGGCGACGACCTCGAGGCCTGCCGGGCGCCCGTGAAGGCGATGCTCGCGCTCTACATCGGGGGCATGGGCGCCCGGGGCAGGAACTTCTACAACGACTACGCCGTGCGCCTCGGCTATCCCGAGGAGGCCCGCCGGATCCAGGATCTCTACCTCTCCGGCAGGAAGGCCGAGGCCGCCGCGGCGGTGCCCGATCGCCTCGTGGACGAGATCGCGCTCGTCGGTCCCCGGGAGCGGATCCGGGACCGCCTCGGGGCGTGGAAGGCGTCGCCCGTGACGAGCCTGCTCATCGGCGGTGGCCAGCGGGAGGCCCTTCGCTTCCTCGCCGAGGCGGTCGGATAGGGGTCCCCCTCGGGTGGGGGCGGGGAGGAGACGATGACGGAGAGGGGCCCCGGCGCCGCAGGGGGCGACGAGAAGGCGCTCGCCCGCCGCGCGCGCCTCGTCGAAGTCGACAAGCGGCGCGTCTGGCATCCCTACACGCCGATGGACCGCTACCGGGAGGAGGTGGATCCCCTGGTGGTCGTCCGTGCCGAG
>Ga0256839_1005992_pt1 | contig 10928 bp, 9 predicted proteins | sample 354166metaG_FD_185968 | JGI IMG/M metagenome (GOLD analysis project Ga0256839, IMG submission 185968) | Hydrothermal vent microbial communities from Mid Atlantic Ridge, Atlantic Ocean - 354-166 | ecosystem: Environmental > Aquatic > Marine > Hydrothermal vents | place: Atlantic Ocean: Mid... | reverse complement strand
CGCGGGCAATCCCTGCCCGCCGGGGCCCGGCGGGCGTACCAATGCGCCGTCGCCGGCGCGACGGCGGTCCGGCTCCTCCGTCCCGCCAGGCGGCGGGCTCGGCGCCGCTTGGGCCCGGGCGCGCCCAAGCGCCCAGAGAGGGCGCGCGCCCTTGCCAATCGCGCGACGGGCGGGCTGCTTTTCGCTCGGCGGGGGTCATTTCTGCCGCCGCTTCCTTGGCGCCAGCGCCTTGGGGCGGACCCGGGGCCGGGTCGCGCTACCACTGCTCCGTCGTCGCAGCGACGGAGGTCCGGTCCCGCCGGGCGGCGGGCTCGGGGCCGCTTCGGCCCGGGCGGGCCGAAGCGGCGGGGCAATCAGCCCCAACCCCTTCTGGGCCGCTCGATGGGCGGCTTTTCCGTTCTTCGACGGGCTTGATTCTGGCCCGCGCTTGTCCAGCTCCGTCGGGTTACGAAGAAAGCGGCAGAGGACCGCCGCACTCCAAAAAAAGGCGGCACAGCAGTGCCGCGATCCAAAGCGTCAGGGGAGTGCCGCACTCCAAAACCGCCGTCGCAGCGGCGGAGGTCCGGTCCTGCCAGGCGGCGGACGCGGGCCCGCTTCGGCCCCGGGCGGCCGAAGCGGCGAGCGAGGGGGCGCGCCGTCGCCGGCGCGACGGCGGTGCGGCTTTTCTTTTGGCGCAGGTTACTTTGCCACTTCGCCGGCGGCTTGGTCGCCGTCCGCTTTGGGGCCCTCCCCGGGGCCGCGTCGCGCTACCACGCCCCGTTCTCGCAGCCCCGGAGATGTACGCTCACGAGCGCGCACCCGTCGCCCCCCGTCGAAACACCCACGGACGCCTCGTACCAAAACCGGCTGTGCCAAACTACACCCTGGAAGCGCGACCCGCGCATGCAAGCGCGTACGTCTCAGCGATGAGCGACCGCCCGCCAGCACCGGGGCACCCCCAACCAGGCGCCTACCAGCTTTGACCGCCCGTGCGCGAGCTTGCCCGGAATATGCGCGTGAGGCGTAGGCCATCGGCCACGCGCGAGACGCACCAATCCCCGCGCCGCCCCCGCGGCTACCATGGCCGCCGCTTCGGGCCCCCGGCCGACCAAAGGTCCTTTCGGTAATCCTCTTTGCTGGGTTTGCAACCGTTCTACTTACACTCCAAGCCGGTTGGCCATTTCCAGACCAGGACCGACACCCGAGCTCGCGCCAAGAGACCCGTTTCAATCGCCGTCTGGTCTCACTAAACCTCTCTTCACCGACTGTGCGCACGCGCAACCGGAGCGAAAAATGGGCTCCTCCCGGGGTCGCTAGGCCCTGTCTGAAAACTGGTTAACCTGCCAAATGGCGAAGGCAAATCGCGATCATTGCTAGTGTAAGCATGACCATGTAGTGTGTAGCCTTCTTCTCGTACCGCGTGGCGATACGACGAAATTCCTTCAGGCGTCCCACCAGGCGCTCCACATTCCCGCTTGTACGCCTCCCGGTCGAAGGCCACGAGACGCCGTTCCGGACGCTCCCCCGCACGCGACGGAATCACCGGTTCCGATCCGAGACCTATCAGAAAGCGATCGATCGCGTCGCTCCGGTACGCTTTGTCCCCCGCCAATTTCGCAGGAGGCAGCGGCGTGCTTCCCTGTTCATCGGCAAGCGCCGCTTGGGTCGCGCGAAACACTCGCACGAAGACCTTCGCTTCGTTCACCTGTCCCCCCGTCAGCTCAGCGTGCAACGGAATCCCATTCCCGTCACAAATCAAGTGGATCTTCGTGCTAAATCCGCCCCGCGAACGGCCTAACGCTTCGTCGCCCCCCTCACCTCGCCCCTTTTTTTCGCTCCCGCGGCCGACCGGTGGGCACGCACAATCGTGCCATCCACACACCAGAGTTCCCTGTGCAGTCGGCCCGTCTGCTTCAGCCTCTCGTACGGCCGACGCCTGATCCGGGTCAACACACCCTCCTTGCGCCACTTGTTAAACACGTGATAGACCGTCTGCCACCGTCCGAATTCGGTGGGGAGATCGCGCCAGGGAGCGCCCGTCCTCAAGATCCATAAGATCCCCTCCAGCACCAAGCGCTCGTCCTTCCTGGGCCGGCCGGTCCGCTTCGGCGGAGGAAGCTCCTCCTTGACAATTGCCCAGTCCGCATCGGTTAAAATTGCCCGTACCGCCATGTGTCCTTCGCCTCCTGTCCGTGGGGCCGTCTCATCATCCTTCCCACATCCTTTCCACCCTCGCCCGCGCCGTCAAGACGGTTTTCAGACAGAGCCTAGCCGCCAGGCGTCCAATGCGGCTCCACCATCTGCGCGTTCAACTTCTCCCACTCTTCCCGCAATCGCTGCACTAGTTCCGGGTGCCGAGCCGCCAGGTTGTGCCGCTCGCCCAAATCACGCCCCAGGTCATAGAGCTCCCAGTCCCCTCCGTGCCGATTCCGCACCAGCTTCCAGTTGCCGAGGCGAATCGCCGCTTTCCCCCTGTAACGCCAGTAGAGCCGGTCGTGGGGCGGACCGCTGCGCTTGCCGGTCAGGTACGGCAGCAGGTTCACCCCGTCCAGCGCGCGCTGCGGCGGCACAGGACAACCCGCTGCAGCGACAATCGTCGGATACAGATCCAGCGAGATAACAGGGTACCGAAAGGTCTGCCCGCTTGGGATGACGCCTGGCCACTGCGCGAGCATCGGAACACGTATGCCGCCCTCATAAAGATCCCCCTTGCCACCGCGCAGGGGATGATTGCTGGAGGTCAACTCACGCGTTGGTCCGCCGTTGTCGCTCAGAAAAAACACCAGCGTCTTCCGCTCGAGCCCCTCGCGGCGAAGCTTCGCAAGCACAGCCCCAACCGAGTCGTCCAGGTTACTGAGCATGGCCGCGAATATACGGCGGTGAAGATCCCGGATATGGTCGAAACGCTCGATATAGCGTATACGTGCCTGCATCGGACTGTGCACAGCGTTGTATGCGAGATAAAGAAAGAACGGCTGGTCTTTGTGCCGCTCGATGAAGTCGATGGCCTCCCGTGTGAAGGCATCGGTAAGGTAGTCCGGTTCCTGGACCGGCTGGCCTCCTCTGAGTATGGGGTTGTTGGCGTCGTACGGTGGCTCGTTGTATCCCATGTGTGTCGAATACACCAGGCGGCCGTCGGAGCTTATCCAGCGGCCCTGGGAACCATCTGGCAGGGCACGTCGCCGCAGCATCGTGATCACGCCACGGTACGGCGGGGGGACGTAGAAGTGGCCCTCGTGCAGGAAGCCGAAGAACTCGTCGAACCCACGGCGCAAAGGGTGTTGCCGCGGGTGGCCCCCCAGATGCCATTTACCGATCAGCGCGCAGACATAGCCGGCGTCTCGGAGGTGTTCAGCCAAGGTGACCTCGGAGCGCGGCAGTCCTACGCGCGGATCTTCATTCTGGGCACCGATTGGGTTGTACTCGTACCCAAATCGCGTTGGATAACGGCCGGTGAGGAGGCCGGCCCGTGAAGGGCTACAGTAGGGCGCAACCACATAACCGTCCGTGAACCGCACGCCCCTGTGCGCGATCGAGTCGATGTGGGGTGTGGGGATTTCCTCATTGCCCTGGCAGCCGAGCTCGCCGTAGCCCAGGTCGTCCACAAAGAAGATCACCACGTTGGGACGTTCCGCGGCGGCAAGCGATGCCGGGACGCTCCAAAGCGCCAGGGCGATCGCCGCCCACAGACCGCCACATCGGACGGATCGACCGGACGACGAGAATCGAAGGCTGCGCATAAGCTTCCTCTCCGGTTCGAGGCACCATCAATTACCGCTCGGAGCCGCGTCAGGTTGGGGCGCGGTCTTGGCCACGCCCAGCGCGCACAGGTTACGCTTCGGCTCGTCAATGGTAAGCTCTCGCTCGCTCGCACGCACCGGCTGCCAGTTGAGCACAGCCCCTCGGCGCAGGTGCTCGCGATTCCGCCTGTGCGGCCGCAGGTCACGCGGGGATCTGGCGGCAATCGAGAGATCTGTGCACTAGCACAGCAGCGACAGGGCACCTGGTCATCCGGCGGCCGTCTTCCCGCGCGCTGGAGACAGTGTGCCCGGAATCCCAAGGCAACGTTCAAGAGCTTCTGTATTCGCTGACGCCGTATCGGCGCAGCCGCCGGCTTTGCAGCACGTGAGCCGTGCCCCCCGGAAGCCACGCGCCTACCGCGCCGCCTCGCTTGCCCCTCTGATCGCTCTCGCCCGCGTCTTGGCCCTTTCGATCAGCGGCAGCCCGGCTGTTCCTCGCGGCCTTCGACCCCGGAGGGGAAGCGGGCGGAGCCCGCCGTCCAGCCGGTCCGGGGTTCCGCCGCGCAGAAAGCGGAGCACTGGCAACGCGACGCGGCGCCGCACCGCCCTGCCGCAGGGGCGTTGAACGGTTTCGAAACCGTACACAGGGCGCCGATCCACGCCCCCTCCTACCCTCCCTCCCGAGCCGCAGGCGTACCGACGCAGCCAAGGACCGCGAGCCAGACGGAGCCGCCGCCTCGGGGTTGCTATCGGACAGCAGTGGGCAACGCCAGAAGAAATGCCACAGCACGCTCCCGTAGCCCTCCTGGAGCAACCAGCAGCAGGTGCCGTTTCCTGGTGGAAGCAGGATGACGTGCCCTGTCCAAAACCTTCGTCGTCGCCCAATGGCTCAGCTCCGTCGCATCGAGCTCCTCTAGCGGCGCGGCTCAGCCGGTGACCAATCGGCGGCTCCCGCTCACCCGTCGGCAGCTCCGCGGCCGAAGAAGAACAAACCGCAATCGTGCAGCCAGGAGGCACTGACTCCTTAAGCATGGACCAGGACGTACCGACCGCGGAGCGGCGTCGGCCGAGCGAGTCCCGGGCAGCTTTTCAGGTTCCCTGGGCGCTCGGAACGCCACCGCACCCGGTCAGGTCCCCCGAAGGGTCCCTACGGTGCACGACAACCGGTTTACTCCCGGCGCGGCGACGGGGGACTGCCCAGACCCCACGATTCCGTCCGGCCGCCTGCGCGGAGGGCGTTCCCCCGGCTGTGGCTGGACGGAGCAGCCCCCGCGCGCGTGGTCCGATAGGCCGCTCGACACAGCCCCTCCGCGCACGTCCATCGCGTCGAGCGCGACCCCCGTTACCGATCTCCCGCCGCTGCAACGCTAGAGGTAGCTCCAGGCGTGGCGCGGCCACGACAACGGCCCCCTCCCCTAGCAGGTGCCCAGCCTGCGCACCCCATATTGCAGCAGCCGCGCCGGGCCACCAGGCATTCTGCCCCCGGCGTCTTAGGCGCAGGTGCGCCGTCTCCCTCATCAGCTCCACCATCCAGAAGCCCCATCCAGGTCCTCGCCACCGAGACACTGGGGCGCCAAGGCGATTGCCCAAAGCGGCATTGTGCTGCTGAGGACTGCTCGCGCGCTCCGTTGCATCTGCCCGTCCGCCCGGAGCATCGGCGCGCCACAGTAGCCCAGACCAGTAAGCGAGCAGCTTTCTGTTCGGCGAACCGGGCAGCTCCGAGTTGGAAGGACCTACCCCTTGGAGGGGTTGTTCAAACCCGGTGCTCTACCACTTGCCGTGCATGCGCTTGCGAGCAGGAAGGCCCCGTGGTAGAATCGGTGGCAACTCTGCAGTACCGGAGGGCATTATGGGCGTACTGCGAAGCTGTGTTGCGGGGTTCATGCTCGTTGTCTGCGCCGCAGTCGCAGGGTTTGGTGCACACTCTCCACGGGATGCGAACGTCCAGGGGGAGAAAACGGACCGATCACCGACCGGCGGGCAATCGTCCGACACGCGGAACTCCTCGAACGGCCAATCCCTCACGCGGATTCGAGACCACCTTTCGAAAAGAGAATACCACGTAGCCTATGTCATGCTGGTCGCTGCTGCGAAGCGATACGCCGCCGATCCCGACGCTCTAAAAGAACTCGCCGACGTTGCCGGTGAACTCGTGGCCAAGGCTCCGAGATATGGCGAGCCTGTGCTGTCGGTGCTGGAGGTTGCACAGCTTACGTGCCCCGTCGACCTGGTACTCCCCCTGGAAAACGCCAAACAAAAGATTCGGCAGCGGCTGTCCACTGCCGCTCAGCAGCTCGGCCGTGAGGCGCCCACAGCCGGTGTTGGGACGCGACGTGTCGACGAACTGCTCGAGCTTCTACAAGAGGAAGTCGAGCGGGCGCGTCGGGCAGGTCGGGCGCCGAACCGGGCGAGGTTAATCGAGTACGACAGAGCGATCCAGCGCCTTGTCACGCGCGCGATAGGGGAACAGCCCTCCAAGGCAGACGAGTACCTTGGCTACCTCGAGAAGTCGGCGAACCTGCTGCAGGAAGCACAGAGGCTCAGTGATCGCCAAATTGTTGAGGCGATCCAGCGCGAAGTAGACGCGGCACTGGGCAGTACCGGGAAGATCGGCGATTTCAGGCCGTGCAGGTGCCTTATTGGGGCGGCCCAGCGAGGTGATGCACTTGGCCTGGACGGTATGAACGCTAGCCTGTGCCGACCAACCGTGCCGAAGGCGAGCGCCGTCGGCAAGTACACGGTAGCCCTTCGTGAGCTTGAACGTGTGGAGCGTAAACTCGCCACGCAGTACCTGAAAGCTGTCGTGTCGCCCGAAGCATACCTCCGAGCTCGCCGTGAGCTGCAACGGCTGGAAACAAAAAAACAGCGTCTGCTCCGGGCGCGGCTGCTTGCGTATCGATCCTGGGCAGGCCACGTCCTGGGCCACGCGTTGATGCGATGGGCTCGTGACCGGGTCTGGACAGATGGCGACGCGGTCCAGCTCTTTCGGACATTGCCGCTGGCCCAAATCAATCGCGGACTTGTGGACCAACACTTCAGAGGCACGCTGTCGTGGCTGATGGAGAATGCAGTGTTCCGTGAAATAAACGATGCAAGCGCCAGCGCCAAGCTGCGCGCCGAGTATCAGGCAACAGTTCCATTGCCGATCGAGGCTTTTTGAGAAGGGCGAACGTATCATGCGTTGTTATGCGCTGGTTCTGGCAATCTTGGGCGCCACTTCCGTCTGCACCTGCGTGTCGTGCTCCGGATGCCCGAAACCCGAAACACACGAAAGCTCTGCGGAAACGAAGGCAGACTCTACCAAGTCGGCGACCCAGCATACCCCCACACAGCGAGACCAGGCCGGGGCGGCCCACTCGACCGAGGAGCTCTGGCGAAGGTTGGAACAACTTGAAGAGCAGCTTGCCCAGCTGGAGGGCCGGTTGGAACGACCGCGTGACGCTGAGGCGACGAAGGCACTCGAGTTGGCACGGGCCCAAGCGAAGGAAGGCAATTACGCCCTGGCGATCGTATTGCTGGCCAACGGACTGAGCAAAGCGCCGAACCGAACCGAGCTCTACCAGGAGATGGTGCGGGTAGCGAAGGCCAGCGAGAGCGTGGATCTTCTCGAACGAGCCCGTGGTGTGTTGGCGAGTGCGGTGTACGCAGCAGACCCGGAGCTCGTTCCGAAGCTGCTTCCGTACGTGGGGGAGCTCGAAACGGCGGAACGAAACACGAGTGTGGACTTCAAACAGGCGGAGCTCGACCTCAAACAGGTCGAGCAGCAACTGGAGAACCTGAAGAAGCAGTTTGCCAGCAGGTGGCGCGACCCGGCTTTCCTCGACGCGTGGAGCCGCAATCTGGACGAGTGGCTCACCAACTGGCCAGACCAAGCTGGGGGCAAAGAGCTGGTCGAGGAACTTAACGAGTGGCGACTTCGTCTTGCCCGGTATCTTACGTACGCTACCGCCCTGCGCCAGGCCGAGTGGTTAGTGCTCCAGCTTGAACGGGAAGCCGCCCGGCAGCTCCCGTCTCAGGCAACGGTGGGCCGTCTCGGGCTCATGATCTCGACGCGACTCGAACCCCTTCTTGCCGACCCCGACTTGCCGGACCCTGTGCGCGGTACGGCAGAGAAACTCCAGAACCGGACGGAAGCCGCTGCAGACAAGGCGAGTTTCGCCATTAGCGAGTACTACTTCCAACGCATGAAGGACCGGCTAGACAGCGCGCGAAAAGCCGCCGAGAGCAAATTCACCAAATTGCCGAGGTGCCGCTGTGTGATCTGCGCCGCCCCTGATCTTACCCGTGCCCAGGCTCGCATCGAAAGAGAAGGCATCGACCTGCCTCCACAGCACCCGTACCCAAGCATGGTACCGGGTCCTCTGACGGAGATCCTGCGATCTCTTCGATCCGAGCAAGAACTGATGCAGGCAACGTTACTTCCCCGGATTACACATCCGAAGGTTCGCGAAAAGGCGGTCGAGCTTTTCTCCCAGATGGGACGCACTATGCGTCGCTATGAGCAAGCGCGACTGGAACGCTATCAGCGGTGGGCACTTGGCCAGCTCGCGAAGGCTCTGTACAGATTTGCGAGCGACGGGAACTGGACAAATGCCGATGCCGACGAACTTGCCAAAAACTATTCTCTCTGGAAGATCGATCCGTCTTACCTCCCTCCGGAAGCAAGTGCGGCGCTAACCTGGCTGCTCGAGAAGGCCGTGTACGGCGAACCGGGCTCGGAAACCGCTGCTGTGTACCGAGCCTTCTTTGCTTCCGCGCGACGCGAGCCACTGGAGGCCTTCTGATGAAGTTCTGGAATCGGCGGCTGGTACTCGTACGTATCCTGTTGTGCTACGCGCTCGTTGTGCTCCCGGTTGTCGCGGCGGCCCAGGAACAGGACGAACGAAGGGGCGATGCGGTCCCGACCAGCGCTGTCGCGGGACTGCACCCGGTGCTTGCTCGATCCGATCTGGCGGTGTTGCGCGCGGGGATTGGAGGCAACTTCTTGAAAGGTGACCTGGGCGAGTCGCTTGCAACCCTTCGGCCCATTCGGGAAGTGTATGCCCCCGGTCACCGCATGCAGTACGCCGTGATTCGCCACGCCGGAGCTGCGGGCTCACGGCTCCGGGGACCCGACCTGGTGCTCGTGGAGTTGTCGCCCGATGGGACTGCTTCCCGAGCGGTAGTTGTCGAGGTGAAGTGGGGATCGAGCCAGCTCTCCCAAACCTCCGTCGGTCGGCAGCTCAGTGCGGCGTGGACTGCCCGCGCCGTCCGCCGTCAGGCGGCCTTGGTCCGACTAGCCCGGACCGCTTTCGCTCGCGGACAAGTCGCCCGCAGGGCGCCGAGGGCAGGGACACCGCGGTTAAGCCTTGAGCTCCCTATAGAGGGGAAACGTGTGCTGATCTGGCAGGACGCGGAAGGCAACTGGTACTACGTTGGCGGTGTGTCCGCGGAAAGGCTGCAGAGTGCCCTGGAAAAGCTGGAACAAAGCCTGTGGCGAAATTCCGAATTTCTAGCAGCGGAACAGCGATATCTGATCCGAATCGCGACTGACGGGGAAACCCTCCACGTGCTTGTCGACAGGGTCGTTGACAGCGAAGCAAGGCAAGTACAGAACGTGCAGGAGCTTGTCATCCCCCTATCGCAGGGCCGAAGCAGAATTATTGAGACGCTTGCCCGACACCTGCAGGAGCTTCAGCCCGGCCTGAGTAAAGCAGAGGCACGGGCACGGGCTGAGGAGCTCGTGTCCCGGGAGGCTTTACCAGAGTTGCTGGAAGAAGCGCGTGGTCCGTGGTGGTTGAACCGTAGGGTTGTCCTGCCCGCCCTTGTCCTAGTAGGCATCGACGTGATCGTGGCTATCCTCGAGTCCTGGTACCGCGGTGAAGATCTGAGCATGACCGCGGCGCGCGTGAGCGTGCATGCGGCCTCTGCCTCGTCCGGAGTCGCGACCGCTATAGGCGTGACTAACTTCCTGACGAGCACCGAACTTGGCCAGGCGATCGTTGGGTGGCTGACTGCCTCCCTCGGCTACGGCTGGAGCGTGTACGTCAACGCCTTCGCGGGCGGAGCGGCAGCTTTTGTGGCCACGGCCGTCTACGCCTATCTCGGAGCCATGCTCGGCCTCCATTCTTGGCCCGAGGCCCACGTCACGTTTGCTGCTGGCGCCCTGGGTGGGGCAGCGAGCGTTGCTGCAGTAGCGGCGGTGTACAACCTGGCTCTCTTGGTGGGGACGGCGAGCACAGGTACAGCAATCGCAAGCCTGAGTGGGGCTGCCGCATCTAACGCAGCACTCGCTTGGCTCGGCTTCGGTGCGCTGTCCGCAGGCGGCTGGGGGATCTTCGGTGGATGGCTGGTGCTTACGGGCGTCGGAGTAGTCGCTTACCTGAGTGTGTATTTGACGATTATATTCCTTGTCCACGTGTGGCACGAGAAACGGGTTGCGGACCGATGGTTTTACACCGTTCTTGGCCTAGCCACGAAGCTGGAGCTAGCAAACCGACGCAGTCAGGCCGAACAGTGGGCGATGATGCGCGCAATGCAAGTGGAGGTTCCCGAAGCCGCACCGCCGCAGCCGTAAGCGTTAAGAGCCTGTCGCAAAACCCCGCGGCATAGAATACCGTGCGCCAGGTGCCGCGGAGGCACCACCTCCAAGGGAAGACACCCGACGCACGGAGGCAGATCATGCCCCGTACCAAGGAACGGTACCTTGTCTGTCCAGCAGAGATTGTAGCCATATGCCGGGAGATCGTCCAGGCGGTGGGGATTCGCGTCGTACGCAAGCCGGGTGAGCCAGGACGGCCGCCCACTCCTTTCGAGAAGGTAATGAACGCCATATGGTTCCGTCTCTCCACGGGTTCCCAATAGCGAGCCATACCCGAGTGCGCGTATTTCTGCAACGGCACGACCGCGCACCGCTGGTTCATGCGCTTGACCAGGGCAGGCGTCTTCGAACTGCTCTTCTGCGTCCTGGTAGCCCTTTACGTGGAGGGAGGCGTCCGGAAGCTGCGGGCTCTGGGCATCGACTGCACCCTCTGTCCTGCTCCGCTGGGCCGGGAGGGGACGGGGCCGAATCCCACCGGTCGGGGCAGGTCGGGGGTGAAGATCAGCATCGTCGTTGAGCACAATGGCCGCCCCTTGGTGATTCACCTCGCTGCCGCCAACGTGCTCGATTTGCACCTCCAGGGGCCGACTTTGCAAAAGCTGGCCGAGGAGGTTCTGGCCAAGCTCGGT
>Ga0256839_1005991_pt1 | contig 10935 bp, 12 predicted proteins | sample 354166metaG_FD_185968 | JGI IMG/M metagenome (GOLD analysis project Ga0256839, IMG submission 185968) | Hydrothermal vent microbial communities from Mid Atlantic Ridge, Atlantic Ocean - 354-166 | ecosystem: Environmental > Aquatic > Marine > Hydrothermal vents | place: Atlantic Ocean: Mid... | reverse complement strand
GCGAGACACTCCTTGCCAACACCGTGATTGAAGACTACACCATCGAGATCAAGTAATGAAAGTAGCAGTATTACGATTTCCCGGAACCAACTGTGAGTTCGATACGCAGTATGCCTTCGAGAAGCTCAGACACACGACCGAACTGGTATGGCATGAGGCGGAGGTACTCCCCTCAGAGATCGATCTTGTCGTCGTACCCGGAGGATTCTCCTATGGGGACTACCTCCGTTCGGGCTCTATCGCACGCTTCTCACCCGTGATGAAAGCGGTATCCAAGTACGCTGAGGATGGCGGAAAAGTGCTGGGTATCTGTAACGGTTTCCAGATCCTCACCGAAGCGGGACTGCTCCCCGGAGCGCTCAAACGCAACAACAACCTCCACTTCATCTCAAAGCACCAGACACTGCGTGTAGAGAACAACGAAAATGCCTTCTTGAACCAATGTGAGAGGGGAGAGGTGCTCAATATCCCCATCGCCCATGCAGACGGCAACTACTACATCGATGACGAAGGGCTTGAAAAGCTCGAAGCCAACGATCAGGTGCTACTGCGCTACTGTGATGAAGAAGGCAACCGTGTGGTCGTCAACGGTTCGGTGACCTCCATCGCCGGTATCTGTAACGAGAAGAAGAACGTCTTTGGTCTCATGCCCCACCCTGAACGTGCGCTCGAAGCGATCCTCGGCAGTGAGGACGGGATCAGGATGCTCAAGGGGCTTGAAGCCTGATGCCGCATCTTCGCACCTTCCTCTCCCTCTGGGGAATCCTGACGGTCATGCTCACCTCTATGCATGCCGAAGGTGCATTCAAATACAGCTATCTTCCCAAAAAGGTCTACGAAAACCAGATCTTTCCCGTCACGATCATCGATACACGTTCACAAAAGAGCAGACCCGCCTACCGGTTCGACACAGATGTCAACACACGTCCGATAAGCGGAAAACCGCTGGTCATACGCAACGGGAACGACAGCTTCTACACCTTCTACTACAAAGCCCCCAAAGCAGACGAGATCACCATACCCCGCATCTATATCGAAGCCGATGGAGCGCAGACGATACTTGAAAAGCATACGATCCCTGTGCTCAAGCTAACGCCTCCAAAAGATTTCTGCGGGCTGCTTGCTGCGGATATGAAGATCAAGAACAGTCAGGTCTCACACTATGATGAGCGTAACTACCTTGTTACCCTGTCTGTTGAAGCGTTCGAAGCAGACTTGGAAGATATGCATCTTGACACCGTATCCGAATCGGGCATAGAGAATCTTCGCCGCCACGGTGCCAAGGTCACGGGGGAGTTCTATGCCGTCGTTCCGGTGACGCAACAGAAGCTGACATACACCTACTTCAACACGATCAAACAGCAGTACGTCCCCAAAAGTGTCTCCGTCGAGCTTGCGGACTCGACTGTCGTCACACAGACCGACCTCAATCCCAAAGATGACAGCTTCGAGAAGCTCAAACGCTACTCGCTGATGGCATTGACAGCCTTCTTTCTGCTGATGTTCCTCATCTATCGGGATTTCTTCTACTTGGTGCTGGGGGTGGTCTCTTTCATCACGCTAATGACCTTCTACACCCCCAAAGAGAAAGTATGCGTCAAACAGGGTGCACCGCTCTATATCCTCCCGACAGAGACAAGCGGTATCAGTACGAAGGTGATGGAGCATTATACCACTCCCCTACTTGCCGAGCGTCTGGAGTTTAACAAAGTCGAATACCAACACGGTATGATAGGATGGGTAAAAGATGAAGATCTTTGCAAAAATTAGATTTTACTGGGGTGCGGCGGTCATCTCGTTTGTTACCGGCGCACTGATGATCCCTGCGATCCACCTCTTTCCCAAACACAAGGGGATCATCATGCACAAGCTCAACAGCCTGAGTATGCTCCTCATGGGTGCAAAAGCAGTAGCCGAGGGAGAGATGGATCATAACGCGGACATCTACCTGATGAACCATCAAGGCATCATCGACATCGTTGGCATGGAGGCACTTCAGACCAACCATCTGCGCTGGGTCGCAAAAAAAGAGCTCTTTGAGACCCCATGGTACGGGCATCTGCTTCGAGGCGGCGATATGATCTCTATCGACAGAAGCTCCAAAGCCGGACTTGTCAAGCTAATGAAGGAGGTCAAGGTCTCTCTTGAGGAGAAGCATCGTGCCGTAGCCATCTTCCCCGAAGGTACACGCGCCAAAGGGCAACAACTCCTTCCTTTTAAACAGGGTACCAATATGGTCGCTAAAAAACTCGGACTCAAGGTACAGCCGGTGGTCATCACAGGCAGTAAATGGGTGCTCAACGAACATGACCGCACCGGACACAGCGGTACGGTGCACTACAAATTCCTCCCGACGATAGATATCAAAGAGGCATCTGACGACTGGTATGAGAAGATCCAAGCAACCATGCAACAAGAGATTGATGCGATCTATCAAACGCAACACCGTGAACGCTGACACCAATACAGACAGGATAAGAATGAATACACTACAAGAAGAAGTCACCAAACACATCAACAAGCTCATCCACCCTCTCAAAGAGGAAGCAGAGCTCAAAGCCTCTCTCAAAATCAAGTTGACAAAAAAAGAGTACAAACTCCTCCTTGCGTGGACCGAAGAGAGTGACCTCTCTGCACTCAAAAAGAAACTCAACCTCGATGAGGAACGCTACAACGCACTCTCAGCGAAGCTGATCAAAAAACTCAATCAGGAGCGGATCAAGCAGGCACTCTGCCTTTAAAGGCGGTGGGGATTTACCCCTCTATCAACCGTTTTAGGTTATAATTCCATTCATTTTCTCAACAACAAGGGTTTTTTATGCAGCTTACACTTTCAGACCGTATGCAGACACTCTCACCCTCTCTTACTATCGCCATCTCCACACTCGCCAGAGAACTCAAAGCAGAAGGGAAGGATGTCCTCTCCTTCTCCGCAGGAGAACCGGACTTCGGTACGCCTCAGCGTATCAAAGACGAAGCGATCAAAGCAATCGACGAAGGTTTTACCCAATATACTGCCGTACCGGGCATTCCAGAACTGCTCAAAGCGGTAGCGACCAAACTCGAAAGAGACAACAATCTCAAGTACGACCCTTCACAGATCATTGTCAGCAACGGGGCGAAACATTCTCTCTTCAACCTCTTTCAGGCAGTGATCAACCCCGGTGACGAGGTGATCATCCCCGCGCCCTACTGGGTGACCTATCCCGAACTGGTCAAGTATGCTTCAGGCATACCCGTCATCATCGAGACCAACGATATCAGCAAGTTCAAGATCACGCCCGAGCAGCTCCAAGCCGCCATCACACCCAAGACCAAGATGCTGGTACTCACCAGTCCCTCCAACCCGACAGGATCGGTCTACTCCAAAGCGGAGCTTGAGGCGCTTGCAGAGGTGCTCAAAGGCACCGATATCCTTGTCGCGAGTGACGAGATGTACGAGAAACTGGTCTATGGTGTGGCGTTTACCGCTACGGCAAGTATCTCGCGAGATATGTTCGATCGTACCGTCACCATTAACGGACTGAGCAAATCAGTCGCGATGACGGGATGGCGTTTCGGCTACCTCGCCAGTCCGGACAGAGCACTGATCGCAGCGATGAACAAACTCCAGAGCCAAAGTACCTCCAACATCAACTCCATTACTCAAAAAGCCGCCATCCCTGCACTTCTGGGAGAAGTGGACGAAGAGATCGAGCAGATGCGACAGGCGTTTGAAAACCGCGCGCAAGAGGCGGTCAAGCTCTTCAATGAGATCGACGGTCTCTCCGTCATCCAACCGCAGGGAGCCTTCTATCTCTTCGTCAATATCAAAGATGTCTCCGAAGACTCTATCGCGTTTTGTAAAGAGCTTCTTCAGGAGACCGGTGTCGCGGTTGTTCCGGGTGTAGGCTTTGGAAGCGAGGGATACTTCCGCTTCTCTTTTGCCACCGATATCAGTACGATCCGTGAAGGGATCAGGCGCATCGAGAAGTTCGTCAAGAGCAAAAGAGCGTAAGCGGGTAGATCATTTTTTTCTTGTCATCCGTGTCAAGGTGAACCAGATCGTTCCAAGCACCGCCACCATCACAAGCGGTGCAAGCCATGGTCTGGCTTGAATGGTCTTGAAAAAAGCGATGATCGACTCACTGGCATAGTAGGCGCTCAACCCTATGGTCAGTACAAAAATGATCGAGGCGAAGACGTTGAAAAATACGAACTTTTTAAAGTCATACTTCGCCAGTGCCATCGAGATGGGCACCAGCGTCTTCACCCCGTAGATAAACTTCTGGATAAAGATCGCCAGCACACCGTACTTACGCATGATCAGTGTCGCCAGCGCTAGTTTGCGTTTATGCTTTTTGAAGTACGGCATCACCTCTTTTTTCTGGTACTTCCCGAGATAGAAAAGGAAGTTGTCTCCCATAAAGTTCGCGATCATCGCCACGATCATCGCTATAGCAAAGTCCATATGCCCCATATAGGAGAATACCCCTGCCGCCGCCACAATGAAAAACGAGCCCCCAAATGAGAAAAAAGCGACCGCCAGATACCCCCACGTCTCCAATGATGAAAAATCCATCTCTATCCTATCCTGCGTTAAAATTGGCAAATCATAGCTAAATTAGATTAATAGTATAATCACACCTATGTTAAGCACACTTCTCTCCATCACCTTCGTCTACCTCTTTATTCTCCTTGGCTATCTGGCAAGGAAGATATTCAAAGAGGAGATGAACCCCAAGACACTGACACTGATGTCGGTCTATTTTCTCCAGCCTTTTGTAACGGTGTGGGGATTTTCGACGGCGAAACTGCATACCGAACACCTCTATGTCCCGCTGCTCTATCTGGCGATCATCTTCGTGCTCCTGCTGCCGACCATATGGATAGGCAGACTTGTTTTTACCGATATGAAAAAGCGTGCCATCTTCTCTATCGCCGGATTTGTCGGTAATACGGGTAATATCGGCATCCCACTGGGGATCGCACTCTTTGGGGAGCAGAGTGTCATCTACACTACCCTTATCAATATCGCCAATGTCTTTGTGGTCTATATCCTCGGGGTCTATATCTATTCACGGGGGTCATTCAGTATCAAAGCCTCCTTGCTCAATATCGTCAAGATCCCTATCATCCCCGCCTCAATTGTTGCAATCGTGTTGAATATAGCTAACGTGACATTTTCCGATCAGATCGAAGCATTCTTCAAGATGGGTGCCTATGCGGGAATCGTGCTGCAGCTTTTCCTACTGGGGACTTTCCTTGAAGGCATCAAGATACGCCGGTTGCACCCCAAACTATTTATCGGGACGATGATGCAGAAGTTTATCATCATCCCTCTCTTTACCTTTGTCGTTTTGTACTTTTTTACCGACCTACCGGCACTGGTTCAAGGAGTAATCCTGATGGAGATGATGGTACCGCTTGCCGTGGCGAACATCAACCTCGCCTCACTTTATGACTGTCGCCCAAAAGATGTCACCTCATTGATCCTGCTGAGTACATTGCTCTTTGTCCCCATACTTATGATACTCAATACCATCCTCACCATTTTCTACCCATCTTTGTAACTTTGTGGTAAAATACCATCTACTATTTCCAAGGAGTCTCTATGTCTGTAAAAACCCTCATCATAGGTGCCGGCGGGGTCGGCAATGTCGTCACCTTTAAATGTGCAATGAATGTAGATACCTTCGGAGAGATCACACTCGCCAGCCGTACGGTGAGCAAATGTGAAGCGATCGCCGACAATGTCCAAAAGAAAACAGGCGTCTCCATCGCTACTGCACAGGTCGATGCGGACTCGGTTCAAGAACTGACCGGTCTAATACGAAAGATAGATGCCGATATCGTCATCAATGTTGCACTTCCCTATCAGGATCTTACGATCATGGATGCCTGCCGGCAAACAGGAGTGGACTATCTCGATACCGCCAACTACGAACACCCCGACACTGCTAAGTTCGAGTACAAAGAGCAGTGGGCGAGAGATGATACGTTTAGAGAAGCGGGCATTATGGGATTGCTTGGCAGCGGGTTCGATCCGGGCGTGACCAACGTCTTCTGTGCTTATGCCCAAAAGCACTACTTCGACGAGATCCATACCATCGACATCCTCGACTGTAACGCCGGCGACCACGGCTACCCCTTCGCGACCAACTTCAACCCCGAGATCAACCTGCGTGAAGTCTCCGCCAAAGGACGCTACTGGGAGGATGGCAAGTGGATCGAGACTGATCCTATGGAGATCAAACAGGTATGGAACTACCCCGGGGTGGGTCCCAAGGACAGCTACCTGCTCTACCACGAAGAGATGGAGTCGCTGGTCAAACACATCAAAGGACTCAAACGGATCCGCTTCTTTATGACCTTCGGGGAGAGCTATCTGACCCATATGCGCTGTCTGGAGAATGTGGGGATGCTTGGTATCGAACCTGTAGAACACAAGGGGCAGCAGATCGTGCCTATCGAGTTCCTCAAGACCCTGCTTCCCGATCCTGCCAGTCTGGGGCCGCGCACCAAAGGCAAGACCAATATCGGTATCGTCGCCCACGGCATCAAAGACGGCAAGCCAAAAACAATCTATATCTACCAGATCAGCGACCACGAGAAGTGCTACGAAGAGGTGCTCAGCCAGGCTGTCAGCTACACCACCGGCGTACCGGCAATGATCGGTGCGAAGCTGATGCTTGAGAAAAAGTGGTATGCCACCGGCGTACACAATATGGAAGAGTTCGATCCCGATCCGTTTATGGAAGAGCTCAACACACAGGGACTCCCATGGCAGGTGATGGAGCTTGAGTCTCCCGATGCCCTACGCACAGACAAGGAGACATAACACTTGGAGGCGGCGTTTCTTCTCAAAAAACTCCTTGGGATACTGCTGATGCCTATGCCCATAGGCGTATTTTTACTGATTGGAGCACTCTACTTTCTGCACAAAGAGCGATACCGCTATGCCAAAATAACACTTGGCACTGCCATCCTCTGGCTCTTTGTTTTCTCCTATCTGCCCTTTGCCAATGCATTTATGGCACACTTTGAGCACACATACCCTACGCTCGAGACAGCACCGAAGGATACCCGCTATATCTATGTGCTCGGCTACGCACACGAGACAAACAGCGATCTGCCCATCACCTCACAGGTGGACAAAGAAGCGGTGGTCAGGCTTGCCGAGGGGATACGTCTCTACCGTCAGCTTGACGGCAATGCTACACTGATCGTCTCAGGGTACAAAGGCTTAGATGACCCTACGCCCCACGCACTGATGCAGCGTCGTCTTGCCAAAGCATTGGGCATCCCGGCCGAGAAGATCATCGTCCGTCCCACTCCCAAAGATACTCAGGAGGAAGCCCAGGCAGCAAAAGAGATCATAGGAGACGCCCCTTTTATCCTCGTCACCTCCGCCTACCATATGCCTAGAGCAATGCGATGGTTCGAACGTGCGGAACTACATCCCACTCCCGCCCCCACCTATCATCTGGCACACACCCAACATCCACACTACCGGAAGATATTCAACGCTGAGGCACTCCGGCTCTCCACCATCGCCTTTCACGAACTGCTCGGCACACTTTGGCAAAGGATCAGATAATGTCTTTTCATGGATTTCCAAAAGAGGGACTACAGTTCCTCTCCGATATCATTACCAACAACTCCAAAGCGTGGCTTGATGCGCATAGAGATGAGTATGAACGCTTCATCGTCACTCCCAACAGAGCCTATGTCGAGGAGATGGGTGAGCATCTGCAGATCCTTGTACCCACCATCCACGCAGAGCCCAAAACCAACCGCTCCCTCTTTCGCATCTACCGTGATGCCCGCTTCCATCTTGATGACCCCATCAAGACCCGTATCGGGATCATCCTGTGGCAAGGCAGCGGACACAGGATGCAAAGCAGCAGTTTCTATATGCACTACGATCCCTTCGAAGTTTTTGTGGCAGCCGGTATCCGCAACTTCAAACCGCCCCTTCTTAAAGCCTACCGCGATTACATTCAAAATGATGAGAAACGCGAGACACTCCACAATATATTAGAAAATATTAAATTAAAAGGCTATCTTCTTCCCGAGCCAAAGTACAAGAAGATGCCGCGAGGATGCGACCAAGAGGAGAGCCATAGCTACCTCTACCGTATGGGAGCGATCTACGCCTACACCACCTTCCCACCCGATGCAACCTTCCACTCAGAAGCGATCATCGAACACAACTTCAGGATCTATGAGGAGATGTACGACCTGCAGCAGTGGGTGTATGAATTAACACTTTATAGTAAGGAGTGAGGAGTGAGGAGTGAGGAAATTTTCTATATCTCACCTTGGCTTCTTCTTAATCTCTGACAAATTCACCCTATTACACCGCAGATGAAATCCCGATAAGGCTCATAAACCTCCCACTACACCCCTGCTCTTTGCGGTAGGAGAAGAAGTGCTTGGTATTACAGGCGGTGCAGATGCCACTCGGTTGGATATATGCTTCTTGCAGTCCCGCTTCAACAAGTTGATATTTGTTAATATACGGAAGATCAAGCATATACTTTTCTCCTTTTGATTCTATAGCCTCTTCCACATCAAAAAAGTGCTGTGCCACATCTTTACCTACTTCATAACAGCACTTTCCGATAGCCGGAGCAATGCCTGCAATGAGCTGTGAAGGATCACTACCATAAACCTCAGACATCTTTGCCACGGTCTTGGAGACGATATGTGCGTTTGTGCCTTTCCATCCGGCGTGGACAGCAGCGACCGCCTTATGCTCAGGATCGTAGAGCAGTATAGGCACGCAATCCGCCGTCAACACAGCAAGCACCACCCCCGGTCTGTCACTCATCAGCGCATCACAATCCTCGATCGCATCTTTCATTCCCTCCCAGCCTTTGGTCTGCGTATCGGTCACTACATGGATATGATCGCTGTGTGTCTGGTTGGCGACCACAAAATGCAGATGCTCTCCTCCGCCTAAATCTCTCTCTACCCTCTTGCGGTTGGCAATGATCTGATCTTTGGGCTCACCCGTGTGCAGTGCCAGCGACAACGAACAGGGGGCATCTTCCGACCTCATTGTCACGGCGTGCAGACACTCGGGATAGTCGTCAAAGATAGAAAAACGGTAAAAATCAACCATGCTTATCCTTAAATCTTTACGATATAATAATATCCAAATTTATATTGGGGCAGCATGGATGGATAGTTGGTTTGATTTGTATAAACGTATCTTCAAACACTTCTCCTACACCCTGCTGCTTTGGCTGCTGCCACTCTTTGCTATCTCATCCTACCTGATCTATGAGATCAGCCTCAAGCTCTTCAATAAACAGATGGTCTACTACTTTATCGCCTTTATGCTCTTTAGCATTGCCGTTATCATTCCGTGGCGACGCATACTGTGGTGGTTCGCACCGCTTTTTTATCTGGTGAACCTCGGATTGCTCATCGCCGTGGAGTTCGTGGGCAAGACCATCCTCGGTGCCAAACGCTGGATCGAGATCCCCGGTATCCACCTGACCATCCAGCCCTCGGAGTTCATCAAGGTCAACGTGATCATGATGCTTGCCTACCTCATTCACAAGCGCCCGCCGCCGCCACGTGGCTATGGGATCTTTCAGTTCATCAAACTCTCGCTGATCATTGTCATCCCCTTTCTAGTCATTGCTAAAGAGCCCGATCTAGGTACGGCGCTGGTACTGCTCATCACGGGCTACGGTATCCTCTTTCTCATCGGAGTCAACTGGAAGATCTGGCTGGCACTGCTTATCCTTGCAGGCGCGGGTGCACCGATTATCTACGAGTACGGGCTCAAGCCCTATCAGAAGAAACGTATCCACGATATGATCAACAAACCCAGCTATCAGGTACGTCAGGCACTTATCGCCATTGGAAGCGGTGGAATGGAGGGCAAATCAAAAGAGGATGCCACCCAGACCCAGCTGAAATTCCTGCCGGTCTCTTCGACGGACTTTATCTTCGCTTATCTTGGTGAGCGTCTTGGTTTTAAAGGGATGGCGACCGTGATCGGTCTGTATATCATGTTGATCTTCAATCTGCTCTATATCTCTTGGCGGTACAAGGAGGACTACCTTATCAAGACATTCTCAGGAGGTCTTGCCTTTTTGATCTTCGTCTATATGGGAGTGAATGTCTTTATGATCATAGGACTAGCGCCCGTAGTGGGTCTTCCTCTGCCGATGTTCAGTCATGGCGGTACCTCTTTTATCATCTTTGCGGTGATCTTTGGCATACTGCAGAATTTAATCGCCTTTAAAGACTATAGTCGATATACTTCCGACGAAAAAATCGTTATGATGCCCAAAGAACCATAGGCATCTCTCCTAAAGGGTCTTTAGCTCAGTTGGTTAGAGCTCCCGGCTCATAACCGGGCGGTCCCGAGTTCGAGTCTCGGAGGACCCACCACCTTCAAGATATCTCACATCATTTATCGCCCATAATAACTTATAAGCGATGCTTTCCCGATCGTATGCGCATTGATCATAAAACCCGCTACCGGGGTGTTGGTCTCAGGCTTCAGATCAAGCTTCTCGACATCGAGGGCATGGACGGTGAAGATATAGCGATGAGGCTTGTCTCCTTTGGGCGGGCAGGGACCGCCAAAAGCACTGACACCATAGTCATTGACGATCTCAACCGAACCTTTGGGCATCTGCTTGGGTGAGGCACCCGTATCGAGTCGATGTATCTTGGTGGGAATGTTTACCACCACCCAGTGCCACCATCCGCTGCCCGTAGGCGCATCGGGATCGTACATCGTCACCGCAAAACTCTTGGTGCCCTCCGGTGCATCACTCCAACGAAGCTGCGGTGAGAGATTTTGCCCGTTGCACCCAAACCCGCTATACTCCTGCACCTTGGTCAACTGCCCTTGGATATCGTTGCTTTTAAGGGTGAAGTTGCCTGCAGTCAACACTACTGTTGAACACGCTAAAATCGTCAATA
>Ga0256839_1005990_pt1 | contig 10936 bp, 2 predicted proteins | sample 354166metaG_FD_185968 | JGI IMG/M metagenome (GOLD analysis project Ga0256839, IMG submission 185968) | Hydrothermal vent microbial communities from Mid Atlantic Ridge, Atlantic Ocean - 354-166 | ecosystem: Environmental > Aquatic > Marine > Hydrothermal vents | place: Atlantic Ocean: Mid... | reverse complement strand
ACCGTAACCCCATAACTCATCTCTTCGCTGATTTCTATCGAGTTGGTAACCGCTGTGTTTGACCACAGATAAGACGCATAACCCTCCGTGGCCGTTAACTGCGTAGCACCCTGAGGGCAATATGTTAAACGACCCTCTATTGCTACATTTGGGAGTTCATTGACTAGTAAATCTACACTATCTATGGCCGTACAGCCATTGTCATCCGTTACCGTTACACTGATGTTTTGGGTGCTATTTGCTGTGGTTTCTGTTCCACTATCATTCGTTGACCATTGATAACTCATAAAGCCTTCGGGAACGGTAAAGGCACTTGATTCGCCAGCACATATTTCGGTATCTCCACTAATGGCTACCGCAACAACTACGTCTTCTGCATTCACTGTATCTTCGCCTACGCAGCCATTGCTATCCGTTACCGTAACACTATATGTGCCGCCTCCATTAATATCAATGGTAGCTGCTGTCGTTGCTGTATTCCATAGGTATGCTGTATAATTTTGTGAGGTACTTAGTGTGCTTACTTCTTCGGAACACAGCACCAAATCACCCTGTATCGTTGGCGTTGGAGGCGTAAATTCGGTAACCTCTACTGCCGCTGTTCCCACACAGCCTTCTGCATCTGTAACCAATACTGAATAATTGCCACTACTGCCTGCGCTAAACTGTTCATTATTCGCTGTCCCATCACCCTGCCAGACGTAAGAAGCATAGCCAGGCTCGGTACTCAGGACTGTTGTTGCACCAGGGCATATCCCTAAAATACCCGTAATGGATGGCTCCAACGCAGGTAAAAGACTTACAGTAAAAGTATCAAGAGCTAGACAGCCATCTGAATCTGTGGCCGTCACAGAATAGGCACCTGGAGCATTGATATTGATCGTTGAACTCGTGACGGTGCTATCAGATGACCACTGAAATGAAGAAAAAGTACCACTGATCGATAATTCATGATCGGTATCGGCACATATTGCCGCAGGGCCCAGGATTTCTACTGCTGCTGCTGTTGCTTCATTTACGTAAAAAGAAGCGGCACTCGAACAGCCATCCAGGTCAATAGTTGTAACCCAGTAATCTCCGGGACCAGGAATTGGATTTACATTTGACAGACTGCCATTACTCCACTCAATATCAAGATAGTCTCCCTCTACCGAAAGTTCCCCGCCTATATTGGGGCACAACTCATCAGGGCCTATAATTTCTACCTGCTCGGCATACGCTTCGCTTATAAAGTAAGTACCTTCGCCCGGACAGCCATTTTCATCAATAACTTCCACCCAATAATCTCCAGGACCAAAAACAATAGTCGTCTCTGATGTTCCTCCTGTATTCCATTCCATTTCTATATAATCAGCAGCTAATGACAGCTCTCCTTCCACTCCTTCGCATAACTCATCAGGGCCTATAATTTCCGGATAAGGAATAGGGTTCACGAATAATTCAAATTCGGCCTCTGCCTGGCATCCATCAAAATCGGTCACCGTAAGCGAGTAGATGTCTTCATAATCAGCAGTTATATCGGGTGTATCGTCTCCTGTACTCCATTCATAAAGATCATAAAATGGAGGTGCAAACAAAATCGTCTGTCCGCCTTCACAAATTGCTTCATCCCCTGATATGACAAAATCAATCGGAGGTGCTAAATCTACATTAAAAGCAGTGTATCCTTGACAGCCATTGGCATCCGTCACCGTTAGTTCATAATAGCCAGCTATCGTAATATCAAGTGAGGGCGTGTTTTCGCCGTTTGACCATTCATAAAAATCATAAATATCGTCTACCATCAGAGTTCCTTCCCCATTTTCAAAACAAAGTCGCGGGGGACCATCTATTATCGGTGACGGTAACGGTAGGGTATTTACGGTAAATTCCGCGGTAGCGATACATCCAAAAAAATCTTCTACAACCACTTGATAAGTACCTCCTGAAGGCACTTGTGTTAAAGGCCCTGTGTCTCCTGTCTCCAACCAGTCTATGCTTTGAAACGGCCCTCCCAATACCTCCAACTCAACCAGGTCACCTTCACAACCTTCATCTGGCCCTACTATTTCAGCTTCTGGAGGCGGAGCAATGACAACTTCTACTTCTGCAAAGTCTTCACACGTAAAAAAAACAATACCTTCATCAACTGTAAAAGATACCGTTACTGTAAATGTAATTGTGCCATTAAAATCAGCAGGAATAATGACCGAAGTCGTCGAACTGGAAGCATCAACAATAAAATCTTCGCCCACACCTGTGGCTGTCCATTCATAAGTAGGTATCACATCTGCCAATGGCCCTGTAAACTGTATTGGCGCATCAGCAGTTAAATCAAATGTGGTATTACCTGCGCAAAATTCAAAATAATCCTGTGCGACCATTAAGTTTAAATCTGGACAATCATAAATACACGAACCGTCATCTACCGATGCATCTGGATTGTAATTCAGAGCCGTCTCGTCCGTACAACCACAAACAACGGGGTTGGGGAATATGAAGGAAATGTCAGAGGCAGAACCCTCCCATACCCAAGCATGATCAGTAATACAAATTGTCGATGTAATAGGCTCGTCAGTAGGAAAAGGTGCCCAAAGCTCGGCAAAAGAAGCTACCGTACCGACACCACAAGCATCATCAGATGTAACACCATAAGCCCCACCACCTGCCGCCATTCCTGGTTCTGGGTCAGGCCCTCCGTCCGAAAAAGTAAAAAAGCCAGCCAATACTGTTGGACTTCCATAAGGAGGGCCACCGCTACAATTGCCTGTTTGACCAGGTCGTTGCATTACATTTAAGACCCCTCCTCCTGCAATTACAGCAATCGTTAAATCTCCCTCAAAATCATGAATCAAATTCATACTAATACCTAGTGGCAAACCTGTAAGTGTAGGATTAAAAGTAAGGGTAACACAATTACTATTACTAAAATTACCATTAATATTCCAATTTGCATCGGGAATAGGAACACCTGGGTTTTCACATTGTCCAAGTACTATAGTGATATTAAAAACTAAAAGGGTAATAATAAATAGAACTCGAAAAACATACTTAAAAATGCTTTGTAGAACTATACACATACACTAAAATTTTAAGATGATAAAGTAGTAAAAATGTCAATAATAGTAATAGGGAGAAGCTATTATTCTGGCTAAAACTTGTAACTATGTACTTTAGAATGGGTTAATAACTTATAAATACTTAAGGGAAAGGGATTCTTCTTTCTTATAAAAAAGAATAGAATAGTTAGGTATATTATCTACTTACATTAAGTGCAAACATAATACAATTGATCGTTCTTTCATAAAGGCATAATATAATATTATTGATTTTGTCAAATTAACGATAATTTTTTCAATTTGAATCAAAAAATAAACATTCTTAAGGAACTTCAATCAGTAAACGCTTACTTTTGCAAAAAACAAAAGACAGGCTACTTGAAAAAACAACAATATGCTCCTCCATCCGAGTGGAAAAACTCAAAAGAAACAGTATTACATCAGCGCTATGTTGATGTATATGATGTTTTCAAACATGGAACTTTAAAAACGGTTGTTTCTTTGAAGGAAGGAAATTTTTCTATCATTACTGAAAATAATAGTCGCATTGAAATAGCGTTTTGGAAGGAAGATATTTGTAGGGTTCAACATATTCATCCTTATCCGGCCAATACTTGTGATTATGCGCTAAAAACGGGTATTAAAGCGTCTTCTATTCCTGTTATAGTTGAAGAAAACGTAGATTATATCATTCTAAAAAGTCCCAAAATCACCTGTAAAATACTCAAATCTAATTGTTGTATTGAATTTAAAAACACCATATCAAAGCAATCTATATTAAAAGAAGCCCAGCCTTATACGCAGCGTTCAAGTATTAACAAAGGAGTCGATCAGGTAAAAATAAGTTTTGAATGTACTTCGGATGATTATTTTTTTGGTCTGGGGGACAAATCTTGTAGCCTCAACCTTAAAGGAAAATATTTTCAAAATTGGAATACAGATGCTTTTGCTTATTCTAAAGATAAAGATCCTCTGTATCGTTCCATCCCTTTTTATTATGGTGTAACCAATGAGCAGGCTTATGGTGTTTTTTTAAACAATAGCTGGAAAAGTCATTTTGATTTTAATAGCAACAAAAATAATGAGATTACAATCTGGGCAGATGGTGGGCAGATGGATTACTTCTTTCTTTCTGGCCCAAGCCTGGAAAACGTTTCTACGTCTTATCATTATTTAACAGGCACACCAGAATTGCCCCCTCTTTGGCTACTTGGTTTTCATCAGTGTAGATGGAGTTACTACCCCCAGGATCGTGTTACAGAAATAGCGCGTAAATTTAGAGCAGAAAAAATCCCCTGTGATGCTATCTATCTTGATATTGATTATATGGATGAATATCGTTGCTTTAGTTGGAATAAAAATCATTTCCCCCATCCAACTGAAATGATTAAAGAGTTGAAAGACCAAGGTATGCAAACAGTTGTGATGATAGATCCAGGGATAAAAGTTGACGAACAATATGATGTATTTCAAAGTGGGTTAAAAGAAAATGTGTTTTGTCGCCGCACAAATGGAGCATTAATGCAGGGGCCAGTTTGGCCTTCTTCCTGTGTTTGGCCTGATTATACCCACAAAAAAACACGGGAGTGGTGGGGAAAACAATATGAGAAATTGTATTTGGATAATGGGATAAGTGGTTTTTGGAACGACATGAATGAACCTGCTATGTTCAAGGTCAAACAAATGACTTTTCCTGATACGGTTTTACATGATAATGATGGACAAAAAGGAGATCATCGCCAAGCACACAATATTTATGGTCAGCAAATGTCAAGGGCAACAGCAGAAGGCCTAAAAACATTAAATCCGAACAAACGCCCTTTTGTTTTAACAAGAGCCACTTTTTCAGGAGGGCAACGCTATGCTGCCGTATGGACTGGTGATAATATTGCAAGCTGGGAACACTTAAGACTAGCAAATCGGCAATGCCAGCGTTTAAGCATTTCAGGTTTTTCACTGGTCGGTACTGACATTGGTGGCTTTGTAGACCAACCAGAACCATCACTTTTTATCCGCTGGCTTCAATTGAGTATTTTTCATCCCATTTTTAGAACCCATTCTATGGGTAATAATGCAGATGGATCGGGAGAAACCGATAGTGCAAGTGTAGAAAAAGCTGCAAAGATTAACCGATTTGACAGAGAACCCTGGGCATTGGGCGAGCCGTATACCACACAGGCTAAAAATGCTATTGAATTTAGGTATCGCCTCCTTCCTTATTTATACACTTCTATTTATCGGCATACCTTAACAGGCATTCCCCTTATCCGTTCTTTATCCTTTGAAGATATGAATGACCAGCGTTGCCTGAAAAGAGAAAACGAATTTTTAATAGGTACTCATCTCCTAGTAAGCCCTGTGACCAAAAAAGGCGTTAAAACACATAGCACTTATCTTCCTAAAGGAAAATGGCTCGATTTTCATACTGGCAAGCTTTATTTTGGCCAACGTTTTATTCGCAAAAAAATAAATGAGAATAGTATTCCAATATACGTTCGTTCAGGAGCAGTTATTCCACAATATCCAGTTCAGCAGTATGTCAATGAATTAGACATCACCAATGTACAGCTCAATATTTATTTTGGTATTCAGGAAACAGTAAGCTACTTTTACCAAGATAAAGGAGAGGGTTATGCGTATCAGAATGGCATATTTCGTTTGCATCAATTCACAACATCTTCTTCTGCGGCTTCTTTTACAATCAATCAAACAATAGAAGGAACGCCCCAAGACAATTTATCTAGTTTTGATATTAAATTATGCGGTTTTCCTTTCTCATCTTTTGAATTATTCATCGACGATGTTTATATAAAAAACTGTCACGAAAAGACAATCACAATACCTGCTAATTTTAAAAAAACAGAACTCAAACCTATCATAAAATAACGACAATGAAAACAACGTATTTTTTAAGTTTTTTACTAGCACTCAGTTTTTGGTCTTGCAAGAATGAAGCACCAGCTAACAAACAACAAAATAGTATGGAGCATTTGGAAAATATGCTCAACCAGCTCACCGATGAGCAAACAGGCCGGGTCAAACCCAATGAAGCTCGAATATACCTTGATTCTGTCAGGCAGTTTGTCGTCAATTATCCTGATGCAGAACAGTGCCCACAGCAATTGTATAAAGCAGCAGAAGTAGCTCGTTCTATCCAGGATTATTCTAAAGCGTTGGCATTTTATGTCCAAATTGAAAAAGATTTCCCGAAATACGAGAAAGCCCCTAAAGCACTTTTCATGCAGGCTTTCATTTATGGTGAAGACCTCAATAACGAAGTAAAAGCCAAGGAATTATACGAAGCTTTTATCGCTAAATACCCCAATGATGATTTTGTTGATGATGCTCAAATATTAATAGAAACAATGGGTAAAACGGATGAGGAAATTTTCGAATCTCTAGGAAAGGAGTAGGGATAAAAAGTAGGCAGACGGTAGCCATTGGTGTTTTTATTCAAACTTACATCATTGAACTTTGGGCGTGAAACCAAGGCGACACGCAATCATAAATAAAATTATTTATTTTTACTGCGTTCCTGTACTAAACATAGCTACCGCATCAAAATAACATCCCCCTTATACAACTCCACTGCACCGTCTGTGAACTCAACCTCTAGCAGATAAACATAAACGGCTGTTGGTAATAATCGGCCATTGAGTCGGCCATTCCATCCATAGTGAGGGTTGTTTGGTGGGAAATTATCCGCAGCAAATACCTGGCTACCCCAGCGATTGTATATTTCAAAACGCTTGATAAGTGCCACTTCATTTGCACCGAAAGGGTACAATATATCATTCTCACTATCACCATTTGGGCTAAAAGCGTTGGGTAAATAATAGCGGCGTGGATGCCTGACGATGACGGGAATACGCAACTCATCGAAACAATTGAATGAGTCGCTTACTTTTAAGTAATAAACCTGTGTTTCAGCAGGAGAGGCGATCGGATCGAGGCAATCATCACAGGAAAGGCCAATGGGTGGCCGCCATTGGATGAGGGAATCGCCTCTTACGTTGTAAACATAGGTATTTAGCTGAATGGTGTCGCCATAATTTATGATAATTTCTTCTGGACCTTCCAAAATAAGAGCGGGAGGGGCTACTAGTGTGGCGGCATCGGTATGGGTGCAATGGTGTGCATCCTGTATCAACAATGTATAAGCACCAGGAGGAGCTGCTATTTGGTTTTCTGCTACAAAATTCAGGCCTTCATCGATAGAATATTGATAAGGTGCTGTGCCGCCCTGGGTATTGAATACTAAAAAACCATTGTCGCCAAAGCAATCTGGGTCAATCTGTGTGAGGGTATTTGTTAGGGGGAAGGGTTCTTCTATTAGTATATCTTTTTCAACCAAACAACTGCGGTTATCACTTATGCTTATGGTATAAAAACCATCATCAAGACTATCCAGACTATTTTGCTGAATGCCATTGTCCCAATTATAAAAATAAGGAGCTGTGCCGCCTTGTCCTAGCACAGTGATCGCTCCATCTTCTAAACCAAAGCAACTGATGTGTTGTATTTCATCCACCAATACGTCCAAAATATCGGGTTGTGCAATGGTGATGGGCAAGGAGGTTAGCAAACAGTTATTTTCATCAACGATACTAATTTGGTAATCATTGGCTATTAAATTCGCTATACTATCCGTTGTTTGCCCCGTATTCCAGTCGTAAGTAAATGCACCTGTGCCACCGATTATATCTAAGGAAATATAGCCGTCGTTGTAAGCAAAACAACTGGCATCCTGTTGCCTGATATCGATGATTTCTATAGCGGGTGGGCCTTCGACAAAAAAAGTATCTCGATATTCACAAGCGTGATCGTCTTGAATAATTAAAGTATGTTGACCAATAGAAAAACTGTTGTTTATCAATCCAGAAAGACCATTGCTCCAGGAAATTTCGTAAGGGACTGTGCCACCGCCTAAGCTATCTAACCGGGCAGTACCATCGGCACTATACCAGCAGCTTGTAGAATCTGTATCTAACTCATAATCAACACCTTGTACTTGGTCTAAAAAAACAGAATCTATGACAAAACAATCATTGCTGTCCTGTATAGTGATTGGATGCCAGCCACTATTTAGATTTATGATACTATTCGTATTTGGACTATTAACGATTGACCATTGATAAGTATAGGAAGCGGCATTTCCGAGCGTCCCTCCTAGTACCGATGCTGTGATAGTGCCATCTGAACCTTGATAACAACTGACGATCTGAGTATTGAAATTTACTTGTAAAGAATCTGGTTGAGTAATGGTTTGCTCTATCTGCGTTTGGCAGCCATGCCCGTCTAATACCTCAAAAAGATAGGTTCCTGCTGTCAGGTTTTCAAATATTGGCGACTCCTGACTTTGCTCCTCTAAAGTATAGGTCGTTGGTGTTGCAATGAAATCAATATCCAATTGAATCATGCCATCGTTATCCTCATAACAGCTTATTTCTGCACCATTATAATTTGAAATAACGGAAGCAGATGGCCTCAACTCCTGCCAAATCGTGATATTTACCGTATCGGTAGTACTACAAACCCCTCCCCTGTCAGTGGTCAATTGATATTGGTATTCTAGTGGATTAATACCCATATTTTGAGTCGAAAATGTAGTAATAGCCACCGTTGGATCATCCAAAAGACCAGTAGGCGTACTATTGAGTGCCTGCCATTGAAACGTGATGTCCGAAATACGTTCATCTAGCCCCAATGTAATGGTGTCTCCGCTACAAAGTGATTGATCTGGCCCGATATTCCTCACCACAGGTGGTGGAAGTGCGATGCTTACATAAGGTTCACATTGACAGCTATGACCTGGGTTGCTCAAAACGGCAATCAATTGACATAATTCAGCATTGGACGCATCATAATTAATACTATCAATAATAAAACCAAGTGGATCAATATGCCATTGATAAATAGGGCTGGTGTAAATGAGAGGATCAAGCAGTTCATCCAATTGCCCATCCCCATTCATATCAAAATAAATATCCCAAACGAGGCTATCTGTCCTAGAACGTCTAGTGTCCAGATTATTAATTTTAAAAACAGAAGTAACATTTTCTGAATTAAAATCCTGTGCTATTGATTCATGGCTGACCAATTCCAGACTAAAAGCATCTTTTTGAATGGGTGTAATCAGTGTATCAGAATTGAGAATGAGGAAAATCGTACAGGTTTCTCCAGGTGTGAGGCTGCAATCGACCTCGGTTTCCAATACAGCAGCAAGGGTGATCTCGGTTTCACCACAACCCAACGCCTCCCCTCTTACATCTGCTAATTGAAAATCAAAACTAATGGAATCACCTGCGGGAAGCCCTTCCGGAAGGCTGAAGCGTAAATATCGCCTGTCTTCTTGCGTCAGTTCTTCCACCAAAGCAGTTTCACCATTAATACTATTGGGAACAATACCAAAACTGGCTGGCACACTCATCAGGGCATATTCAACATCAGAGATTGGCAGTGGGCCAATATTGATTAATTTCGCTGATACGCGGCTACTATCACAGGCATTCAATCCACCTTCGAGCATATTGATACCTAAACCGTAGCTATTAAAAATCGTTGGTAAACCATCAATCAACAATCGCTCAGAATAGGCAATTTTTTGCTCCGTTTCGCCACAACTATTCCTTGCTTCTACTCTAAAAGCAAACCGAAAACCTGCGTGTAAGCCACAATGCGTGAGTACTTTTATATGAAATTTATAAGCATTATTCGGTGCTTGATCAACGCCTAACAAAGTTACAATTCCGTTAGGGTCATTGGCTAAATCCCATTGCCATATATTATTGCCCAAATAGGCGGGTTCGCCGAGGTTAACCCAGTTGCCAGAGTTAGCTGGAAATTCTAACCGGCTTGTATTGGGCACATAATTGGCCATAAAAGGCATCTCAATAGTCATTTTATGCCCGTAGGCAGAGGGCAATTGTAAGTTGGAAACCGTGACCATATAGTCCAGTTCCTCGCACAAAGGCCCAGGATTGGCAGGGCTTTGGATATCTAACACCAAAGAAACATTGGTGGGCTGGATATAAAGCGGCATTTCTCTAATAGGACAAAAATAAGCGGTATTGGCCAGTTGGTAGCCCAACTCTGGGTCAGGATCAGGATAATCGGTGCAGGAATAGCCAAACTTTGCCAACAATTCCTGTCGTTCGCAGCCTGTATAAGTGCCTAATATTCGGAAATTCCTTGAAGAAAAGCCCTGAATATCACCTATTTTAATCCAATAATGATCGCCACTTTGGTAATTGAGAATAGGAAAAACGACTGGATTATTAGGGTCTGTCACTTCTTCGATGGCATAAATATCAACTTCGGGATTGGCCTCAATGGCCAGCCATGCATTTTGGATTAATTTATCCTGATTGCCATAACTGGTGGTATTGGTGAGGCGCAACTCCCACGTCACAATATCGGAATTGGGAATATATTCCTGAGGCGAAGCCAAAAACAAGTCTGCCTGTGGCTGCAAATGCGTTTTTGAAACATCCTCCCTGATGGCAACAAGGGTATCTCTATAAGCTTCGGGCGCATTGAGGTAGCGAATCATATCTACTTCCATGCGAATTTTAAAAGGTGTTCCCTGCGGTACACTACAACCTGGCCTAGCTCTAAAGCGGATATTATGCGCGGGATTACTACCGCCAATAACGAGGTCGCCCCCTGGCCAGTCACCTGGATTGATATAACTAAAAACGGTTTGATTACCATCAAAAGACACAATGGGATCAGCAATAGACACAATAACATAAGGAGCCGTCACAGAAACGGCATCATTTTCATCAAAAGAGCCATTGGCCAGCAAATCACTGCTGCCTGGCGTTATCAACCAGTTGCCTTCCAGTATAATACGTACTTCACTGACATCAACAATGGTCCTGACTTCGTTTGGAAAT
>Ga0256839_1005989_pt1 | contig 10938 bp, 11 predicted proteins | sample 354166metaG_FD_185968 | JGI IMG/M metagenome (GOLD analysis project Ga0256839, IMG submission 185968) | Hydrothermal vent microbial communities from Mid Atlantic Ridge, Atlantic Ocean - 354-166 | ecosystem: Environmental > Aquatic > Marine > Hydrothermal vents | place: Atlantic Ocean: Mid... | reverse complement strand
TATCGCCACTGGCGCGGCGAGCCACGCGGCAAGCGGCGCAAGGGGGCGGATGCGGAAAATCTGGGGGATTGCATCGACTGTATGGCCTGCGTCAATGTCTGCCCGACGGGCATCGACATTCGCGACGGGCAGCAACTGGAGTGTATCACTTGTGCTTTGTGTATCGACGCTTGCGATGACGTGATGGAGAAAATCGGAAAACCACGCGGGTTGATTGATTATCTGGCCCTGTCCGATGAAGAAGCCGAAACACATGGCGCGACACCAAAACCGATCTGGCGGCACGTGTTCCGGCCCCGGACCATGATGTATATCGGCCTGTGGTCGCTGGTGGGTATCGGCCTGTTGGTGGCGCTGATCATCCGGCCGGACATTGACATGACCGTTGCGCCGGTGCGGAACCCGATTTATGTTACGCTCTCGGACGGGACGATCCGTAACACCTATGATGTACGGCTGCGCAACAAGCACGGCGATGATCGCAAGTTTGATATTTCGGTTGGCGGCGATCCCAGCCTTGCTATTTCCCTTGAAGGGCGTGAGGGTGATAGTGTTGTTGTGCCCGCAAACGAAACCCTGTTGCAGCGTGTCTACGTGACGGCCCCGGCCGGCAGCGCGCCTGCCAAATCGGATCGCACGGAAATAACCCTGTCTGTCGAGGACAAGGTTGGCGAGGAAAAGGTGCAAACCAGCACCGTCTTTAACGGAAAGGCCCAATAGATGGCACCATTTACCGGCCGCAAGGTTCTATTCGCGTTTGTTGGCGCCTTTGGCGTGATCATCACGGTCAACCTGTTTATGGCCTACTCGGCCGTCAGCACCTTTCCGGGCATGGATGTGAAAAACAGCTATGTGGCCAGCCAGAACTTTGACACTGAACGCGCCGCTCAACAGGCGCTGGGGTGGACGGTTTCGGTAACCTATGAACCGGGCGAACTGGTGGTCGAGGTGGTGGACAAGTCCGGCCGTCCGGCCGATGTGGCCCTGCTGAATGCCCTCGTCGGGCGGCCCACCCATGTGCGGGAAGACCAGACGCCGCAATTCCAGCAGCGCGGCGGTAAATTTCGCGCACCGCTGACATTGGGGGCAGGCAAATGGAACCTGCGTCTGAAGGCCACCGCGCTTGACGGCACCAAATTCCACCAGCGTCTGGATTTCGAGGTGGAAGGTTAAGCCATGTGCGCGCAAATCGCTGCCTGTCCTGCCTGCTCGGTTGCCCCCTCGGCAGAAGAGCTGGCAAAGATGAACGAGGTGGTTGAGGCGCGGATCATGCTGTCCTTGCCCACAGTGCATTGCGCGGCCTGTATCACAGCGGTTGAACGCGAGTTGGAGCGCGCCACAGGTGTGCATTCGGCGCGGGTAAACCTGACCCTGAAACGCGTCAGCATCGAGGCCGACCCGGATATAACCGCCGATGGTATGACCGAGCTTCTGGCTGGGATCGGATACGAGGCGCACGAGCTGGACGCGGGCACCCTGCGGGCCACCGAAACCGACAAACGCGGGCGTGAATTGCTGATGCGGCTGGCCGTGTCCGGCTTTGCCATGATGAACGTCATGCTGCTGTCGATCTCGGTCTGGGCCGGTGCCGAGGCCGCGACCCGCGATTTGTTCCACTGGATTTCCGCCATTATCGCCCTGCCGGCAATTGCCTTTTCCGCACAGCCGTTTTTCCGGAGCGCCTGGTCGGTGTTGAAGGTGCGCCGCCTGAATATGGATGTGCCGATTTCACTGGCGATCCTGCTGGCCTGTGCCCTGTCGCTGTATGAAGTCACGCAAAGTGGTAAACACGCCTATTTCGATGCGGCCCTGTCACTGACGTTTTTCCTGCTGGCGGGCCGCTATCTGGATCATCGCACCCGCGCCATTGCCCGATCGGCCGCCGAAGAACTGGCCGCGCTGGAAGTGCCGCGTGCGGAGCGGATCGAGGGCGACGAACTGGTCACTGTGCCGATTGCGGAATTGGCCGTTGGCGATCTGGTGCGGGTCAAGCCGGGTGGCCGGATGCCGGTGGACGGGGTTGTGACGGATGGCAAAAGCGAATTGGATCGCTCTTTGCTGACCGGCGAAACCGTTCCGGTATACGCCGGCCCCGATAGCGTGGTCAGCGCGGGCGAGGTCAACCTGACCGGCCCCCTGACCGTGCGCGTCACTGCGGCGGGTGAAGATACATCGCTGCATCGCATGGCCGATCTGGTGGCGATGGCCGAAAGCTCGAAAAACCGCTACACCTCGCTGGCGGACAAGGCGGCGGGTATCTATGCGCCGGGGGTGCATTTACTGTCGTTCTTTGCCTTTGTCGGCTGGATGATCATATCCGGCGGGGATGTGCGCCTGTCATTGAACATCGCGGTTGCTGTGCTGATCATCACCTGCCCCTGTGCCCTTGGCCTTGCGGTTCCGGCGGTGACAACGGCGGCGTCGGGGCGGCTGTTCCGGCGCGGGATGTTGATCAAGGATGCCACCGCGCTGGAGCGGTTGGCCGAAGTGGACACCGTGGTTTTCGACAAAACCGGCACCCTGACCGAAGGCGCGCCGGAGTTGACCAATCTGGAAGAATTCAAACCGCGCGATCTGCAAGTAGCGCTGGCGCTGGCACAGGCTTCGGCGCACCCGTTGGCGGTGTCCCTTGCCGCGGCGGTCAGCGGAGCAGGGGTGGAACCCGCCGGGTTGAGCGATCTGCGCGAGGTTCCGGGCTATGGGGTCGAGGCCACATGGAACGGTGAAACCGTGCGTCTGGGGCGTGCGGCGTGGGTCGGGGCCAAGGCGGGGCCGCAGACGGCGACCTATTTGCAGATTGGCACGGCTGACCCGTTGGAATTCACCTTTGCGGACCATTTGCGCGAAGGCGCGGACAAGGCTGTGGCGGCGCTGAAAGAGCAGGGCATGAAGCTGTTGCTGATTTCTGGCGACGCGCCGGTTGCGGTTGAAAAACTGGCCAGACGGTTGGGGTTTGATGAATGGGTGGCCGAAGCCTTGCCCGAGGATAAAGCCAAACGGATCAATACCTTGACGCAAAAGGGCGCGCGGGTTTTGATGGTCGGTGACGGGCTGAACGACACGGCGGCACTGGCGGCGGCGCATGTGTCGATCTCGCCGGCATCCGCACTGGATGCGGCGCGGGTGGCATCCGATATTGTCCTGCTGGGCAGCGACATGTCCCCGCTGGCCGAGGCCACGGTGATTGCCCGCAAGGCAACCCGCCGGATCAAGGAAAACTTTGCCATCGCGGCAGGCTATAACGCGATTGCGGTGCCGATTGCCCTGTTCGGATTTGCCACGCCGTTGATGGCGGCCTTGGCGATGTCGGCGTCATCCATTACAGTATCGCTAAACGCCCTGCGGCTGCGTTAGGAGAACCAACATGGGAATTATTCTGTATCTGATCCCGATTTCGCTGTTTCTGGGCGGGCTGGGGCTGCTGGCATTTTTCTGGACTTTGAAGTCGAAACAATATGACGATCCAGATGGCGATGCCCACCGGATTCTAAGTGACGAATGGGATGATAAACCGCGCCCCTAAACGTGGTTGCTGGTGACGCTGCCCAAACCCTCGATCGTGATTGTGCAGCTTTGGCCGCGGGCAATCGGGCCGACACCGGCGGGCGTGCCGGTATAGATCAGATCACCGGCGGCGAGCGTGACCAGGCCCGACAAAAAGGCGATCACATCGGCCACGGGCCAGATCATATCGGCAATATCCCCGTCCTGACGTGGTTGCCTGTCAACATGCGCGGTGATGCGCCCTTTGGTCGGGTGGCCGATGATGGAAACCGGATACAGCGGCCCGCAAACGGCGGAGTTGTCAAACCCCTTGGCCATGTCCCACGGGCGGCGCATTTCCTTGGCTTTGGCCTGCATATCGCGGCGGGTCAGATCGTTCCCAACGCCATAGCCCCAGACGTGGTTCAAGGCATCCTCCACCTTGATATCGGCACCACCCGTGCCAATCGCCACGACCAGTTCGGCCTCGTGATGCAGGTTTCCGGTGTGCGGTGGATAGGGCAGGGTGGCACCATCATCCACCACTGCATCGGCGGGTTTGGTGAAAAAGAATGGTGGTTCGCGGTTCGGGTCATGCCCCATTTCGCGGGCATGATCGGCATAGTTGCGGCCAACGCAAAAGATGCGGCGCACGGGAAAACGCAGGGTGCTGTCGGCAATCGCAACGCTTGGTGTTGCAGGGGCGGGCAGGGCGAATTCAACCATTACAAGGCACCTGTCAGGATGGCCCCATTGTCGAACAAGTGATATTGCGTGCTTGCAGGCGGCGGCAGGCCAGTTCGGCAGTTTCGCGGGTCATGCCGACGAAATTGGCGTCAAATCCGGTGCTGCGGCGCACGACCTTGCGCAGGGATCCGTCAAGTGTGGTCATTTCCTTGAGGGCGGTTTTCAGCAACACACGCTCGGCTTTGTATTGCGAATTATAGCGACCGATATTGATCCCCCACAGCCGCCCGCCGGATGTGGAAATACGGGTGACGACAACGGGTTCGGGCTGTGCTGCCGGCTGTGTCGCCAAAGCCGAGGCCAGAATAACCTTGGCCGGACGCGGCAGCGGCGCCGAGGTAACAACAGGGGCTGCAGCGGTTGCCGTGGCGATGGCGGCGGTCACGACGGGTTCAGCCGGTGCTTTGGGTGCTTCGACCAGAACGGTTTCGCTCACGGCTGTTTCTGCCATTTCGGGTTTGGGCGCCGGTTTGGGCACTTCGATGGCGGTTTCGGCCACAACGGTTTGCTGTGCTTCGGCCAATGCGCTTTCGATGTCGCTTTTCATAGCCACCAGCAATTCTTCGGGCGGGGCGACGGTCGGGCGCTGTGGCGGGCGCATGCTTTTGCTAACTGCAGTGACCAGACGAATGGTTTTGCCTGCTACACCTGCCGTATATCCATCGGTTGACGGGGCCGCGGGTGTTGGTGTGGGTGTAGAGGGTTTGCCGATCCCGCGATTGCCGAGATAGGGGGGCAGCGCGGGTTTGCGAACGCGCACATTGGTCGGCGCGCGGCGAAAGCCCAGATCCAGCAATTCGGCCACTTTGGCATTGCGGGTGGCCGTTGAGCGGCCGCCGAAAACGGTTGCGATGATACGCTCTTTACCACGACGGGCCGAAGCCACAAGGTTAAAGCCAGCCGCGCGGGTATAGCCGGTTTTGATGCCGTCCGCGCCGCGATAGGCACCCAGCAGGCGGCGGTTGGTATTATAGACCTGTTTGATCCCTGCATCCGTGGTGATGCGCGAGAACAGGTTGTAATATTGCGGGTAATCATAGAACACATGCCGCCCCAGCGTGGTCATGTCGCGGGCGGTGGACAGGTGACCCGCAGCGGTCAACCCGTTCATGTTTTTAAAGGTTGTGCGGCTCATTCCCAGGGCTTTGGCGGTGCGGTTCATCCGGCGGGCAAAGGCGGCTTCGGACCCTGAAATCGCCTCGCCAATCGCAGTGGCGGCGTCATTGGCCGATTTCACAGCGGCGGCGCGGATCAGGTAGCGCAGTTTGATGCGCTGTCCGGCCCTCAGGCCCAGTTTGGACGGCGGCATCGAGGCGGCGTGTTTGGAAATGCGCACTTTGGTATCCAGCGAGATTTCACCATGCTCGATCGCCTCGAATGCAATATAGAGCGTCATCATCTTGGTCAGGGACGCCGGATGCAGGCGGGTATCGGCATTGCGTGAATGCAACACCTCGCCGGTGCGGGCATCAATCACAAAAGCCGCATACGGCGCGGCCATACCTGCGAGCGGCGCAAGCGCCATCGCACACAACATTACTGTCAGGAATAGTCCATCGCGGACGTACTGCCCCAGACGTAGTCTTACGTCACTTACCATACTCTGCCTCATGTCGCCGGATTTTTCCGGTCAACTTGTTATTATTGCAGGCACTCTAGCACAGGTCAGATTCCTGGAAAACATCTTATTTTCAAATAGTTTTCAGGTGTTGTTCCGGTGAAATTGGCAGATATAGTGTGCTACGGTGTTGTGACCGCTAGATGTTTGCCGTTTGCAATTTGCGAAAAAACTATGGACTGTGGCTTTTGAGTCGGAGGGGGCAAATCACTGCGGGCTATTGGGCCGGATCGGGAATTGCCCCTTTATCCTGCCTGTCAGAGCGTTTATATATTGCCTTCGGAACCGATGATGGAAGCACCCTTTTGACCTTGGCAAAAACATATCCATTGCAGATGATGTCCGACAAGGACGGGGATGATGATGGCGACACCGGCGTTGCGCTGAAAACCCGCCCCAAAACAGCGCGGCCCCCTATGTACAAGGTGCTGATGCTGAATGACGACTACACGCCGATGGAATTTGTCACCTATGTGCTGGAGCGGATTTTCGGGCTAAGTGGTGCGCAGGCGGTCGAAATCATGCTGACGGTGCATAAAAAGGGGCTGGCGGTGGTCGGTGTCTTTTCGCACGAGGTGGCCGAAACCAAAGTGGCGCAGGTGATGGACCTTGCGCGGCGTAACCAGCATCCGCTGCAATGCACGATGGAAAAGGAATAGGCCCGCTTTGGCCTGATCTGTCATGAAACATTCCCGATTAAATCTGATCCTTGATAGCGGCGCGTTACAACTGCCCGATGATGGCGAAATCGCCGTATATGGTGCAGGGGCGGGGGATGATTTGTCAGCCCTGCCCAAGGACCGCTGCGAGGTTATTCAAGGGTTCAAGCCCGACTATGACGCGCTAACCGCACGCGGGTTCAAGGTGTCGGTGGCGGCCACGGGGCCATATGCGGTGTCGGTGGTGAAGCTGGCCCGCTCCAAGGTGCAAACGCGGATGATGCTGGCCGAGGCCGTGGCGAAAACGCCCGGCGGGCTGATCATTGTGGACGGAATGAAAACCGACGGGGCCGACGGGTTCTACAAGGAATGCCGCAAGCGGGTCGAGGTCAGTCAGGCGTTTTCCAAGGCCCATGGCAAGCTGTTCTGGTTCACGGCCAAACCGGCATTTGACGACTGGGCCGACAAGGGGCCGATCACACTGCCCGGCGGTTTCCAGACCGTCCCCGGTGTGTTTTCGGCGGAAAAGATTGACCGTGGATCGCAAGCGCTGGTGGATGCACTGCCCGCAAAGCTGCCCAAACGGCTGGCCGATCTGGGCGCCGGATGGGGGTTTTTGTCGCGTCACATATTGATGCGCGAAAAGCTGCGTGAACTGCATCTGGTCGAGGCGGATTTCAACGCGCTGGAATGTGCCCGTGTGAACGTTACGGATGAACGCGCGCATTTCCATTGGGCCGACGCCACGCGGTTCATGCCTGACAGGCCGTTTGACGGCATCATCACCAACCCGCCATTCCACACCAGCCGCAAGGCCGATCCCGAAATCGGCCGTGCCTTTATCCATGCGGCGGCGGGGATGCTGACACCTTCGGGGCAAATGTGGCTGGTCGCAAACCGGCACCTGCCCTATGAACGCACGCTGGCCGAAACATTTCGTTTTGTTGACGAAATCGCCGGTGACAATTCCTTCAAAATCCTTCGGGCCACCAAGCCGCTGCGCGGCAAACGTCCACAGGACTGAATCAGGAGCAACAAGATGTCTTTTTCAATCGCCGGAAAATCCGTAATCGTGACGGGGGCGGCCAACGGGGTTGGCTTGGCCATCGGGTTGCTGTTTGCTGACGCGGGCGCAAATGTGATGTTTGCGGATATGGACGAGGACCGTCTGGTCGCGGAACTGGGCGACAGGGCCGAAAAAGAGGAAAACATACAGTTTTTCGCCGGTGATTTGCGGCAGAAACTGACCATTGCCAATCTGTTGTCGGCTACGATTGATGCCTTTGACCGGGTGGATATTCTGGTCAATGCCTCGCGACAGGTGGCGGTATCCGATCCGCTGGACCCCGAGGCAGACGAGATGGAAGCACTGCTGGAGCAGAATCTGATGACAAGCCTGCGGCTTAGTCAGGCGGTGGCCAAACGGATGATCTGTCAGGCCGAGCGCGAGGAAAACGAGGAAGGGCCGGTGGGGGCAATCGTCAACCTGTCATCGATCGCGGCACAGCGGGCGCACCCGAAATTGCTGGCCTATTCGGTATCCACAGCCGCGCTGAACCAGATGACGCGGTCCTTGGCCGTGGCACTGGCGCCGGAACGGATACGGGTGAATGCGGTGGCTTTTGGTTCGGTGATGAGCGCCAGTTTGAAAAATACCCTGAAGGGTAATGAAGAATGCCGCGCCGATGTTGTGGCACATACACCGCTGGGGCGGATTGCAAAAGCCGAGGAAGTGGCCGAGGCGGTGCAGTTTCTGGCCTCGGAAGGGGCCGGTTTTATCACCGGACAGATAATGATTGTGGATGGCGGGCGCACGTTGCTGGATTCAGTGGCGGCGCCGGCGCATTAAACGCAGCTGTTTTCTTACAAAGAAAACATACGAAATCTTTTAAGATTTCGGGAGGTCAGCCTTGGGCCTGTGCCACACATTCCCTGACCGCCAGATCGGACTGCCGTTTCAGAACGGCACGACGTGCCTTTAGCTCGGCCAGCTTGCGACGTTCGGCGGCCACATCAATCGCGACAGGGGTTTGTTTCAGGCCGGTCTGGGTTCCGGTGCAGAAATGGAAATTGGCACTGGGGCTGGTGCACAGTTGCAGGCCGACGTTGACTTGTGGCCGGTCGTTCAATGCATATCCACGATCAATATTCGCCTGCGTGCTGGCGATAAGGTTATCGACCGCCTGCAGGTTCTTCGTGCTGCGGCTGACGCATTGTTCCAGTGGGGTGCTGCACCCTGCCAGTGGAAGCAGTAGTGCCAGTAGATACCGTTTCATTGCCCTGCTCCGGTTTATCCGTCTGGTCAGTATAGACAGATCGCCCCCTCTGGCAAAACCTGTTCTTCATATGCGGCGGTTGGGCTGGCCTGTCCGGCGAAAATCCGCTAGGTCATCTGCAAACAGGAGGCCCGGACAATGGATGACATGAAAGAGCAAAAAGCCAAGGCAGCAACGTGGTTTCGCGAATTACGCGACCAGATTTGCGCGGCTTTCGAGGCATTGGAGGACACGCAGGTCGAGGGGCCGTTTGCGGATAAACCTGCCGGCCGTTTTGAAATATCTGACACAAAGCGTGATGCGGCGGATGGGTCCGATGCCGGTGGCGGGTTGATGTCGGTGATGCGTGGCGGGCGGGTGTTTGAGAAGGTGGGGGTGAATATTTCCACCGTTTACGGCACGCTGGGCGAACGGGCTGTGGCGGCGATGGCCGCGCGCAAGGGGCTGGACGGGATGAAGGAGGATCCGCGCTTTTGGGCTTCTGGGATTTCGCTGGTGGCGCATATGCAAAACCCGCATACACCGGCCGTTCACATGAACACCCGCATGTTCTGGACTCCGCATGGCTGGTGGTTTGGCGGCGGATCGGACCTGAACCCCTGTATCGAATATGCCGAGGACACGGCAGCCTTTCACGCGGTGCAAAAGCAACAGTGCGACAGGCACGATCCTGCATATTACCCGCGTTTCAAAGAATGGGCCGACGAGTATTTCTACATCCCGCACCGCAACCGCGCCCGCGGGGTGGGTGGTATTTTTCTGGATGATCACAACACGGGCGATTGGGATGCCGATTTCGCCTTTATTCAGGATGTCGGACGAGCATTTTTGCTGGCCTTTCTGCCGGTCACCGAAAAACGCTGCAATACCCCGTGGAGCGAAGCGGACAAAGAAACCCAGCTGGTGCATCGCGGCCTGTATGCGGAATATAATCTGGTTTATGACCGGGGCACAAAATTCGGGCTGGAAACCGGGCATAATGCCGATGCGGTGTTGATGAGCCTGCCGCCGATGGCCAAGTGGATCTAGGTCTACGCCCTAGACGCAAATCAGCCGCCCCGCACGGCGTCGATCATGCGTTGCACGTTATCGGGGTCGGCATCCGGTGTGATGCCGTGGCCCAGATTGAAGATATGCGGCCCGTTGGAAAACGCTTTGACGATGCGTCTGGTTTCATCCACCAGTTCCTGACCGCCGGTCACCATATGGTGCGGCGCAAGATTGCCCTGAACACAGCCGTCCACCTGCACGTTTTCGGCGGCCCAATCAGCGGAAATCGAATTGTCCAGCGCCACGCAATCGGCGCCGGTGGCTTTGGCAAAGCCGATGTAGTTGTCCCCTGCTTCACGAGGAAAGGCGATGACGGGGGTGTCGGGGTGTTCGGCCTTTAGCGCCTTGATGATCCGTTTGGTTGGCTCCAGCGCGTATTTGCTGAAATCGTCGCCTTTCAGCGATCCGGCCCAGCTGTCGAAAATCTTGACCACTTCGGCACCGGCCTGAATTTGCATCGACAGATAGGAAATCGTTGCCTCGGTGATCTTGTCAAGCAGCGCCTCGAATGTGGCGCGGTCCTCGGCGATCAACCGGTGTGCTGGCCCCTGATCCTTGGTGCCGCGACCGGCGATCATATAGGTGGCCACCGTCCAGGGTGCGCCGGCAAAGCCGATCAGCGCGGTTTCGGCGGGCAGGGCACCGGCCAGATTGCGCACGGTTTCATAGATCGGCGACAGGGTTTCGTGAATGTCCGAAACCGGTTTTAGCTGTTCCAGTTCCGCAGGTGTTGTGATGGTCGACAGGCGTGGGCCTTCGCCGGTGACGAACCATAGTTCCGCCCCCAATGCCTGTGGCACCAGCAGGATGTCGGCAAACAGGATCGCCGCGTCAAAGCCGTAGCGGCGGATCGGTTGTAGGGTGACTTCGGTAGCCAGTTCCGGGTTATAGCACAGCGACAGGAAATCACCGGCCTGTGCGCGGGTGGCCTTGTATTCGGGCAGATAGCGGCCCGCCTGACGCATCATCCAGATCGGCGGGGTGTCCAGCGTTTCACCCGCCAGTGCGCTCAGAAGTTTCTTTTGTCCGGCCATGATTGCCCCCTATCCTTGATGCTTGCAAACCAACTCTATTGCCAGCGACATGATGTCAAGACATGTGCAGG
>Ga0256839_1005988_pt1 | contig 10939 bp, 6 predicted proteins | sample 354166metaG_FD_185968 | JGI IMG/M metagenome (GOLD analysis project Ga0256839, IMG submission 185968) | Hydrothermal vent microbial communities from Mid Atlantic Ridge, Atlantic Ocean - 354-166 | ecosystem: Environmental > Aquatic > Marine > Hydrothermal vents | place: Atlantic Ocean: Mid... | reverse complement strand
CTCGCCACAGCCACGGGAGACGTACCCCGCCGGCAGCCACGTGTCGGTGACGGGCTCGTAGAGGTCGTAGACCGTCTCCACCCCGTCGTACTCGACGTGCACGATCTCCACCACCTCATCGCGGGCCGCTGGCAATTCGTGCTCTCCCCGTCCCTGCCCGGCGAAGAGGGGCAGGCGGAGCGGGAAGGGGCGGTGGACCCGCACTTGGGTTCCCTCGGTGAGCTCCAGCAGAGGAACGGGGATGAAGCGGCCGGTCACCTCGTCCCACACGTGGAACTGGTGAGCTGCCGTGGCGCGCAGGGTGCCGCCGTCCGAGAAGGTCACGCGGTAGACGGGACGGCGGTGGTAGATCTCCACGCGCTCCACCCGGCGCACCCGGCCGTCGGCCGTGTAGATCTCGTCCCCCGGCTCGATCTCCGCCACGGGGCGCCACCCCTTGGGCGTGGCCACGGGCGTCTCGCCGGTCACACAGGGGTTGGTGGCCTCCAAGTCGTAGAGGTGGGGCACTGGGTTGTCCCGGTTCGCCCGGTCGATGAAGAGCACGCCCGGCTCGCCGTTGTGGTGGGCGTGGCGCACGATCTCGTCGAAGAGCTCGCGGGCCCGCACGCGCTCGTACACTTTGATGGGCAGGCCGGCCCGCCGGGCCTGGTCGATGGTGCCCCGGAAAGTGCGGTAGGCGGGATGGTGAACGTCGGGGAAGCAGAGGGCCCACTCCTCGTCCCGCTCGACGGCGCGCATGAAGTCGTCGGTGATGGCCACCGAGATGTTGAAGTTGGTGATCTCGCCCTCCTGGGCCTTGCAGCGCACGAATTCGCGGATGTCGGGGTGGTCCACCCGCAGGACAGCCATGTTGGCGCCACGGCGGGTGTTGTGGGTTACCACGCCGTAGGCCAAGTAGGTGTGGTTGCCCTCCACCTCCAGGTCGAGCGTGAGGGCCTCGCCGGCCGGCTCCACGCCCACGACCTCCACCGGCCACAGGCCGTCCGGCGAGGGCTCCTGGCCTGCACCTTCGGGGAAGGCCAACGGGTTTTTCGAGGACACCGCGTCCGCCACGGGCCGGGCCGGCGGGGAACTGCCGGCGTCGTGCTGGCGGGCGGCGGCCAGGGCTGGGCGGCGGGCGACCACGCGCTCCTGCCAGGCACGCCAGCCGGCGGCCGTCTGGAGGCGCACCAGGAGCCGTGCTGATGGTGCCACTTCCTCCTCGCCGGCCACGATGTGAACCGGGCACCCCAGGCCGATGAGGAGGGCGGCCACCTCGTCGGCCATCCGGGGCGAGGGAACCGTGATGGCCGGCCACCCGCGGCTCAAGGTGCCGGCCGCCTCGAAGAGGCCGCACAGGTAGGCGCCGACCACGGCGGGCGGCGATCGGCGCACGGCCGGGGGCACGGCCGCCTCTTCTCCTTCTGGGGGGTGAAGGGCGTTGAGGCGCAGGAAGGCGCCCACTGCCCCGTGGTCCACGACACAGACCACCTTATCGCCCTCCGCGCGCCGGCGGGCCGGCAGGCCGAAGAGGTGCTCCACCAGGGCCGGCAGGGCTTCAGCCATCTCGGAGCCGGCCGGCACGCGCACCTCGACCCATCGTCCGCCGTCCACCACGCGGCCCCGTCCGGCCACGTAGCCGGCGAAGAAGGCCAGCGCTTCGTCCAAGCGCGCGGGCAGAGCAAGCGTTCCACCGGTGTCATGGGGGTGGCGGAGTGTTTGCAGCTCGCCCCGGTGCTGGCCCAAGCGCACGAGGAGGCGGTCCCCGGGCCGGAGGGCCTCCAACGCCCGCCACACAGGGCCAACCTCGGTCATCACCTTGACCTTGTGCTCGGGCGTACCCGTGATCCCGATGCCCGCGCGGGTGCGCACGCGCACCACGGGGGCCACGCCGTTGTTGTAGCCGTGGGGCGAGCGGCGCCACCCTTCGTCCGTGGCCACGCGCAGGCGGTGGGGTTGCCAGCCGCGCACCCGGGAGTCCACCAACTCGTCGAGGCGCAGGAGCCCCCTGTCCGTGAAGACGAGGGTTTCCGGCACGAGGCACCCGCCTTGGGCGATCTCCCCGAAGGCCTTGTCGTAGACTCGCAGGAAGCCCACGGGGCCGGTGGCCTTGCCGGCACTGGAGATGACGTGTTCGCCCAAGGGGCGCAGGCGTGAGAAGGAGAACCCGTTGCCCCCTCCGGTCTGTTGGATCAGGGCGGCGTTGAGCAGGGTGTCGAAAATGCCGCCGCGCACCTTGCCCATGTCGTCCTCGATGGGCAACACGAAGCAGGCGGCGAGCTGCCCCAAGGGCGTGCCCGCGCCCGTGAAGGTGGGGCTGTTGGGCAGGAACTCCAGGGCCGTGAGCATCCGGTAGAAGCGCTCGGCCCACGCTTCCCGGTCGCCTCCCAACACCTCCTCGGCGGCCGCCACGTGCCAGGCCACCCGCCAGAACATCTCGGGGATGGTCTCCACCGGCGCGCCATCCGGCCCCTTGCGCAAGTAGCGCCGTTCGAGCACTTTGCGGGCGTTCTCGGTCAGGGGCACGTGCCGGCCGCGCAAGTGGTCTGGAATGGGGGGCGTGGTGGGCACGGAAGCAGTCCCTGTGCCCTCTTCGACCACGCCTTTCTGAGCGTACTTTGGACGAGCCATGTGAGCCTCCCTCGATGAGTGACAGATTTCAACACATTGCCACGGCCAGAGGCCACGCGGCCTCTCTTGCGGTTCTCGTTGGCGACACAGAGCGGCACTGCGCGAGCGGTGGGCAGCGTGTGCCAACGGGGACACACCACGAGTGGCATCCCGCGATCAGTGCCCAAGTGGGGAGAGGGTTAGAGTTCCAAGCTCAACTGGCGCCGGCGCTCGGCCTCGAGCGCCTTGCGCGCCTTGAGCTTCTGAATCTCCTCGGCGAGGGCATCCAAGTCGGCGAAGCGGCGGTAGACGCTGGCAAAGCGCACGTAGGCCACGTCGTCCAAGTGGATCAACCGTTGCATGACCATCTCACCGATAAGCCGGCTGTCCACCTCCGTCTTCCCCAGGCTGTAGAGCTCCGTCTCGATCTCGTCCACCATGCGGTCGATGGCCTCGATGGAGATGGGCCGCTTGGCACACGCCTTCTTGATGCCGATGAAGAGCTTGTCCTGGTCGAACTCCTCACGGCGCCCGTCCCGCTTGATCACCATCAGGCTCGTGCGGGCCAAGCGCTCATACGTGGTGAAGCGCCGGCCACACTCCCGGCACTCGCGGCGGCGGCGCACGCCCTTTCCCACCACGCGGGTGTCGGTGACTCGGCTCTCCGTGTGTCCGCAGAAGGGGCATCGCATCGCTTTCCCTCCACCACTCCACCACCGGCATCTCACTGACGAGCATGAACCAGAACACCGCCTTGGGGCTTCAAACAACGACCATACTACATATTGTGGTGTTTTTTCAACAGACATACTACATCTAGTAGCCACAGCACTCGGCGGGCGGCGTGCTTATTCTATCACGGCCCTCGCTGTTTTTCAAGGCCCTCCACCTTAAAATTTTGGCGATGGGGGAAAGTGGAGCCAAAAGGAGCGGGCCCACACGACGAGGCAGTTGTCACCGACGACAGCGCGGGGATGGCGTCATCGCCGCTTGCGTGCTCGGAAGAAAATGTAGGGGCCTTCGCCCTCTGGCGTGGCCTCCTCGTAGAAGGGGCGCAGCCAGCGCTCGAAGAGCCACGTGGCCGGCGGGTTGGGCACGGCAACCCACTTGCCGGTGAGCTTTCTGCTGATGAGGCGGGGCACGCTCAAGTAGTGGGCCAGGTCGAAGGCCCGGTGTCCCTCCGGCGTCATGTAGTACTCCCACCCCTCCACCTCGAAGCCGTGCCGGGCCAAGCGCCGGAGCCAAACGTCAGGGGAATCGGTGTGGAAGTGGCGGGAGTGACGGTTGAACCACTCGCCGTAGGCGCGGGCCAGCCGCTCCAACCCCAGCCGGCGCAGAAGCGTGGAGCCCAGGAGCATGTCGGCGAAGCGGTGGCTGGGAACGCCGAAGAGGAACCGCCCGCCGGGCCGCAGGACGCGGGCTACCTCGCGCAGCACGGCCTCGATGTCCGGGATGTGTTCGATCACACAGTTGGCGATCACCGTGCCGAAGGTTCCATCGGCGACGGGCAGGTAGGTGGCACTGGCCACCAGGGGATAGCGGTAGACTCCACGCTCGCGTGCTTCCCTCACCAATTCCTCGTCCAGGTCCAAGCCCACCATGAGGGGCTTGCTGAAGGCCATCGAGGCGAAGTGGCCGTCCCCACAGCCCACGTCGAGCACCGGGGGATCCAGGGGACCGGCTGCCTCGAAGAGGCGGCACTCGATGCCGCGGAGCAGGGCGCGGAAGGCCGGCACGTCGCGCAAGTGGTCCCGCAGGTAATCCCGGCCGGCCAGCGCACGGCCGTTGGGCACAGGGGTGCTGACGACATTCAACGGCTGCCGGCGGCCAGTTTCCCGGATCAACTGCTCGAAGAGGGTTTCATACTGCTCTGCCGTGCGCTCCAGGGAGAAGAACGCCTCGATCTCCTCGCGGGGGCGCACGTACTCGGCCCGCCGGCGGATCACGTCCACGACGGCCTCGGCCAGGGCCTCGGCGTCGCGGGGCGGCACGATGCGCCCCATGCCCGTGGTTCGCACCGGGACGCGCACGCCGGGCAGGTCACTGGCCACCACCGGCGTGCCGCAGAGCATACTCTCCACCTGCACGAGGCCGAAGCTCTCGGTGCTGTTGATGCTGGGCAGCACAGTCACGTCACACGCCGTGTAGAAGGTGGCCATCTCCTCGGGGTTGAGCACGCCCAGGAACCGCCAGCGGTCCCCGGCCTCGCGCAGCAGGGGCTGAAGCCGTTGCCAATACGCCTCTTCGCCGATCACGTTCTGGTACTCGCCGGCGAAGAGGACCCGCACGTTGGGCACTTCAGCTTGGATGAGGGGGAGGGCGGCCAGCATGTACTCCACCCCCTTCTCGGTGGCGAAGCGGGCCGCGAAGCCGATGAGACGCTCCCCCTCGGGCGCGTGCCGCCGCCGGAAGGCGGCCACCCGCTCGGGCGTGGTCTCGGCCACCACCACGGGCGGGGGGATGACCACGCGCTTGTGGGGGAAGCGGCGCAGGAGCCGGCTGTGGTTGGCGTAATCGTCCGTGTAGGCCACAAGGCGGTCCACCAGCGTGGCCGCCACCAGGTTGCCGGCGAAGACGGCCTCGTCCACCAGGCGGTTGAAGAGGCCGGCCGGCAACTGCACGTCACAGTGGTACGTGGCCGTGATGGGCCGGCGCACCACAGAACGGGCCAGGAAGGGGAGCAGGGTGGCCTCAATGGGGGTGTTGGGCAAGTTGATGGCCACCACATCGTGCGCCTTCAAGAGGGGCAGGGCAGTCCGCAGATAGCCCGGCATGATGGCCCCCTTGCTCACCCAGAAGGCCACCGGCACCCGGACCACGCGGACGCCGTTGAGCACTTCCTGCTCGGGCAGGAGGGCGTTGTACCGGGATGTCAACACGGTCACATGGTGGCCGCGTGCGGCCAGGGCCTCGGCCAGGCGCTGCACGTAAATGGTGAGCCCCGAGACGTGGGGGCGGTAATAGGTGAGGGCGAACAGGATGCGCATGGTGTGCCTCCTCGCTTACCCGGATGTCTCTCCGGCCACGCGGCCGGCCCAGCGGGTCAGGTCCCGGTAGCCCATGCCCCTGCGGGCCAGGGACCAGAGGCCGGCGGCGTTCAGGGTGACGAAGTTGACGGCGTGGAGGGCGATGACAGCGCCACGGGCCGTGTTCTCCTCCACGCCCGCCAGGAGCAGTGCTCCCAGCACGGCCCCCTCATACGTGCCCACGCCGGCCGGCGCCGAGGGGAGCGCCAGCCCGAGCGCGGCGGCCACAATGGCCAGCGCTGCCACCGCCGGCGAGACATCGAGCCCGAAGGCCCGGAGCACGAGCCAGTAAACCGAGATGCCACTGCCCCACACGAGAGCCGACCACCACAGCGTGGCCACCACGGCGCGCGGGGACCGCACGATCTCGAAGGCCGTCAACAGGTCGGTCAGGCGAGCCGCCCACCGGGTGCCGTCCAGCCCGGGCACCCGCTCCAGCGCGCGCGCCAGCCGGCCCTGCAAGCGACGGCGCTGCCAGGCCACCACCACGAAGAGGCCCATCGTGCCCGCCAGCACCAGGAAGGCCACGCCCCCCCACCCGGCGCCGAGCGGAAAGAGGGGCACGAGGAGGAAGAAGAGCACGACAATGAGCAGGCTGTCCAACAGGCGCTCCAACAAAGTGGTGGAGAGGGCGTGGGCCAGGCTCATTCCGGCCCACTCGGCCACCAGGTAGCTGCGCACCACATCCCCCACGCGGGCCGGGAGCACGTTGTTGACCAAGTAGCCCACGTTGACGCCGTCCAACAACGCCCGCCGGTCCACGGGGTGCCGGGGCCAGAAGAGCACCTCCCACCGCCGGGCGCGCAACCAGAGCCCCAAGGCCGTGCCCGCAACGGCCAGCGCCAGCAGCTCCCGACGAGCGTGCTGGAGGGAAGCCCACACGGCCGGCCAATCGGCATTCCAGAAGACGAGCGCCAACATCACGCCGCTGACCAACACGCCAAGCCCATAGCGCCGTGTCGTGGATTTCACTCGTGCCCCCTTTTGCTCTTCACCTCCGTCCCCTTGAGAGAACCACACCGGCTCACGGCGATGTGTGCGGTGACTCGCGGGCCAGGAGGACGACCACCGGATGATCGTACACGTCGAACCCCTCGTCCGCCGGGCCGAAGGAGACCGTCAGCGCCCCCGGTGCGGCCTCGTACCACGCGGCCGGCGTGGGCAGGCCAGCGCGCGCAAACGGATCGTCGCGAAAGGCCACAGGGCCGATCTGGGGGTCCACGCGCCACACGCGCACAACACGAAAGGCACTCCGCTCACTCAACAGGCGGCGGTAAACGTCGGCCACCTCCTCTCGCCCTTCGGGATGGCGCACCAAGGGGAGCCAGACTCGTGGACTGGCCAGCACCACATAGTCGGCCTGGTTGAGGGTTTCACGCAGGGCGTCGGCGCCCTGGGCTGTATCATACCCATCTAGCACAATTTGTCGAAAACGGGCCGCCGGGTCCCCCCGGTCGGGCAGGGGCAGAGGATGGTCCCAGCGCTCCACGGCGATGACACTTCCGGCCGGCACATTCTCCCAAAGCCACGCCGACGCCTGGAGCCACGGGTGGGGCTGCCGGTAGACGTTGACGAAGGCAAGCGCGGCGAGCAGGGCGTTGGTCAGCGCCAGGCAGGCACCCGCGCGCGCTCGTGGAGAGGCGGACAGGCGCTCGGTGAGGGCGCGGCTGCCCAACACGTACATGGCCGGCACGACGGCCAGCCAGTAGCGCGGGAACTTGGCGAAGAGCCCGCCAACGAGGAGGACGTAAGGCACGGCCCACGCCGCCACCACGATCTCGGCCCGCGTGGCCACGCCGCGCACGGCCCGCACGAGGGTCACGGCCACGCCGCCCCAGGCCACCAGGGCCGGCAAAGGCCCCAGGAACCAGCGGGCCTGCTGGAGAAAGGGGTAGAGGTAGGGCCGCGTCCCCACGTACTGGAGGGTGAAGGGGGTCACCCACGCGCCGCGCACCATGCCCGCCTCCTGGGCGAGACTGCGCAGGACGTGGGGCCAGGCGAGGAGGGCGTAGGGGTTGGTGGCGGCAAAGGCCAGGCCGGCGGCCAGCGCGCTCAGCCAAAACCACCCCCATGCCGGCCGGCGCCACCACGTCCGCCACGCCGTCCGGGGCCACTCGGGCCCGGCCGCCACGTGGGCCGCCACCAGCGGCACGAGCAACAGGCCGGCCGAGACCTTCACGCCCACAGCCAGGCCCACCAGCAGGCCGGCCACGAATGGCCCCTTGGGTCCCACCGGGCTTCGCCGCTCCTGGGCCAGGCGCACGGCGGCCAGGAGGGCTGCCAACACAGCCGGCGCCAAAAGGGTGTCGGCCGTGTAGAAGTGGGCGTATTGCACGTGCAGCACGGTGAAGGCCAGCAGGCCGGCGGCCAACAGGCCGGCCCGCCGGCCGGCCACAGCCCGCCCGAGGGCGTAGGTGAGCCCCACGGCAGCGGTGTCGGCCAGCGCGGCCAGCAGGCGCGCGCCCAGGACCAAAGGGTCCACGCCGGCCCACGGGACCAGCGCGGCCGCGGGCAGGGCGGCGAGGGCGGCCGCGTAGACGGTGATGTGGCCGTAGGGGAAAAGGCGCAGGGCGTCCGCCCCTGGAGTCCAGAAGGGGTTGAGGGCCACGGGCAGCGCCCTCTCACCGGACAGGAGGGCCGTTCTCATCTGATCGGCAACGGAGAGGACGAAGCGCTCGTCGGGGTGGAAGAGGTACCCGCCGTCCCACGCCAGGCCGTAGAGGCGCAGGCCGGCCGCCACGGCCAGCAGGGCCACCAAAAGGGGAGTGTGAACCCGCCGAACGTCAGGCCAGCTCATCGGCGCGGCTTCCGCCGGCGGCGCCGGCGGGCCGGTGGCGCGGCGCTCGCCTTGAGCTGCTCCACTTCCGCGGGCGTCAGCTCCCGCCAGCCGCCGGGCGGCAGGCCTTTGAGCGTCACGTTGCCCACTCGCAGGCGCACCAGCCGCTTGACCGGGTGGCCGATGGCCCGCATCATGCGCCGAATTTGGCGCTTGCGCCCCTCGCGCAGGACGAGGCGCAGCGTGGAGGTGTGCTCCCCCCGGCGCTCGACCCACACCTCGGCGGGCGCCGTCCGGCCATCGTCCAGCACAATGCCCCGCCGGAGCGCCTTCAAGTCCCGCTCGTCCGGCACGCCGTAGACTTCGACGCGGTACTCCTTCTCGTGGCCGTAGCGGGGATGGGTGAGCCGGTTGACCAGGTCCCCGTCGTTGGTGAGGAGGAGCAACCCCTCGCTCTCCCGGTCCAAACGTCCCACGGGGACCAAGGCGTGTTCCCGTGCCCTGGGCACCAGGTCCATCACAGTGGGACGCCCCCGGGGATCTCGCACGGTGGTGATGACGCCCCGCGGCTTGTTCAGCGCCACGTACCGACGGCGCAGTCGCTCAGGGCGGACGCGCTCGCCGTCCACGCGAATCTCGTCCCGCTCGGGGTCCACCTTCACGCCCACTTGGGTGACCACGCGGCGGTTGACCTCCACGCGCCCCTGCCGGATGAGCTCCTCGGCCTTGCGCCGGGAGGCTATGCCGGCCCGGGCCAACACCTTTTGCAGCCGTTCTTCGGGCATGGCGGACGCCTTCTCCACGGGAATTGCGCCTTCATTGTGGTGACCACACCGCTTTTGTCAAGGCCAGCAGCCCGGCAGGGCAATTTGCCCTGCGCCCCAGAGTCACCACAATAGGGGCGGCACACTGGCGTTCACTCGTTCACACAGAGCAAGGAAGATCGAGGAGGTGGAAGATGATCGCTCAATGGCTTCCTGCCGACGCTCTGGAGCTGTGGGTGCCCCTCGTCGTGGGCCTGCTGGCCTGGCTTCTCTCCCCCATGCTGCCCTCCACGTCGTGGTGGTCTGCCGCCCGCCGTCCCCTGCGCGTGGGCGGGTTTCTGCTCATCGTCTACGCCATGAGCATAGGCGTCGCCCGCCTCCTGGGCGTGATCACACTTCCGTCAGGCGTGGGCACCACGGTGTGGCGGCTGGCCCTGGTGGTCGTGGGCGCCCATCTCCTGTGGGAAGCGGCCGACGCTGCCCTCGAGTTGGCCGAGAGGCGGCTGGAGCGGCGCTTTCCCTCCCCCGAGGACCGCGACCGCTTCTCCACGCTGATGGAGTTGGGCCGTTGGGTGGCGCGGCCGCTGATCCTGGTAATTGGCCTGGGGATGGCCCTCAGCGTGCTGGAAATTGACATCGCCCCCCTGGTGACCGGGCTTGGGCTGGCGGGCTTGGCCCTCAGCTTGGGGGCCCAGCAACTCGTCCAGGACATCATCGCCGGCATTTTCATCTTGCTGGAGGACCAATTTCACGTGGGCGACTCCATCTCCGTGGCCGGGGTGGCCGGCCGGGTGGAAGGGCTCTCCCTGCGGGTGACCCGCGTCCGAGACCTCAACGGCACGCTCCACATTATCCCCAACAGCCGCATCGCTATCGTGAGCAACCGCACGGCGGCCTGGTCGCGGGCCGTGGTAGACGTAGGCGTCAGTTACCAGAACGACTTGGACCACGTCACCCGGGTGTTGGAGGAGGTGGCCGAGCGCTTGGCCGGCGAGGACGCCGACGGCACCACCTTCGTCGAGCGTCCCACCGTGTTGGGGCCGGAATCCTTCGACGACTCCTCGATTCTCTTCCGCCTTGTGGCGCGCGTCCACCCGGGCCGGCAGTGGGACGCCCAGCGACTTATGCGCCGGCACATCAAGGCGGCCTTCGACCGGGAGGGCATCGAGATTCCCTTCCCCCAACTTGACGTTCACCTGAGGGGAAACGGCGGGGCAAGCTAGCCCTTTGCCCCGCCGCTCCCCGCCTCCCAAGCCGCTTGGAAAAAGTCCAGCTCACACTGCATGGCGTAGCGGTACGTCTGGCGCACCAGGGGCGTGTCCTGGGCCCACGTGTCGGCCAAGTCCTCGAGCTGGCGGGCCAGGGCGTCGAACTCGTCGCTGCTGTAGGTGGCAATCCACTCGCCGTAGGCGTGGTCGGGCACGCCGCCCCGCGCCAGCTCCTGGCCCAGGAAGGCGTAGAGGCGCATACAGGGCGACATGGCCACGGCCGTCACGCCCACATCGTGCTGCCAGGCCGTAGCCAGCAGGAAGTCGGTGTAGCGGCGGGTGGCCGCGCCAGGCTCCACGGCGCGCACGTCCACGCCCCAGCGGGCAGCGTAGCCCTCGTGGAGCCGTAGCTCCTCGAGCACGCCGCCGGCCAGCTCGTGGAAGGCGCGAAAGCTCTGCCAGTCGGGGGCCTTGGCAGCGGCCACGCTGTAGGCCCGTGCGAAGGCCTCCAAGAAAAAGGCGTCCTGGCCCACGTAGTAGGCGAAGGTGGGGCGCGGCAGGGTGCCGTCGGCCAGG
>Ga0256839_1005987_pt1 | contig 10941 bp, 9 predicted proteins | sample 354166metaG_FD_185968 | JGI IMG/M metagenome (GOLD analysis project Ga0256839, IMG submission 185968) | Hydrothermal vent microbial communities from Mid Atlantic Ridge, Atlantic Ocean - 354-166 | ecosystem: Environmental > Aquatic > Marine > Hydrothermal vents | place: Atlantic Ocean: Mid... | reverse complement strand
ATCAATTCGCATCCGGCTGCTGCATATTCAGCATCGGGAAAAATCCGTTTTTGGCTGCATTCCACCTGTAATTCAAAGCCTGCATTCATAAATATCTTTGCATCATCGGGGGTGATCGGGGTGCGGCGCTCTGTTTGGCGGGCTTCATCGCGGAGCATGAATTTCATATTATTTTCCCTGGATCAAAAGGCTGGTTTTTGCTTTGCTGTTCAGTGCAAATTCTCGCAGCACTTTCGGGTAAAGTCTATGCTCCATCGGCAAAAGCCGCGCCGCCAGATCAGCGGGGTTATCGCCTGTATTCACCGGAATAACGGCTTGCCCCAGAATTGGCCCGCCATCCAGTTCCGGCGTAACCAGATGCACAGAGCAGCCATGCACCGCCATACCCGCATCAAGCGCGCGTTGATGGGTGTGCAAGCCCGGAAACAGCGGCAGGATCGACGGGTGGATGTTCAGAATTTTGCCTTGCCATTTTCCAATGAATTCCGGCGTAAGAATACGCATAAAACCGGCAAGACAGATAATATCGGGCTTGGCCAGTAACAGGGCTGTATGCAGCTGATCCTCAAATGCAGTGCGGGTGCTGAATTGGCGGTGGTCAATGGTGCTGGCCGGAATGCCCAGATCAGCGGCTTTTTGCAACCCAGCCGCGTCTGGGTTGTTTGATAGCACCAATACCGGTTTGGCGGGGTGGTCTGCCCCCATGCTGCGCGCCAGCGCCACCATGTTGGAGCCGCCACCCGAGATCAGAATGGCAACCCGTTTTTTCATTTTAACGCGCCGGAATAGGTGATGCTGTTGCCTGAAACCACATGGCCCATTGGCACGACAACCTCGCCATTGTCTTCAAATATCGCCTGTAATGCCTCGGCGCGATCAGGGGCCACCGCCGCGATCATGCCAATGCCGCAATTAAATGTTTTCAGCAATTCCGCCTGTGCCATACCGGCCTGATCCACCAGCCATTTGATGACAGGGGGCAAGACCCACGCGTCCAGATTAATTTCTGCGCCCAGACCCGCAGGCAGGGCGCGGGGCAGGTTTTCGGTTAAGCCGCCGCCGGTGATATGGGCCAGCGCATGCAAGCCACCCGCACGATACGCCGCAAGGCCAGAGCGCACATAAAGCCTGGTGGGTGTCAGCAAGGCCGCGCCCAATGTGCCATCATCAAACGGGCAGGGCGCATCCCATGCAAGGCCGCAATTCTCAACAATTTTACGCACCAGCGAATAGCCGTTGGAATGCAATCCGCTGGATTTCAGGCCCAGCAAAATATCGCCATCGGAAACGCCATCGGGCAGCATTTTGCCGCGCTCCATCGCGCCTACGGAAAAACCTGCCAAATCAAAATCACCGGCACTATACATGCCGGGCATTTCGGCGGTTTCGCCGCCCACAAGCGCCGAATTAGACAGGCGGCAGCCCTTTGCGATGCCATCAATGACTTGTGCGGCCTCATCAATATCCAGCTTGCCAGTGGCGAAATAATCCAGAAAAAACAACGGTTCGGCACCTTGACATACCAGATCGTTAACACACATCGCCACCAGATCAATGCCGACCGTATCAAGAATTCCGGTATCAATGGCAATGCGCAGCTTGGTGCCAACACCATCGGTTGCCGCCACCAAAACAGGGTCTTTGTATCCGGCGGCTTTGAGGTCAAACATCGCACCAAACCCGCCCAGACCATCCATCACGCCGCTGCGCTTTGTGCTTTTTGCCATGGGCTTTATGCGTTCAACCAGCGCGTTGCCCGCGTCGATATCCACGCCTGCATCCGCATATGTAAGACCATTTTGGCGCTTTTCCATGACCATATCCTTTGCCTCTTGTTTGGCGCAGATCTAGACCATCTGAATTCAAAAGGAAACACCCTTGACCCCGCCATATTGCAGCAGGTAAGAAGCGCGGAGGCGGGCCTGTAGCTCAGTTGGTTAGAGCAGAGCGCTCATAACGCTTTTGTCGTAGGTTCGAGTCCTACCGGGCCTACCAGACTTATAATCTCGCTTACCCGTTCGGCATTTGATCCGGCTGTTGTGCCGTTTTGATTTAGCCGCGAATTTTCAAACCCGACCCGCATTTTTCCTGCCAGTTTATGGGCGTGGATCAGGCAGTTGGTTTCTTGTTGGCCAAAGGCGCAAACAGCCCAGTCAGGGGTGATTTTTGCTGCTTTCAGCTTTGCCAGAAAGGGCAATAGCGCATCAGGGCCGCTTGCGCCGCCCTTGCCGTATCTGCCAAGCACAAAAAGCAATTGCAAGCTGTTGGCATTAAAGTGCTTTTTCGGGATTGCGCTGGCCAGAATATCTAATTCCTGCGGGGCGTAAATAATATGCTGGACCTCGATTTTACCGGCGATACAATCCTGATAAAACCGGCGGGTGATGGATGTGTCGGATTCCACTGCCATTTCCCTGACTGAAACAGAAACAGACCCGGCTTTGGCATCAAGCACCATATTGCGCTGATGTTCGGGGCCATAAATTCCGGCGGCTTCCGAGGTAATTTGAATGGCCATATCGGGCACGGTTCTGGCCAGCTCGGCGATCGTCTCGCGGTATTTTCCCGCATCAAGCAAATGCCTGCCCTGATCATCGCGAATATGCAAATGCAGGGCGGTTGCGCCTGCGGCAAAACATTCAGCAGCAGTTTGGCAGATTTCGGGTGTGGTTACGGGCAGGTTAGGGTGGTCGGATTTGCCCAGTCTTGCGCCGTTGGGGGCCACCATCAATTGTGCCAGCGCCATCAGAATATCGCCTTGAATGCAGTGGAGAGCTTGGTGATGATTTCATCAATATGGTGATCTGCAATAATAAACGGAGGTGCCAGCAACAAGTGATCACCGGTTTTACCATCAATGGTGCCTGCCATAGGGTAACAGATTAATCCAGCCTCGAACGCGGCTTTTTTCAGTTTTTTGGTGATCATGGCTTCGGGCGGGAAGGGGGTCTTACTGTCACGGTCCGACACAAATTCAAGGCCGCGAAACAGGCCTCGGCCCCGGATATCGCCTATGTTCGGATGCAGCCCAAAAGCACTTTCCAGTGCCTGTTGCAGTTTTTCACCCATTTCAAAGCTGCGTTGCACCAACCTGTCATCGACCAACCGTTCCAGCACCGCAAGCGCGGCGGCGCTGGCTGTGGGGTGGGCCATATAGGTATGGCCATGCTGGAAAAATCCACTGCCTTCTTTGATGGCGTCATGGATCTTGGCAGTGCAGAGCATGGCCCCGATGGGTTGGTATCCTGCCCCCAGCCCTTTGGCTATTGCGGTAATATCGGGCGAAATTCCTTCTTGTTCGACAGCAAACAGGGTGCCGGTGCGCCCCATGCCGCACATCACCTCGTCGAGGATCAGCAATACCCCGTATTGGTCGCATATCTCGCGGATACGTTTGAAATAGCCCTGAACCGGCGGCACCGCGCCTGCCGTTGCGCCAACCACCGGTTCGGCCACAAACGCCATGACATTTTCCGCGCCCAGACGCAGAATTTCGGTTTCAAGCTCATTGGCAGCCCGCAACCCGTATTGTTGCGCGGTTTCGCCGGTTTGTTTGTCACGATATTCGTAACAGGGCGCGATATGGCTGGTTTCGATCATCAAGGGCGCAAAGGGTTCACGGCGCCACATATTACCGCCGGTGGCCAGCGCGCCAAGGGTGTTGCCGTGGTAGCTTTGGCGCCGCGCAATGACTTTGTGGCGGGTTGGCTCGCCGATTTCCAGAAAATATTGCCGCGCCAGTTTAAGGGTTGATTCCATGGCTTCGGAACCGCTGGAAACAATATAAACTTTGTCCAACCCTTGGGGCGCATTCGCAATCAGCTTGTCCGAAAGTGATTCTGCGGCGGCGGATATAAAGAATCCGCTATGGGCAAAAGCGACTTTATCAAGCTGATTCTTGATGGCTTCGGTTACTGCGGCGTCGCTGTGGCCAAGGCAGGAAACCGCCGCACCACCAGAGCCGTCAAAATATTGTTTTCCAGTATTATCATATAGATACACGCCTTTCCCATGGGATATTTCCGGCGGAACGGTGCGGCTGTTTCGGTGAAAGATATGGGTCATAAATAGGGGCCTGTAAGCTATGCGACAAATGATAGTGAAACATTTGTTTCAGCGGTTGACAAGATGTGAAACAAATGTTTTTCTGCGGTGATCTGTTGAGGACTGCCCATGCCTTTGGACAACTTGTTCGAAAACCAACTGCTGAAGGAATACGATGCGCTTAGCCAGCAATTGCGCGTGGCGGCGGATTATGTGGTTGCAAACCCTGTGGATGTGGCGACCCGCAGTTTGAGGTCTGTTTCTGCGGCCAGCGGGTTGGCACCGGCAACGTTTTCACGTTTGGCGCGGGCTTTGGGGTTTGATGCTTATGAGGATCTGCGCGAACTGGCGCGGGGTTCTGTTTATAAAAAGATGACATCCTTTTCCGCCAAGGCCGAACAGCTACAGCATGATGCCCGTTCGGGAGAGTATGATCCGCTGTTGTTGCGTCAGTCAAAGGCGTGTGTGGCCAATGTGGATGCGATGGCGGATGGCATTGATCAGCAAATGCTGGAATCGGCAGTCGAGGCCATGCACCGGGCAAACAGGGTGTTGTTGCTCGGGGTTCTCGGGTCAACCGGCATTGTTGAATATATGTCTTATCTGGCCAGTTTTTTCAGCAGCAAATACCGGCTTGCCAGCGGTGTTGGCGCGTCTACCGGCAGTATGATGGTAGATTTGGGCCAGCAGGATGCAATTTTGATTGTTACCAAGCCGCCTTTTGCGAAACATGCCTTGCAGGTGGCTGAAATGGCCAAATCCCAGGGTGCATTTGTTACTGTAATCACCGATACCCGAAATTGTCCGGCATTACGCCACGCGGATGCCGGATTTGTCTTGCAAACAGACAGCCCACAATTCTTCTCGTCTTATGCGGCAACAATTGTACTGATCGAAATAATAATCGGCATGCTTGTTGCTCGCGCTGGACCCGATGCGCAAAAGCGTATATCGAACGTAGAAGCCCGTAATCACCGGCTCGATGAAATATTGGGCCATTGATAATTCAACCAACATCAATCAGGGAGATATAGATGTTTAATAAAGTGAAACTTAGTGTTGCAGCGGTCGCTGTCAGCACCATGATGGCTCCGGCGGCAATCGCCCAGGAGCAATTTATCACCATCGGCACCGGCGGTGTCACAGGGGTTTATTACCCGACAGGCGGCGCGATTTGCCGTTTGGTAAACAAAGGCCGCCGTGACCACGGCGTGCGCTGTTCGGTGGAATCCACCGGCGGTTCGGTTTACAACATCAATACCATCCGCGAAGGCGAGCTGGAATTCGGTGTTGCCCAATCCGATTGGCAGTATCACGCCTATAACGGCACATCCAAGTTTGCGGATGCCGGTCCGTTCGAAGACCTGCGTGCGGTATTCTCGGTTCACCCCGAGCCGTTTACAGTTGTGGCGCGCGCCGATGCGGGCATCACCAATTTCTCTGATCTTCAGGGCAAGCGCGTAAATATCGGCAACCCCGGTTCCGGTCAGCGCGGCACAATGGAAGTCGTGCTAGAGGCCATGGGCTGGACCACCGATGATCTGGCACTGGCAACAGAGCTGAAAGCAGCTGAGCAGTCTTCAGCCCTTTGCGACAACCAGATTGATGCGATGGTTTATACCGTTGGCCATCCTTCCGGTTCGATCCAGGAAGCAACTACCGCCTGTGATTCGGTTCTGGTCACCGTTGACGGACCTGTCATTGATGCGTTGATCGAGGAAAATGATTATTACCGTTCCGCCACAATTCCGGGCGGCATGTATCGTGGTAACGATGCCGATGTCGCAACATTCGGTGTTGGTGCAACTTTTGTAACCTCGGCAAATGTTTCTGACGATGTTGTTTATGTGCTGGTGAAAGCCGTGTTTGACAACATTGATGATTTCCGCAAGCTGCACCCTGCTTTCGCCAATCTTGATCCACAAGAAATGGCGACTGCCGGTCTTTCCGCGCCATTGCACCCCGGTGCGGCGCGGTATTACCGTGAGCAAGGCTGGATTGAATAAGTATTTGATCCAGACACATTATCGGCAGGAGCGGTTTTCCGCTCCTGCCATTATTACATAAAAATAACCGCCAAAATGGCGATGTCCGAGGGAGGACGATAATGTCTGAGAAAACCGAAAAATCCGGTGGCCTGAGCGAAGAAGAGCTTCAGGAAATGGTCGCATCCAGCGATTCTGGTGCACGCAACCCTTCGGGCCATGTCGGGATGTTTTTATCCATCGTTGCCGTGGTCTGGTCTTTGTTTCAAATTCTTTTGGCCTCGCCGGTATCCAATATTATTTTACCGGGCGATATTATTAACAACTCGCGGCAAATTCATTTGGCTTTTGCAATTTTTCTGGCCTTTATGGCCTATCCGATGCTTAAATCCAGCCCGCGCAATTATATCCCGATTCATGACTGGATATTTGCGTCTGTCGGGGCGTTTATCGCGCTATATGGCTATTTCTTTTATAACAAAATCGTCGCCTCGGGCGGCTTAGCTGATAACATGGACAAGTGGTTTGCGCTGGCAGGCCTGATATTGCTGTTTGAGGCCGCGCGGCGGTCATTAGGGCCGGCAATGGCAATTATTGCGGTTATTTTTCTTTTATACGTATTTTACGGCGATGCAGCCGTGGTGCCGGATTCAATCCGCTGGGCAGGTGCATCCTTGAAAAAAGCCATGAGCCATATGTGGATCACATCCGAGGGTGTGTTTGGCATTGCGCTGGGCGTTTCTACACGGTTTGTGTTTCTGTTTGTATTGTTTGGCGCCTTGCTGAACAAAGCAGGCGCGGGCAATTATTTTATCAAAATGGCATTTGGTGCGCTTGGCCATCTTCGTGGTGGTCCCGCCAAGGCGGCGGTGGTTGGTTCTGCTGCTACCGGCCTGATTTCAGGGTCATCGATTGCCAATGTGGTAACCACCGGAACATTTACCATTCCGTTGATGAAGCGGGTTGGGTTCAGTTCCGAAAAAGCGGGTGCGGTCGAGGTTGCATCCAGCGTTAATGGCCAGATCATGCCGCCAGTGATGGGCGCCGCGGCGTTTTTGATGGTGGAATATGTAGGCATTTCTTATGTCGAGGTGATCACCCATGCGTTTTTACCGGCCCTGATTTCCTATATTGCGCTGGTATATATTGTGCATCTCGAAGCGGTTAAAAACAACATGCCAACCATTGGCAACAAGGTTGTAAACCTGTTTCGCACCGTGATGGGCATGTTTATGTTTTTCGGGGCATTTGCGCTGCTGAGCTATGCAATGAAATTTCCCGTAGGGTTGATTGTTGCTCTGGTGCCCGAAGGTGCGGCATGGGTATTGGCGCTGATGGTATTTGTGGCCTATATTCTTTTGGTCAAGGTTGCATCCACGGTTGATGATCTGGAATTGGATGACCCGAATGCAAGCGTGGTTGAATTGCCGGACATTCCGAAAATCTATAAAGCCGGTTTGTATTACCTGTTGCCGATTCTGGTGCTGGTATATTTCCTGATGATCGAACAAAAATCCCCCGGCCTTTCGGCTTTTTGGGCGACTTTCCTTTTGTTTGGCATTTTGCTGACCCAACGTCCGCTAAAGGCCATGTTCCGCAAGCAGGATACTGTGGTTGCCGAAATGAAGGCCGGCGTGGTTGATCTGTTTCAGGGCTTGATCGAGGGCGCACGCAACATGATCGGTATTGGCCTTGCAACCGCAACCGCGGGTGTGATCGTGGGCACGGTTACCCTGACCGGCTTTGGTCTGGTGATGGCGGATTTTGTCGAATTTCTTTCGGCAGGCAATCTGGTGGCCATGCTGTTACTGGTGGGGATGTTATCCTTGATCCTTGGTATGGGTTTGCCGACAACGGCAAACTATATTGTGGTGTCGTCGCTTATGGCGGGGGTTATTGTGCAGCTTGGTGCCCAAAACGGGCTGGTTGTGCCCTTGATCGCGGTGCATCTGTTTGTGTTCTATTTCGGCATCATGGCAGATGTAACGCCGCCGGTGGGGCTGGCCAGCTTTGCCGCCTCGGCGGTGTCAGGCGGCGATGCGATTAAAACCGGATTTATCGGGTTTTTCTATTCGCTTCGTACCGTAGCCTTGCCGTTTGTGTTTATTTTCAATACTGATTTATTGTTGATAGATGTGACATGGATGGGCGGGATCATGGTGGCGATAACGTCAACCATTGCCATATTGATGTTTACTGCGGGCACTATGGGCTGGTTTTTGACCCGTTCTAAAATCTATGAAAGCCTGATGTTGATCTTTGTGGCATTTGTGCTGTTCCGGCCTGATTTCTTTATGAACCGTATTCAGCCGCCATTTGAAAACATCAATCCGATGGAGCTGAGCCAAACCATTGCTGCTGCTGAAACCGGCAGTCAGATGCGGATCGTGGTTAGCGGCCCCGATTTTGACACGCTTGAAATGAAAAACACCACATTGGTATTGCCGGTTGGCGATCAGGCAACCGGCGATGAGCGCCTTGCCGCGCTTGGCTTGATGTTATTGCCAAGCGGTGATGTAATGGCGATGGATGAACCCATGCCGGGATCAGAGTTTTTCAAAACCCTTGGCGCGTTTGATTTCTATTATGATGATCCGGTAACGGTGACATCTGTGCAGGCACCTGCCGACCAGTTGCCAAAAGAATTGATGTTCATTCCGGCATTTTTGTTGCTGGGCATGATTGTGCTGATGCAGCGCCGTCGTATTACCAAATATGGAGCAAGAACATGATAAAATCTATTCTGTGTGCGGTTGATATTAGTCAACCGATTGTCGAAACCGCTGTATTGGAGGTAGCAGCCCAGTTTGCCGAACTGAACGATGCACAACTGGATGTTATTACGGTTGTGCCGGATTTCGGCATGAGCGTGGTTGGCAGTTTTTTTAACGCCGACCACACCAAAAAAGCCAATACAGAGGCCAAAACCGTGCTGAACAAGCTGGTTGAGGGGGTTTTGGGTGCCGAAGTAAATGAAAAGGTGCGCCATATTGTGGCCACCGGATCTGCCTATGAGGAAATCCTGAAAACCGCAGAGGCCGCCAATAGTGATCTGATTGTCATTGGCGCCCACAAGCCCGATTTCAAGGATTACCTGCTTGGGCCAAATGCGGCGCGGGTAGTGCGCCATTCCGATTGTTCGGTTTATGTGGTGCGTTAAATAAAAAGGGCCGGTATCGCACCGGCCCTTTTTATTTATTCCCGCATCTGCATTAATTCGGCCACTAGCGCGCTTGTGAAAAAGAAACCAGTTTGCGGTTTTGTTCATCCCACAGATGCAGGCGGGCACAGGCAAAGCTTTCGCGCAGGGTCATACGATTGATGGTTGCCAGCACGGAATTATCGCGAAGCACCTCGGTCAGGCGATAAAACGGGATGCGGCTGTAAAGATGATGCACATGATGCACGCCGATATTGCCGCTAAACCAACGCAGCACCGCCGGAAGCACATAATAAGAGCTGCCGTTAAGGGCTGCATCATGCAATTGCCAATCGCTTTCGTTGTTCCATTCGGTGTCTTCAAACTGGTGCTGAACATAAAACAACCACATGCCTAAAGTTGCCGCCACCAGCACCGTAGGTAAAAACACCAGCAGAACACCGGCCAATCCGCCAAGCCAGAGCAGCAACGCAATCGCCGCGGCAATGGCAATATTGGTGCCCATGGCGCTTAACCAGTATTCCCGCGAAGTCATCAGGCCAAAGGGCAGGCGGTTTTGCAAGAAAAACAGCAAAAAGGGCACCATACCAAACAAAAATAACGGGCTACGATACATCCGGTATTGAATCTTCCGAAGGGTGGATTGCTGGTTATATTCGCTGACCGTCATCGTATAGACATCGCCAACCCCGCGCTTGGCAAGGTTGCCGGCGTTGGAGTGGTGAATAGCATGGGTGCGACGCCAGACTTTATACGGGGTCAGGGTAAGCACCCCCAACATCCGCCCCAACCAGTTATTGGCGTGGCGGTTGGCAAAAAAGCTGCCATGGCCGCAATCATGCTGAATGATAAACAGCCGCACCAGAAACCCGCCATTAAGCAACGCAATTGCAAAAGCCAGCCAGTAACTTACCGACAGCGCAAAAAACGCCAACAGCGATAGCGCAAAAAACGGCAAGATACTGACCGAAAGTTCAAAAATGGAACGGCCGGTATTAGGTTCGCGGTATTTGGCCAATATCCGAACCCAGTTACGAGCATCTTTTGCGGTGGATTCTAAAGGTGAGGCTGTTTTCAAAGCTGAAGCAGGAGACATTTGGTTGTCGCAACTTTCATATTACAAGGCAATTTTGCCCGAAGTTGAACGGTTTTTTTTGGCGTTAAGGGGTTATTTTGACCCAACCGTTAAACCCGAATTGCCGAGCCCGCCGCACAATAACCACTAACTTGGGCATAAGTCGATGGAAAGTGTGAATTAATCATTAAGTATTACAAATTATATTGAAATAAGCTATGCTTGAAATTGGCAATGGCTTGATCAGCTGGCATTCTGTGTTGCTTGACCCGATCCTTGAATTGCCTCCCTTTGGTAATTTGGGGCGTGGGGTTCACACCATTTTACCTGTGCCCGCATCATCAAAATGAACGCCACAGCGGGCTAGCTTTGCGGCGTTTACAATTTGTTTTTTCCGAAAGTATCGCTGTTGGCGGGCGCTTGTATGAACACTTCCACAATGGTTCCCTGACCTCTGATCGAGGTGATAGATAGCTGCGCGCCGATTTGTTTACAAAGGCGGCGGCAGATAGCAAGGCCAAGCCCGTGCTCCCCCGAGGGAGGCCCGCCTTCGATTTCTTTTGTGGCTTTGACGTCGTTCCCGGCGAATCCGGAGCCGGTATCCAGCACCTGGATAGCCACGCCGTCAGGGCGCCTGCGGCAGCCAACCAACACATGCCCTGTTTCCGTATAGGAAA
>Ga0256839_1005986_pt1 | contig 10943 bp, 11 predicted proteins | sample 354166metaG_FD_185968 | JGI IMG/M metagenome (GOLD analysis project Ga0256839, IMG submission 185968) | Hydrothermal vent microbial communities from Mid Atlantic Ridge, Atlantic Ocean - 354-166 | ecosystem: Environmental > Aquatic > Marine > Hydrothermal vents | place: Atlantic Ocean: Mid... | reverse complement strand
TCAACAGTTGATTTATTGGTTGTCTGAACTGTAAAGTTGTCACGGGTTTGATTTCCCTCGTTAGCTTTGCTCTTTCAGTTTCACTTTAATGGGCGTTGTAAGATAGCTCGCAATAAATAAATTACCAAAATAGTTCCCATGCTCCAGCGTGGGAATTCATTGCTGAGCGCTCCAGCGTTCCGTGACGCTGGAGCGAAGGGGTGATGGTTGGTAGTTTGTTTATTGCGAGTTGCCTAAGGAGCGTGCATGAAACAACTTCCCGATTTCTAACTTGTCTTTTTGCTCCAGATGGACTGATCTCATTCCACCTGAAACAAAAACCCTACGTTATAATTTTGGGAGGTTATTCCATACACGCTCCTAAAGCATAAGGTTTTCTCTCCACTCGTTAAGCTTAAGTAACTTATAAAATATTCTTTCATCTTATATATGCTATATAATGGTGTTATTAATAGATGCTAGTTATGATGACATGAAAACCGCAGCTCAGAGCGAACAAGGTAAAGTTAGAACCACTTTATATTTAACCCCAGAAAACAAACAAGGCCTTGATCGAATTCCTAGAGGCCAAAAAACTGCTTTGATGAATAGAGCCATTGCGAATGCACTTAAGGAATTAGAAAAAAAAGAGAACGGTCAAAAATTTATCGAAATGATTACACAGATTGAGCCGGTTACAATGGATCTATCCTCTGTGGAAACAGTTCGGCAGTTAAGGGAGGGGAAGGAAATACCATCAACAGCTAATCAGGACAATAATGGATAAGGTGGTTTTAGATTCCTGTGTGTTCTGTAAATTATTTTTGCAAGAACCTGATCGCCATGAGGCGATTGCATTCATCACTGAATTGAGCCAAAGAAATATTCAAGTATTAGTACCGTCTTTATTTTTATACGAGGTACTGAGTATTGCTGCGGTGAGTTCATTTGCTATAAAAAATGTTCATGCACTGATAAGCCAGTATCAATCAGCTAACTTAGAAATAGTTGAATTAGACCAACAGGCTATTTTAAAAGCAATTGAAATCTGTGAGCAAGGACATAAGAAATCAGGATTTCCTTCTTTTTATGATGCTAGTTACCATGCGTTAGCTATTATCAATGAGTGCCAATTCATTACTGCAGATAAACGACATGTTGCTAAAGCAAATAGTTTCGGTTATGTGGCCTTGTTAAGTGATTGGAAAAAGGTTTTTTAAATGTATCTATTCAGCTTGTGAGAAGACAATAATGATGTAGGAGCAATTGCCGAGGGCGGACGCTCCTACAAAACAGTGCACTAAAGATACTGAATAGTTACAAATTAACAGCCTTTACGTAAGCTAGCTGTATTAACAGGTGCGTCCCATAACTCAATCATTTGTTGGTCAAGTAGTGTGAGTGTCGCTGAGCACCCTGTCATATCAAGGGATGTGGTGTAGTTTCCAACCAGTGATCGGCAAATTTCGATGCCTTTATTTTCCCAATATTGTGCCGCTAAATTGTAAATTAAATGTAATTCCATTAAGGGGGTGGCACCTAGTCCGTTAATATGTAGCAAGGCTTTTTGACCTTTTTGTGGTTTTAAATCATCATTAATGGCTTGAGAAATTTGTTCAACAATCTCTGTTGCACTGGTTAATTTGAGGGTGTCGTGACCCCGTTCACCATGAATTCCTACCCCCATTTCAATTTCATCATCAGCTAATGAAAAAGTAGGTTTTCCTAAAGCTGGGACGGTACAACAGTTTAACGCTACGCCCATGCTGGCAGTCATTTGGTTAACTCTATCTCCCAAGGCTTTGCATTCTGCTAGGCTCATTCCTTTTTCAGCAGCGGCTCCAATTATTTTTTCTACAATTAAAGTTCCTGCAACTCCACGTCGCCCTGTGCTGTGATTCTTGGGTAAGGATACGTCATCATCGACTAAGACCGTTTCAAAAGGGTAGTCAATCATTTCGCTGGCAATTTCAAAATTCATCACATCCCCTGCATAATTTTTAACGATAAATAATACACCACCGTTATTTTCAGTTAACTCGACTGCAGCCATCATTTGGTCAGGTGTGGGCGAGGTAAAGATTTGTCCAGGGCATGCAGCATCAAGCATGCCTTTACCTACAAAACCTGTGTGCAAGGGTTCATGGCCTGAACCGCCGCCAGAGATCAGGGCGACTTTATTCGCTGGGGTGGCTGTGTTACGGGTAATAACGGTAGGCTGGGTATGAAGCTGGACTATATCTGCATGAGCTTTGGCAAAGCCTTTGAGGCTTTCATCTAATAAAGTATCAAGATTATTTATAAATTTTTTCATTTTCGAAGCTCCATAGAAAGTTTAAATTTAAGTAGATTAAGGTGAGTGATTAATCGTTAGCGACTATTTGGACAACCCGCAATAACTACCACTCATCTATGGCTGGACGGGGTATTTACCCCGTACAAAATGTTTAAAGCTGTGTTGCAATAATACTTTTTTTCGGGTTGGCAAAAAATATATCCTTATTGCTGCTATTTTTTCAATGGTATTGAGTTAGTTTAAACGTTTGAAACGGGGTTACAAACCCCGTCTCACTTTGTGCAATGTTTTGTAGGAGCGTCCGCCCTCGGCGCGAATATAATAATGCTCTTTTCTCTAAAACTTTCAATTACCTTCGCGCCGAGGGCGGACGCTCCTACATTATCATTGTCTACTCACAAGCTGAATAGTTACATTTTTCCAATGGTATTGAGTTAGTTGAAATGTTTGAAACGAGGTTACAGACCCCGTCTCGCATTGTTAAGGTGATTAATCGTTAGCTACGCGTAGTGCATCAGTGACAGCAGCTAGGTCAGGTAAAATCCAGGTGGGCTGGTAATCAATATCTAATAAATCACTTTCGGTAGATATGCCTGTTAAAACCATAATGCTACGAATCCCTGTATTAACAGCACCTAGAATATCTGTGTTTAATCGGTCTCCAATGGCTATGGTTTGCTCGGCAGAAATACCTAGTATGTCGATGGCTTGTTGGTACATAATTGCTTCAGGCTTACCGATAATGGTGGGTGATATTTTTGTTGCTGCTTGAAGGGCGGCGAGAATAGCGCCATTTCCTAAAACAGGGCCTCTTTCAGTAGGTAGGGTGGTATCAGCATTGCTTGCAATAAATTTTGCACCAGCACTAATATGTAAAGAGGCTTCTGCTAGTTTGTCCCAACTAAGCTTTCTATCTAAGCCACAGATAACAAAATCAGCGGTTGCGCTATGTTTACTGAAGGGAGTGTCAATTATTGTAAAGCCTTTGTTCATAAGAGGTTGGCGTAGGCCTTCTTCACCAATAACAAGCGCGGTAGAATGATGAGGGTTTACTTGTTGTGCTAAATAATGGGCCGTTGCCATGCTGGAGGTAAGGATCTCTTCCGCCGAAACGGTGACTCCCATCGCATCAAGCTTATTAATGTATTGCTGTTGGGTTAGGCTGGCGTTATTTGTGGCAAGTACAAAGGGGAGCTTTTTTTGCCTGAGTAATTCAAAAAAAGCTGTTAAGCCGGGTAGTGCTTTGGTGCCTTCCCAAAGGACGCCATCCATATCAATGATAAGCGCATGGATATTGTTAAATAGTTGCATTTAAAATGTCATGGTGAGTAAATTAAATTAACAGAATGACATAAAAGGCTTGAAGTTGTCTATATTGTTGGTAAAAAACAAAGATGTGTTGTTTATATGTCTTGGTTGGCAGGGTCTGGGGTTTTGGCTAAGGAGTTTTTTTGTAACTGTGCTTGTGTGGCGCTTGTTTTTTATTAAGGTATTGAAATAAAAGTATTTTATGTGAGTTTTAAGGTTTAAAAAGGATGGTTTTAGGCGAGTGTTTCTTCAGGGGAAATTGACATGCAAGCATATTCTGCTTTAGAGTGCGGGTTGAAAAAAGTTTTTCAACAAAAATTATAAACAATCGGAGTACATAACATGGCAACACCATTAATTCAAATGGCATTAGACTCACTAGATTTCGACGCAACAGTAGCACTAGCAGAAGAAGTAGCGCCATATGTTGACATCTTTGAAATCGGTACACCTTGCATTAAACACAACGGCGTTGCCTTAGTGACAGAGCTAAGAGCACGTTTCCCAGACAAATTACTTTTAGTTGATTTAAAAACAATGGATGCTGGTGAATATGAAGCAACACCATTCTACGCAGCTGGCGCAGACATCTGTACAGTATTAGGCGTATCTGGGCTAGCAACATGCCAAGGCGTTATCAGAGCAGCTAAAGCACACGGTGCAGAAGCTCAAATTGATTTAATCAACGTAGCAGACAAAGCAGCTTGTTCAATTGAAACAGTAGCAGCCGGCGCACAAATCGTTGGTATTCACACAGGTCTTGATGCACAAGCAGCAGGCGACACACCTTTTGATGATCTATCAACAATCATTGGCTTAGGTTTAGATGTACGTATCTCAATTGCGGGTGGTATTAACCAATCAACAGTACAAGACGTGGTACGTGCAGGCGCAAACATCATCGTTGTTGGCGCAGCTATTTACGGCGCACCATCACCTGCTGAATCAGCACGTGAAATCCGTGAATTAGTAGAAGCAGCATAAGGTATATATAATTATGTGGCAGCAAGAAAATCAAAAATTAGTCGTCAATAAGATTTCAGACATTCTTGATGCGACTGATGTTACATACGCAGAAAAATTAACAGGGATGTTTGACAGTGCCAAGAGAATTTTTATCTCAGGTGCTGGGCGCTCAAAGCTAGTCGGCAACTTTCTGGGCATGCGATTAATGCACAGTGGTTACGATGTCAGTATGGTAGGTGAAATTGTCACACCGAGTATCAGAGAAGGTGATTTATTAATCATCATCTCAGGATCAGGTGAAACAGAGCAATTAATCGCTTTTACCAACAAAGCGAAAAGTGTCGGAGCAAAAATCGTGCTGATTTGTTCAAAATCCTCATCTACCATAGGCGATATGGCAGATGGCGTATTTCAAATCGGAAGCGATAATTCGTACTCAACAGTGAAGGGCATGCCAATGGGGACGGTTTTTGAACTGTCTACCTTATGCTTCCTTGAATCTGTCGTCTCACATCTTATCTGGGAAAAAGGTATCGCAGAAGAAGACATGAGGCAGCGGCACGCCAACATGGAATAGAAAAGGAAAACGAGTGGTGCAAGCCACTCGTTTAAACTTTTAAAAAGGCAATAATCAAAAATAGCCCATAAGCCCCCGAAGCGGGTATAGTAAGGCAAGATTATTGGCCTACACGAATTCAGTAATCATATTTTAGGAGAGGCACTACATGTCTTCACGTCGTCATTTAGCAAACGCAATCCGTGCATTAGCCATGGATGCAGTACAAAAAGCAAAATCAGGTCATCCAGGTGCACCCATGGGAATGGCTGACATAGCTGAAGTACTGTGGAACGACCACATGAAACACAATCCGACCAGCCCAGAATGGGCGGATCGCGATCGTTTCATCTTATCAAACGGTCATGGATCAATGCTGATCTACTCACTATTGCATTTGACAGGTTACGACCTACCAATGGAGCAGTTAGCATCTTTCCGTCAATTGCACTCAAAATGTGCAGGGCATCCAGAATATGGTTTTGCACCGGGTATCGAAACAACAACAGGTCCATTAGGTCAAGGTATTACCAACGCAGTTGGTTTTGCAATGGCAGAAAAATTAATGGCAGACCAGTTCAACAAACCCGGCCATAAAATCGTAGACCACAACACTTATGTGTTTTTAGGTGACGGTTGTTTAATGGAAGGCATCTCACATGAAGCATGCTCACTAGCAGGCACATGGGGTTTAGGAAACCTAATCGCATTCTGGGATGACAACAACATCTCAATTGACGGACACATAGACGGCTGGTACACAGACGACACAGTGAGACGTTTTGAATCCTACGGTTGGCACGTTATCTCAGTCGATGGACACGATCCAGAAGCTATAAGCGCAGCGATTGTATTAGCGAAAAAAGAAAAAGACAGACCCTCAATGATCTGTTGTAAAACAATCATTGGCTTTGGCTCACCCAATAAAAGTGGTAGCCATGACTGTCACGGCGCAGCACTAGGTGACGAAGAAGTAGCACTAACACGTAAAGAACTAGGATGGGACTCAGCCCCTTTTGAAATTCCAGCAGACGTATATGAAGGTTGGGATGCCAAAGCAAAAGGCGCAACAGCAGAATCAGCGTGGAATGACAAATTTGCAGCCTACGAAAAAGAATACCCAGCAGAAGCCGCTGAATTCAAACGTCGTATGGCAAAAGAACTACCAGCAGATTGGGATGCAGCCGCAGCAAAACTGATCGCAGACACCAATGCAGCGGGTGAAAGCCTAGCAAGTCGTCAAGCATCACAAAAATGTATAGCAGCGCTAGCACCTACACTACCTGAATTTTTGGGAGGGTCAGCAGACTTAACAGGCTCAAACCTAACAAGTTGTGCAGACTTCAAACACGTCAGCGGAAAAGAAATGGGTAACTACATTTCATACGGTGTACGTGAATTTGGCATGTACGCAATCATGAATGGCATGGCACTACACGGTGGGTTAATCCCCTTCGGTGGCACCTTCCACATGTTCTCTGACTATGCAAAAAGTGCCTTCCGTATGGCCGCTCTAATGGGCATCCGTACAGTAGCAGTGCTTACCCATGATAGTATTGGGCAAGGTGAAGATGGACCGACTCACCAACCGATTGAAAATACAGCAGCGATGCGATTAATCCCCAATATGGACGTATGGCGCCCAGCAGATAGCACAGAAACAGCCGTTTCATGGGTTATGGGTGTAGGCAGAACAGACGGGCCAACAAGCTTGGTATTAAGCCGTCAAGGGCTTCCGTTTATCGCACGTACAGATGATCAAATTGCAGCCATCCGTAATGGTGCGTATGTTATCTCAGAAGCAGATGGCGAAGCGAAAGCGGTTATCATTGCAGCAGGGTCAGAAGTCAATCTAGCGCTAAATGCACAAAAAGAACTGCAAGCAGCAGGAACACCGGTACGTGTAGTCTCAATGCCATCAACGAGTGTTTTTGATCGTCAAGATCAAGCTTACAAAGATAGCGTATTAACACCAGGTGTTGTCCGTATTGCGGTTGAAGCAGGCGTGAGTGATTACTGGCGTAAATATGTAGGTTTAGAAGGTGCTGTCGTTGGTATTGACACATTCGGCGAATCTGCACCTGGCGGTGAAGTTATGAAGCACTTTGGCTTTACTGTTGAGAATGTAGTGAAGGTCGTTAATAGCGTTCTTTAATAAACTATATTTGTAGCCAGCTCTTTTTTATAATCGAGCTGGTTTACTAATAATAAAAATAGTGTTCTAAATAAAAGATAAATTGGGGAGTCCAGACGTGAAGATAAGTAAATTAACTCATGGGTTGTTAGTTTCATTGGTATTATCTGCTTCTGTTGTTGAAGCTAATAGTGATTATCCTGCAACAAATTTTCAACCAAAAGTTGTTTATTCAGATTCTGATTATAAACATACAGGTTCATCTTCGGCAGCGAAAGCGAAAGCTTCTACAGGTGAAGTGAGTGTTGCAGATTCAGCATATCCAGCTGCTAACTTTCAACCAGAAGTTTTATTTGAAGATAAGTCTTATAAGCATACAAAAGGAAATGGTGGAAAGTCAATAACAACTGAAGGCATAAAAAAATATGCTGAAGAACAAGTTGAAGAAAGTGCTCCAGCAGCAAGTGAAGGTGCTGATGACTCATTAATGAGTTTAATTATGGGCTTATCTGTGCTTGCCGTTGCAGGTTTTGTTTTTTATAGTAAGAGTGCTCCAAAGTCAGCACCTGCTAAAAAAGCTCCTGCTCGTCGCCAAGCAGCTGCACCAGTTTCTGCTAGTGATAGCTCAGTTAGTGGTGTTGCTAAATATTTGGAATCTAAACAAGGTGCAAAGCCAAGTGGTGTTGCTAAATATTTAGAAGACCGAGATAGCTCTCCAGTGAGTGGTGTAGCAAAATATGTAGCAAAGAAAAAAGTTTCTGCTAGGCTAGCATCTGTAACTGGAGTAGAAAAATACTTAAAAGATAGAGGCTAAGGTAATGGAAGAAAATTACTTTATTGGTCTTATTGTCCTTTTTGTTTTTAGTTTTGTTTTATTTAAAAAAGATAAATCATCAGCTGAAACTATTTCAAGTCCTGATGTTAAATCGAATAGAGGAAACGCTGGAGCAACAGGTGTCGCTAGATATTTAAAAAATCATGATGATCAGGCATCAAATAAAGTTTCTGGTGTTGAAAAATACTTACAAGAAAAAGAGGCTTTAAATACTCAACATGCTGAAAGTCTAGTTGTAAGTGGCGTAGCTAAGTACTTGGCTAATAGAGAAGAGACTCCTGTCAGTGGAGTTGCAAAGTATATGGCTAGACAGGCTGTACATGCAAAAAAAATGGCAAAAGAGAATGTGTCTGGAGTTGAAAAATATTTAAATAATCGGGGTTGATTGAAATATTTTATTTTTACGTCCCTTCCCACCTTTTGTTCTAAGACGAAACACATAAGGACGTGTGTTCTTGTCATTCCTAAATATTGTATATATTGGATTATGGTTATAAATTAACCACAATCCAATAGTTACAAATCAATTTTAATTTTATCTTTAGAGGTACTGATCCATGGCTAATTTATTAGATCAACTTAAAGCAGTAACGGTTGTTGTTGCTGATACAGGTGATATCAACGCAATTGAGAAATTCACCCCTCGTGATGCAACTACAAACCCTTCTCTTATCACTATGGCTGCTCAAATGCCTGAGTATCAAGGTATTGTTGATGACACACTAAAAGGTGCAAGAGAAACTTTGGGTGCTAGTTCATCAGCTGCAGACGTTGTAACTTTAGCATTTGACCGTTTAGCAGTTTCTTTTGGTCTTAAAATTCTTGATATTATTCCTGGTCGTGTTTCTACTGAGGTTGATGCACGTTTATCTTTTGATACTGAAGCTACCATCACTAAAGGACGTGAAATTATTGCTCAGTACGAAGCAGCTGGTATACCAAAAGAAAGAATTCTAATTAAAATTGCTGCTACTTGGGAAGGTATTCAAGCGGCCGCAGTTTTAGAAAAAGAAGGTATTAGTACTAATTTGACCTTAATCTTTGGTTTACACCAAGCGATTGCCTGTGCCGAAAATGGTATTACCTTGATTTCTCCATTTGTTGGTCGTATTTTAGACTGGTACAAAAAAGACACTGGTCGTGACTCTTATCCACCAGCTGAAGATCCAGGTGTTGTTTCTGTAACAGCTGTTTACAATTATTACAAAAAATTTGGTTTCAAAACTGAAGTTATGGGCGCTAGCTTCCGTAACCTAGGTGAGATTACTGAATTAGCAGGTAATGATTTATTAACAATATCTCCAGGACTACTTGAAGAGTTACAAGCAACTGAAGGCGATTTACCTCTTAAACTGGATGCTTCTAAATCAGTAGCTATGGACATTGCAGAAATCAATGTTGATAAAGCTACTTTTGATGCTATGCATGCTGAAGATCGTATGGCTACTGATAAATTAGCTGAAGGCATCGCTGGTTTTGAAAAAGCATTAGTTACTTTAGAAGCGTTATTGACTGATAGACTAGCTACGCTAGAAGCTTAATAAACAATGTAGGTTGGGTTAGCGATGGCGTAACCCAACATAGTTTTAATGGATTGTCGGGTTACGCTATCGTTAACCCGGCCTACGCATATTAAAATTATAAAAAATTATAATTTCAAGTTATAAGTAAATATCATGGAATGGTATATGCTTCATATAGACAAACAGATTTAAAATATGTCACAAAAAATATTAGATGTTGTAAAACCAGGTGTTATCTCAGGTGATGATGTTCAAAAAGTTTTTGATATTTGTAAAGCAAATAGCTTCGCACTTCCTGGTGTAAACTGTATTAATACAGATTCAATTAATGGTGCTCTTGAAGCAGCGGCTAAAGTGAAAGCACCTGTTATTATTCAGTTCTCAAATGGTGGAGCTGCTTTTGTTGCTGGTAAAGGTCTTAAGTTGGAAGGTCAAGGTAGCGCAATATTAGGGGCTATTTCTGGTGCTAAACACGTTCATAACGTGGCTGAAGCTTATGGCGTACCAGTGATCCTTCATACTGATCACGCAGCGAAAAAACTATTACCGTGGATTGACGGTTTATTAGATGCTGGTGAAGAGTTCTTTGAGCAAACTGGCAAACCATTATTCAGCTCACACATGTTGGATTTATCTGAAGAGTCTTTAGAAGAAAACATTGCAACTTGTGCAAAATATCTAAAGCGTATGGATAAAATGGGTATGACGCTTGAGATTGAACTAGGTTGTACAGGTGGCGAAGAAGACGGTGTTGATAACACTGGGATGGACAAAGCTGATTTATACACTAAACCAGAAGAAGTGGCTTATGCGTATGAAGAGTTAAGTAAAATAAGCCCTCGTTTTACTATTGCAGCTTCATTCGGTAACGTACATGGTGTTTACAAGCCTGGAAATGTTGAGCTAACACCAACAATTCTTCGTGACTCACAAGCCTATGTTTCTGAGAAATATGGAGTTGATAAAAATACCTTAACTTTCGTATTCCACGGTGGTTCTGGTTCTTCTGAAGCAGAAATTAAAGAGTCTATTGGTTACGGTGTTGTTAAAATGAATATCGATACTGATACTCAGTGGGCAACATGGGAAGGTGTTATGAACTTCTATAAAACTAATGAAGCTTATCTGCAAGGCCAAATTGGTAACCCAGACGGTGAAGATAGCCCTAACAAGAAATACTATGATCCACGTGTATGGCAACGTGCAGGTGAAGTTGCTATGGTAACTCGTCTAGAGCAAGCTTTCTCTGACTTGAATGCTGTTAATACTTTATAGAGTATTTTGCCTATGACCTGAGTCTGGATTCAGATTGGTATAAAAAAGGCCGATGCACTTTTTGCATCGGC
>Ga0256839_1005985_pt1 | contig 10945 bp, 21 predicted proteins | sample 354166metaG_FD_185968 | JGI IMG/M metagenome (GOLD analysis project Ga0256839, IMG submission 185968) | Hydrothermal vent microbial communities from Mid Atlantic Ridge, Atlantic Ocean - 354-166 | ecosystem: Environmental > Aquatic > Marine > Hydrothermal vents | place: Atlantic Ocean: Mid... | reverse complement strand
GCAAACCTACTATGGGGTGCTCCTGGTTACGGCGGGAGCCCTGTCATTATCTCACAGGCTGATCGCCCATAGCAAAACCTTCAGAACAGCCCAGTGAATGCCCACGGCGCTCGCTATCAACGCTGCCAGAACGCACTTCTCTCCCCTTGTGAGGGCTTTTGGTGCTACGCGACACATAGTGAGGCAAAATGCTGCTTAACGAGTGATCGCACCACATGCTCCCGCTTGTGCGAAATCCGTAACGCCCCGCCTCTGGCCGCGAACAACATTGAGTAGGCCTCCATACCCAGTCTTTCAATCGGCGCCACACGGATCGCGGACGTTTCCTGACAACGCGAGGACATCAGACCGGCCTGAATGACCAGTGCGTCTAAAAACCATGTACGTGTGACCAGTTTGGTGCTCGTATCGTCTGGCCATTGCACCTGTAGCGTACAAACATCGCCATAGAGTGGCAGTTGTTTTAGTGCTCTCAACCCGACCAGATCACCATCCTCGATGACGAGCATCGCCAGCGACGTGTCGAGCGCCAGTGCAGCATACACATCTTCATAACCGTCGGAATCGACTATTTGTTGGCTCTCGCCGGTTGTAATTGGCGCCATCCCTCCCTCACCGCAAATAAACATGCGTTTACCGCTTGTGTCGGGCACGTTTTTCATTTGTGCCGCGGCATTAAAAATCAGGCGAACCAGCGCCGTATCGTTCGCGTTTTGCTTTCCCATTTTATTTATCCCCTTTATTGTCCATTTCTACGTCCACTTCGGCGACGGTAAACGTGTGGTAGCCTTTGTCCCCCTTGGGGTGTTTAGTGATCTGGAAAAACAAATCAACGTACGAATCATTGGGATAGGCCTCGGTTAAAATACCCTCAAGCACGGCGTTAACAATCATTTCGCACTCCTCGCCGGTCTCGATAACAACCACGCGCACCAGGCGAGCGGGCTCCATGGCGCTCTTGCCCGCCGACGCGGGTATCTCTTTTCCTGTCCACATTGGGCAGGTGATTTTAATCACGGCAGGCAGATCCTCCGCGAGCTTGAACAATTTGTAGGTCAGTTTTTTCTTAACGGTGATTTTCATTTTTTACTCCATATATAGGTTATATTGGGTTGCTGCTGTATAAATGCTCAGGCACCTCCAGGTCCTGGTTGGCGCAGCGCCGGTGCAGCGCTGCGGTGGAATCCTCACGCGACACAACGTCGCGCACCAGAAAATGCGGCCCCTTTGCCACGGAATAGGTGGGCGCCTCGGCCCGATATGTGACCACGTCGCCGCGGGCTACACGAATGATATCCGCCGCGCCAAGCCGCACGCCGCGGCTGGCGGTTTTGTATTTGTCAGAATCGGCTATTTTGAACGCGTACAATTTTTTGGCGGCAATTGCGGCCATTGACACGTGGGCCTCAACGTCCCACGCGCCCAATCGCGTGGGGTGCAGGTCCAGCGCTGACACGTCGCTGGCCAGAATGCTGTCCGTATCGCTGTACAAAACACCGCCACAAACGTGCCTGGCACGAGCCATTTTAGCACGCACGAATCCGGTGATTGATGCTGCTGTGGCAACATTGAGGTACCGTTGCAGGTACGCCGGCAACGGGCGACTTGCCAGCGCATTGGCTTGACTGAGCTGAGCCACAAACCGATAATCGCCGGTGACCCTGGCCGCCTCCAGGTGGTGAGGGGGCAACACAAGATACTCGCTATATTCCGCCGGATTGCTCGCCAATTTGCCGTACAGCGTGTTTAAAAAATATTTGGCGAACAGATAATCAGCCTTGGCGTCCTGGTCGCCTGGATCGTTATCCAGCCGCGTTTTAGCGTTCGTTTTGAGGGCGAAAAAATGCTGAACATAGTCAGCAAATGAGACATCGTCCACAAACCGCATCACCCGGTTAACCTCAAAAACGGACATCAAACCCAGCTCCTGAGCAACGACAAACTCCCAGCCGGTCACGTCGAACCGGCGCGTACGTTTGTCGCTGGGAAATGTCAGGGCATTTTTATTGTCAGGGTCCCGCCACGGCAGCGCGCCCGTACTGGCACAGGTGACACTGATCATGCAGCGCTCCACGCCTGTAGCCGGCAAATCCCGGCTGATCGAACGAATTTGGCCATACGGGTGCCGGTGGCTCATCGCATCGGGATAGGCACTGTTAATATCAACCAGGGTAAAATCGCCGCGAGATACGCCCGGACGGTCCACCTGGACCCTGCCCCCGTAATAATAGGGCGCCACGTCCTGGTAAAAACCGGGTGTACTCTCGGGCGCAGGAACAGTGGTCGAACCCAGCGATTGCCAAAATTTGAGCGCGGCACCTGAGAGTGTCAGAGAGCGCCCATAGCGATCAATAAACGCGGTGACCACAGCGTACAAATTGTCGCAATCCGACCGCAGATATTGCCGTATTTCGGACCGGTTTTTGGGAATATCCCGCACATCGGCCTCCAAAATACGATAATCGAAATCGTCTTTTGCCCACTTGGCCAGCGCAAACGGGAGTATATTTTGTGAGTCGCGGAACTCTGCGGCACCAATCACAAATTTTGACACACGCCCTGATATCACCAGCAGCTCACTGTACGATTCCAGGTGATCGAAAATAAAATGCCAATCAAATTTTCCGCCGTTGTGGGCGTATACAATACAGTGTTGCTGGCGGATAAAATCCACAAAACCGGCAGTAGAATCGAACACGTGATACTCGTGCTCGCTGCGGCACCCCCAAATAAACGGTTTGGGGTAGCGCCCGATTTTAAACGGATCGGTCTCACAATCCGCTACCCAGATTTCACGTTTCTTGCTCATTTTTGCCCGCCTTTGACAGAATAACGGGTGATCAGCTCCGCTATCTCCCATTGTGTGCAGCACACAAACTCGGCTGCATCCGTGATTGAATCGACACTGGCCGTCATCACGGATTGATAGGTTCGCAGGCGGTTGCCCGGACGCTTGAGCAGCATCCAATGTTTGGGGTCCCCCCAAACCGTGGCGCTGCCGACTCTTCCCACATAGTTCAGGCGTGAACGGGCGAGTTTGCGCAATTTAGTGGGCGATCTCATTGCAGATACCCTCCATGACCGACAAACCAGGCGCGTTGCAGGGTCACAAATTCCACCAGATCGGGCCACCGCGACTCCAGCAGGGCCAGGGCAATGTGGGGTTGCGAGGGGCACTCCAAGCCGCTTAATTGCAAAAGCGCACAGGTTGTTGCCTGGACGGACTGCGTGTTGCATTGAACCATCCCAATCTGGTGTGATACCGCAGCGTACAAGGTGTCAGGTACTGACCGCATTGCCTGCCTGGCGTCTGGGGTCAAATGGTCAGGCCCGCTATAATGATACTGCGTCATCAGAGCGCCTCCCTGTAATCACTGCCTAGCTCGCTGGCCAAACCTGCCCACGCCATCAAAATATTGGCCGGCACGTTGCACTTGACGCCCAGCAACGTTATCTGGCTGGGGGCAGCGCCCCGCAGGATCATATCGCGTACAAATGCTACCGTTGTCGTGTAGACGCGCAGTGTTGCATAGGGATGATCATCCGAGGGCTCACCCGCCACAATAGCACCTGCCCCCGCCATTGTTATCTGCCACCACGCGAGTGTGCGGTTATCCAGGGTGATGCTGTGTCTGGCCTTAATTGACGTTATCAGGCTGGCCCCGCGGGCGCTGGGGATAATCACCGGCAGACAATCGTCGGTTAAACGCAGTAATACGGCGCTTTTTGCGTCAAACACGTCGGTATCCCAGCAGTAGAGCGGCGTTGTGAGCAGCAGATCGGCCAACGCATCCTCACTGTAACCACCAACGCTGACCCGGGGGCCGAGCCACTGTTGCTGGCTGGATCCTATCCACTCATAGGCAGGGCCCTCAGGCGTGTCCACCACCTCAAAATTGTGGTGTACGGCGACGCTCGTGCGTGGGTTGACGGACAATATTGCGGTTACTCTGGCCGTTGAATCGCCGCTGACGACAGTTTCGTACTGGCACCCGGCAGCTATCACGGATTTGAAATCGTCGGCGGTGTACTCGGCAGGTGTATACATCGTCATTTTAAATTCTCCCTGTTATTGGTTGTGGGCCCCATTATTGCCCACGCGGCGCCTGTCGAATATCCGTAAAAACACTGAAAAAATCCCTATTTTTTAGCTTTTTTACGCCTCGCGGCTCTCAGCCGGGTCGATTTGCGACTTTTGGCCAGTTTTGCTTTTTCGTGCCTTTTCACAGCGTCGTAATTGTCAAAATCGGTCTGGTTGATATACGTGTGCGCGTTGAGGCCGTACAACCACTCGCTATAGTGGTGCCCATCGTTGGTGCTGTATCGCTCGGTCAGGCGGGCGACGTGATCCCCCACAGTGTCGGGGCTCAGGCTAAACGGTATTTCGTAGCGGCCCGCCTGGATGGTGAGCATTTTTGCAGCGGGCGCGTGTTGGGCTATCCGGTCAGAGACGTGCTGCTGGGGATCGATGGCCAGGCTGTGCGGATCCAGGGGCACGTTTTGCGTGATCACGTGTTCGCCGCGCATCATCACAGCGCCGTTTTTGACCTCGATCCTCACGGGCACCGGTGTGGGTACAAATGCGACGGTCAGCTCTGATAGCGTGGTGTTGTGCTGGGCAAAACGTTGGACAGGTTTGAGGCGTTGGGGTGATCGGGGGCGATAAATCTGGTTGGGACGTGCTGTCAGGGACTGTACGAGGTCAAAATATTTTTTAATTTTTTGTTTGGCGTACCGGGTTAACGGTTTGCGCAGATCGTAGTCAAACGACACGTAGGGTCTTATTGATTTTAACCGGGTGGCGTGTATATTGTTATTGAGCACAGCGGTTTATCCCCGTAACCAGGAGTCCAGCGTGACTATTAATAGCAGTTTGTTGACCGGATCACAAAAAGAGGGAGATGCGCCGTCGGTCGTTGGTGACCCTGTTCAGGACGCGCCGGATCAAAAAACGACCGGCGGTGCTGAGGTGGGTGTCCAGGTGCCCCCGGACAAACGACCGGCTGATGTGATCAGCGGTGTTGTGGATAGTCTAATTGACACGATGCCCGACGTCCAGCCGCACGCGATAGAGCAGGCAGCAGACGAACAGGCCGGGCAAAAATCTAAATGGGCCGACCTGACGGATAAAAAAGGACGACCATTTGACCCGGCCATACATCGCACGCGCAGAGACGGCAGTCCGATAACGACGCCTAAGGGCCGGCTGTATATTGTTAACGAACCCGACACATCAACATCCGGCACGAAAAAACGACCGTCCCGACCTAAAAACACGTCGTACGTGGCGGGCACGGATCGCCCGGAAACGGTTAACCAGGGCACCGCTAAAAGCCGGGCCGCCGGCGCGTCAACGGCGGCAGCGTTGATAGCGCTGGGTATTGGGCTGGGCGGTGACGAGTGGGCACCCGTTACCAACGCCGACACGGGCCTGGACGAGCGGGCGGCGCTTGAAACGGCGTTTGCTGATTATTTTGAACACAAAAACTGGGAGGATATCCCGCCAGGCGTGGCCCTGGTCATAGCGGTGGGCTGCTATGCAATACCCCGTTTTAACCGTCCCAAAACCCGCACCCGGTTGTCTAATGTTAAAAACTGGATCAAACGAAAAATTGCCGATCGGAAGCTCAAAAAACACGGCCTGAAAACCACTGCCGAATCGTCGGAGAGCGCCACAGACCGTGCCGCATAGCCTGATTATCGGGATGACGGAATCCGGCAAAACCTGTCTGGCCAAACAAATGGCCGCTGCCTATCGGGCACGGGGCGTGGGCGTGCTGGTGCTGGACCCCCTGGCCGATCCTGGGTGGGAGACTGATTATATAACCAGTGACCCGGATCAATTTATTGAGATATTTTGGGCGTCACGAAGCTGTGCGGTATTTATCGATGAGGCCGGGGACGCTGTGGGCAGATACGACGCTGTAATGGCCAAAACGGCCACCCGAGGACGCCACTGGGGTCACAATTGTCATTATATCACCCAGCGCGGGGCACAGCTGGCGGTGACCGTGCGGGACCAGTGCAGCAATTTGTTTATTTTTTGTACGGCCCTGAACGATGCCAAAACGCACGCTAACGAATGGAATCAGCCGGAGCTGGTTAACTGTCCGACCCTCAAAAAGGGCGAATATTATCACGTGTCACGGTTCGGGGATTTGTCAAAAAATGCGGTTTTTTAGGCGTATTTTACAACCTGAGGAGGATTGTTATGAGCAAAAAAGACAAAGTTGACCAAGTGGACAAAACGCCCACTGAGCGTGAAAAAACGCTCATTATTATCAGTTTACTCATCTCGGCCCTGGGCGCGCCCCCGAAAAGCAGCACGCGGGCAACCTGTCTGACCGAGGCCCGCAGCGCCGTTGACGCGCTGCTGGGAGACGAGCCGTGATCCCCGTGTGGGCCGGTGTGTTGATCGTTGCGGGCGTCGCGGCGGTTGTCTCGTCATTGACAAAACGTGATGAGAGTGCCAGTGTTAAAGACAAACCCGAGGTTGAGGTCAATCCCCCGGCCCCTAAACCGGCAGATACCGCCTTAACGGTACCTGCCGACGATCAACCCGAACCGGAGACAGTGGCCCGTGCAGAGGATCGTACTATCAGCAGTGATTAGCGGTGCCGTGTCTGCACTGGTGGGCTATTATTTATACAACAAAATGAAATGAGGTGATATTATGCAGGCATGGATCAAACCGATAGTAGGGGCCGCCATCGGCCTGATGTTGGCCAACGCTGTACTGGCCCAGCTGCCGCCTAACACCCGACGTTTACTGGGAGGATAAGGCCGTGCCGTTTACCACTCGAAAAATGCCGGGATTTGATGGCGTGGCTGCGGGCCAGACCGCCACACTGCGCTGTCCTATCTCACGCACATATCATCAGCTGTTGATTAATTATGGTGGCGCAACGCTGGCACAACTCAATGCGTTGCGTGTTGTTGCTAACGGCGAGGTGATCACACGTATCACAGAGATGGCACGGCTGGACGTGATTAATCAGTATGAGGGTCGTGCCACAACGTCAGGCGGCGTGATCGTCCTGGATTTTGAGCGGTACGGGCTGCTCACCCGTGCGGGGCGCGAGGTGACGGCGCTGGGCACCGGCATCGTGCGTCGGGCCGCTTCGCCCACCGATCCCAACGCACTGTTTGACCCGTTTCCAATTTCCACGTTGGCAATCGAGATAGATATTGACGCTGCCGCTGTGGGCCCCACCCTCAGCGCCCGAGCAATACAGTCCCAGGCGCGGCCCGTGGGTCTGGTGAAAAAAATCCGCGAATATAATTATGCGGCCTCCGCTGCCGGCGTTTTTGAAATATCGGACCTGCCCAAAAGAGGAATCATCAACAAAATATTGTTTAGCGGCCACACAGCTAACGTCTATAACTCGTTGGTTGTTGAACGCGATAATTTTATCGTGTTTGAACGCACCACCGCGGAAAACGAGCTGATTCAAAGCGACGGTGTTCGGGTGCCTCAGGCTGATTACTGGGTGTACGATCCGACAGAGCAGGGCTACGCTGCTGAAGGTCTCACCACAGAAGGTGTGGCGGATTTGCGGTTTAAACTCGATATCACCAATCCTGGTGCGTTCACCATGATCGTTGAGTCACTTGAACCACTGGAGATATAACCAGTGTCTTTCCATAACGATTTCGTGGCAAACAATCCCCGCGCCGGCGCCGTCCTGAACGTCCTGGTTAACGGACTGCCGGACGCGCTGGACTACGGTAGTGGGCAGGCCAACACCAATCAGCGCACAGAGCGCACGCCGCCGGTGGACGCTGCCACCAATCCCCCGCTGCCTCCCCCTTCACCAGGCCTCCCGCCGCTGGTGACAATAGGCGCCGTCGTGGCCGGTTTTGCTGTGTTGCTGCTGCTGGCCAGGATGGCGCGCCGATAATGCCGTTTCATGGGTCTTTCAATAATCCGTTTGATACCGGGCCTCCCCCTGCACAAACACCCACAGGACAGGCGTCGGATCCCACGGCGCCACGTACCGGCGGGGGCAGCAATCCTGCCGGCGCGCTCCTGGGCGGGCTGGGGGGCGCCGGAGGGCTGGTCAGTGGCACGCCGGATCTGAGCTCGGCGGTGGGTGACACCACGCTGGGCCCTGTGGATGCGTCCAGCACGTTTACGATCAACAGGGGCGGCGGATCGTCCACGCTGGTTTTGGCGGCAGGCCTGGTATTGGTGGTTGCCCTGTTTATGAGGCGCTAGACGTGGGCATTTCCATCGGCGGGTCCAAAAAACGTACCACACAGATCGTTAACAACCAGCAGATCAACCAGGCGCTGGATAACGTTGATATTGGCGGGGCACTCATTGCGGGTAACCGGGGCGAGATCAACCTGGTCGACGCAGGTGCCGTGCAGGCAGGTATTGGCGCCGCCACCAACGCGGTTAACCAGGCGTTAGGATTCGGGGCACAGATAGGTGAGCAGGCGTTTACATTTGGTTCGCGCACACTGGAGAGCCTCACCAACGCCCTGGACGATGCCAACGAGGCGCGTGTGAGCGACAATGTGGCCAATCGTCGCCAGCTCACAGAGATCACAGAGCAGGTGATCCAGGGCACACGCTCAGACGCCGCCGATAGCGTCAATACCATTGTGCTGGCCGGTGCCGGCGTGCTGGCCGTGGGCCTGGTGGCCTGGATGGTGACCCGCTAATGGCCGGACGGGATATTGATGTTCGGGTGCCTGCTAACGCGCAGGTACACGTTCGAGCGGCAGGATCGTTTGTGTTCGTCAAGTCAAGCACGGGCCCCCTGTCAGTAGAGACAGAGAGCGGCAAGCTTGTCTCTATGACCAGCGGCGACAAACTGCGCGCACAAAATCCTGCCGGGTTTGCCGGGTTTGTCATGCACAACGAAACAGGGGCTGATATCACCGCACAGCTAACTGTGGGCTTTGGTGATTATGACAAGGCAAGTGTGGTGGGTACCGTCACAACGTCCGTAGCCAATACAGGCGCGGCTACAGCCGATGTCACCACAGTCAACGCCGCGTCTGTACAGCTGTTGCCCACCAATCCCGATCGGCGTGAGGCAATCGTCTCCAACACCGGCACGGTACTGACACTGAGACTGAATGTGGATGCGGCTGCGGGGGCAGCGCTGGGCATGCCGTTGCTGCCCCTTCAAACGGCTGTATTAAGTACCCAGGGAGCAATACATTGTTACCAGCCTCCGGGTCTGGTGGTTAATGTTGCGCTGCTGGAGATTCTCAACTAATGAGTACAATCGGCACGCCCCCCTATTTTCCCACGCTGCCCCCCAGCCCCGCCGATCCCACAGCAAAACGGATTGGCACTGCCGCTGTGCGGTATTGGTCAGATGCCACGCCCACAGAACTGGTCGGTAATGCGTGCGTCAATATTCTCAATGCCACCACACAAGGCTCCGAGCAAATAGCCACGATTGACCTGATATTGACAATGCGGATCGTGGCCAACGGGTCAGCAACAGTCCATTCAATAACACCCCAATTTAATACGTTTTTGCTATGCAGTGCGGGCGGTGAGCTGCCTAACGCCTACCCGTATAATATCAAATATTACGAGCCGGCAGGCGTCACTGCCGGTACGATCCTCTACGAAGGCTCACATCACTACACGCTCAACCTGGTCGACAATGTCGCGCCGTTTGGTGGCAATCTGTATATGTCGAAATCAACCACTGGCGGTGCTCACCGGCTCTGGTGGTCACTGGCCGGATGGACTATGCTGAGCTAAATAATGTTCAACGCCCCGTTTTATATCGGCTGGTTAATGATCGCTGCGGGGTCCCTGGGAGCGGCTATGTTACTGTCTAAAAAACCTGTGCCTCGCGGTATACGCAACAATAATCCTGGCAATATCAGACACGGCAGGTCACAGTGGATCGGCGCAAGTGCAACACAAACAGACGCTGATTTTGTCCAGTTTGACTCCCCCGAGGCCGGGATCAGGGCAATGGTGCGCCTCATTTACACCTATCGAGACCAGTACGGTCTCAACACGATCAGTAAAATTATCAGCCGGTGGGCGCCAGGCACTGAAAACGATACGGCAGCCTATATCGACGCCGTGAGCCGCTCAATGGGCGTGCCGCCTCGCCAGGTGCTGGAGTATCCCGAGGACGTACGACCGCTGGTTGTCGCTATTATCCGCCACGAAAATGGGCCTGACTGGTTTTACGGGGGCCAGGTGCTCACCGCCGGGATTCAAGCGGGGATTAGTAATGCCTAATATTATAACGTTTGTGGGGTTTGCCGCCGTGGGCGTCGCTGTGGGATTTGTCTATGGACAAGGCGTGAGGCAGTCAGTACCTGGCAATGTTCAGACACGTATGGATGGGGGCGTTGTTACTATTGATATCAATCTGGGGGGTATTGCCCTGGGAGGTCTGGATGCGTTTGTTAACGGGTAGAGCGGGTCTGTCGCTCGTTGTTGGACTGGTGGGACTGTATGCCGTTAACCGGGCCGCTCGCGGGTTTCGCAACATTACCGATTCAGTCGGGATCACCACGCCGGACCTGGGGCCGGCTGTCACACTCAACAGCAATGCCCGAGGCAGGTTGGCCGAGTATGTGCGGCTGGGATACGCCGTCGTTGGGCCAGACGGTACAACACGTATCACAGAGCTCGGCGAACAATATATTGCAGAGCAAAGGGCTAACCAAGGGGCGTACACAGTCGCTCCGAGAGAGCTTGTGGGGCCGTCTGAGCCGTGATAAGGTGATTGAGGCGGTGAGTTGAGCGCCGCTTGGTTGGTTAGGTGGGGAGTCCTGGTGGGCTCCCCGTTTTTATGCCTGGTCGAAATTGCCTGGGCCGGGTCCGGGTCCTGGTCCTGGTCCGGGTCCTGGTCCGGGCCCTGGTCCTGACGTTCGCCGGACGGGCGCGTAAGACACAGTTTTGATGCGATGTCAATACTGTATGTTAATTCAGTTGCGTTTTACTGGATGG
>Ga0256839_1005984_pt1 | contig 10945 bp, 9 predicted proteins | sample 354166metaG_FD_185968 | JGI IMG/M metagenome (GOLD analysis project Ga0256839, IMG submission 185968) | Hydrothermal vent microbial communities from Mid Atlantic Ridge, Atlantic Ocean - 354-166 | ecosystem: Environmental > Aquatic > Marine > Hydrothermal vents | place: Atlantic Ocean: Mid... | reverse complement strand
CTCCCCGAAGACCCCCCCGGGGGAGGGTTGACAAATCCCCCATGATGTGTTATAAGAAAGGCAAGCTCCTTGAGAGCGAAGCTAAGAGCAATCATCCGAAGGAGGTAATAGAGATGTTGAAGTGGGGCACACCGATGGAGTCGAAGCAGGCGGCGGAGCGGTTGAACAAGGCCGTCTCTCAGATCACGGGGAGCCGGGCTCTGTACCTGCTGCTCGTGCTGGCGGCGTTCGTGCTGCTGAGCGGGGCTTTAGATAAGTGGACTGGGTAAGATAGCACAAACACGAGCTGTCTTAGATCCACACAAATCTGCAATCAATCCGCTAGCTAGGAAGCTAGAGATTCAAAGAAAAGAAGGAAGTCATCTTGACTTCCTTCTGCTTTTTTTGCTAGGATGCTCAATGTGATGAGGATTCCAGTTGCAGCACGGGTCTATATTGTTGGAGTTGGTTTACTAGCAGTCTTAGCTATAGCCCAGCTTTACCCTGAACTTGCAAAACTCCTCGCTCCGCCGGTATTTCTTGCCCTTGTAGTCTTCACTTTTATTATGTTCCTCACAGAGATTTACGAAATTGAGATTGTATATCATAGAGCAACATCTGTGGGAGTTGCTATTTGCCTAACAGCAATTATCTTGGGTGGGAGCATATTGGGTGTTTTTGTAACGCTACTTGGGACATTATTAGCTGAACCGCTTTTAAGGTGGAAAAGGATCAAGGACGGACTGCTGAATTTCCTAGCACCAGTGGTTTTCAATACAAGTCAAAGCATGCTCGCTGTTTACGCAGCTTCCTGGGTATTCATCCAGTTAGGTGGTCAGCCACTCTTGTGGGGCAACCTGCCCTCCTCTGACCAGCTTTTCTTCAGTAGCTTGATCCCTGCTACAGGGGCTTTCATTGTTATATCCCTATTAAACACTGCCTTCGTCTCCGGCATCATCACCCTTACCGAAGGGACTAGCTTCTTGTATCATATTCGCTTCAACCTGAAGCACCTCTTGGTGCAAATCCTCTCCCTCGGGGTATTGGGGATCTTGATGGCTGTCATCTACGCCCAGTCCCCGTGGAACCTCCTGCTCGTGCTCATCCCCTTGGGGCTGGTGCACCTGTCGCTGCGCAACTACATGCGGCTGCGCGAGGAAGCCAAGCGGGCCTTCGAGAAGATGGCCGACCTCCTCGCCAAGCGCGATCCCTACACCTACGAGCACTCCCGAAGCGTGGCCGAACTGGCCGCTCGGATCGCCCGCAAGCTCCGACTCCCTCTCGACCAGGTGGAGAAGATCCGCTCCGCGGCGATGATCCACGACATCGGCAAGATCGCCATCCCCGACTCCATCCTGCAGAAGCCCGGCCCCCTCTCGGAAGAGGAGTGGCGGGTCATGAAGACCCACCCCGTCATCGGGGCCGACCTCATCAAGGACCTCGAGATCTACGCGGATGTGGCCGACATCGTCCGCTACGAGCACGAGCGCTGGAACGGCTCCGGATACCCCCGGGGCCTCCAAGGCGACGAGATCCCCTTGGGGGCCCGCATCGTGGCCGCGGCGGACATCTACAACGCTCTGACCACCGATCGGCCCTACCGACCCGCGTACTCACCTCACGAAGCTCGGCGAATCATCAAAGAGATGCGCGGCGTGGAGCTCGATCCCCGCGTCGCCGACGCGCTCCTGGCCGTCCTGGAGGAAGAACAAGAACCGATAGGGGAAGGGGTTTCGGCTCCCGGTCCCTCCTCTCCGAGCGCCCCCTCTCCCGCTCCCGCTCAAGGGCAAGAAGCCGATTCCGACTCCCATAGGGAAGAATCCGTCAACTAAGAGACGATCATTTTCCGCCGGGTAATTGCCAGCAATTACGCTCTAAGCTTACCCCCCCGCGCGCACGCGCGCAGACGACGTCAAATGCGGAGCCCTGTGTGCTGGGGCCGTTGACGTTGAAGAGCTCGATCGGTTCAGCTGGGCGCGTCGACGATCCGACTAGATGAACTCGGGGTTGGCCGTGAGCCAGTAGATGGTCCGCGCCGAGATGTTGACGGCGTGATCGCCCACCCGCTCCAGGTCGCGGATCGACCAGAGGACGGTGATGACGTTCCCCGCGATCTCGCGGGCCTCCTCCGGGCTGAGGGTCTGGCGCGCGCTGCGGATGATCTGCGTGAGGAGCTCCGTGCGCAGGTCCCAGCAGCGCTGGTCCATCTCCTTGTCTTGATAGATGACCTCCTTGGCCCGGTCGGGGTCCCGCTCCCGGAAGGCTTGGAGACTCCCCTCGAGCATCCGGCAGGCGTACTCCCCCAACGCCAACAGCTCGGCCTTGGGGACGAGGACGAACGCCTCCGAGGCCATGGCGTACTCCCCCAGGTTGACGGCCAGGTCGGCCACCCTTTCCAAGTCCGTCACGATCTTGAAGGCGCTCAGGATGAGCCGCAGGTCGATCGCAACGGGCTGCTGCAGCGCCAGGAGGTCCGTGCACTGCTTCTCGATGTCGAGGGCCAGCCCGTCGACCGTGTCGTCCCAGGCGTCGAGCCCCTCGGCCAGCTCGCGGTCGTGATCGCGGAGGGCCTGAAGCCCCATCCGCAGGCCCCGGACGGTCTCCTCCCCCATCCGGGAGACGGCCTCGATGAGCCCCTCCAGCTGCTGTTGATAGCTCTCGCGCACCATGGTCCTTTAATCGTAGCCCGAGTTCACCCGAACTTCCCGGTGATGTAATCCTCCGTCTGCTTGCGGATGGGGTTCTCGAAGAGCTGCGCGGTGGGGCCGAACTCCACCAGGCGGCCCAGGTACAGAAACGCGGTGTAGTCGCTCACGCGGGCCGCCTGCTGCATGTTGTGGGTCACGATCACGATCGTCACTTCCTCCTTGAGCTCATGGATTAAGTCCTCAATGCGGGCGGTGGCGATGGGGTCGAGCGCGGAGGCGGGCTCGTCCATCAGCAGCACCTCGGGCTGGACGGCCAGCGCGCGGGCGATGCACAGGCGCTGCTGCTGCCCCCCCGAGAGGTCGAGCCCGCTCTTCTTATGCAAAAAGTCTTTGACCTCGTCCCAGAGGGCGGCCCGCCGCAGGGCCTCCTCCACCCGCTCGTCGAGGCGGTCCCGATAGCCGTTGATGCGGAGCCCAAAGGCCACGTTCTCGTAGATGCTCTTGGGGAAGGGGTTCGGCTTCTGGAAGACCATCCCTATGCGCCTGCGGACCTCGACGGGGTCGACGCCCTTGGCGTAGATGTTCTGCCCGTGGAACAGGACCTCGCCCTCGGTGCGCACCCCGGGGATGAGGTCGTTCATGCGGTTTAAGGCTCGGAGGAAGGTGCTCTTGCCGCACCCCGAGGGGCCGATGATCGCCGTCACCCTTCGTGCCGGGAGGTCGAGGGTGACGCGGTCGAGGGCCCGCTGCGAGCCGTACCAGATGCTCAAGTCGCGGGTCTGCAACACGGGCGGCTCGCTCGGGGCAACGACCGCGGGCTCGAGGCCTTGGAGTTCCTCCCGGCGTTGGGCGAGCGCTTCCGTCTCCGTTCGGGTATCCAGGGGCGTAGGAGCCATCAAGACCACCTCTTCTGATAGCGGTTTCGCAGCCAAATGGCCGTCCCGTTCAGCAGCAACAACAGCACAAGGAGCACCACGATGGAGGCGGCGGCCACCTCGGCGAAGCCCTCCTGGGGCTTGGTGGCCCAGTCGAAGATCTGCAGCGGGATCACCGTGAACGAGTCCCAGAGGCTCTGGGGGACGTACGAGACGTAGAGGAACGCGCCCAGCAGGAGCAGGGGCGCGGCCTCCCCGAGCGCCCGCGACAGGGCCAAGATCATCCCCGTAAAGATCCCGGGAAGCGCATAGGGGAGGACGTGATGGCGGATCACCTGCCAGCGGGTGGCCCCCACCCCGTAGGCCGCCTCCCGCACCGAGGGCGGGACCGTCCGCAGCGCCTCGCGCGCGGCGATGATCATGATGGGGAGAACCAGGAGCGCCAGGGTGATCCCCCCCGCGAGGATGCTCCGCCCCAAGCCCAGGGAGCGGGCCAGGATCTCCAGGCCGATGATGCCGTAGATCACGGAGGGGACCCCCGCCAAGTTGGCGATCAAGATCTGCAAAATCTCCGTGAGGACCCCGCGGCGGGCGTACTCCTCGAGATAGACCGCGGCCCCGATCCCCAGGGGGAAGGCGACCAGGGCCGTCACCAGGATCACGTAGAGGGACCCCAGGAAGGCGCTGGCGAGCCCCGCGTGCTCGGGGTAGCGCGGCTCGTTGAGGCTCGTGAGGAACGCCCCATACGCCCGCAGGAGGCTCCGCTGGAAGGGGAGCTCCCCGCGGCGTTCGACGTCGAGCACCGCCGTGAGGCGCTCTCCCTCCCGCTCGATCGTCAAGGGGACCTTCCCGCCCTGGGTCCGGGCGGCGACCACGAGGGCCTGCCATGCCTGTTGGGTGCCCGTGATGGGCAGGCCGCCCGCCTCTACCAATACATCTCCCGGCTGCAGGCCTGCCCGCTCCGCCGCGGAGCCGGGGGCGACCTTGGAGAGGACCACGCGGAACTCCCCCGGACGGTCGGGCACGGGGACGGCGCGCAGGCTCCCCAGGAGCCCTCGGCGGCCCGGCACCCAGGCGATCGACGCCCGCTCGACCCCCGAGGGCAGGGCCGCGATCGCCCTCCACACGTCGGAGACGCGCTCGACGGGCACCTCTCCCACGCGGAGGAGCGCGTCCCCTCGGCGCAGGCCCAGCGCCTCCGCCGGGGAGCCGGGCGCGACCCGCGCGACCGTCACGTACGGGAAGAACCCGGCTGTGCCTCCCCCCCTCGGCCCGAGCTGGAGGGTGCGCAGCGACAGCGAGAGCCCCGCATCGGCGGTGGCGCGCATCGCCACCAGCTGCGTGCTCTGAAGCGCCGTCGTCGCGATCAGCACCAGGAGCACCAGGAGCCCCAGGAGGAGCGCGCCCAAGGCGACCCCCGCAAAGAGCGCCCCCAGCGCGCGGCGCCTCCGAAGCCCTCGTCGGACCGCCGCCTTCGTCTTCGTCTTCGCTCCCATAGGGCTCACTCGTACCGCTCCCGGTAGCGCTTCACGATGAAGTAGCTCGCGATGTTGAGCACCAAGGTCGTCACGAACAGCAGGAGCCCGATGGCGAAGAGCGCGGACCAGATGAAGGCCGTGGCCTCGTGGTCCCCGGTGGCGATGTTCACGATGGTTGTGGTGAGGGTCATCATGGGCTCCGTGGGGTCGGGGGGCCAGGCGGGGGTCCTTCCGGCGGCCAGGGCCACGATCATCGTCTCCCCGATCGCCCGAGACATCGCCAGGATGAAGGCTGCCCCGATCCCCGAAAAGCCCGCGGGGAGCACCACCTTCCAGATCACCTCGAACTTGGTGGCTCCCAACGCGTAGGCCCCCTCGCGCAGGGAGCGCGGGACCGCATATAAAACGTCCTCGCTGAGGGAAGCGACGAGGGGCAGGATCATGAACCCCATCACGATCCCCGCGGAGAGCCCGTTCCAGAAGCCCAGGTCGGGGAGGACCGTCCCTTGCAGGAGCGGGGTCACGAACCGCAGGGCGAAGAAGCCGTACACCACGGTGGGGACCCCGGCCAGGACCTCCAAGACGGGCTTAAGAAGCCGCCGAGCCCGCTCGGAGGCGTACTCGCTTAGAAAGACGGCGCTCAGGATCCCCAAGGGGAGCGCCACGAGGAGGGCGATCCCCGTGATGACGAGGGTGTCGGCGATCAAGGCGAGCACGCCGTAGCTTTGGGGCACGGTCAGCGGGGCCCAGCGGATGGACCCCAGGAACTCCGCCGGGGAGACCTCGCGGAAGAAGAGGAGGCTCCCCTGGACGAAGGTCCAGGCCGTAAGAAGCGTGATGGCGACGGCGCTTAAGCCGCAGAGGAGGAAGAGCCCCCGGATGAGCTGCTCCTTGAGGCCGCGGCCCCGCGGGGCCCGGAGGGAAGCGGACGGGGGAGGAGACGTAGCCGTCCGAGATCCCTCGCTCCTCGGTCGGGTCATCGGTCGATCCTCACCGTACCGTGCTGTGCCGTACCGTGCCGTCGCCGTCGCCGCCGCCGCGCCCACTATACGCGGGGGAGGGTTCCGGGGACAAGTGAAGGGAAGGGTCCTTCGAAGCCCTCCCCGGGGATGCTAGAGCCCGCAGTGGGCCAGGAACTTGTCCGTGATCTCCTCGGGGGAGAGGCCGCTGAACCGCCCGTCGAAGGCCGTTCCGGGGACGCGGTCCTCGAAGCAGACGCGGTTCGCCTCGCGGATCTCCTCCGGGACGGGGACGTAGCCGACGTCGAGCATGAACTCCTCGTCCCCGATGAGGTCCTCGGACAGGTAGAAGCGGACGAAGGCGTCGACCGCTTCGCGCTCGGCGGAGCGGACGTTCGTGTAGAGGAAGAGCGGTCGGCTCAGGGGTCGGTAGACGAAGGATTGGATCGCGTCGGGGCCGGGGAGGATGCCTTGGCACTCGCCGCCGGTCGCCTCGAGGGGGGGCTTGCCCGCCTCCGCCCGGCGGCGGTTCATCTCGGCCAGCACCTCGGCGGGGGCGTCGACGAGCGTCCGCCGCGGGTCGATCGCGACGGCCTGGACGAGGTCCTGGTTGTTGAGGAAGAAGGCGAACCCGAAGTAGGTGAGCGCGAAGGGATCGGCCCCCGTCTGCTCGGCGAGGAGCTGGTCCTCCTCCGTGCCGAAGTAGTCGGAGCGGGTGTCCCCCTCCTCGCCGTTGATCGCGCGGGTGAAGAAGTCGAACGTCCCCGAGGTCTCCGCGGCGCCGGAGAGGGTGATGGGGGCATCCGCGAAGCGCGAGCCCAGCTGCCTCCAGTTCGTGATGAACCCCTCGGCCTCCCGCGACCAGAGGAGCTCCAGCTCCCCGACGGTCAGGCAGGGCCTCCCGTCGCGGAAGATCCGGGTCTCGCGCGAGACCGCCACGGTGATCCCGTCGAGGCCGACGAGGGACTCGATGTACTCGACGCCGTTCTCCTCGGCGGCCTCGATCTCGGCTGGCTTGATGGCGCGCGAGGCGTCGTTGATGTCCGTCTCCTGAGCCAGGAAGCGCCGGAAGCCGCCGCTGGTGCCGCTCACCCCGACGCTGACCTTGACGTCCGGGCGCACCGCGCGGAACTCCGCGGCCACCCCTTGGGTGATGGGGGCCACCGTGCTCGAGCCGTCTATGAGGACGTCCTTCGCGCCGGGAGGGGCCGTGGGCTGAGCCCCCGAGATCGAGATCCCGCCCATCCCACCGAGCCCCAAGATCAACAAGGAAGCCACCGCTGCCGTCCGCATCGTCCGCGCCTTCGGTCGTTGTTTGGCCACGCTCTTCCCTCCTATATAGTTATCGCTGATACTATAGATATGGGAAATGCCCCTGTCAAGGGGCCGGGATCCCATCGAACGCCGACCTTCCGTCCCTATCGGCAGATGCTTGCCTTCGGCTATGGATGTGCTATAATCTCTATATAGAACTCCAAGGGGTCCGGAGGGAGGGGAAGACGGGATGGGCACCTCCAAGGTCGAGAAGCGACGGCTGGGCACCACCGCCGGGGGCGGGACGTACATGATCACCCTCCCCAAGGACTGGGTGGAAGCCCTGGGGCTGACCAAGGGCGAATCCCTCACCCTGGTGTGGGTGGCTCAAGGGATTTACCTCAAACCCGAGGCCCGCGGCGGCAGCGAGCGGGAGGGCTCGAAGGCGGCCCACGCCCGCCTGGCGGTCGGAGAGGGACGGGGGGAGGAGCTGGAGAGGGCCCTGATCTCCCGCTACATCGCGGGCTTCGACGTCATCGAGATCGTAGGCCCTTTAAGCGTGGAGCAGCGCGAGGGCGTACGACGCACGGTCCAGCGGCTCATCGGGGCCGAGATCCTCCAAGAGACGTCGGATTATATGCTCATCCACACCCTGCGGGATCCCCAGGTGCTCTCGCCGCCGCAGCTCTTGGAGTACATCCACGAGAACGTCGAGGCGATGCTCCAAGACGCCCCCGCGGCCCTCTTGGAGGGCGACCTCGACCGGGCCGTAAGCGTCGTCCAGCGGGACGACCGGGTGGACCGCTTCTTCCTGCTGCTGTCGAGGCAGCTGTACGCCGTGCTGCGGGACCCCCTGGGGGAAGTGGAGCGGGGGATCTCCCGCATCGAGTTCTTCAACTTGCACACGGTGGCCCGGCAGCTGGAGCGGGTGGCGGACCACGCCGTCAAGATCGCCCAGGCGGCCCAGGCCCTTCACCAGGAGCGGCGGGCGGTCCCGCCCCCGCTGGGGGAGGCGATCACCGAGACCCGAGACGCCGTCCGGTGGGTGTTGCACGAGGCGTTCCACGCGTTCGTCGAGCGGGACGGCGGGCAGGCCCACCGGATCTTGGAGGCGATCCCCGGCGTGGAGCGGCGGGTGGAGGAGATCGACCGCCGGCTCCTGCAGCTCGACGACCCCCATCTGGCGTACCACATCGGGATCGTGGTCGACAGCCTGGGGCGCGTCAAGGACTACGCGACGAACATCGCGGAGCTGGCGCTCAACGCCGAGGCCCTGCAGGGCGGGAAAACCCCACCCTAGGGGAATCCGCCGGTCCCCTTGGCTTCCCCGGCCCTCGGCTTCGGGTTCTCCAGCCCCAGATGTTAGACGTCTTTGCGCACCTTCTGGGCGGCTTCGGAGTGTCGGAGGGCGGCTTGGGCGGCGGCCAGGCGCGCCACGGGCACCCGGAAGGGGCTGCAGCTCACGTAGTCCAACCCCAGTTCCTCGCAGAACTCGATGCTCTTGGGGTCTCCTCCGTGCTCGCCGCAGATCCCCAGCTCCAACTCCGAACGGGCAGAGCGCCCCTTCTCCACGGCCATCCGCATCAAGGCCCCTACGCCCTCGCGGTCCAGGGTCTGGAACGGGTTTTCGGCTAAGATGCCCTTCTCCAGATACTGCAAGAGGAACCTCCCTTCGGCGTCGTCCCGGCTGATCCCGAAGACCGTCTGCGTGAGGTCGTTCGTCCCGAAGCTGAAGAACTCCGCGTGCTCGGCAATCCGATCGGCCACGGCGCAGGCCCGGGGGATCTCGACCATCGTCCCGAAGTGGTAGGGGACCTCCACGCCTTCGGCCTCCATCACCTCGCGGGCGACCCGCTCCAGCACTTGGCGCATCGTCCGCAGCTCGTTGGGGTGGGCCACCAGAGGGATCATCACCTCGGGGCGGACGTCCACGCCCTCCTTCTTTAAAGAGCAGGCGGCCTCGAAGATCGCCCGCACCTGCATCGCCACGATCTCCGGGTAGAGGATCCCGAGGCGCACCCCCCGCAGCCCCAGCATGGGGTTCGCCTCCCGTAGGGCCTCTACGGCCTTGAGGAGCCCCTCTTTCTCTTGCAGCTCCTGCTCGCTTCCCCCGCGGGCGCGCAGCTCGACGACCTCTCTTACGAGCTTCTCGTAGGGCGGCAGGAACTCGTGCAAGGGCGGGTCGATCAAGCGAATGACCACGGGGTAGCCGGCCATCGCCCGGAGGATCCCCTTAAAGTCCTCGCGCTGGAGGGGCAACAGTTTTTGTAGGGCCTCCTCGCGCTCCTCGGGGGTGCGAGCCAAGATCATCGTGCGCACCCAGGGGAGGCGGTCCTCCTCGAAGAACATGTGCTCCGTACGACACAGCCCGATCCCCTCGGCGCCCAGCTGTCGGGCCCGCTCCGCGTCGCGCGGGTAGTCGGCGTTCGCCCGGACCCCCAGGCGGCGATGGTCGTCGGCCCACCGTAACAATTCTAGAAGCTCCTCCTGTTCCTCCAGCCGGGGCGCGTACGTAGGAAGCTGCCCCCGGAAGACCTCGCCGGTGGTGCCGTCGAGGGAGAGCCAGTCGCCCTCTCGGATGACCGTTCCGTTCACGCGAAGCTCCTTGGCCTCGGTGTCGAGTTGGAGGGCCTCGCACCCCACCACGGCGGGCAGCCCCAGCCCGCGGGCCACCACTGCCGCGTGGCTCGTCGCGCCCCCCCTCTGAGTGAGAATTCCCTTCGCTTGGAGCATCCCGTGGACGTCGTCCGGGGTGGTTTCAGGGCGCACCAAGATGACGGCTTTGCCCTCTTGGCCCCACTCCTCGGCGGTGTCCGCGTCGAAGACCGCCTGCCCCACCGCCGCGCCGGGGGAGGCATTCAACCCTTGGGCCAAGAGATCCCCCCGCTTCCTCGCCTCGGCCTTGGCCTGCTCGTCGAAGCGCGGGTGGAGCAGCACCTCCACTTGGCCGGGCTCCACGCGCAGGAGGGCCTCCTCTTTCGCGATGAGCCCCTCGTGGACGAAGTCCACGGCGATCTTCACCGCCGCCTGCGCGGTGCGCTTGCCCGCGCGCGTCTGGAGCATCCACAGCTTCCCCCGCTCGATGGTGAACTCCACGTCCTGCATCTCGCGGTAGTGGCGCTCCAGCTTCTCGCAGGCCTCCACCAGCTCCTCGTAGGCTTGCGGGAGCTCCCCGCGCAGTTGCTCGATGGGCTTCGGCGTGCGGATGCCCGCGACGACGTCCTCGCCCTGGGCGTTGAGCAGATATTCCCCATACAGGCGCTTCTCGCCCGTGGCCGGGTCGCGGGTGAAGGCCACTCCACTCCCCGAGTCGTCGCTTATGTTCCCGAAGACCATCGCCACTACGTTGACGGCGGTCCCCAGGTCGTGGGGGATCTGGTAGAAGTTGCGGTAATCGACGGCCCGCTTGCCCATCCAGGACTCGAAGACGGCGGCGATCGCGCCCCGGAGTTGCTCATAGGGGTCTTGCGGGAAGGGCTTTTCCGCCTCTTTCTCGATGATCGCAGCAAACGTCTCGCAGAGCCCTTTGAGGTCCTCGGCGGAGAGCTCGACGTCGTACGTAACGCCCCTCTGCTCCTTGAGCTTTTGGATCTCCTCCTCGAAGGCCTCCCCCGGGATTCCCAGAACGGTCTTGCCGTACATCTGGAGCAGTCGCCGGTAGGCATCATACGCGAAGCGCTCGCCGCCCATCTTCACCAGACCGGGGAGGGTCTCCTCGGTGATCCCGATGTTGAGGACGGTGTCCATCCTCC
>Ga0256839_1005983_pt1 | contig 10946 bp, 8 predicted proteins | sample 354166metaG_FD_185968 | JGI IMG/M metagenome (GOLD analysis project Ga0256839, IMG submission 185968) | Hydrothermal vent microbial communities from Mid Atlantic Ridge, Atlantic Ocean - 354-166 | ecosystem: Environmental > Aquatic > Marine > Hydrothermal vents | place: Atlantic Ocean: Mid... | reverse complement strand
CAGTTGGCGGGAGTTTCGGCCGCTGCCGCTGCGGGCGGTGCGGGAACAAGCGCCACGTCGGGAGAAACGAACCCTTCGACCTGAAGGGCGGGGTCGGCGGAGGCGAGGGCCTCGGACAGGGGTTTGGAGCTAACCAGCAGGTCGTTCATGACGAAATCGTTCAGCAGGCCCTGCGGGCCGCTGACCATCAGTACGCCTTGCGGAATTTGCACATCCCCGATACCGGACGAAAACGGCGCGTCGATGGTGCCGCCGATGTCGGCAAAGAACAGAGCGGCGCGGCCCGGCTCGGCCGACAACAGGTCAAGGGCCAGCGTCAGGGGCAGCCCCTCGTATTCGACGGTGACGCGGGAATCGGTGGGTGTGTCGACAGGGAGTAGCCAGCTCTGGCCGCCGGCGTTGACGGCGCGACCGGTGAAATGGATGACCAGACGGTCCTTGTCGTCAGCCTGTTCATAGAATTTCTCGATCGCCTCGCGCATGTTTTTCGCGTTCAGGTCGCGACCGGCGACAACCGTAAAACCCTGTGCGCGATAGGCGTTAAGCAGCAGCGTGTGTTCCTGCGAGGGGCCGGCACCGACCACCGTGTCGGGGTATTCTGTGTTGGTGACCAGCAACGCCAGACTGTCCGCCAGCGCTGTGGTGGACAGCGATATCGCGGTGAACGACAGGGCAAGGAATAGCGGTTTGAAGGGTTTGCGCATGGGGAGCCTCCTGCAGGAATTTCCCCGAGCGTAGCAGAGCGGGGCGCCTGTGGCACCCCCCTGCCCTTTTTCGCCGGCCCGATGGCCGGTTTTTGCCTATTCGTAGCTGCGCTGGTCGTCGATGACCTTGCCGTCTTTGGGCAGGCTGTCGGGGGCGACGACCTCGACCTTGCCGCGCAGTTTGAGGACTGCGTGGACCGAGGCCGCGATGGCGTCGGCGTCGGCGGAATTTGCCTCGACTTGCACGGTCATGGCGTCCTGCTCGCCAACGCGGGTCGCGATGACGCGGGCGCGCAATATTTCGGGGTGGCGGGCGACGAGGGCGGCGACCTGTTCGGGGCGCACGAACATGCCCTTGATCTTGGTGGTCTGGTCGGCGCGGCCCATCCAGCCCTTGATGCGCATGTTGGTGCGCCCGCAGGGGGATTCCCCCGGCAAGATCGCCGAGAGGTCGCCGGTGGCGAAGCGGATCAGCGGGTAGTCGGGGTTGAGGGTGGTGACGATAACCTCGCCCACCTCGCCCTCGGGAACGGGGGTGCCGGTGCCGGGGGTGACGATCTCGACGATCACGCCCTCGTCCACGATCATGCCTTCCATCGCCAGCGATTCATAGGCGATGTTGCCAAGGTCCGCGGTGGCGTAGGATTGCAGGCAGGTGATGCCGCGGTCGGCGTATTCCTGACGCAGGCTCGGGAACAGCGCGCCGCCGCCCACGGCCGCGCGGGTGATACGCGACAGGTCGAGGCTCATCTCGTCGGCCTTGTCGAGGATAACCTTCAGATAGTCCGGCGTGCCGGCATAGGCGGTGACGCCGATGTCGGCGGCGGCCTGCGCCTGCAATTCCGTCTGGCCGGTGCCGGCAGGCAGGACAGTGGCGCCGACTGCCGCCGCGCCGTTCTCGAAGATCATGCCGGCAGGGGTCAGGTGGTAGGAGAAACAGTTCTGCACGATGTCGTCGTTGCCGATACCGAGCGCATGCAGGGCGCGGCCCATGCGCCACCAGTCATGACCGTCGCCGCCCGGCTCGTAAATCGGGCCGGGGGACTGGAAAACGTGGCGCATCTGTTCTGGTGATCTGGTGGTAAAGCCGCCGAAGGGCGGGCGGGCCTTTTGCTCGGCACCGAGGGCGGATTTGCGCAGGACCGGCAGCGCGGCAAGGTCTTCGCGCGTGCGGATGGCGGCAGGGTCGATGTTGCCGAGGTGCGCGGCCATGGCGGGGGATTTCTCCATGGCGTTGGTGATCTGGCGCGGCAGGGCGCCGGACAGATCGGATGCGCGCTCATCGGCGGAACGGGTTTCGAGCTTGTCGTAGAAATCGGTCATGAACCATCCTTGGAAATGTATCGGAAACGGTGAGGCTCAGCTCAGCCAGCGCTTGCGGCGGCGATAGGAGCGCACGTCGCGGAAGGATTTGCGGCCTTCCTCGGAAACGCCGAGGTAGAATTCCTTGACGTCCGGATTCTCGCGCAGGTCGGCCGCGGGACCTTCCATCACCACGCGACCGGATTCAAGGATATAGCCGTGATGGGCATAGCGCAGGGCAACATTGGTGTTCTGCTCGGCCAACAGGAAAGACACGCCTTCTTTTTCGTTCAACCCCTTGACGATCTGGAAGATTTCCTCGACCAGCTGCGGGGCGAGGCCCATGGAGGGTTCGTCCAGCAGGACGGTTTCGGGGCGGGACATGATGGCGCGGCCGATGGCGATCATCTGCTGCTCGCCGCCGGAAGTATAGCCCGCCTGGCTCTTGCGGCGCTCCTTCAGACGGGGAAAATAGTCGTAGACCATTTCGAGGTCGGCCGCTACCGCCGCCTTGCCGTCCTTGCGGGTATAGGCGCCGGTCATCAGGTTTTCCTCGACCGTCAGATGTTCGAAACAATGGCGACCCTCCATGACCTGAATGACGCCTTTCTTGACCATCGCGGTGGTGGACAGTTCGGTAACCGACTCTCCACGGTATTCGATCGTGCCCTTGGTCACCTCGCCGCGCTCGGCACGCAGCAGGTTGGAAATGGCCTTCAACGTGGTGGTTTTGCCGGCACCGTTGCCGCCAAGAAGCGCGGTAATGCCGCCCTTGGGAACCGACAGGGAAACCCCTTTCAGCACGAGGATAACGTGGTTGTAGATCACCTCAATATTGTTGACCTCCAGCAGGGTCTCGGTTTTGGTCGCATCCAGCATCGGTTTGTCTCGCGGTTGGAAAATGTCAAAACGAATGGGGTCTCCGGCCCCCGGAAGGGCCGGAGAGGGTGGCTTAGTTACAGTCGCGCGGGGTGATGTTGTTCTCGGCTGCATAGGCAGCGGAGTCCTCATCGATCAGCGGCTGTATAACGTCCATATCGGGCGCCATGAAATCCGTGATCAGATTCCATTTCTGGTTGGCGGCATCCCACTGCTGCACGGCAGCCAGACCCGGACCACCGTGGTTGGCGCAGGAGACCTCGAAGTTCGGACCGAAGCCGCCGAAGCCGATAGCGGCCGCGATTTCGTCGTTCATTACGAGGTTTTCCAGACCGTCACGCATCTGGCTCGGGGTGATTTCGGCTACGCCATGCATTTTCTGCGCAACCTTCGCAGCCTCGGCTGCCAGCATGGCGCCATACATACCGCGGTTGTAGAGAACCGTGCCGACGTTTTCACCCGTGCCGGCGGCTTTGCCTGCATCGACAACATATTTCTGGATGTCCTCGAATACCGGGAAATCGGTGCCCACGGCGTGGAAGGTGAGGGCCTTGTAGCCGTCAGCCGCCGCGCCTGCGGGAATCACGTCGTTCTCGGAACCGGACCACCAGATGCCGATGAATTTGTCCATCGGGAACTTGATATTCGCGGCTTCCTGGATGGCGACCTGGTTCATCACGCCCCAGCCCCACATCACGACATAGTCGGGGCGCTCGCGCCGGATCTGCAGCCATTGCGATTTCTGCTCCTGACCCGGGTGGTCAACAGGCAGAAGGGTCAGGTCGAAACCGTGTTTTTCGGCCAGGGCTTCGAGCGTGCGGATCGGCTCCTTGCCGTAAGCGGAGTTGTGATACAGCAGGGCAATGGTCTTGCCTTTGATGTCGCCATTTTCCTGATCGAGGATATGGTTGACCGCAACCGATGCCCCCTGCCAGTAGTTGGCCGGGAAGTTGAACACGTTGCTGAACACCGCGCCGTTGGCGGCGGATGTGCGGCCATAACCCGTGGTCAGCATCGGAATGTCGTCAGCCGTCACTTTCGGGATCAGCTGATAGGTGATGCCGGTGGAAAGCGGCATGTAGACCAGCGAGCCTTCGCCCTTGGTGGATTCGTAGCACTCCACGCCTTTTTCGGTCGAATAGCCGGTTTCACATTCGATGACTTTGGTCATCACGCCGCCGATACCGCCGTCACGCTCGTTCAGAAGCGTGAAGTAGTCGGCAAAGCCGTCTGCCACGGGGGTTCCGTTCGCGGCGTAAGGCCCGGTGCGATAGCTGAGAGACGGGAATACAAGTTCCCCGGCCAGTATCGGACTTGCAGCGGTGATTGCTGCGGCGGCAACTAATGCCAGTTTGCTTAGTTTCATGTCGTCCTCCCTTAAAGTTACGACAGGTGGTGCCCCGAATTTTCCGGTGGCTTATGATTTGACCGGCCCCTAGTGCGGGAAAGGCCAAAGACGGAGTTTCTCTTTCGTCAGGCGCCAGAGCTGGGCCAGACCGTGCGGCTCCAGTATCAGGAACAGGATGATCAGGCCGCCGATGATGACCAGCTCGAAATGGGCGGCGATGTCTGTGGCCCAGCCCAGTTGCCCGACCATGATGTTTTTCAACAGCACCGGCATCATAACCATAAAGGCCGCGCCGATGAAACTGCCGAAGATCGAGCCGAGGCCGCCGATGATGATCATGAACTGCACAAGGAACGATTTCTGGATGCCGAAGGCCTCGCCGACCTCGACCGCGCCAAGGTAGACGGAGAAGAACAGCGCGCCGGCAATCCCGATATAGAACGAACTTATCGCAAAGGCCGTGAGCTTGGTCAGGAGCGGATTCACACCGATGATCTCCGCCGCGATGTCCATGTCGCGGATCGCCATCCAGCTGCGCCCGATACGCCCGCGTGTCAGGTTGCGCGCGATATAGGCCAGCAGGACAACGATCACCAGGATGAACAGGTATTTTGCCTCGGAGTTTGCCTCGGCGCCCGTAACCTCGTAACCGAATACGGAACGGGTCGGCACCGAAATCTGGCCGGAGGCGGAGTAGTTGTAGAACCACGGCACCTTGTTGAACAACCAGACGAGAAAGAACTGCGCCGCGAGGGTGGCCACGGCAAGGTAGAAGCCCTTGATCCGCAGGCTCGGCAGGCCGAACAGCACGCCGACGGCGGCGGTGATGACGCCGGACAGGAGGATCACGATAAACAGGTTGAGGTCGGGGAACGCGGTCATCAGCTTATACGAGGAATAGGCCCCCACTGCCATGAACCCACCGGTGCCGAGGCTGATCTGCCCGCAATATCCCGACAGGATATTGAGGCCGAGCGAGGCAATCGCCCAGATCAGGAAAGGCAGCAGCAGCGCATTGGCCCAGTAGTCCGAGATCACCAGCGGCACGAACAGAAAGGCAATCGCCAGCGTCGTGTAATAGCCGTAGCGATCCAGCCTGATCGGAAAGGTCTGGCTGTCGGCGGCGTAGCTTGTCTTGAAATCGCCTGCTTCACGGTAAAACATGCTTATACCCTCTCGATGATTTTTTCGCCGAACAGACCCTGTGGCCGGAAGACGAGGAACAATAAGGCCAGCACATAGGCAAACCAGTTTTCGGTCGCGCCGCCGATCATGGGGCCGATGGAATATTCGAACAGTTTTTCACCGACGCCGATAATCATGCCGCCGACAATCGCGCCGGGGATAGAGGTGAAGCCGCCAAGCATCAGCACCGGCAGGGCCTTGAGCGCGATCAGCGACAGCGAGAACTGCACACCGGATTTGGCACCCCACATGGTGCCGGCGACCAGCGCCACGAAACCGGCGAGCGACCAGACGATCACCCAGATGGCGCGCAAGCTGATACCCACGGACATGGCGGCCTGGTTGTCGTCGGCCACGGCACGCAGGGCGCGGCCGGTTTTGGTGTATTGGCTGAAGACCATCAGGCCGATCACCAGCACTACGGCGATAAAGGTGGCCCAGATGTCGAGATTGTCGATGTAGAAACCGTAGAAACCCTCGGCCCAGCCCTCGGTCGCGGATTCGAGCCAGACGTTGCCGCCCTGTGGCAGACCGACATCGAGTTTCTTGATATCGGCGCCCCACATCAGGTCACCGAAACCCTCCATGAAATATGCAAGACCGATGGTTGCCATAAACAGAATGACCGGATCCTGCCCGACCAGATATCGCAGGATGTAGCGTTCGACCAGATAGGCGAACAACACCATCACCCCGAGCGCCAGCACGATCGCCACCACCGTTGGCAGGGTCCAGCCGAAGGTGGACAGATTGGTGCCGAATATCGAATTGATCAACGGGGCAAAGGGTATCTGGCCGTTTTGCAGCCCGACCAGCGTCAGCGCCGCGAACAGCGCCATCACACCCTGCGCATAGTTGAACACGCCCGAGGCCTTGAAGATCAGCACGAACCCGAGCGCCACGAGCGAGTAGAGCACGCCGGTCATCAGACCGTTTATGATCACCTCGATGGTATAATAGAAATCAGCAGACATCGTGTTGCTCCCTAGTCATGTGCCACGCCGAGATAGGCGTCGATCACATCCTGATTGTTGCGTACTTCGTCCGGCGTGCCGTCGCCGATTTTCTTGCCGTAATCCAGAACCACGACGCGGTCCGAAATATCCATCACCACGCCCATGTCGTGTTCGATCAGGGCAATGGTGGTGCCGAATTCGTCATTCACATCGAGGATGAAGCGGGACATGTCCTCTTTTTCCTCGACGTTCATGCCGGCCATAGGTTCGTCCAGCAGCAGCAGTTTCGGCTGTGCGGCCAGTGCGCGGCCCAGCTCCACCCGTTTTTGCAGGCCGTATGGCAGGCGCCCGACCGGGGTTTTGCGAATCGACTGGATTTCGAGGAAGTCGATGACGTGTTCGACGATCTCGCGGTTTTCGATTTCCTCGCGCTCGGCGGGGCCTTTCCAGATGGCCTGCCAGAACATGTTGGTTTTCATGTGGGTGAAACGGCCGGTCATGATGTTGTCCAGCGTCGACATGCCCTTGAACAGCGCGATATTCTGAAAAGTCCGGGCGATGCCCTGCTGCGCGATCTGGTAGGGCTTCATCGGTTTGCGTTTCTCGCCGCGGAACCAGATTTCGCCCTCCTGCGGGTGGTAAAACCCGTTGATGACATTGAGCATGGAGGATTTGCCCGCGCCGTTCGGGCCGATGATGGCGCGTATCTCGCCCTCGCGGATGTCGAAAGAGATATCGGAAATGGCCGTCACGCCGCCGAAACGCAGAGTGATGTTTTTCATCTCCATGACCGGCCCGCCGATGGTGCGGCCGTCTTCGGTTACATAGGTGTCTGCTGTCGCGTTCATGCTGCATTCGCCTTTCGTGCCACGGTCGCGGCATCGCTGATCTTGACGGTTGCGGAGATCGAGCCCTTGCGCCCGTCCTCGTAGGTTACTTCGGTTACGGTGGAGACCTCGGAGGCGCCGCTATACAGGCCCTCGATCAGGTCGGCATATTTCTCCTCGACTATACGGCGACGGACCTTGCGGGTGCGGGTCATCTCGCCGTCGTCGGCGTCCAGTTCCTTGTGCAGGACAAGGAAACGGTGGATCTGGCAACCGCCGAGCATCGGGTCCTCGGCCACGGATTTGTTGACCTCCTCGACGTGGGACTTGATCGACTTGTAGACCTCCGGATGGCCGGCGAGTTCCTGATAGGAGGCATAGGCGATATTGTTGCGCTCGGCCCAGTTGCCCACGGCGTTCAGGTCGATATTGATGAAGGCGGTGCAATAGTCGCGGTCGGCGCCGAAGACCACGACCTCCAGCACGTCGGAATAGAACTTGAGTTTGTTCTCGACGAATTTCGGCGCGAACATGGAACCGTCGGCCAGTTTGCCAACATCCTTGGCGCGGTCGATGATGCGAAGGTGGCCGGTGTCGGGCTCGAAGAAACCGGCATCGCCGGTGGCCACCCAGCCCTCGGGGTCCTTGGTGCCCGCGGTGCTTTCGGGGTTGTTGTAGTATTCGACGAAGGTTCCGGCGGAGCGGTAGAACACCTCGCCATTGTCGCCGATGCGGACCTCGACACCCGGGCTGGGGACGCCGACGGTATCGGCGCGGACCTCGCCGTCGGGCTGCTGGGTAATGAAGACCGAGGCCTCCGTCTGGCCGTAGAGCTGTTTCAGGTTGATGCCGAGCGAGCGGTAGAATTCGAAAATCTCCGGCCCGATCGCCTCGCCCGCCGTATAGCCGACGCGCACGCGGGAAAAGCCGAGGGTGTTTTTCAGCGGACCGTAGACGAAAATATTGCCGAGCATGTATTTCAGACGGTCCATGCCGCCCACCGGCTTGCCGTCCAGCAGCGCCGGACCGACCTTTTTCGCGACATCCATGAAATAGGCAAACATCTTGCGTTTGAGCTTGCTTGCGTCCTCCATGCGGATCATCACGGTGGTCAGCATGCCCTCGAAAAACCGCGGCGGGGCGAAGAAATAGGTCGGGCCGATTTCGCGCAGGTCCGACTGCATGGTTTCGGGGCTTTCGGGGCAGGCCACGCAAAAGCCGGTCCAGAAACACTGGCCGATGGAAAAGATGAAATCACCGACCCATGCCATCGGCAAATAGGCGAGAACGGAGTCGTTTTCCGTCAGGTTGTCAAACTCGGCCGAGGATTTCGAGGCGGAGATGATGTTGAGATTCGACAGCACCACGCCCTTCGGCTTGCCGGTCGTGCCGGAGGTATAGAGCATGACGCAGGTGCTGTCGGCGGTCAGTTTCGCCTGACGCTCGCGCATGATCGGTTCCAGCCGTTGGTGACCGGCGCGCCCCTCGGCCTGCACATCCTTGTAGGCGTTCATATGGGTGTGGTCGTATTTGCGCATCCCGCGCTTGTCGACATATATAATCTGTTCGATGAAGGGGACTTTCTCCTGCACTTCCAGAACCTTGTCCACCTGCTCCTGGTCCTCGACGATCACGAAGCGCGCCTTGCAGTTTTCCAGCACATAGGCCATCTCGTCGGCCACGGCGTCGTTATAGAGCGGCACCGGCACCGCGCCGCAGCTTTGCGCGGCGACCATGGCCCAATACAGGTAGGGGCGGTTGCGGCCGATGACGGCGACGTGTTCGCCCTCCTCGAGGCCGAGCGCGATCAGGCCCATGGCCAGTGCGTCGATTTCATCCTTGGTTTCGGACCATGTCCAGCTTTGCCAGATTCCGAATTCTTTTTCGCGATAGGCCGGATTGTCGGCAAACTTCACCGCGTTGCGCGCCAGAAGTTTCGGGAACGTATCAAGTTCCGCATCCAGAACGGTTGCGTTCGTCACTCAGCTATCCTCCCTTTGGGTGCCACACACCCGCAAGCATCACATGGCGGTCTTCGCCGCTATCGGTTAACGGTTCGATTCCGATAATCCACAGGCAAGACTAGCAAGATTCTTTCACAGGTAAAGAAATAAAATTGAACTAGCGTTCAGTTCGGGCCGCAAAACCGGACTGCAAAAACGCAAACCCCCGCGGCACGGCTATTGACAGGGGCGCGATACGGACCACCTAATACCACAACCGACACGCGAAGGAGCAGACGGATGTTCAAGAATGCAATCACGGTTTTCAGGGTTTACGGCATTGATATACGGCTCGATCCGAGCTGGTTCATCGTGGCGGGACTGTTCGCGTGGAGCCTCTCGGTCCAGTATTTTCCGGGGATTTTACCGGGGCAGTCGCAGTTGTTGTATGTGACGCTCGGCGTGACAGCGATGCTGCTGTTTTTCGGCTCGTTGCTGCTGCACGAACTGGCGCATTCGGTGGTTGCGATCGGCTTCGGGCTGAAAATCGAGAGCATCACGCTGTTTATTTTCGGCGGGGTCGCGGGGCTGAAAGACGAGCCGGACAGCGCGCGGCATGAATTTCTGATCGCCATAGCCGGACCGTTGATGAGCTTCGCCCTCGGCGGGATCGGGCTGTTGCTCGGCGGGTTTCTGGGCGGGGCGGGCAGTATTCCGGCGGCGGCGCTGTTTGCCTATCTGGGGACAATCAATCTGGTGCTGGCGATTTTCAATTTGGTGCCGGCCTTTCCGATGGATGGCGGGCGGGTGCTGCGCGCCGCGATCTGGCATTTCCGCAAGGACCGCGTGCAGGCCACAACCGTGGCGGCGCGGACGGGGACGATGCTGGGATACGGGTTCATGGCACTCGGGGCACTGTCGTTTTTCAACGGAGGCGGAGTCAGCGGCATCTGGCTGGTGTTTATCGGGTTTTTCGTCGTCGGAACATCGCGCGCGGCCTATCAGCAGCAGGTGATCGAGGCCGGACTGAAGGGGCATCGGGTGGCCGAGGTGATGACTCCGGCCCCCGTGTCGGTCGATCCGGCCGTGACGCTGGAGGATCTGGTGCAGGATGTCATGCTGGCGCGCAACGTCGGCTTCGTGCCGGTGGTGCGCGACGGGCAGTTGCTGGGCTATATTGACCGGCATATCCTGCACGGGGTTGAAAAGGACAAATGGGCGGTGACTATGGTGGCGGATGTCTATGAACGCGCGACACCGGAAAACACCGTCCCGCCGGATTTTCCGACTGTGGAACTGGTGCAGAAGATGACCGCAGGCGCACCGAACAAGTTTCTGGTGGCCGAGGATGGGCGGCTGCGCGGGGTGATCTCGATCAACGATGTGATGTCGTTTGTGGCGCTGTCGCAGGAACTGGCATAGAAAAACCCGCCCCGGACGAACCGGAGCGGGTGTAACGCGGGAAGCGGGCGCCTTAGGCGTCGAGCTTGCCTTCGATCTGCTTGCGACCGGAGATTTCGATCTTGCGCGGCTTCAGGGCCTCGGGGACCTCGCGCACCAGATCGACGTGCAACAGGCCGTTCTCGGTTGTCGCGCCGGTGGCGCGGACGTGGTCGGCCAGCTGGAAACGTTTCTCGAACGCGCGGGTGGCGATGCCACGGTGCAGATAGTTGACGTCCTTGTCTTCCTTGGTCTCGACTTTCTTGCCCGAGATCACCAGCTGCCCCTCGCGGGTTTCGATGTTCAGCTCGTCATCCGAGAAACCGGCAACGGCGATGGTGATCCGGTAGGAATCCTCGTCG
>Ga0256839_1005982_pt1 | contig 10947 bp, 8 predicted proteins | sample 354166metaG_FD_185968 | JGI IMG/M metagenome (GOLD analysis project Ga0256839, IMG submission 185968) | Hydrothermal vent microbial communities from Mid Atlantic Ridge, Atlantic Ocean - 354-166 | ecosystem: Environmental > Aquatic > Marine > Hydrothermal vents | place: Atlantic Ocean: Mid... | reverse complement strand
CGTTCCAGTGCAGGCACATCCCAGATACAGGCCGCGTCCAAAGCCTTGTCAACATCCCCTGTCGTGGCCCATGTCACATGCCCGACGACATCGTCGGCATCGGCGGGGTTTTGCACCGGCTCGGACGGCCCGTCTGTGGTGTGGCCCGCGATAAGCGGGGCGGCGGTGAAGCTGTAATCCCGATAGGCCCCGCGTGCCTTGTCTATCGCGGCTAAAGTCGGCCCGTCTGCCAGATCCCAGCCCTTGGAATTCTGCCGCTCGGGCAGGAACAATTCCGGCCCGCGTTTGATCGCCACCGGCGATAGATCAGCGGCGAAAGGATCACCCGCGACCACCTCGGGCGGCACGTCTTCATCGACAATCTGGTTCACAAAGGACGAATTCGCGCCGTTTTCCAACAGGCGGCGGACCAGATAGGCCAGCAGATCGCGATGCGCGCCAACGGGGGCGTAAATCCGGCAGCGGGTGCCTTCGGTTTCCAGCACAATGTCGTGCAACCGCTCACCCATGCCATGCAGCCGCTGAAACTCGTAACTGTGGGAATTATCAGCCATTTCCAGAATGGCAGAGACAGTATGGGCGTTATGGGTGGCGAATTGCGGATAGATACGGTCCACCATCCCCAGCAGTTTGCGCGCGTTGGCGATATAGGAAATATCGGTCGCGGCCTTGCGGGTGAACACAGGGAACCCCGGCGCCCCGATCACCTGTGCATGCTTGATTTCGCTGTCCCAATAGGCGCCCTTCACCAACCGCACCATGATGCGCCGGTCCAGCCGTTCCGACAGCGCATAGAGCCAGTCAATCACCCCGCTGGCCCGTGGCCCGAAGGCTTGCACAACCACGCCAAAGCCGTCCCATCCGGCCAATGACGGATCGGACAGAACCGCCTCGATCACGTCCAGCGACAGGGCCAGCCGATCGGCCTCTTCCGCGTCGATGTTGAACCCCATGCCGGCCGATTTTGCCAAGCCCGCTAGGGCGCGCACCCGTGGCGCCAGTTCGGCCATCACGCGACCCTTTTGTGCCACCTCGTAACGCGGATGCAGCGCCGAGAGTTTCACCGAAATGTCGGGGTTCTGGCGGGTGTCGGCATGGGGGCAGGCATTGGCAATCGAGGTAATCGCCTGTGAATAGGCCAGATGATACCGCCGCGCATCGTCCTCGGTGCGGGCCGCTTCGCCCAGCATGTCGTAGGAATAGGTATAGCACTTGGACTCCATCCCCGCAGCGCGTTTCATCGCCTTGTGAATATCCTCGCCCAGCACGAACTGGCGCCCCATTTCCTTCATGGCCCGGGCAACGGCGTTGCGGATCACCGGTTCGCCCAGCCGTTTCACCGCTCCGCGCAGATGGCCCGCAATGCCCGGTTCGCGGTCCTCCAGCACCTTGCCGGTCAGCATCAAGGCCCAGGTCGAGGCATTGACAAGGGACGACGAAGATTTGCCCAGATGTTTGCCCCAATTGGACGGTGCGATCTTGTCCTCGATCAGCGCGTCGATGGTGCTGGCATCGGGCACCCGCAGCAGGGCTTCGGCCAGACACATCAGCGCGATGCCTTCGTCTGTCGACAGCCCGTATTCGGCCAGAAAAACTTCCATCAAACCGGGGCGGGCGGATGCGCGGATGTCACGCACCAATGCGGTGGCGCGGGCGGTGATGGCACGGCGGGCCTTTGGTGACAGGGCGGCCTGATTGATCAGGTCTTGCAGGGCTGCATCCTCGTCAGCGTAAAGATTGGCGTCAATGCGGGTGCGGAGTTCGTTCAGCATGGCGTTATTCCCGATGTTTGATGGCTGCCTGTTGGGCAAATATAGAAAACCGCAAGGCTTGAGCGGCGGTTGATTTGTGCCTATGATAACATGGAAATGCAGGGAATAATTCCTGAACAGATGTAAATTGCAGGCAAAACGACTGAATGGAAGGTTAATATAGATGCAAATGACCTCACCCGAGCTTGACCGTTTTGACCGCGCCATCCTGCAGGTGATGGCCGCCGATGGCCGGATCAGCGTCACCGATCTGGCCCGTCGCATCGGCCTGTCCAAATCCCCGACACAGGCCCGTCTGAAACGGCTGGAGCAGGACGGCTATATCACCGGCTACCGCGCCATTCTGGATCCGATCCGTCTGGGCCTTGACCACGTTGCCTTTGTCGAGGTGCGCCTCTCCGACACCCGCGAGGCCGCGTTGTTGGCGTTCAACAAGGCGGTTGCCGAAATTCCCGAGATCGAGCAGTGTCACATGCTGGCGGCCAATTTCGATTATCTGCTGAAGGTGCGCGTGCGCGATATGGCCGCTTACCGCGCCGTGCTGGGCGAGAAAATATCGTCGCTGCCCCATGTCGCCAGCACCTCGACCTATGTGGCGATGCAGGCGGTGAAAGAGGGGATGCTATAGCGGTTGAAAACCCCCTTGCCCTTGGCAATCCAGCCGCTATTGTCGCGCAAGGTTTCGACCCGCATGCCCGCGTGGTGGAATGGTAGACACAAGAGACTTAAAATCTCTGGGCCGAACAGGCCGTGCCGGTTCGATCCCGGCCGCGGGTACCAAAACAGGATGCTGATCCTGTATCTTGTGATAATTCCCGTTTAGCTTAACTGCCCGTTCATGGTTTTGGGCCATTTATACCAAAGACTCCGGGGCGATGCGGTCGCTTTGTGAAATATGTTGGAATAGCGGGTGCAGCAATGGGCATGATGGAAATTGACGGGCTGACAAGTGATCGGTCATGGGATTGGGAAAACGGGTATTTCTGGTTCACCCACCCCTCCAGAATCAACAAATTTCTGGCCCATTACGAATTATACCAGATGATCCTGAACCTGCCTGGGGATGTGGTGGAAATGGGCGTGTTCAAAGGCGCGTCGATGGTGCGTTGGGCGACCTTTCGACAATTGCTGGAAAACAGCTATTCCCGCCGGATTATCGGCTTTGATACCTTTGACGAATTTCCCACCAAAGGGGTGGAACTGGATGTCGATCTGGACTTTATCGAAGGGTTCGCCGCACGGGCCGGTCGGGCGTTAAGCAAATCCCAGATCGAGGATGTGTTTCGCCGCAAGGGGTTTGAAAACATCGAACTGCTGGAAGGGAATGTGATGGATACCTTGCCGCAATTCGTGCAGAGGAATCCAGCCTGCCGGATTGCGTTGCTGCATCTGGATCTGAACGTCAAGGAGCCGACAGAATTCGCGCTCGAGGCGCTGTATGATCGTGTGGTGCCGGGCGGGTTGATCGTGATTGATGATTACACTTCCGTGGTCGGTGCGACCGAGGCGATTGACGATCTGGTGGCCGACAAGGGGCTGGAGATTGAAAAGCTGTCGTTCCATTCGGTGCCGGCGTTTATCCGCAAGCCGAAACCGGATTTCGAGGAGTTTTAGGGCTGTAATGACGAAGCCCCGCACTGGATGCGGGGCCTCTTGTTACTTATTGCAGCAGGTCCCGGATCAGGTCCGGGACAGCGTGTTGAGCTAGATGATGGCTTCGAACAGCGCCTTGGTGTTTTCGAAGGTCATCTTGACGGGGTTGCCGCCGGTGCTGGGATCTTTCAGCGCCATTTCTGTCAGTTCGTCAATGCGATCATTGCCGACCCCCATTTCCGACAGTTTGCGCGGAATTTTGAACGAGTCGTTGAAGTCCTGCACAAAGTCCTGAAAGCCGCTAAAGCCGCCCTCGATACCCAGATAGGCCGCTGCGGCGTCAAAGCGTTCGGCAATTACCGGCGCGTTCATTTTCAGAACCTCGGGCATGCAAACCGCGTTGGTGGTGCCGTGGTGGGTGTTGTAAACCGCACCAATCGGGTGGCTGAGCGCATGAATGGCACCCAGCCCTTTCTGGAAAGCGGTGGCGCCCATCATGGCGGCAGACATCATGTTGGCGCGGGCCTCGATGTCGGTGCCATCGCTATAGGCGCGCGGCAGATACTCCTTGACCAGCCGCATTCCTTCCAGCGCGATGCCCTGGGACATCGGGTGGTAATGCGGGCTGGAATAGGCCTCGACACAATGGGCAAAGGCGTCCAGACCCGTGCCGGCGGTAAAGAATTGCGGCATCCCGACGGTCAGTTCCGCATCGGCAATCACCACAGTGGGCAGCACCTTGGGGTGGAAAATGATCTTTTTCACATGGGTCACGCTGTCGGTGATCACCGATGCGCGGCCCACTTCCGAACCCGTTCCTGCCGTTGTCGGCACTGCGATGATCGGCGCAATCACATCGGGGTTGGCGCGGGTCCACCAGTCGCCCACATCCTCGAAATCCCAGATCGGGCGGGTTTGACCGGCCTGAAAGGCGATCATTTTGCCCAGATCCAGCGCCGAACCACCACCAAAGGCGATCACCCCGTCATGGCCCCCCGAACGAAAGGCGATGATGCCTTCATCCAGGTTCTTTTCGGTCGGGTTGGCATCCACACCCGAGAACATGGCGCGGCCAAGGCCCGCGGCCTCCATCAAATCCAGCGTGTATGTGGTGATGTCCAGTGATGCCAGTCCCTTGTCGGTGACCAGCAGCGGGTTGCCGATACCGGCCTGCTGGCAGGCATCGGCGATTTCGGCAATCCGGCCAGCGCCGAAACGGATGTTGGTGGGGTAGGACCAGTTTGCAGTCAGTGTCATATCAAAGGGCCTTCTTCAGATGATAGGATTTGGGGCGTGTCAGGTTGTGGTAGCCGATGATCGACAGCCCGCCGCCACGTCCGGTGTTTTTGCAGCCGGTCCAGCACAGGCCCGGATCGACGTAATCGGCACGGTTCATGAACACGGTGCCGGTTTCCAGTTGATGGCCGATGGCTTCGGCGCGATCAATATCGTTGGTCCACAGCGACGCCGTCAGACCGAATTCGCTGTCATTCATCAGGGCGATGGCTTCGGCGTCGTCCTTGACCGGCATGATGCCGACCACAGGACCAAAGCTTTCGTCGCGCATTACCCGCATGGAATGGTCCACATTCACCAGAATCTGCGGCATCAGATAGGCACCGCCGTCATCCTCGGGGAAATTGGCAGGGTCGATCAGCGGTTTGGCACCGGCGGCGATCGCCTCGGCAGTCTGCTCGCGGACCTCTTGGGCGAAACGCACATGCGCCATCGGGCCAAGGGTGGTTTCCGGATCCAGCGGATCGCCCAGCTTGTAGCCATTGACGATCTCGACCGCCTTTTTGACGAAGTCGTCAAACAGGCTTTGGGCAACATAAATCCGCTCGATCCCGCAGCAGCACTGGCCCGAGTTGAACATCGCACCGTCAATCAGCGTTTCAACGGCCGCGTCCAGATTGGCGTCTTCCATCACATAGCCGGGATCCTTGCCGCCCAGTTCCAGACCGATGCCGGTAAAGGTGCCCGCAGCGGCCTTTTCCATCGCCACACCACCCCCGACCGAGCCGGTGAAATTGACAAAGCCGAAATTCTTGCCGGCAATCAGGGCCGACGTGGTGTCGTGACCCAGAAATACGTTCTGGAACACATCTTCGGGGATGCCGGCAGCATGGAAGGCCTCGGCCATCCGTTCGCCCACCAGCGGGGTCTGGCTGGCGTGTTTCAGCAGCACAGCATTGCCGGAAATCAGGGCAGGGGCCACGGTGTTGATTGCGGTCATGAAAGGGTAGTTCCACGGCGCAACCACAAGCACCAGACCGTAAGGTTCACGGGCGATGTAGCGTTTGAAGTCGTCGGTTTCCTCGACGTTCAGCGGGGCCAGTGCCTCTTTGGCGATCGACGCCATATAGCTGGCGCGTTCGTTAAAGCCGGAAAATTCGCCGCCATAGCGCACGGGGCGCCCCATCTGTTTGGCCAGTTCAGGCACGATTACATCGTTCATTTCCCCGACTTTGGCCACACCGGCCATCACCAGATCAATGCGTTCCTGCAACGGGCGCGCCGCCCATTCCTTTTGCGCGGCTTTGGCGCGGGCAACGGCGGCGTTGGCCCGATCCATGCTGAGCAGCGGGCGTTCGACAAAAACCGATCCATCAATCGGCGAGATACATTTCAGTGTTTGTGTCATGGTTCAGGCTCTTTCAAATCCACGGGCGATTTCATAGTCGGTGACGACTTTGTCAAATTCTTCCTGTTCCCACTGCGCGGCGCGGGTGTAGTGGTCAACCACATCGTCCCCCATCGCCTGACGCAGCATTTTCGAGGCGTTCAATGCCTCGCCCGCATCGCGCAGGTTGGCGGGGATGTGGTCAACGTTCTTGGCGGCATAGGCGTCACCGGACAGCGGTGCGCCCAGTTCCAGACCTTCCTCGATGCCCTTCAGGCCGGCGGCCAGTTGGGCAGCCATAGCAAGGTAGGGGTTCATGTCGGAGCCGCCAATGCGACATTCTACCCGCACGGCCTTGGTGCCTTCGCCACACAGGCGGAAACCGGCGGTGCGGTTGTCAACAGACCATGCGGTGCCGGTGGGGGCGAATGTGCCCTTCTGGAAGCGCTTGTAGCTGTTGATATAGGGGGCCAGAAAATAGGTGTAATCGGGGGCGTATTTGATCATCCCCGCGATATAGCTGCGCATCAGGTCGGACATGCCGTGCGGTTTGTCCGCGTCGTAAAACAGCGCTGTGCCGTCTTTCCACAGGGATTGGTGGACGTGCGAGGACGATCCGACCTTTTCGTGGTGCCATTTGGGCAGGAAGGTTACAGCGTGGCCCTGTGCCCATGCAATTTCCTTGATCGCGTGTTTGGCAATCGTGTGGTGGTCGGCGCAGTCCAGCGGCGCACCGTATTTGATATTCAGCTCTTCCTGCCCCGCCTCGGCCTCGCCTTTGGAGCCTTCCACCGGCACACCGGCGGCAATCAGATGATTGCGGATCGGGCGCATGATGTGCTCTTCCTTGGTGGTTTGCAGGATGTGGTAGTCCTCGTTGTAGGCGCTGATCGGTTGCAGGTTCTGAAAGCCGTCGGCGCGGATTTCGTCAAAGGATTTCTCGAACAGGAAAAACTCCAGTTCGGTTGCCATCATCGCGTCCATGCCCATATCGGCCAACCGTGCCAGTTGCTTTTTCAGCACCGCACGGGGGGAATGGGTGACGTCGTGGCCGTGGTGATCCAGCACATCGCACAACACCATTGCGGTGCCTTCCAGCCACGGAACGGGGCGCAGGGTGTCCAAATCGGGCTTCATCACATAATCGCCATAGCCGCTTTCCCAGCTGGTGCTGGCGTATCCGTCGGGGGTGGCCATTTCCAGATCGGTGGCCAGCAGATAGTTGCAGCAATGGGTTTCTTCCCATGCACCATCGACGAAATATTGTGCGACCATGCGCTTGCCCATCAATCGGCCCTGCATATCGACCATCACGGTCAAAACCGTATCAATGCTGCCATCGGCAACCTGCTTCTTTAGCGCATCAAAGGGTAGGGGGGCTGTCATAGGGGGACTCGCTTTTCGTCAAAAGGGTGCCCCGAAATGGGACACCCATAGTATCATATTGTCAAGATCAGCCGCGGTAGGGTGTGCCGGCTTTTTCCATGATCTCGGTGTATTCCTTGAAGATGTCGATCACCTTGGCGGCACGCGGGCTGCGCGAGGCCAACTCGTCCCAGAAGCCTTCGGCATCCTTGACGACGGTGTCCCATTCTTCTTTCGGAATGGTGGTGTGTTCCAGCTTGCCGCCATTGACGCGCAGGTTGGCTTCGCCACCCCAATACCAGACCTGACGATAGTAATGCGACTGGTCGATGGTGGAACGATACAGCTGTTGCAGATGCGGGGGCACCTTGGCCCAGCTTTCCGAGTTCACAAAGTAGGAACCACACCATGCACCCGTGACGTTGTTCAGCAGGGCATAGTTACAGATGTCGGCCCAGCCAACCTCGTAGGCTTCGGTAAAGCCACACCATGCCACGCCGTCCAGCTCGCCGGTTTGCATGGCGACTTCTACGTCTTCCCACGGAACCGTTACAGGGATCAGGCCATAACGCGACAGGAAGCGGCCGGCGGTCGGCACACCGAACACGCGCAGACCGGCCATATCGGCAATCGAGCGGATCGGCTTGTTCACGGTAAAGATATGCAGCGGATCCCACGCACCGGCAGACAGCCAAGTGACGTTTTCAACTTCGCCGTAAGCTTCGGCCCAGATTTCGTTCAGGCCGTAGCGCTCAAAAAGAACCGGCAGATCGAGGCTGAATTTGGTCGAGAACGGGAAGTAGCCGCCGAAATCCGAGATATCGACAGGCGAGGCCATCGTGGCATCATCCGACTGCACCGCGTCCAGCGTGCCGTTTTGCATGGCGCGGAACAATTCGTCTGTGGGCACCAATTGGTCGGCGTAATACAGTTCAATTTCCATTTCACCGTTTGCAGCGGCGTTAAAGGCTTCGATCTGCGGTTTGATCACATGCGCGCCAAGCGGTGCGCCCGAGTAGGTTTGCAGGCGCCACTTGATCGGGGCTTGCGCCTTGATCTGGCTAGGGGCGGCAAGCGCTGCGGCAGCGCCGACACCCGCGGTGGTTAAAAACTTGCGTCTGGTTGTCATAGTATCCTCCTTGGTTGATCTCTTTCAATTAACAGAGTTTCTGTCCTTTATTGCCCCTTGATCGGGGTCTTATCTGCCTGGTTTCAAGTGCTCCGGTAGCCATAGGGCGATTTGTGGAAAGACCATGATAATTGCCAATGCGGCCACCATGATCAGCACGAATGGAATGATCGACACATAGATATCGTGGATCGTTATTTCTTTTGGCGCCATCGCCCGCATCAAAAACAGGTTATACCCGAATGGCGGGGTCATATAGGCGATCTGTGTGGTGATGGTGTAGAGAACACCGTACCAGATCAAATCAAATCCCAACACTTTTACCAGAGGCACATAAAGCGGGGCGACGATCACCAGCATGGCCGTGTCGTCCAGAAAAGTGCCCATCAGCAGAAATGACAGCTGCATGATGATCAGGATGGTCCAGGGGTTCAGGCCCAGTTGTTCGCGGAACAACCCGTCAATCGCCCGCACAGCGCCCAGCCCGTCGAACACCGCGCCAAAGCCAAGGGCGGCAACAACGATCAGCATGAACATACAGGAAATCGCCAGCGTATTACGCACGGATTCCTCGAACACATGGCGCGTCATCCGACCCTTCAGAACCGCAGCCCCGAAGGCCGTCATCGCCCCGACGGCCGAGCTTTCGACAAGGCTGGTCCAGCCGTTGATAAAGGGCACCATCATCGAGAAAAAGATCACCAGCGGCAACATGCCGGAAAACAGCAGGCGGTGCTTTTCCTTCATGTAGATGTCATAGGACGTGCCCGGCTTGTTGCGGAACACGGCAAACAGGACAAACAGGCCAAGGGCAATCAGGGCCGCCGTGTTGAAGGGCATGATGCCGGTCATAGGCGAAATCATCAAAACCGCAATCCCTGCCAATACAAAGTAATTCAGCCGGATCGGGTGTTCCGAGATTTCCTCGAATTCGATCAGTTCCTCTTTGGTCAGGGCGGGTCCAAGGCTGGGTGTGATTTTACAGCGAAAATAGATGTAGATGATGAACATCGCGGCCATCATCAGGCCCGGAAAAATCCCCGCCATCCACAGTTGGGAAACCGGTGCGCGGGCGATCATGGCATAAAGCACCAGCACAACAGACGGGGGCACCAGAATCCCGAGGGAGGATCCGGCCTGGATAACCCCTGTGACCATCCTTTTGTCATAGCCCCGTCGCAATAGTTCGGGCAGGGCAATGGTGGCACCGATGGCCATACCCGCCACGGACAACCCGTTCATTGCCGAAATCAGCACCATCAGGCCGATTGTGCCTATTGCCAGCCCGCCCGATGTTGTGCCCATCCAGACGTGGAACATCTTGTACAGATCATCGGCGATTTTGCTTTCCGACAGCACATAGCCCATGAAGATGAACATCGGCAGGGTTAGCATCGGATACCATTTCATCACCTTCATCGCGGCGGAAAACGGAATGTCGGACCCGCCTGTCCCCCAAAGGGTAATCGCGGCAATGGCAGCAATCCCGCCGATCGCCCCAAAGACGCGTTGCCCCGTCAACAGGGCCAGCATCATCGATGCGAACATGAAAATGGCAATGTATTCCTGGGACATTAGAGCTGCTCTCCTCTGAGTGTCGCGATGTCTTTGATAAGTTCCGAAATAGCCTGTAATAACATCATGAAGATGCCGGCGCACATGATGGCCTTGATCGGCCATATCTGCGGGCGCCACATCGAGGCGGAGTGCTGGTTGTATTTGATCGAATAGAGCAGGGATTCAACGCCGCCAAACAGCATCACACCCAGATAGAACATCAGCAACAGCACGGTAAAACTGTCCACCCATGCCTTTTTGCGGTCCGACCACTGGCTGTAAAACAGATCCATCCGAACATTCGCGCCCAGCTGGATCGAATAGGCCCCGCCCAGCAGGTAATAGGCCACCAGTGTGAATTGCGCGACTTCAAGCGTCCAGAAGGGCGGAATCAGGAATGCCTGTTTGGCGATGATGGAATACATCAGGACCGCGATCAGGAAAAAGATCGAATACATCATGATACGGCCGACAAAATGATTAAACCCGTCGACAATGCGGACATATGATTTGGCTATGCGTGGCATCGGGCCTCCTTGGTGTTGGCGATCAGGGGCAAGGCATCCGCAATCAGTTCCGCCAGCATTTTACCAACGGACTTTTGCTGCTCGGCGGTTGCTATCAGGTCGTTGCGCACCTCGATCATCACATTCAACAGCCCGTTTGGCAGGGCGTGCAGTTTCAGCGTATGGGTAACACCGTCCCCGGGTCCATAGGGATCATTGCGCCGGGTGTTCATTTCTGTGTGCTTTGGCGCAAGCTCCAGCATGGCATCGGCCAGCCGTGTGTCGCTGTCGTGCAGGATGCCGATTTCGACATCGCGCTGTTTGCCCTGATAAACGGGGGTGAAACTGTGGATCGTCACCAGCACCGGTGGCGCGGGGAAGGACGCGATGGTGTCGGCCAGC
>Ga0256839_1005981_pt1 | contig 10950 bp, 7 predicted proteins | sample 354166metaG_FD_185968 | JGI IMG/M metagenome (GOLD analysis project Ga0256839, IMG submission 185968) | Hydrothermal vent microbial communities from Mid Atlantic Ridge, Atlantic Ocean - 354-166 | ecosystem: Environmental > Aquatic > Marine > Hydrothermal vents | place: Atlantic Ocean: Mid... | reverse complement strand
GATGACCTTGTTTTACAAAAACTCTGCAACGAAATGAACCTAACCAAAACCATTTTTCCCGACTCAAATCTCGTGATTTTCTTTAAAATGGTCTCATCTTAAATCCCTTGAGGTCAGTTGTTCTGAACTTGGGAACAATAAAAAACCGCTTTTTGCCTTTTCAAACAGGCACTAATTAAGCGTGTGGCAGATGAATGTAAATTCCCTAAAAATGATTTGAAAACATTAATTTCCTCACCCGAACCTATTGGATCTTTTGGAGCTCTTTCTGAAAGCCAAAAAAAAATGTATATGTATAATATTTGCGAATTAATGACCTTAATTCATATCGACCAACATAAGAAATTGCTTTGTCAACAAGTGGCTTATGATTTAGATTACGACAGCAATCAACTGAATGTAATAGTAGAGAGGTTTCAAAATAAAGACCAATTGCAATTTGGTTAATTTTGTATTAAAAAATTACTCTACCCTTTGCCAAACTTCTATCATATAGGTAGAGTCAATTTCATTAAACTCACCAGTTGAAGGGTTCAGTGTTAATGATTTTACATAGCCCTCAATAGTCCACTGTTTACCTTTAAAACTATAAGTAAACGAGGTTTGTGTGCCCGGGATACCAGAACCGGCAGGATACCAAAAATCAGTTTTTTCATAATAATTTTTTTTGTCAAAACGATAGGTTCCTCCTCCCATGCCTACTACAGCTCCATTTTCCGGATTATAAGAGCACCACGAAAAGTGTGATTTAGTTATATTCTTAATGTAATTCATAAATTCAGGCACTTCAGATAAATCATCTCCTGTGCCGTATCTATATTTTAACAGTTTCCAGGAGCCTTCAAATTTAGATTTTTCTTTGTCAGCACCATTGTTTGGTGCTCCAATAAATACAAGGGCTAATACAAAAATAAGTGCTTTCATGTTGATTGGGTTAAAATGCAATTATTAAGCTATTAAGATAGCGTTTCTCTTTAAATAATACAAGAAATTTAAGTCTTATTAATTTTTTAGTTAGATTCTAAATTTCATTAATCATGGCAAAATTTTGTAAAACAAAGGAGGAGTTAACAACTTATGTTTGCATCCAATAATTAGTAAACTACTATGGCTAAAATAAAAACCTTTCCTGTTACTGGCATGTCGTGTGCGGCATGTGCCACAAGCATAGAGAAGGCACTTAACGATGCCAATGGAGTGGCTAAAGCAGAAGTTAATTATGCAAATTCGAGTGTTAAAATTGAATTTGAACAACTGGATTTAGCACCAGAGAGCCTTAAAGCTTCACTAAACGGCCTTGGCTACGATATGATTGTGGAAGAAGAGGAGGATGAAGCGTTGGCCGAAGCGGAGAAACAGCAAGCGGCTGAGCTTAAAATATTAACAAACCATACCATTGGAGCAGCAGTATTTACCATTCCTATTATGGTAATTGGTATGTTTATTCCCAACCTGCCTTTTGCCAACTGGATTATGATGGCACTCACTATACCCGTATTGGCTGTGTTTGGCAAACGATTTTTTGTGAGTGCTGTTAACCAGCTCAAGCATAAAACCACTAATATGGATACACTTGTTGCCTTAAGTACAGGCATCGCGTTTATATTTAGCTTGTTCAATACCGTTTACCCTAAGTTTTGGCTAGATAAAGGTATGGAGGCTCATGTGTATTTCGAAGCTTCTGCTGCTATTATTGCTTTTATTTTGGTAGGTAAGCTATTAGAGGAAAAAGCGAAATCAAATACTTCTTCTGCCATTAAAAAACTAATTGGCTTGCAACCAAAAGAGGTTACCCTTATTTTAACAGATGGATCCGAAAAAATTATATCAATTAAAGATGTAGCAGTGGGAGATGTGTTGCTTGTAAAACCTGGTGATAAAATACCTGTAGATGGAACGGTTACTTTGGGCACTTCAAACATTGATGAAAGCATGATAAGCGGAGAGCCTATCCCTGTTCAAAAATCAGCAACCGACCCTGTATATGCTGGTACCATCAATCAATCAGGTAGTTTTCAGTTTAAGGCTGATAAGGTGGGCAGCGAAACTATTTTGGCACATATTATTAAAATGGTACAAGAAGCCCAAGGCAGCAAAGCACCAGTACAAGCAATGGTTGACAAAGTAGCTGCTGTATTTGTGCCTTCCGTGTTGGCAATAGCCGTTATAACTTTTGCAGCTTGGATGATATTTGGCGGAGATCAAGCTTTTTCCCATGCACTTTTAGCAGCTGTTACGGTATTAGTAATTGCCTGCCCATGTGCGCTGGGTTTGGCAACACCTACTGCCATAATGGTGGGTGTGGGTAAAGGAGCAGATAATAATATATTGGTAAAGGATGCAGAAAGTTTAGAAAGAGCTCATCTAATTAACACCTTAGTGTTAGACAAAACAGGTACCATTACCGAAGGAGCACCAAGTGTTATTATTGAATACTGGCTAGATGAAAATAACAAGAACAAAGCAATACTAGCTAGCATTGAGTCTCAATCCGGTCACCCACTGGCAAGTGCCATTACAGCAAAATATGGCAGTTTTAAATTAGAAGAAGAAACTAATTATTCTATTGAAGATTTACCGGGTAAAGGAGTTACAGCTATTACTAATAACCAGAGTTACTTTATTGGCAATAAACGTCTGATGGAAGAGGCTGAAATTACCCTTCCAGACGAAGCAATAGAAAAGGCAGCAACTTGGCAAGCAGCAGCAAATACAGTGGTGTATTTTTCGGATGGGGAAAATTTAATTGGGATTTTTGCAATAGCAGATCCTATTAAAGCATCATCTCAAGAAGCAGTAAAGGTGATGCAAAGCAAAGGCGTTGAAGTGATAATGCTTACCGGAGATAATGAGCAAACAGCCAAAGCAGTCTCACAACAAATAGGAATAACCCATTACAAAGCACAAGTAATGCCTTCTGAGAAAGCTTTGTTTATTAAGGAGTTGCAAGCAGAGGGTAAAATGGTAGCAATGGTAGGCGATGGCATTAATGATGCCGAAGCCTTGGCCTTGGCAGATATTAGCATTGCCATGGGCAAGGGCTCAGATATTGCCATTGATGTGGCAAAAATGACCTTAATTTCTTCCGATTTAATGACCATCCCCAAAGCCTTGGCATTATCTAAACAAACGGTAAATGCAGTTAAGCAGAACCTATTTTGGGCATTTATTTATAATTTAATTGGCATACCCATTGCGGCAGGGGTATTATACAGTTTTAATGGGTTTTTATTAAACCCAATGATTGCCGCAGCAGCTATGGCTTTTAGTTCTGTATCGGTAGTGCTAAACAGCTTACGTGTAAAATGGAAACCTTTAACATAAATATATAAAATCATGACAAAGACATTAACGTATAAAACAAACATTAAGTGCAATGGATGTATAGCAGCCATTACACCTCTTTTTGAGAAAAGCAAAACCATTAAAAAATGGTCGGTTGATTTAGAAAGCGATGATCGAATTTTAACTGTTGACCTAGAAGGTGGCGAAGCTAGTGAAGTTGAAAGCCTCGTAAAAGAGGCCGGTTACGAAGCAGAGGTGATGGTCTAAATCATTTCTTAATTAAGGATAGAAAAGCACCGCTAAATAGCGGTGCTTTTCTCGTTTTAAATGCTTATTTTTAAAGAATGTAAATAACAAAAGAAGCGATACAAATATTGAGGATAAAGCTGATATTCATCATATTTTATGAGGGTTATCTTCAAGTAGTTTTGCATCTTTACAAAAGAGATTTAACGTATATAATTATCGCTGCTATGAAACAAAAATCAGGTAAACAAAGTCCAAAATACCCAGGCAAAAGAATTACTACCAACGGAAATTTATTAGTATCAGATATTGAAGGACTAGTAGCTGAAGCAGGGGTTTTTTACCCCATCACTCCTTCTACAGAAATGGGGGAAAACTTCCAAAGCCTATATTCCAAAGGTAAATTAAATGCATTTGGCAAATCGCTTATGGCTATGGAAACCGAGGGCGAACACGCTGCCCAAGGGGGAGCCATTGCCATGTCTGTTACAGGCAAGCGTACCGTTAACTTTACTTCTGGGCAAGGGCTAGTGTATGGTTTGGAGCAATTTTACCATGCACCGGGCAAATTAAGCACTATGGTATTAGAAGTAGGCGCTAGAGCACTAACAAAACACGCGCTAAATGTGCATTGCGGCCATGACGACCTATATGCAACCCTTGATACCGGCTGGACAACCCTTTTTGCAAAAGATGCACAACAAGCAGTTGACCAAGCAATAATTTTACGAAAAGTAACCGAACTTTCGCTTAATCCTGGAATGAATGCACAGGATGGCTTTTTAACAACCCACCTAGAACGAACCTTCTTAATGCCTGAAGCCGCCTTAATTCGAGAGTTTTTAGGAGCACCTGACGATATAATAGCTACGCCAACAGAAGCGCAGCGCACCTTATTTGGCGAAACTCGCAGAAGAGTACCCATAATGATGGATTTAAAAAACCCTATTTTATTAGGGCCTGTTCAAAACCAAGAACATTATATGAATGGGGTTGCCGCCCGAAGAAATAATTTCTCTGAAGATATTTTAGGATTTTTGGAGAAATCGTACAAAGAATACGGGGAGCTAACAGGTCGTGAGTATGGGTTAATATCGGAGTATAATACCGAAGGAGCAGATACCATATTTATTGCGTTGGGCAGTGCTGCCGAAAATATTGAAGCGGCCGTTGACTACCTTAAAGAAACCAGAGGCGTTACGGTGGGTGTTGTGCATGTAAATGTAATCCGCCCTTTTCCCGAAAAAGCAATTATAGAAGCTTTAAAAGGCAAAAAAAATGTAATAATACTTGAGCGTACCGATGAGCAATTGGCGGGCGAAAACCCATTAACCAGAGATATAAAAGTAGCATTGAGCAAAGCTGAAGAAAACTTCTATCATAATTCTCATACTGGTTTGCCTACACTCAACCCTGCTACTGAAATGCCTATTATAAATACAGGAGTTTACGGTTTAGGGTCAAGAGATTTTCGTCAGGAGCATATAATTGGGGCGTACGATTATGCGAAAGGAACAATCTCTCGCCAAGATGGGAAAAACATAAACGATGGCGAACCATTCTTTTATTTAGGAATAGATCATCCTTATGCCGTTATTTCTAACGAAACTCCTTCGGGTTTACCACAAGGCTCTATTGCCGTAAGGTTACACTCCATTGGTGGCTGGGGTATGATAACTACCGGCAAAAACTTGGGAATGATTTTAGGTGAATTTTCCACTTACATTGCCGAAAGGGATGGCAGGTTTAATGAAGACGGCTCGCACGAGGAAGTAATTAACATTAGTGCCAATCCAAAATATGGCTCTGAAAAAAAAGGGTCTCCTACCAATTATTTTATGGTGGCTGCCCCTGAACGAATTAAAGTAAACTGCGATTTACAACATGTAGATGTGGTACTTTGTTGCGATCCCAAAGCATTTTTACACACCAACCCACTGCAAGGACTCCGCAAAGGAGGTTCTTTTGTATGGGAATCTAACGAACATAATTCTGATGATGCTTGGAAACGAATTCCTAAAAAATACAGGCAAGAAATTATTGATAATGAAATTAAGCTCTACGGACTAAATGGATTTGAAATAGCTGCCCAAGCAACCGACCGCGAAGATTTGCAAACAAGGATGCAAGGCAACTCATTCTTAGGTGCATTTTTTGGAGTGTCTCCTTTCCTAAAAAATTATAGCATTCCCAAAGAAGAATTCTTATCTACCGTTAAGAGCCAATACGAGCATAAATTTGGTCGTTTTGGCGAAGCCGTGGTTGCTTCTAATATGATGGTGATGACCGAAGGCTTTGAAAAAGTGTTTGAAATTAAACATGGAAATGTAAATGATAAAGATAGCTCTGGTTTCTTGGGCAACATTATTACTCCTTGCGAAGTAGAACTGAATAAAAAGCCAACAAATGCCAGCTCAAAAGACCCCCTGTTTCAAATGGAAACATTTGATAAAGAATTTAGAGCCGACTTAGGGTATCATCAGCCTTCTTCTGTACTCTCTTCGGTAGGTATGATGGCATCGGGTACGGGCAGTACCGCCAGCAAATACGTGGCACGTAGAGAGGTGCCAGTATATATTCCTGAAAATTGCACACAATGTATGGAGTGTATCGTGGCATGCCCAGATACCGCTATGCCTAACACCGCACAAGATATTTCTACCATTTTACGTACTACCATTCGTAGTTATGTAACCGATGGGGCCATTAAAAAAGAGCTTCTTTCTAAGCTGCCAGAGTTAGAAACTGCAGTTAGGCAAGAGATGATTAACAAAGCAGCCATTAAAGGAGATGACACTAAATTTGGAGTTATTATAATGGACAAACTGGTAAACTTAAAACTCATTGAGGAGAACTCAGAAACCTTTACAGAAATGGAGCAAATTTTGGCTAAATTGCCTATTGCTTTTCATAATGTAAAAGGAATATTTGGCAGCAAAGAGAAAAAAGAACCAGGCGAAGGTGGAATTTTTAGTATTTATATAAACGATTTATGCAAAGGTTGTGCAGCCTGTGTGACAGCTTGTGGCTCGCACGAAGCCTTAAAAATGGCACCTGAAACAGAAGAAATTCATACAGATTACAAATCGGCCATCAACTTTCTTGATTTGTTGGGCAATACGCCTAAAAAATATTTAGGCAAATACGACCCTGCTAACCCAGAAGAAGCCAAAGCAGCGATGCTTAAATTTCACTTAATGCTGCGTTCGCAATACGAAGCACTTATGTCGGGCGATGGAGCTTGTGCCGGATGTGGCGAAAAATCGATTCTACATGCGGTTGCTTCATTAACGGAAGCTATGATGCGGCCTATTTTTCATCGTAAGGCTGAACGTTTAACTGTAAAAGCCGATGACCTCGAATCAAATGGGAAAACTGTTTTAAAAGCATTAAAAGATAAAGATGCCAAAATGTATGATTTATTTAGGCAAGCAATTTTGCATCTTGTAATGGGCATTGCAGGTACAGATGAGCATGAAACTAAAGCAAGAATAGAAGCTGAATTTAAGGGGACAGATACAGAGTTAATGGAGGCTTTGGTGGCTGTTTTAAGGCAGGATGCTCATAATTTAAAAGAGTTACAAACAATAGAAGGAAGAATGCCAAACGGTATGTCGGCCATGGCAATGACAGCCCATACGGGTTGTAATACCGTGTATGGCTCAACTCCTGCAAACACACCACATCCTTACCCATGGATGAATTCACTCTTTCAAGATGGGGCTACCATTGGCTGGTTAATTGGCGAAAGTTTTATTAACGACCACGCCCGTATGTCAGTTATTCCAGAGAGGCTGGCTAATTATATACTCGAAGGTTTTAGTAAGCCATTTACAAATGACGGCTATTTTGGATATGCCCATTTTACTGATATGGATATGACCGACCTTGAGATTCACGAGTTGCCTAAAGTATGGGCGATTGGTGGCGATGGAGCTATGGGCGATATTGGGTATCAGAATGTATCTAAAGTAATTATGCAAAACCGGCCTAATGTTAAAATGCTCTTATTAGATACACAAGTATATTCTAATACAGGCGGTCAAAATTCCGAATCATCACCTATGACTGGCGGTTTTGATATGAATCAATTTGGGGCAGCTTCTCAAGGCAAGCACACGGAGCGTAAATCGGTAGCCGAAACTTTTATTTCGGGTCACGGGTCGCCTTATGTAGCGCAAGTTTCGTTGGCAAATAGTGGTAGTTTGTATAAATCTATTATTGATGGGCTGCACTATAGAGGCACTGCATTTTACCAAACTTATACTTCGTGTATGCCGGAGCACGGCATTCCGGATTATGCGGCCGAAATTCAAGCATTACGAATTAGAGACAGTAGAGGTATGCCGGAGTTTATCTTTAATCCTGCACAAGGCGAAACCTATTTTGATGCGTTAAATGTTAAAGCAAATCAATCGTATCAAACGGATTGGGCTACTAAAATGGCTCCGGTTACTAAAAAGCGGTACACCTACACAGTAGCACATTGGGCATTTACCGAAGCTCGATTCAGGCTTCATCATAAAAAAGTAAAAGCAGAGGTGGTTAAAAATATGATCCTGTTAGAAGATAAAATTGACCTTATTACGATGGACGATATTATTAACAGAAGGCATACGGATGCAACACATCGTTCGTTTATCCCAAATTTTGAAGTATATGCTATTGATTATGATGATAATGGCAAGGAGGTTTACCATACATTATCAACTCAAATGGTTGTATTTGTAGTTGAACGAAGAAAAGCCTGGAGGCTATTGCAAAGCAAAGCAGGAATAATTAGCATTGACTATCAACGCCAAAAAGACTTGATTTCTAAAATTGATAAAGAAGGAAAGTCTATTGAAGAAGCTTTAACTGAGCTTGAAAATGCTTAATATTACTTCTAAACGTCATCCCTGCGGAGGCAGGGGTCTATTAAAATGATCCCTCTCAGAGTCTCTCGAAGAGGACTCTGAGAGTATATGACAGGCATAATTATGAACAACTTAGCACTGGAAAAGCTCATTAATGAAGCCAACTTACTTTTAGTAAGAGCGGAGGATGAGTTGGAAAAGCCTCAAAAAGAAATGGTTCCTTTTGCAGCTTGTCAAACGGCTAAATTGTCTATACTTAAATTATTACAAGCGTATTTGGCAAAAAATAAAATGGAAGTAGATACCTCTGATAGCTTAGTGCACTTGTATAATAAATGCAAAAAATATAATAGTGCATTTATCAATATCAATATTCAAAAAATGGGGTGTGTTTCGGGCACACATTGCAGTATGGAAGAATACTGTATGGAGCCACAATACGTAACCGAGTGTGTGGGTTGGGCAAAAGATATTCGCACGTTGCTTTATCAACCATAAGGTAGATTTAACATATTAACTGGTGTTACAAAAACCCACTTATGTCATTCCTGCGCAGGCAGGAATCTGTAAATATGGGGAAGTAATAATTATTAAAAAGGAGGCAATTTTATCATTTGTTATCTTTTAAAGCAACTTGCACGGCAGGTTCCTGCCTGCCTTCGCAAAGCTATGGCGAAGCAAGGCCTGCGCAAGAATAACGGTCTTTATTTTGTTTTGCGTAACATCAGAAATTCAAAGGCTGATTGATAATTCAATCAGCCTTTCTTGTTCTATATAATTCAATAATAGTAGCTTTGTTGTTAAGTATAATCAAGTAGAAAAATGAGCAATAATTTTGGAATAAAAGAAGCACTCGAAGTGCTTGGTGTAAAGCAACATAATGCGGGTGTTTCAACAGGTGCAAACTGGTTAGAAGCAGGCAGTAATAAATTAGTTTCAGTTTCTCCTGCCGATGGCAAAGAAATTGGAACGGTAACCGAAGCTACTGCCGAAGAGTACGATGCAGTAGTTAAAAAAGCAGAAGAAGCCTTTAAGCAATGGAGAATGGTGCCTGCTCCTAAAAGAGGAGAGGTGGTGCGCCAGATAGGATTGGCATTACGTAAATACAAAGAGCCTTTAGGCAAATTGGTTTCGTACGAAATGGGAAAATCTTACCAAGAAGGATTAGGCGAAGTGCAAGAAATGATTGACATCTGCGATTTTGCCGTAGGGTTATCGCGCCAATTACACGGTTTAACAATGCACTCCGAACGACCTAACCACAGAATGTACGAGCAATACCATCCATTAGGAGTGGTGGGTATTATTTCTTCGTTTAACTTTCCGGTAGCGGTTTGGAGTTGGAACACGATGTTGGCTTGGGTTTGTGGCGATGCTTGTGTGTGGAAACCATCTGAAAAAGTGCCTTTATGCAGTATTGCTTGTCAAAATATAGTGCAAGAAGTATTTGCTGCCAACGATGTGCCCGAAGGAATCTCAGGTCTTGTTAATGGCGATTATAAAATTGGGGAGTTAATGACCAATGATAAGCGTGTGCCTTTGGTATCTGCAACGGGCTCAATCAGAATGGGTAAAATAGTGGGAGCTGCCGTGGGTGCTCGTCTGGGTAGATCGCTCCTTGAGTTGGGGGGTAATAACGCCATTATTGTTTCTCCAGATGCCGATTTAGATATGACCTTGGTGGGGGCTTTATTTGGTGCCGTTGGTACTTGTGGTCAGCGTTGTACTTCTACACGTAGATTAATTATCCACGAATCGGTGTACGAAGAAGTGAAAACTAAATTGGTAAATGCGTACGGGCAATTAAGCATTGGAAATCCGTTGGACGAAGCCAATCACGTGGGGCCATTAATTGACAAAACTTCTGTTGGTCTTTACCTGAATGCGATTGAGCAAGCCAAAAAAGAAGGCGGAAATGTGGTGGTTGAAGGCGGTGTGCTAGAAGGCGAAGGGTACGAATCAGGGGTGTATGTAAAACCTTGTGTAATAGAGGTGGAAAACCATTACGACATTGTTCAAAACGAAACCTTTGCGCCCATTTTATACTTAATAAAATATAACACCATTGAAGAAGCAATGGCTATGCAAAATGGTGTGGTGCAAGGCTTATCTTCAGCCATTATGACTAATAATTTAAAAGAAGCTGAATTGTTTTTGTCTCAGGCAGGGTCTGACTGTGGCATAGCCAATGTTAATATTGGCACGTCTGGTGCTGAAATTGGCGGAGCTTTTGGCGGTGAAAAAGAAACCGGTGGTGGCCGTGAATCTGGTTCGGATGCGTGGAAAATATATATGCGCAGACAAACAAATACCATTAATTATGGCAATGATTTGCCATTAGCACAGGGCATTAAGTTCGATTTGTAGCAAAAGTAGTGTTATTCAGAATCCCGTTTTTCGAGATGAAGAATCTCTATTATGTAAAGTATTTGCTTATATGAGATTCTTCATTTCACATTTTCTGTTTTTAACAGAAAATGTTCATTCTGAATGACGTTTTTTTATTGCCGTTAAAATAACAAATCCCTCAGATAGTATTTATTTTCAAAAAATATTACTAGCT
>Ga0256839_1005980_pt1 | contig 10953 bp, 12 predicted proteins | sample 354166metaG_FD_185968 | JGI IMG/M metagenome (GOLD analysis project Ga0256839, IMG submission 185968) | Hydrothermal vent microbial communities from Mid Atlantic Ridge, Atlantic Ocean - 354-166 | ecosystem: Environmental > Aquatic > Marine > Hydrothermal vents | place: Atlantic Ocean: Mid... | reverse complement strand
TTGAGTTCAGTAAACTTGGTTAAAAACTGCTCTTGGGTGGTCTTCTCATCACGAAACATCTTAAAAAGGTTTTTGGTAACTTTCTCCAAGAACGTGATGTAGCGTTGACGTTGATATTTTTCAATTTGTTTTTCTGTGTATCTCATTGGGGGTATTATAGCTAAAAGTATTAGAGAAGATATAAAGCTTGAAAACTAAATTTAAGCTTTTGTGTTTTTTAATATGATATTATAACTCTCTAAGAGCGTTAGATATTACAAGCACTCTCTTGTGTCATTCTTTTTTCTAATTCACTTTGAAGTATAGTCTCCGATTCATTACCTGCTTTAATGGTGACATGAGGATTTTCAAATGTATAAGTTGCTCCATTGAGTTCTAAAGTACCTGATTGAGTATTGTCTGAACCATCTGTTGCATCAATCATTTTTTCTATGGTTTTAAATACATACGCACCTGTAAAACATTTTGTTTCTAAGTTCATTTTACCATCAATAGTATGCCAAGATTCCTCTTTTGTCTCTTGATCTTTTATCACAAAGTTTGTCATTGAGATATTATTAATTTCTCCTGTGCTTGAAGTTTGCTTAACAACACCATTCATTATGGTTGTATTTAATATATTATTTTCTGTAAACTTCATACTCATATCCATATATTGAGTTCCTTTAGGAGTTTTAACGGTTAATTTATCATAATCAATAGAGTAACTATTGTCATCTTGTGTAAGCATTGTCATACTACCATCCATAAAAGTTGTACCATTTTTACAATTGTCAAATAAATACTTAATGGTTTTTGTATCTTCTGATAAATCAAAAGTGACATTTCCTCCATCTACACAAGTAGAAGTTTGTGTTTTTTGAAGTTTTGTTAATGTTTGATTTGTTAATATTTTTAAAAGTTTATTTTGTGAATTAGGCGTAACAGAAGAGGCTATTGAAAAATTAATAGACTGAAATGAGTTAAGAGCATTAAGACTTTTAGTGGCATCTTTGACGCTATTTACTTTATTTGGTTGATTATTTTTGGTTTTGCTATCATCATTCCCACAACCGATGAAGAGGAAAGTAAGTGCGATAAGACTAAGTGTATATTTTTTCATTATAAATCCTTTGATATTTAAGATAACATAGTCTAACGATAAAAAACTTATAGGAGTCTGATGCTATAGTAAGAGAGATTTAAAATGTGAAGTACAAACCTCTTAAGAGGTTTGTAGAAGTGAAGACTAAAGAGCAGCTTTAGCCGCAGATAATGCTTCTTCGTAGTTAGGCTCTTCTGTAATTTCAGGAACAGTTTGCTTGTAAGCAACTTTTCCATCTTTTCCAATTACAAAGATAACTCTAGCTGTTACACCAGCCAAAGGACCGTCTGCTAAAAGAACACCATACGCGTTTGCAAAATCTTTGTTTCTGAAGTCTGAGCATACTTTGATGTTTTCAACACCAGCAGCACCACACCATCTAGCAGCTGCAAATGGTAAATCCATAGAAACAGTGATTACTTCCACACCGTCAAGACCAGCAGCCTCTTCGTTAAATCTTCTTGTCTCTGCATCACAAACACCTGTGTCGAGTGATGGTACTGCAATAACAAGTTGAACTTTACCCTCTCCACCAATTTGCTCATCTTGAAGCATTGGGTTACAGTTTACTACTGTTGTTACTGGTGCTGTGTCACCTACGTTTACTTCTGTACCACCAAGGTTACATACGATGTCATTTTTAAATGTTACTGTTGCCATTTTAATTCCTTATTTTTAAATATTTCGGATTATAGTTTAAATAGGATAAATTTAGTATGAATTGAGTCGTCAAATAAAACTATTTTACAGGATTGGTACACTTAGCACAATATTATTGTGTTAAGAGTCGAACCCCAATAAATGGTTGTAAGATATTTGCAATAAGTTGAAATACAGGAGCAACTTCATTAACTTTAGTGTTAAAGGCTTTCATCCCATTTGGCATAACATAGACAATGTCGTTAGGTTCAATGATTAAACTCGCTGTTGCAATGGCATTGGCATCGGTTAAACTGACAACACGTGTATTTACTTTTGACATCTGTCCATTTTTTAAAATAAGAATAGAGTTTCGGTTCGCTGTTTCTGTTAAGTCTCCTGCTTTTGCTAAGATTTGTAACAGTGTTAAGTGTTCATTTACGAGAGGAATTTCACCTGGGTTTTTAACTTCACCAATGACATAGGCACGTTTATTAATCACTTCAAATTGGACATCGGGATTTTTTAAATAAGTTGCATACGCTTGTGAAATCTTCTCTTCTGCATCTGTTTGAGATAATCCTGCTATCTGTATTTTATTGATGAGTGGTAGTCTTAAAAAACCTTTTGAATTAACAAGAAGCCCTCTTTCAAATTGAGCATTTCCAAGGGTAGTAGAGCTAAGTTCTGGATGTTTGTAAACCATAATAGAGACTCTATCGTAAGGGCGTACTTTATATTCCAAGCGAACATTGTCAACTTCTGTACTCATGGTGGATTGTTTATTTTGTGCTTTGTTAAAGAGGATATGCTCATCTTTTGAGCTACAAGCATTTAGAAGTAGAAAGGCTAATAGTGGTAATAAATATCTCATTTTAGTTCTCCATAAAAATTAAATTATTAAGCTTGAATAATAGCCAAGAGTATGTTACAAGCTGTTAAAAATAAATTAATATTTTTTTTTAATTCATCTTGGATATTTTTTAGATAAAATTCTTTTTAGATAATGGATGAGAAGGCTAAACATGAACTTAACACATTTAGATGAGAACAATAAACCTAAAATGGTTGATGTCTCTGATAAAGATGAGACAACGCGAATAGCAGTTGCTTCAGGATTAATTGAAGTGAGTCAAGAGGCGTATGATGCTGTTGTTGCTAATGCTACAAAAAAAGGTCCTGTTTTGCAAACGGCAGTGATTGCTGCGATACAAGGGGCAAAACAGACCAGTAATCTTATTCCAATGTGTCACCCTTTAATGCTAACTTCTATTAAAACAGATGTTGAAGAGCTACCAGACCTTCCTGGTTTTAAATTAACGTTAACGGTAAAACTCAAAGGTCAAACAGGGGTTGAGATGGAAGCGTTGACAGGGGTAAGTTTAGGATTGTTAACCATTTATGATATGCTTAAAGCCATAGATAAAGGGATGATAATTAAAGAGGTACAATTAGAAAAAAAATCAGGAGGAGCTTCAGGTGATTTTAGACGGTAATACATGTGCAACACCAGACATAACTTACCCATGTGAATGGGGATATAAAATAATAGGAACAGATAAAACAGCACTGCAAACGGCTGTTTTTGATATTGTAGGAGAACGTGCCTACACAACAAAAGGGGGAAACACTTCAAGCAAGGGAAAGTTTCATTCGCTTAATATGAAGTGCCAAGTTAGCTCTAAAGAGGATAGAGATAAAATTTTTAAAGCATTTTCTGACCATACCGATGTCAAAATGGTGATTTAAAACATCTATTAATAGAAAAGTTGATAGACTTTGATACCAATTAATATAAATAAATTATAACAAAAAGGGAAGTTTTTGAAAAGTAAACAATACTCAGTTAAGATTTATGAAGTAAACATTACAGATGAAGTAGAGTTTATGGAGTTTTTTGACAATAATTATACACTTTTTAAAGACCACCTTATTGTGATTAAAGGGAATTTTCCCTCTACTATTAAAACCTATTTAGAAAAAAAGAAATTATCCTATCTTCACAATGTTAGCTTACCCAAAGGTCGTAACCGAAAAGCTTTAGAGGAGGAGTTAAAGGCAGAGCATCGAGAGATTGCTGTCTCTGCTCAAATGGCTCAAAATGAAGTTGAAAGACTCTCTTCTCGATTGCACAATAATTTAACGGTACTTGATGAGATGATACGCAGTGGACGTGAAATAGACATTCAAGGTGATTTATTACTCTTGAACCGTGTCAATTCAGGTGCGACCATTAAAACTACAGGTAATTTAATTATTACGAAAGTGGTTGAAGGTTCAATCCGTTGTCTGGGTAACTTTATGATGCTTACGGCATCCCCTAAAGCAAATATCGTGTTTAATGGTGTTGAAGTAGATAATAACTTATTGGAAAATAGACTTAATCGTGTGGAGTTAAAGAATAATGAAATCATTATTACCCCTGTATTAAAAAAGGAGATAAATTGGGCATTGTAATCGCAGTAATTAGTGGAAAAGGTGGGGTTGGTAAAACAACAGCTACGGCAAATTTAGGGCTTGGAATTGCTCTAAACGATAAAAAGTGTGTGGTGGTAGACTTTGACATTGGGCAACGTAACCTAGACATGATTTTAGGATTAGAAAACCGTGTGGTCTATGACATTGTGCAAGTAATGGATGGTGAAGCCAATTTAAAACAAGCACTCATTAAAAGTAAAGTAAATGACAATTTGCATTTTTTGGCAGCTTCTCAAACGAAAGATAAATCAGTTTTAGAGTCAACTAAAGTAGAAAAACTGATTGCTGAACTCAAAGAGAGTTTTGATTTTGTTATTTTAGATGCACCTGCGGGAATTGAGAGTGGGTATGAACATACCATTGAGTTTGCAGATGCAGCGATTATCATCGTGAATCCTGAAGTCTCTTCCATTCGTGATGCGGACAGAGCCATTGGGATTTTAGATTCTAAATCAGCTAAAGTTAAAGCAGGTGAAGATGTGGCAAAATATCTTATCATTAACCGTATTGTAGCCGACATGGTTGAGAGTGGTGAGATGCTTAAGAGTGATGATATTTTAGAGATTTTAAATATTAAACTACTAGGTAAAGTCCCTGAAGATAAAGGGGTAATTGATGCTTCTAACCAAGGAAAACCAGTTATCTTAGATAAAAAATCCATAGCAGGTCAAGCCTATAAACGAATTACAGGTCGCCTTTGTGGTGAAAAAGTAGACATGAAAGATATTGAAGTTTCTGATGCAGGTCTCTTTAAAAGATTAACAGGGATGTTCAGATAATGTTTGGATTTTTATTTGGCAAAAAAAAGAGTGCCTCTGTTGCAAAAGACAGATTGACCATCGCTATTATGTCTGACAGAGACAGAACCAATGGTTATCCTTTTATGGATGAGATGAAAGCAGAGATTATGGCTGTTGTTCAAAAATATATTGGGGTAAAAGAGGTTCAAATTCGTAAAGAGGTCGATGGTAACATGGAAGCATTAGCCATTGATGTAGAGTTAGATAAAGGGGTTTAAACCCTCTCTATCTAAATTTTAGAATTACGCAAGTACTTCTGGAATTCTAATTGCTTGACCAGGATAGATAAGGTCAGCATTTTTAATTACTTCTAAATTTGCATCGACAATGTGGGTATATTTTGACCCATCATCATAAAACTTAGTGGCAATCGCCCAAAGTGTATCACCTTTTTCAATGCTATAAAAAATCTCTTCTGGAATTTCTCGTACATTCTCTTGTGAAATTTGCTCCATGGTAAGCAGTTGGTCTGCATTGACTTGTGCTATTCCCTCAACATTACCTGCAATTAAAATGGCTTTCTCTCTAGTTGGATAATCTTGTGCAACTCCAGCTAAACTAACCAACTCACCTTCTACTACCACTACCAATCCATCAACTGGTAGGCTTTCAAAACTGTTCTCTATCTCTTCTTTAATGCTTTGAGCATCATCACCTTTTCCTAATATACTTTTACCTGCATCTGATACGAAATCAAAAAAACCCATGGCATTTCCTTTTAAATTTTTTTTGTTACGAATTATTATATTCTAACAATCTTAAAAAGACTACTTAGTAGCTTTTAAAATTCTAGGTAAAGTAATACCTGTTTGACTCTGATATTTCCCTTTTCTATCAGAATAGGTAGTCTCACATGCTTCATCACCTTGTAAAAAGAGTACTTGTGCAATCCCTTCATTGGCATATATTTTTGCAGGTAAAGGCGTGGTATTTGAAATCTCAATGGTAATATGTCCCTCAAACCCTGGCTCAAACGGCGTAACATTGACAATGATCCCACAACGAGCATAGGTACTTTTTCCTAAACAAATGGCTAAGGTGTCCGAAGGCATTTTAAAATACTCAATGGTTCTTGCCAAGGCAAATGAATTAGGAGGAACAATACAGACATCTCCTTTAAAATCTACCACGTTGTTCTCATTGAAATCTTTGGGGTCAACTACTTCAGCGTTGATATTGGTAAAGATTTTAAACTCATCGCTTACACGAATATCATACCCATAAGAGCTTAGTCCATAAGAGACCACGCCTTCTCCTCTAAGTGCTTCACAAAAGGGGCTTATCATCTCTTCATTAAGTGATTTCTCTCGTATCCAACTATCTGCTTTTAATCCCATGCTTTTCCTTTTATAGACGTATAACGCGTATTTTTGCGTTTGCTTTTAATTTGTTGAGAAAGTCTTGACCCGCTTTAACCCGTTGCTCTTGTAGCCAACGATTGGTAACGGCATTTTTAACCGAAAGAAACCCCCCTTGGCTTGAACCTTTAGACTTTACAAAGTAAGCAATGAAGCCTTTTCCTGTATTAATAGGTTTGGTAAAAGATTTAGCAGGTGTTGCGTTAATAAGGTTTAAAAGTTGAGGACTTAATTCATTAGAAGAGGCTAAAATATTCTCTTTTTGAACCCCCATAGTCGGTTTAATTGGATTTAAAATCGCTTGTTGTAAAGCAGCTGCTGTTTGGCTTTTATAGAGTACCAAACTCATCTGTTTTGGAGCATTGGCAAAGTCTGATTGGTGTGCTTTGTAATACTCTTCAAGTTCACTATCGCTAGGTCGTTGAATGGTTGAGAGTATCACTTGTTGAAAAAAAATCTCTTTCTTCATTTCGGTTTTTACTTGTGCTAGGTAGCTCTCCCAAGTTAAGCCTTGTTGTGCCAAAAGAGATTGCATCTTAGCTTGAGTAAGTCCTTTAGCTGAAGCAATGGCTTGTATTTTAGCTTCTACTTGGGCATTAGAGACTTGAATATTAGCCTTTTTAATGGCTGCTTTTTCAAGTCGGTCTTTGATGAGTGTCTCAACGGCTGCTTGTTTGGACATTTGTAGTTTTTGTGCAACGGCTTGAATCTCAAGGGTCGTAATGGGTTCCCCCTCAACATCAATGGCAAGTGCATCAATGATTTGTGCGTTCGAGCTTAATAGTAGGGTAAGAAGTAGTGGAACTATTTTTTTCATTTGAATTATCCATTAAATTTAATTGAAAAATTATAGCCAAATAGCATTATAAAACAAATTAAATTTTAAAAGTGTAGCGTATCACTTGACACATTGGAAATTTTATAATATAATCCATTAATATTTTTTTAAGGAACTATCAATGGCACTAAAAATGAAACATCTTATGGAGGCAACAGGTGAGAGTAAATCAACCATTCTTTTTTATGTAAAAGAGGGTTTACTCTCTGAGCCTCAAAAACCAAAACCAAATTTGCACCTCTATGATGAGTCGTGTATCAATATTATAAAATTTATTAAGTATCTACAACATCAATTTTCATATACTATTGCTCAAATAAAAACTATTTTTGAAGAGAATAATTTTACTTTTTCAGATGATTTTTCCATGATGTTACGCTCACTAGAACTTATGGGAGGAAGCCCTAATGGCAAATGGTATAGCGATGAAGATTTTTTAGAATTGAGTGAACTTACACAAGAGGAACTCAACAACTATCTCGCTAAAGGGTGGCTCTTTAAACAAGAGAAAGGCTTCTCTTCTAAAGAGTTACAGCTTGTAGAGCTTTTTAAAAGAGCCAAAGCGTTAAATCTAAGTGAAGAACTCTTTGATGCTTATGTAAGTTCTGCCATAGAGATAGCCAAAATAGAGTATGAATTGAGTGCAGAGCTTTTAGAGAGTGATAAAACACTTAATAACGAACATTATGAAGTAATTTTTGACACCATCTTGACGTTAAAACCTTATATCTTCAATATGCACACAATGCAAGAACATCAAAAACAGATGGAACTTAAAAAGAGTGGAGAGGAATCATGCTAAATCTATTTAAAATCAAAGGGTTTACCCCCTATATATTCATCATCTTTTTAAATGCCATGACCGATTTAGGACACAAAATTGTGCTTCAAAACACCATTTTAAAAGTCTATGATGGCTCAGAGCTCATTGTTTTAACGGCGATTGTCAATGCCTTAATACTTTTACCGTTTATCTTACTCTTCTCTCCTGCTGGTTTTTTAAGTGATAAGTACCCTAAAGTGCAAATTGTGAGAGTTGCTTCTGCCTTTGCCATTGGGATTAGCAGTTTAATTTTATTTGCCTATATTATGGGGTGGTTTTGGTTTGCCTTTTTTCTTACGTTTGTACTCTCGGCACAATCGGCGATTTATAGTCCTGCGAAATATGGACTCATCAAAGAGATGGTGTCCAAAAATCAACTCACCGATGCCAATGCCTTAGTTCAAGCCATTACCATTGTGGCTATTTTGGCTGGGGGGATTGTCTATTCTGTTTTCTTTGAATCGCTTTTGGGTAGCTATCTCAATACCCCTGGTTTTATTTTACGAGCTGTCTATCCTATCGGTTTTGCCCTCATTTTAGCTTCGGTAGTAGAATTCCTTTTTGCCTTAAAACTTAGTAAACGTGTCAAAAACCAAAAAAGCATGACCTTTCAAATGAAAAAATACTTTAATGCCACCTATCTCAAAGGCAATCTTAAATTGCTTCATAAGTCGCCTACGGTGTGGCTCTCTATTGTTGGTCTTTCTATTTTTTGGGGTATCTCTCAATTGGTTCTTGCCATTTTTGGAGCATTTGTCAAAGAGAAGTTGGGCATTGACAATACCATTGTGATTAATGCACTCTTAGCACTTTCAGGTGTGGGTATGGTTGTGGGTTCGCTTTTAGTCTCACGCTTCTCTAAACGTTTCATTGAAGTAGGACTCATTCCTTTTGGAGCAATTGGGGTGAGCCTTACCCTTTTTATCTTGCCTACTTTAGCGTCATCTTATACTTTGGGATTTGTCTTCTTCTTTTATGGTATTTTTGCAGGGCTTTTTATTGTGCCACTGAACACCATTATTCAATTGCTTACGCCTAAAAGAGCCTTAGGAAAAGTCTTAGCAGGAAACAACTTTGTACAAAACATCTTTATGTTTGGATTTTTGTTTTTAACCACACTGTTTGCTTTTATGGGGCTAGAAAGCACTTCACTTTTTACTTTTGTGGCAGTGGTAGCACTCATAGGTTTCGCCTTTACGCTTAGACATTTAGCCCACGAGCTAGTACAGTTTGTGGTGCGTTTAGGTTTTGGTTTCTTTTATAACATTGAGGTAAAAGGTTTAGAGAATCTAAAAGCTCAAAAAGGGGTGCTTCTTTTAGGTAATCACGTCTCATTTTTAGATTGGGCATTTTTACAAATTGCCACACCACGACCAATTCGTTTTGTGATTGACAGAGCCTATTATGAGTTGTGGTACTTTAAGCCTATTTTTAAATTTTTCAAAGCCATTCCCATCTCAACACGTGGGGGTAAAAATGCTCTAAAATTAGTAGGTGAAGCACTAAACAATGGCGATATGGTAGCCCTCTTCCCAGAGGGTCACTTGAGCCGAAATGGTCACATTGGTAAGTTTCAAAAAGGCTTTGAACTAGCCGTTAGCGAAGTAAAAAATGCTGTTATTGTTCCTTTTTACTTGCGTGGACTTTGGGAGGGGAAATTCTCCAATGCCCAAGATAAAATAAAAGCCAAAGCTCAAAGTGATGTGGCTGTTTCATTTGGAAAACCAATCTCCATTAAAAGTAAAGGAGCTGAAGTCAAAGAGCAAGTGAGCAGACTTTCGGTTAGCTCTTGGAAATCGTACATCGCCAGACTTGACACGCTACCTAAAATGTGGATTAAAGAGGCAAAATCACAAGGCTCAAAACTTTGTATTGCTGACTCCACAGGGGTTGAACTTTCGGCATACAAGTTTATGACGGCTGTCTTTTTGATGCGAAGTAAGTTTAAAAAGCTTTTGGGTAAACAGCAAAATGTAGGGCTAATTGTTCCCACAAGTGCAGGGGGAAGCATTGCCAATATGGCGACTTTGACCTTGGGTAAAACCATTGTAAACCTAAACTATTCAGCAGGAACGCAGAGTCTAAAACACGCCGTACTTTTAGCAGGGATTAAACAGATAATTACCTCAAAACAGTTTATGACAAAACTCAAAGCCAAAGGGTTTGACCTTGAAGAGGCGTTAGATGGCATAGAGTTACTCTATCTTGAAGAGATTAAAAAAAGCATCTCTAAAGTTGAGAGTTTAGCGATGTTTGCCCAAGTTCAACTCTTGCCTACTTTTGTGCTTAGTGCTTTATATGTTAAAAAAGTAAACAATAGTGATACGGCTTCTATCTTGTTCTCTAGTGGAAGTGAGGGCATTCCTAAAGGCATTGAGCTAAGTCATCAGAACATTTTGGGGAACATTAAAGAGTTTATTAATGTTATTAACCCTAATGAGCAAGATGTGATGTTAGGGACATTGCCTATTTTTCACTCGTTTGGAATTACGGTGACCACCTTTGCTCCACTCATAGAGGGCATTCCTGTGGTCTGTCACCCCGACCCAACTGATGGACTTGGCATTGCTAAAATGTCACATAAATACAGAGCTACATTCTTGTTTGCCACAGCCACGTTCTTTAGACTCTATGCACGAAACAAGAAAATACACCCTAAGATGTTTGAAAACTTACGCATGACCATTGCAGGAGCAGAGAAGCTACCAAATGAGATACGCGTTTTGTTTAAAGAGCGTTTTGGAAAAGATATTTGGGAAGGGTATGGAGCAACCGAAACAGCCCCTGCTGCCTCTTGTAATGTTCACGATGCCATTGTGCCTGACACCTACCACGTGCAAGTAGGAGCAAAAGCAGGAACCATAGGGCTTCCTTTGCCTGGAACAGCCATTAAGATTGTGAACCCTGAAACATTTGAGGAGTTAGCCTTTGGT
>Ga0256839_1005979_pt1 | contig 10956 bp, 13 predicted proteins | sample 354166metaG_FD_185968 | JGI IMG/M metagenome (GOLD analysis project Ga0256839, IMG submission 185968) | Hydrothermal vent microbial communities from Mid Atlantic Ridge, Atlantic Ocean - 354-166 | ecosystem: Environmental > Aquatic > Marine > Hydrothermal vents | place: Atlantic Ocean: Mid... | reverse complement strand
TCTGTTCCTGGCCAACAAGGTACCCATAAGTCTGCCATACCTGCAGAATTAGAAAGTCTAGGATCCATAACCACCAATTTTGCACCTTTTTTACGCGCCTCAGCGATACGTCCAGCTGCCTGTTGGAAATAGTGCCCAGCATCTGCTGCGTGTGACGACTGCAAGAAAATAAGTTTTGCATTAGACCAATCTGGTGAATTTCTATCATCATTTGCCCACTGAATAGTCCCTTGTCTCGCACCTGCAGAACAGATATTTGTATGTGAATCGTATCCATCAAGACCCATTGAGTGCGGTACACGGTGTCCAAAACCATTTTCATTTGGACGACCTACATGATACATGATTGATTTTTTAGAAATCTCATCGCCCACTTTAAGTGTATCATGCATTTTTTTACCAATTTTCGCCATTGCCGCGTCCCAAGTAGTTCGTACCCACTTACCTTCACCTCTTTTCGAACCAGGAGCTCGCATTAGTGGGAAAGGTATTCTGTCGGGATCATACATTTGCGATTGAACTGCATATCCTTTTGCACAGTTTCGACCACGGCTCCCAGCATGCAAAGGATTACCCATATATTTACGAACTGCCAACTGACCACCTGCTTTATAGGTAGAGAGATCAACCCATGCAGTCAAACCACAAGATGCTTCACAGTTAGAACAAGATGTTGGTACCAACATATATTCTATTGCTTTAATCCCATCTGGATTCTCTTCACTGTGAATACCTTTCCTCAAAGTTCCACCGCGTTTCCAATCATTACCAGATAATTCTGTAAAACTGTCCCACTCATCCAAAGGAGGATAAAAAGAAAGTGTTTTTGGTGTTGGAGTAAATTTACTTTCTGCCTCAGCTGGTGTTGAAGCAACTGCCTCAAAAATACCTGCAGCAAGTGTAGCACCTGCCACAGTGTATGCTGAACCTTTAAGAAAATTTCTTCTTCCTTCGATAAAGTTATTATTGTTTTTCATTGATTTTGTCATGGTTGTCTCCTTAACTTAACGGTAGCATTTGTGGAATTTTGAGCCATACATCTTTTACCAAGAATAACCCTACCAATGCCAAAATAGCTGCAAATTTAAGTAATGTCTGATTGTCACTCTTCATATTACCCACAGCAATAAAGAATGGAATGATAAAGCCAAGAACCATACCAAACCAAAATTCTATACTATATTTACCTCCAGCATGTACAAATGCTAAGACAGCTTCTGCTTCTGATGATTTAAAAGAGAAGAAATATTCACTCATATACATTGAGAAAGAGAAAAAAGTTGAAATGGCCAAAATAAGCGCCAAATCTTTTCTAGCCTCTTGTGTCCATGAAGAAGATACAAAAGATAATGTTGCAGAACCAGCTAAAAGTGCTGCCCACATCATCTGCATCACTTCTGTTGGTGCTTGCCATAACTCCCTAGCAGATGATTGTGCCATAATGATTGCAGTATATGTAGTCACAGGAATAGCTAAAAAGACAACAAAAGGAAATATTTTCTCGTATGTTGCTGAAATTTTTCTTCCAAAGGCTGTAAGTTTACATCCTTTATAAGGTATACCTGGAAATTTGTCTGCTATACCGATAAGCATCATGATCGAAATAAGTACTAAAAATATTGAAGCCAACCAAGCACCAACAGTAATAGATGAAGTCCAATGTGGATGTGTAAAGATATGAATCATCCTATACGGCTGATGTAAATCAATCAACGTAAACAGTAAGAAAATATTCAGTGCTAAAAATGCAATGATTGGCATTATCCATCTCAAGTTTGGCATATCTTCTTTTTTATGTCTGAACCATAAAAAAGCAGCCAAGAAAACCACCCCTGTACCGATACTCTTTGCCCACATGTTTACAGTAATGATACTACCCCAAACAATCCCCTGAATAGGAACATCAAGTGTTACAACTGCCTGTGTTGCGTGAATTGTACTTTCTACCATTTTAGTGACCTCCTTTTTCTTCGTGAGAACCTGCTGCAGTTGCTGATTCTATCAAGCTTGTATTATCAAGTTTCTCATGTCCGACAAATGGTGCTAAAAATCTATCTAAAATACCATGATGCGCATCACCAACGTGATCTAAATGTGTTATATTATTAAAAAGGGAGAAACCTTCGATTCTTTGATGTGCAAGTGGATTTAACGTTTGATTACCTCCACCAACATAAAAGTGTGTTGGATTCGTATGTTTTTCAGGTTTACGTACTTGTACTGCTCCTCTATGTTCCATAATATAATGAGAAATATGAGAATTATCATCTTCAAGGTCACCAAATATATTTGCTTCAACAGGACAAGCAACCACACATGCTGGCATCATACCACTTTCAATTCTGTGTGCACAGTAAGTACATTTATCCGCAGTGTTTGTCTCTGGATCCATATAAATGGCACCATATGGACAAGCCATCATACAACCTGCACACCCGATACATCTCTCAGAATCGATATTAACAATACCATTTTCCAAATAATGTAATGCAGATACGGGACAGATACGCTCACATGGTGCAGATTCACAGTGATTACATCGTAATGGGGTAAAAGATCTACTTGCATCAGGGAATGTCCCCATATCAATATACTTTACTCGTAACCGCCAAGTACTTAACGGAACTTCATTTTCTACCTTACAGGCAATTTCACACCCTTTACAACCCATACATAGGTTAAGGTCAACTAAAAAACCCAGTTTCATATTTCCTCCTTGATTTTTCCTATTTTCATTAAATTAACTTAATAGAATATGTATCTATTGTATAAAAAAATGAATTAACTTTACGTAATTTGCCATTCTTGTAGGGGAAATTGAGATAAATTATATAAAATATGGGTGAGAATATCAATACTATAAGAAATGCTTCAATTTTTCTCATAGTATTAATAAATTTAAATCATAAAAGAAAAAGTAGATCCTTGACCTTCTTCACTTTGTATCTCAAGGTTTGTCTGATGCATTAGAAGTATTGTCTTGACGATAGAAAGTCCTAATCCCATGGAGTTATCCCATGAGTGTCTGCCCGAACGATAAAATTTTTTAGTAACTTTATCAATTTCCTTACTTTTAATACCTATACCTTGATCTATAACAGAGATACCATCATCACTCAGTTCTATAATCACTGTTTCTTTAGAATATTTCAAAGCATTTTCAACAAGATTTTTCAGAACCACTTCCATGAGCATTCTATCTGCTTCTACATTCCGAGGCAAACCTGCAAGATGAATCACTCTACCTTTATAAGATTCTTCTAGTGTAGTTTTAACTTCATTTGCCAAACGATAGATATCAAAATGACTTTTGTGTAGATTTGCTTCTTTGCTTTCAAACTTGTTCCACAAGATAAGACGGGCTAGCAGTGCCTCTATTTTATTTCCATTATTATAAATTTTGCCTAAGAATTTTTTCTGAAGCGCTTCAGGAATTCCCGGATCATCTTGCAATGTTTGTGAGTATCCCATGATAGATGCAATAGGATTCCTAAATTCATGTGCAATGGCAGATATCATATCTGCACGTTGACGATTTTTTAGTTTGAGTTTTGCATTATAACGCTGTTTAATATCTTCACGTTTTTTTGCTCCTTTGAGTAATGTAATAAGATGTTCATTTATTTCTTCAAATTCTAAGATAAAAAAATGTGTTTTATACTCAATTTTCTCTATCTTCTCGAGATCTTTAAGATATCTACTAATCGTTGCAAGCTCTTTTTGCATATATTTTGCTCCACGATAAATAAAAAAAATAAACACTGCAAAGCCCAAAGCCAGTAGCCCAATACTCACTACAACATCTCTAGTATCAGGAATAACAACATATATCAAAACGGAAAAAACCATAAAAACGGCTACAGCTGTTGCTACAAGCCTTGCCATGACGTATTCTTTAAAATGTGGACGACTATACATATGTACCTACTCTTCTATCTCATCAATATATTGCAAAAAATCATCTGCTGTAAAATAACCTACTACAGATTCAATAAGTTCTCTGTTATCCTTCATAAAAAAGAAACTTGGAATATTACCGTCAAAATCAGGGATATTATTCACTATATTTTCACTTGATCGCTTAAGGTAAACTAAAATATATGACTGAAGTTTTTTCTGAATTCGTACATCAGTAAGTGTACGTTGTCTCATTTTTCGACACCACTTGCACGTATCCTCACCCACCATCACAATGACATTTTTTTGCTCTTTTTGCGCTACATATAAAGCGGAATCAATATCGGTATACCAAGATAGCCCAGCAATAGTACGCAATTTTGCTGTACTTTGAGTATTATTTGTGACTTTTGTCTTTACAGGAATTAAAGAAGTGACTGTTTTTTGTTGTGTACCCCCTAGTGTACCCACACTAAGCAATATTAAACTGAGAAAAACTTGAGAGAAATATTTCAAAAATAAACCTATTTTACTTGAAGTGTATTCATTTTATTTTCTACGTCATTAATGTATGAAGTAAAATCCATTACATCAAAATATCCAACTACTGTTTGTATTACCTTTTTCTCAGAGGTCATGAAAAAAATTGTTGGCACACCATTGATTTGAGGTAACGATGACATTGCATTAGAATCTTCTCTCATTACTTTGACCACTACAAATTTCTCAAGTCTTTTTTCTACACCCTCATCTGAAAGCGTACGGTGTTTCATTTTTTTACACCATCTACAGTGTTCTCCTTCAACCATAACCATTACTGATTTATGTTCTTTCTTTGCCAACTCAAAGGCTGTATCTAGATCTTTTACCCATTCGAGAGAGAAGAGTAAACTAGAAGATACTAACAGTAATCCTAATATTTTTTGCATAGATAATCCTTAACTATTAAAATGTTTGACCAAGTCTTTAAAAACCTCACAAAGCTTTTCAACTTCTGCTATAGAAGTACGTTCATTTGGTGCATGAATAGTATCATTTATTACGCCAAACTCTACCACATCAATGCCAAAGGCACCCATAAACCTAGCATCACTGGTACCTCCCGCTGTAGAAAGTTTTGTCTCTACAGATGTGATATCTTTAATACTCTGCTTTAAATGTGTGACTACTTTAGAATTTCTCGTGGTAACAAAAGGGTACGAACCTTGTGTAAGTTTCAAGCTATAATCTAAGCCCTTAAAACATGTGTCAATGTGCAGTCTAACCTCCTCTTGTGTAGTCTTGGTGGAGTTACGTACATTAAACATAAGCTTTAAAGATCCTGGTGTGACATTGGTGACTTCCATACCTCCACGTATATCAGTTATAACCATTTGAGAAGGTGCAAAATCATCATCCCCGTTGTCTAAGTTAATGCCAGCAATTTTATCTAAAATAGGTGCTATCTGATGTACAGGATTGATGGCTTTTTCAGGGTAAGCGGCATGTCCTTGTTTTCCCTGTATGGTCAAGTATCCATTGATAGATCCACGACGACCTATCTTTATCGCATCACCGAACCTGGTCTCGCATGTAGGCTCAGCGACGATGCAATAGTCAGGTAACATCCTCTGCTCTTTAAGGTATTCTAACATCACAGCAGTACCATATTTTCCTTCGCCCTCTTCATCTGAAGTAAGCAGTACAGAGAGTGTCCCGTTAAAATTTTTTGCTTCTTTACAAGTCTGTACAAAAGCTGCTACACCAGACTTCATATCTTGTGCGCCACGGGCATAAATATTCCCCTCTTTAATCACTGGTACAAAAGGATTCGTATCCCAATTATCTCCAGCAGGTACAACATCTACATGCCCCGCAAAACATAAGTGGTCTCCCTCACCAAACTTTTTTGATAAGAAAAGGTTTTTCACCCCTTTCTTATTGACATACAAAGCTTCGTATTCATCAAGATATTCTTCTATAAATTGTAATGATCCATCATCATCAGGTGTCAGTGATTTACAACTTAAAAGCTTTAATAGGAGATCAACAACATTCATAAGGTTCCCAATTTTCTAAATTTTTCTATCATTGACATATACGCGTCAATATTTTCAAAACGGTGATTCCCGCCATATTCAACGATAACTTTGTGCGTATTATAGAGTGATTGTGCTTTAGTATAATCCAAGAGTTCATCTGCACTCTGTAATAGCACCAAATAATTCCCTTTTTGAGGCTTTACTTTTAAAGTTTTAAATGTTTCTATATAACTTGTTTTAAATTCAAACACCTCATCATCGCAAAAACGTTTTTGCCAGCCCACATAAGGGGCAAGTGTTAGCCATGGCTGTATCGAGGGATTGAGTAAAACTGCTTTCATTTGGTATTTTTCAGCCAAATATGTTGCATAAAATCCGCCCAAGGATGAACCTACGAGCAAATCTATACTCTCTGATTTGATGAGGCTGTCTACTTCAGCTATAGCCTCAAGAGGGTCATACGCAAGATTATTTGCTATCACGTTTTCTGTACCAAAATATGCTTTAAGTGCTGTCGATTTATTACCCCGACCACAAGAAGAAAAGCCGTGAAGAAAAAGTATTTTTGACATTTATCTTTCTATAGTTCCACGGTAGGTAACTATCCCTCCAAAGTGGTTCACCACTCCAGTATGTCCATTTTTCCTAAAAACATTTTGTATCTGTGCACTCCTACTCCCTGTACGGCATGTAAATACAACTGATTGATCTTTCGTTGTATTCAGAAACTCTAATGCCCATGCTTGAAAATCAGAGGTTGGTTTAAGCATATCCACACCCTTAATGTGCCCAGCATTGTATTCCATATCTTCTCTCACATCTACAAGTAAAAAATGTGCTTTCCCCTCGTCTCTAGCTTCAAGTAAAATTTCGAGCTCTTCAGAATTGATATCATGTTGTCGTAATAGTGTTTGCATTTTTGTCTCCCCAGACTTGAAAATATTGCAGCAATATAACAAAGAATTCTATAAGTATCCTTGAAAGATATTAATTCCCTGCTGCTTTTGCTTTAGCCTCTTCTTCTATCTCTTTGAGTTTGTTTTCTTTATATTCAGGCGTACAGAAAATTTGACAATGGCAAATACCTTGTTCTGGTATTTCATGTTCTATTGCTGGTTTACACGGGCAGATTCGATCATCAGTACTTTTAAATTTACCTTCTTTTTCTGGATCTGGTTCTACCATAAAACAAGGACAAAACCTTTTACCATAAAGCATTTTATGACGTGCAAGTCCCATAATGACACCTTCATTCACATCATCTATGGGACCATACACCCAACCTTTACTTTCACACACCTTATCTGTAAACTTTTCTGTTTTTTCTAGCTCGGTTTTAAACGCTTCAGAATTCATATCTAATTGTTGCATCATAATCTATATCCTTTTTGATAATATTCTTTCTATACTTATATCTTAAACTAAATTAATATATAATGATGTAAACTACAAATATATTATATAAGGTTAATCAATGCAAATAGACGATACCGTTTTAGCCAAACTAGAAAAACTTTCACACCTTTATATTGCTGATGATAAAAAAGAAGAAGTAAAAAAGCAACTCACAGGTATTTTGGACTATATAGAAAATCTAAATGAACTCAATACAGACTCCCTTAGCCCTAGTTTTTCTACGCTAGACGGAGGAACCCCTTTGCGATCAGATACCCCTAGAGAAATAAATGATATAGGAAAAAACATTTTGTCTCATGCACCAAAAAGCCAAGATGATTTTTTCATTGTACCTGCCATTATTGAGTAAATTCACCCAATAATCCAAATATCTAAAAAATATAAAACATAAAGGAAATATATGGCTGCATTTGACATAAAAAAACTACTCCAGAGTGTGGTAACTCACGGTGCATCTGACCTTCACCTTGTAAGCCGTACAGAACCTCAAATTAGGCTTGATGGTGTTCTTAAGGCAGTAAATCTTCCTAAACTGACTGGTGATGATATAGAAGAGATGTGTTATTCGCTTATCACAGAAAAACAAAAGCAACATTTTGAAGAACATGATGAACTTGATTTTGCACTTTTATTACCAAATATCGGGCGTTTTAGGGCAAACTATTATCGTACACTTGGTGACACTGCTGCAGCATTTAGAACTATTCCTATAGATGTACCTTCATTAGATGATCTAGGCGCACCGGAAGTATATAAAAAACTTATCAAAAGAGAGAAAGGTCTTATCTTGGTTACTGGACCTACTGGTTCGGGTAAGTCAACAACACTTGCTGCCATGCTCAATGAAATAAATCTCAATGAACAAAAACATATTGTAACGGTAGAAGACCCTGTCGAATTCATCCACCAAAATAAAAAATGTGTCTTCTCTCACAGAGGTGTTGGTGAAGATACAAGTTCTTTTGCTGTTGCCCTCAAGTATGCAATGCGTCAAGACCCTGATATCATACTCATCGGGGAAATGAGAGATAAAGAGACGATTGAAGCTGCACTCACTGCTGCAGAGACTGGTCACCTCGTATTTGGAACATTGCACACCTCATCAGCTGCAGGAACCATTAACCGTATTATTGATGTTTTTACCGGTGATGAACAACCTCAGATTCGAGCCATGATATCTTCATCTCTCGTAGCGGTTATTGCTCAATCCCTTTTACCTAAATTGGGAGGAGGTCGTGTGGCTGCATCTGAAATTCTTATTACCAACCATGCAATTTCTAACCTTATCCGTGAAGACAAGGTACATCAAATTTACTCACAAATGCAACTGGGACAAGGTGATTCAGGGATGCAGACACAAACTCAAGCATTACTTAAATTTGTACGAGATGGAAAAATTTCAAGAGATACAGCACTACAATATGCAAACAGAGCTGATGAAGTCTCTAAAGCAAATATTTAAATACTGATTCTTATGGGCTAAAGTGTTTTTAGATACAATACGCGATAGTAAAAAGCCATAATGTAAAGCAAAGGGACAGACTGAAATGGAAAACTTTTCAATGATCGATTTTAATTACTTTGATGTAATCATAGCTACAATAGTAATACTGTTAGGGATTAAAGGTTTTATGCATGGTTTTATTAAAGAAGTTTTTGGTCTTGTAGGGCTGATTGGTGGTGTTTATTTTGCATCCCGTCTTTCTGGAACTGCTGCTGAATTTATAGATACAAACTTCTTACATCTGGATAATCAAGCGCTACTGAAACTCATTGGTTTTCTTGCTATTTTAATTATCATTTGGTTGAGTGCCACCGTCATTGGTTCTATTCTTTCAAAACTCACATCTGCCAGTGGGTTAGGATTTTTAAACCGTTTGTTTGGTTTTATTGCAGGGGGAGGAAAATATTTTTTAATTTTTGCACTGATAGTCACAGCACTTTCCAATGTCTCTTTAGTCAAAGACAATCTAGAGAAACATGTACAAGATTCCATCCTTTACCCTTATTTGAAGCAAGCAGGGTCATTGCTCATAAATCTTGACCCAACTACCTTAGGGCTTGAAAGTACTTCAACAACAGAAGTGATGAAAGAGGTTGTAAATTTGAATGAAGACAATACTTCCAAGCACACATCAATAGAAAATAGGGAAACAAATAGTACAGAAATAGATCAAACAGAGTCTAATCAAAGTACACTTACTGAATAAAGGAGTAAAGAATGATAAGCTATGACAAACTTTTAGAAAAATTTAAAAATTTACTCAAAAACAATACACTTAAATTTACCAAACAACGAGAACTTATTTTAAAGTTTCTTTATGAAAATGATGAGCACTTTACACCTGAAGAAATCTACATGATACTCAAAAAGGAAAATCCTGATATCAATATAGGTATTGCTACGGTGTACCGGACTCTCACTCTACTTGAAGATGCAGGTATTGCCAGTTCTATTTCATTTGGGACACAAGGGAAAAAATACGAATTGGGTCTAAAGAAACACCATGACCATCTCATTTGTACAACATGTGGAGATATTATTGAGTTCTATGATGAAACCATAGAAACGCAACAAGAGAAAATTGCTCAAAAATTCAACTTCCAAATGACTGATCATACGATGAAAATCGTAGGTCTATGCGAAAAATGTCAATAAAACTACACCATAATCACTAGGAGCATCTTTGATATTTGATAATCAATATATTCAAGAACGTATAAAAAAAACCCAAACACTCAGAGAAAAAGGGATTAACCCTTACCCGAACCAAGTCAAAAAAGGCACACCTTCTGCGACATTTTTAAATGAATGTAACTATGTGCATGACTTAGAAGTAGCCCAAGGAGAGATGAAACAAGACAAAACAAAATCTTACACACTCACCGGGCGTATCAAGTTTGTACGTATCATGGGGAAAGCAGCCTTTGCCAAAATAGAAGATGCAGACGGACTCGTACAACTTTACTTTAACCGTGATGACCTTCCTGAGGGGTACTACAATGACGTGGTCAAAAAACTTTTTGAAGTGGGTGACATCATCGAAGCAAAGGGCTACCCTTTTGTCACAGGTACGGGTGAGCTTACGCTCCACTGTTTAGAAGTAAACTTGGTTACTAAAGCCATATTTCCATTGCCAGAGAAGTTTCATGGAATACAAGATCAAGAGATAAAGTACAGACAACGATACCTTGATATGATTATGGATGCAGAAGTCACCAAACGTTTTAAACTTCGCTCTCGCATCGTCTCAGGTATACGAAGATTTTTTGAAGACAAAGGTTTTCTAGAAGTAGAAACACCAATGATGCACCCAATACCAGGGGGAGCCAATGCCAAGCCGTTCATCACCCATCATAATGCTTTGGGTGTTGATAGATACTTACGCATTGCGCCAGAACTTTATCTCAAACGTCTCATCGTAGGTGGTATGGACGCGGTATTTGAGATAAACAGAAACTTTAGAAACGAAGGCATAGATGCTACACATAACCCTGAGTTTACCTCCATTGAGTTCTACTGGGCATACAAAACCTACATCGAACTTATGGAAGTTACTGAAGAGTTGTTTGACTATCTTTTTGACACTTTAGAACTAAACAGAACACTCCCTTATGGTGA
>Ga0256839_1005978_pt1 | contig 10956 bp, 6 predicted proteins | sample 354166metaG_FD_185968 | JGI IMG/M metagenome (GOLD analysis project Ga0256839, IMG submission 185968) | Hydrothermal vent microbial communities from Mid Atlantic Ridge, Atlantic Ocean - 354-166 | ecosystem: Environmental > Aquatic > Marine > Hydrothermal vents | place: Atlantic Ocean: Mid... | reverse complement strand
AGCACCCTCGCCAGGCTGCAGATCCCAACTTAGTCCCTTGGAGTTGAGCGCCTGCTCCAGCGCGTGCTCTGCCTTGTCCCAGACCATATCAGCTCCGACCCGTTGTTCCGGACGGGTGGAGAGTTTAATGATGATTTCATCGAAACCAAAATCCGCGTAGACAGCACGCAACAGATCAATGAAGGATGAGACCTCTTCCTGAACCTGGTCTTCAGTACAGAAAATATGCGCATCATCCTGAGTAAATGCTCGTACCCGCATCAAGCCATGCAGGGTGCCAGAGGGTTCGTTACGATGGCAGGAGCCGAACTCGGCCATGCGCAACGGCAGATCCCGGTAGCTTTTCAGCCCCTGGTTGTAGATCTGCACATGGCAGGGACAGTTCATCGGCTTGACAGCGTAGTCACGGTGTTCCGAATGGGTGGTGAACATCTCGTCACCAAACTTGGCCAGATGGCCGGAACGCTCCCACAAAGAGAGGTCGACCAGTTGTGGCGTACGTACCTCTTGGTAACCGGCATCACGCAATACCTGACGAATGTACTGCTCCACCTGCTGATAGAGGGTCCAGCCGTGATCGTGCCAGAACACCATCCCGGGAGCCTCCTCCTGGGTATGGAACAGATCGAGTACCCTGGCCAGACGGCGGTGGTCACGTTTCTCCGCCTCTTCCAGCCGGTGCAGGTAGGCTTTCAGATCCTTTTTATTGGCCCAGGCGGTGCCATAGATCCGCTGCAGCATTTCATTGGATGAATCTCCCCGCCAGTAGGCACCTGCCAGTTTGGTCAACTTGAACGCCTTGATCCGTCCGGTAGAGGGAACATGAGGACCACGGCACAGGTCAACAAAATCACCCTGTTTGTAGAGTGAGATCTGCTCTTTGGCCGGGATCTCTTCTATGATCCTGGCCTTGTACTCCTCACCCATCCCGGCGAAAAACTCAATCGCCTGTTCCCGGGACATGACGCTGCGCTCAACAGGGTAATCCGCTTTGGCCAACTCGGCCATCTTGTTCTCGATACGCTCCAGATCCTCTTCGTGAAATCCCTTTTCATGGAAAAAATCGTAATAGAAGCCCTCCTCAATCACCGGGCCGATGGTTACCTGGGCATCAGGATAGAGCTCCTTGACAGCCTGCGCCAGAAGATGGGCAGCAGAGTGACGGATAATTTCCAACCCCTCTTCATCCCGATCGGTAATAATGGCCAACCGGGCATCGTGATCGATAATAAAGGAGCAATCCACCGGCTTTCCATCAACTTTTCCGGCCAGCGCTGCCTTGGCGAGGCCTGGACCAATATCCGCCGCAACATCACAGACGGAGACAGGGTGATCAAAAGTTCGTTGACTGCCATCGGGGAGAGTAATTACGGGCATGCTGTCTTCCTCAAGGGCACCTCTAAAAATAGTAATTTTTTCGCGAGAGCAAGGAAGCCCCGCGCACAGAACCGCAGTGTATAAGCAATACATGAGGATTCGAGCACGGGACTGACGCCGCTATCGCGGAAAAAGTGCATTTTTAGAGGCACCCTCCAGTGGTGACCCATACGAAAGGCCACATGGTCAATAAACAAAAACACCCGCAAGAAACCACGGGTGCTTTGTACAATATTTGGTAGGCGCGATTGGATTCGAACCAACGACCCCCACCATGTCAAGGTGGTGCTCTAACCAACTGAGCTACGCGCCTGTTGTTCGAGGCCGTGTACCATACCACAAAGGCATAAAACGAAACAAGGCGAAAACACCGGACACGGCATTATGACCTTGACGGGGTACTGGGTTAAAATTGCCCGACACTGACGTAACTGGAATTGACTACATGTCCGAACTGAAACAGGCGGCACTGAGTTATCACGCTCAACCCGTACCGGGGAAAATAGCTACCCACATCAGCAAGTCCTGCGACTCCCAGCAGGAGCTGTCCCTCGCCTATACCCCCGGGGTTGCTGAACCGGTGCGCGAGATTGTTAAAAACCCGGCCAACGCCTGGCGCTATACGGCCAAAGGCAATCTTGTCGCGGTCATTACTGACGGCAGTGCTGTACTGGGGCTGGGGAACACGGGTCCACTTGCAGCAAAACCGGTAATGGAGGGCAAGGCGGTTCTGTTCAAGAAATTTGCTGATATTGATGTATTTGATATTGAGGTCAATACAGCCAGCCCCGAAGAGTTTATTCGTACCGTTGAGTCCATTGCGCCGACCTTTGGCGGCATCAATCTGGAGGATATTGCAGCCCCTCACTGCTTCGTGATTGAGCAGGAGTTGAGTAACCGGCTGGATATTCCGGTGTTCCACGATGACCAGCACGGTACCGCTATCATCATCGCCGCCGGCCTGTTAAACGCCCTGCAGCTTCAAAACAAAAAGCTGGAGAGTGTAAAGCTGGTTTGCCTTGGAGCAGGCGCTGCCGGAATTGCCTCCATGAATCTGCTCTGCAAACTGGGGTTACAACGGCACAACATCCGCCTCGTTGATCGCAAAGGCGTCATCCATTCCGGGCGCACCGATCTTAATGAGTACAAACAGGCATTCGCCGTTGCCACGGATGAGCGCACACTGGATGATGCGATGCGGGACGCCGACGTTTTCATTGGCGTCTCCGGTCCCGGCCTGGTTACTCCCGCCATGATCAAATCCATGGCAATCCGGCCTGTTCTTTTCGCCCTCTCCAACCCGGAACCGGAAATTCATCCCCGCCAGGCACATGCCGTACGCGACGATCTGATTATGGCGACGGGCCGCTCCGACTACCCGAACCAGGTCAACAACGTCCTCGGGTTTCCCTTCATCTTTCGTGGCGCGCTGGACGTGCAAGCTTCCTGCGTCAATGATGAGATGAACATTGCAGCAGTCCACGCCCTGGCTGAACTGGCACAGCAGCCTGTACCTGATGAGGTACTGAAGATTTACGGGACAAAGTCACTCAGCTTCGGCCCCGACTACATCATCCCCACTCCGTTTGACCCGCGCCTGATCGACCACATCCCGGCCGCCGTGGCCCAGGCGGCAATACAGTCCGGAGTCGCCCGGAAGCCGTCTGTAGTCACTGATTGAATCCGTGTAAACTATCAGGAAGGATCAGAAATATACATCTCCGTTTCTAACTCCGATATTAGTCCCTTGAATCAAACTGGAAGTTATCGCATGTCGCAACAAACTACTCCCGTCGTCATTGAGCCGGAACAGCTAGAGCAGCTGGAGCAAGACAATCTGCTGATTGTCGATATGTCAAATCTCGCCAACTATTCCCGGCACCACATCCCTGGCGCTGTCCGGCTGGAGTGCTCCAGCATCCTTGCCCACCGCCGGCCCGTCATGGGTCTGTTGCCCTCCAATCTGCAACTCAGCGAGGTTCTGTCGGATATCGGCATGACGGAGGAGAGTTGGGTAGTTGCCTGTGATGAAGAGGGAGGCGGTAAAGCAAGCCGTTTCCTGTGGACTCTTGATGTAATTGGGCACAGAAAGTTTTCCCTGTTGAACGGAGGGATGCGTGCCTGGCTGGCGGAAAATCGTCCGGTCAACGATGAACCGGTTTCTCCGCCCGCAGGCGACTATACGGCCCGGCGGCAAGAGGAACACGTCATCAACAGGGAGCAGTTGCTGCAATGTCTGAATGATCCGGACATCGCCCTGGTGGACGCCCGTTCACCAGCCGAATTTCGCGGTGACGACGTACGTGCAGCCAGGGGAGGACACATTCCCGGGGCAGTCAACCTGGACTGGGTCAAACTGATGGATCCTGCACGCAACATGCGCCTGAGGCCGGAAAATGAACTGCGAGAAATGTTTGAGGCGCTCTCCATTACACCTGACAAAACAATAGTCGTTTATTGCCAGACCCATCACCGCTCTTCACTGACCTACATTGTGCTCAAATCGCTGGGCTATCCTTCAATCAAGGGCTACGCAGGCGCGTGGTCAGAGTGGGGAAATGATTCCGGGACACCTGTCAGTACCGGCTGAACCAAACGTTCCGGATTAGGTGTCCTTTCGGGTTAATAATAACCTTCCCGTTGAGGGGAAAAACAATTCCCAGCTTCCTTATCCCCGGGTTTGAAAGCGGTAACAACCCTGACACACCGGAAGGCCGAACCCCGCAGGCAGCAATGAGCATCAACGGCAGACGGGAGCATTTCACCCGCACGGATTTGATGGCGGTCGGCGACTCGGTTGGCATCCCTGGACCTGCGGATATTACCGGCGAAATGGTGGAGTAGCTGGCGGGGGGAGACGGTATCAGAGATTGCGGGACATCATCGTACTGATTCGGACTGAACAGGTTTTGGCCCGGGGGCTTGCCGGACAATTTACCGGAGATTATCAATGTCAAAGCTCAACACCACCTTCCTCACCGGACTGGTCACCCTGGTCCCGATTGCTGCTACGCTCTATTTTCTGTACTGGCTGGCCATCACCACCGAATCCCTGCTGGGGCGCGCGGTGCGCATGGTGCTGCCGGAGCAGTACTACATCCCGGGAACCGGGGTGGCGGTCAGCCTGCTGCTGGTGTTCGCTGTCGGCCTGCTGATGAAGTCCTGGCTGGTGCGCACCATCTTCTCCTGGTGGGAGGGGATCCTGTACCGCATTCCCCTGATCAAATCCATCTACGGCTCCATCCGCGACCTGCTCTCGTTCCTCTCGGGAACATCGGAAACGGAAGCGCAGCAGGTGGTCACCGTAGCCATGAACAACGGCCTGCGGGTGATCGGATTCATCACCCGCGACAGCCTGGTGGATCTGCCGCCGGAGATGGGCGCGGATGACGATATCGTGGTCTATATTCCGCTGGGCTACATGATCGGGGGGCACACCGTACTGGTGCCCCGCTCCCGGGTTCAGACCATCGACCTTCCCAAGGAGGATGCCATGCGTTTCGTACTGACCGGCGGGTTGGCCAAACCCGGCAACAACTCCACCGGCCCCCACTGAAGATGCCGCGGCTGCTGCTCACTCTCCTGCTGCTGTGGAGCGTCGCGACCATACTGAACGCGGCCGAACCCCGGCTGAAGATCTCGGTGAGCGGCGTCAATGGGGAGCTGAAGACCAACATCTACGCAAACCTCAGCCTGCAGCAGCGCCAGGCAGGGGGAACGGTTCTCGACGAGCAGACCATCCGCCGCCTGCACCACAAGGCTGAAAGGGAGATCCGCATCGCCCTGCAGCCGTTCGGTTACTACAAACCAGAGATAACATCGCAACTGACATCCACGGAAGAGGGATGGCTGGCAAGTTACCGGATCAGGCCGGGAGCGCCAATCAGGCTTTCACAGGTGGAGATCTCCATTCATGGTGCAGGAGAGAACGATCCCGCACTGAAAAGATGGCGCGATAGTTTTCCCCTGCGCAAGGGCGACGTGCTGCGCCAGCAGGCCTACGAGGATGCCAAGGGCGAGCTGCTGCAGCTGCTGCAGGAGCGGGGATATCTGGAGCGGAAACTGGAACGGCACGAAATACGGGTTGATCTCCGGAACTACCGGGCAACCATCGCCCTGTCCATCGACACCGGGCCGCGTTACCGTTTCGGCAAGGTGGAGTTCCGTCAGGAGATCCTCAAGGAGACGCTGCTGCAGCAGTACCTCCCCTTCCGTCCCGGCGATCCCTATGACGCCGACAAGCTGCTGGAGCTGCAGCGCTCTCTCAGCAACAGCGGCTACTACCAGCGCGTCGATATCCAGCCGCTGCTGGATCAGGCAAAGAATGGGAGAATCCCGGTGACCGTGGCGCTCGAACCGCGCAAACCCACCCGCTACACCACCGGCCTGGGCTACGGCACCGATACCGGACCGCGCATCAGCCTGGGAATCGAGCGCCGCTACCACAACCGCCTCGGCTACAAGATAAGCGGCGACGTGAGGCTCTCCGAGATCCGCCAGGAGGCGACCGCCCGCTACCGTATTCCCCTCGAGCGCCCGCAAAGCGATTTCTCGGAGTTGATCGCCGCATCGGTCAATGAAGAGACCGGCACCAGCAGCCGACGCACACGCAAAATCGGGATCAGCGCCAACCACCAGCTGCGCTACCTGCAGCGCACTGTAGCAATAACCTACGAGATAGAGGATTACAGAATCGCGGACAGGTCGGACTACTCCGCGCTGCTCATCCCGCTGGTCTCGCTGCAGTACCTCAAGGCGGACAACCGCATCCACACCCGCCGCGGCTGGCAGGCGCGCGCCACCCTGAAGGGGGCCTGGGAACAGCTCCTCTCCAACACCAGCTTCATCCAGACCCAGTTCGGCGCCACCTTCATCCACTCCTTCGGCAACCGCGGACGCCTCCTCGCCCGCGGGGAGATCGGCATCAGCTGGCTGGCGGAGCTGGCCGAGCTGCCCGCCTCGCAACGCTTCTTCACCGGCGGGGATCGCAGCGTGCGCGGCTACCGCTACGCCTCGCTGGGACCGGAGGATGACAGTGGCAGAACCATCGGTGGCAAACATCTGCTCACCGGCAGCCTGGAGTACGAACTTCCCCTCACGAAGAGCCTCTCCCTGGCCACCTTCTTCGACGCCGGCAACGCCTTCGACTCCTTCAATGACTTCACCCTCAAGCAGAGCAGCGGCTTCGGGCTGCGCTGGTTCCTGCCAGTGGGAACCCTACGCCTGGATCTCGCATCCGCATTCCTGGAGGAGGACCGCCCCTGGCGAATCCATCTCAGCATAGGGCCGGACATGTGATGCGCCTGATTCGGTTGACACTCGGACTGCTCCTGACCGTTGCCATCCTCACCGGAGGCGCGGCGGCCCTGCTGCTGGGCAGCGAAGCGGGGCTGCAGTGGAGCCTGAAAAAGCTGGAAACCGCCACCGGTGGCGATCTGAAAATCGACTCCGCCCGGGGGAGGCTACTTGGCGAGATCCGGCTGCAGGGCGTTCACTACCGCAACAAAAACAGCAGCGTCAGCGCCGCTGAACTCGTTCTGCGCTGGCAACCCGAGTCACTACTGCAAGGCCGGTTGCAGATTGTGGCCCTGGATGCGAAACAGCTGCAGGTCACCCAGTCAGGCCAGAGCGAGCAGCAACCTTTCCGGGGATTCTCGTTGCCACTGCCCATCGATCTGGACCAGGCAACCATAACCGGCTTTCAGCTGAACAGAGCCAACACCGCCCCCGTCAAGCTGGATCAGATCCGCTTCAGCGGAAAATTCCACAACTCCACCCTAACCCTCCGGCAACTGGAAGTAGCCGCCCCACAGGGCGAGATTCGGGCAGAGGGGAAGATCGAGACAACCGCAAAGCTGAACTTCAGCATCGACGCGAACTGGCACTGGAACGCCCCACCCTCCTCCATCATCGGCGCGGCGGGAACCCTGCATGTGACCGGTACCCCGCAGCGCTACCGTTTCAGGGCAAACGCCGACCTCCCCTCGGAAAAACTGTCACCGGTCCAGCTGGAGATCAACGGCGCGGGTGATCTGGCGGGGGTGCAGGCGGAGAAACTGCACGCCAGCTGGCTGGAGGGAGAGTGGTCCGGCAGCGGCCGCCTGCAGTGGAAACCTGCGCTGACCTGGAGCGCCAATCTGGCAGGGAAGGGAATCAATCCCGCACTCGCTTGGGAGAGGTGGCCCGGTGGGAGAATCAGCCTGCAGCTCACCGGACAGGGGGACACCGGCAAAACCGAACTGGAACTGAAAAAACTGGACGGCACGGTGCAGAACTATCCGGTTGCAGCCCGCGGAAAATTCAGCCTTTCCGGCGGCGTTCTGCGGGTAGAGAGCGCACACCTCGACTCCGGCACCGCCCGGCTCACCGCATCGGGAACCGTAGGCAAGAAATGGAGCGCAAAATGGCGGCTGACGGCACCGGAACTCGCGCACCTCTGGCCGGATCTGAACGGAAAACTGCACGCCTCCGGCAGCGTGGCCGGGCCGCGCAACCAGCCCCATCTGCGGGTACGGCTGAAAGGTGACAACGTGCGCTGGAAACAGTACCTCGCAAAACGGCTGCAGGGCGATCTCGATTTCGGGCTGCAGGAGAGTGCCCCCTGGCTGATCAGGACCGAGATCAACAGAATCCATATCGGGAAAAACCGGCTCGACCGCATCTCGCTGACCGGTGACGGCACCACCCTCGCCCACCGGCTGCAGCTGCGGCTGGAGCGCGACAGAAACACCCGGTTGCGCAGCGACATCCGCGGCAGTCTGAAAAAGGGGATCTGGCACGCCGTGCTCGAGAACGGGCGCATCTCGATCCCCGAACAGCAGTGGCAACAGCAGCAGAGCGCCGAGCTGCGGTTCGGAAAAAGCGTGGCCTCACTCTCCTCCTGGTGCTGGCAGCACAAGGTCGCGCAGCTCTGCATGGATGGAAAAAAAGAGACGGATGGCGCCTGGCTCGCCGATCTCTCCCTGCAGAGATTCAAACCGGAATCGCTGCAGCCCTGGCTGCCGAAAGGTGATCTTGCCATCACCGGACTGGCCGAAGGAGCAGCCCATCTGGCCTGGAAAAACGGAAAAATCGACGGCAGCCGCCTGACGCTGCGGCTGCACGACGGCACCCTGCGCTATGTAACGCCGGACAGGGAGCGTTACGACACACCCTATCGTGAAGTAAAACTGCAGATTGACAAGAACCCGGAGGCCCTGGAGGTGAAACTGGATGCAGATCTGCTGAACACCGGCTCCGCCCGCGGAATCTGGAAACTGCCCGGCTGGCAGCTATCCGAACCGGTAGCGGTGACACAACCACTCGCCGGAGAGCTGCGGGTCACCCTGAACAGACTCGATCTGCTGCCCCTGTTCGCCCCCAAAATTCATCAACCGGAGGGAAAAATAGCAGGCAATCTCGCCTTCGGGGGAACCTTCGCCGCCCCCCGACTGGATGGCGTGCTCAAGCTGAACGACGGTTCGTTCTCACTGCCCGACCTGGGATTGAAACTGCATGAGATAACCCTGCAGGCGAAAACCCGCCAGAACAGCGAACTGCTGCTGCAGGGCAGCGCCCGATCCGGTCCGGGGAGGCTCTCCATCTCCGGCGAGTTCGGTTTCGATTCGCTGCGAGAGTGGCGCACCAAAATCAGGTTGCAAGGCAAGGATCTGGAGGTGGCGCGGATCCCGGAGGCAAAGGTGATCGCCTCACCGGATCTGGTGGTGCAGATAGAGCCGCGCAAGGTACAGATTTCAGGCTACGTCGAGATTCCAGAGGCAAAGATAAAACTGCCGGAAAAACAGGGGCTGGTTCAGGTCTCTCCCGACGTGGTCGTCATCGGCGGTGACCGGGAAGATCAGCAGCAACAGAAGCGCTGGAGCACCGCCACCACCATCGCCCTGAAGCTGGGCAAAAAGGTCGAGGTTCGCGGCCACGGTTTCGAGGGACGCATCGCCGGTCAGCTGGCCATCATAGAAAGCCCCGACCGCCCGGCAATCGCCCAGGGGGAGCTGGAGATCCACGATGGAAGCTACAAGATCTACGGACAGAAATTCAACATCGACGAGGGGAGGCTGATGTACGCCGCCAGTCCACTGAACAATCCCGGGCTACAGTTTCGCGTGGTGCGCAAACGTCCGGATGTGGAGGCCGGGGTCATGGTATTCGGGCGGCTAAAAAAACCGGAGCTGCAGCTGTTCTCCACCCCTCCCATGGATGACAGTGACATACTCGCCTACATCCTCATCGGAAAACCGCTGCGCGAGGCCAGCGGCAGCGAGGGGGAACGGATAAACCAGGCCGCACGCTCGCTGCAGCTGGCCGGAGGCACCTGGCTGGCCAAACGGCTGGGCAAGGAGCTGGATATCGAGGAGGTGAGCATCGAGTCCGGCAGCGGTGGCGACGGCGCCTCGCTGGTACTGGGAAAATATCTGTCGCCGCGCCTCTACGTACAGTATCTCATCGGCCTCACCGAGGGCGGCAATATCCTGCGTGCCCGTTACGAGATCAACAAAAACTGGTTACTGGAGAGTGAATCCGGCCACCAGAGCGGCGTCGATCTACTTTTTACCATGGAGCGTTGACAGGCGTTCTCCCATGGCACGCCGCGCCTCGTAAAGCGCACGGATGTCATCCTTCCAGTCACCGACTCCCCGCGCAAAGGTGTTGATCTGCTGTTTGGCAAAGGACCACTCCCCCGCATCGCGCAGCAGCTGGATATAGGCATAATCCTCCACCGCCTCCCGAAACCATTTGAGACGCATGGAGGGTACCGGGCCGTCGAATCCTGTCTGGTCACGAAATCCGGGATAGATCAGGAAACCCTCCCCATTGAGGGTTAAACCCCAACTGTCAGGATCGTTTTTATCCTCATGCCGGTAGGTGCCGGCATCCTTCCAGACATCGACACCATCGGCCCACCAGATGGTATCCCAATAGAGCAACCCGGTGATGCCCGACAATGCATTCAGCCAGGTGGGGATACGGAAATTGATCGGCGCATAGTCGGTCAGCCACTTGGGGGGGTGGGAATCCTTCAGTTTCGAAGAGAACGGGTGCGAACGACGCCACTCCGACGGAACATAAGCGAGCGCTGCATAACTCCACACTCGACTGCCCGCGGCGAGCTGTTTTTCAATCGCACCACTGTTGCCGTATTCATCCAGCCAGACGGCGTTGAACTCCGGCACCCAGATATCCACAAATCCATCCAGTGACCCCCACTCGCTGTCCTCGGGCTCAGGCTGTTCGGTAATCATCAGCGGTGCCGGTGTACCAACACGTTTTTCCACCTCATTGAACAACCATCCCCAGTTGCGAATCTTTTCATAGGCCTCCTTGCTGGATGGCTCATCAAGAAAACCGTAAGGCATCTGCGCCCGATCACTCCAGCCATGTTTTTTCAGATAGCTGACATAGCCGGTGAGAAAATTTGTCATCCGGCTGCGGTCCCGTCCCAGCGGATCGTTAAAAGGCGAACGCTCCCAGAAAATATAGCTGTAACTGGCGGCATGTTTTCTGTTCAGATAGTATTTCAGCCCCTGCGCCGCGGTACCGAGTCCTGGATAAAACGCATTAAAATCGGGCTTGCCAGTAACC
>Ga0256839_1005977_pt1 | contig 10959 bp, 9 predicted proteins | sample 354166metaG_FD_185968 | JGI IMG/M metagenome (GOLD analysis project Ga0256839, IMG submission 185968) | Hydrothermal vent microbial communities from Mid Atlantic Ridge, Atlantic Ocean - 354-166 | ecosystem: Environmental > Aquatic > Marine > Hydrothermal vents | place: Atlantic Ocean: Mid... | reverse complement strand
CTCGCGCAGGTGCGGCGCATCGGCGAGGAGCATGACCAGCCGGTCCACGCCCACGCCGAGCCCGCCGGTGGGCGGGAGCCCGTGCTCGAGGGCGCGGATGTAGTCCTCGTCGAGGGGATGGGCCTCGTCGTCGCCGCGCGCCGCGGCGCGGCGCTGCTCCTCGAAGCGGGCCCGCTGGTCGTCCGGGTCGTTGAGCTCGCTGAAGGCGTTGGCGATCTCCATGCCGGCGATGAAGAGCTCGAAGCGCTCCACCAGCCTCGGGTCCTCGGAGGAGCGCTTGGCCAGCGGCGAGAGCTCCACCGGGTAGTCGAGAATGAAGGTGGGCTGCACGAGCTTCGGTTCGACCACCTGCTTCATGACCTCGTCGACCAGCTTGCCCCAGGTCGGGGCCTCGCCCACCTCCACGCCGGCGCCGGCGAAGGCCCGGGCGAGCTCGGCGTGCTCCCCGTGGGCCAGGATGTCGACGCCGGTGGCGTCGCGGATGGCGTCCCGCATCCGGATGCGCGGGTAGCTTCCCCCGAGATCGATGGCCTGCCCCTGGTATTCGATCCGGGTGTCGCCGAGCGCGCGCGTGGCGATGTGCTTCACCATGGCCTCGCAGAGCTCGAGCATGTCGCCGTAGTCGGCGAAGGCCTGGTAGCACTCCATCATGGTGAACTCGGGGTTGTGGGTGCGATCGATGCCCTCGTTGCGGAAGTTGCGACCGATCTCGAAGACCCGGTCGAGGCCACCCACGACGAGCCGCTTCAGGTAGAGCTCGTCGGAGATCCGGAGGTAGAGGTCCTGGTCGAGGGCGTTGTGGTGGGTCACGAAGGGCCGGGCCGCGGCCCCGCCGTAGAGGGGCTGGAGGATGGGCGTCTCGACCTCGAGAAACTCCCGCCCCAGCAGGAACTCCCGCATGGCGGCGAGCGCCGCAGCGCGGATGAGCGCGGTCCTCCGGGCGCGCTCGTTCACGAGCAGATCGAGGTAGCGCTGGCGGAAACGCGCCTCCACGTCCGTGAGGCCGTGCCACTTCTCCGGAAGCGGCCGCAGGGCCTTGGCGAGGAGCTGGAAGTCCTCGAGGTCCACCGTGAGCTCGCCGGTGCGGGTGCGCCAGAGCGTGCCCTCCACCCGCACGAAGTCCGCGATGTCGAGCTCGCGCACCGCGGCGAAGGTCTCCTCCGGGAGGCGCCCCCGCCGCGCGCTCACCTGGATCCGATCGCCGTCCTCCCGCAGGTCGAGGAAGACGAGCTTTCCGAAGGAGCGCCGCGCCAGGATGCGTCCGCACACCGCCACCCGGACCGGCTCCCGCTCGAGGTCCTCGGCCGGTGCCGAGGCGTGGCGCTCGAGGATCCGGCGGATCCGCTCGTGGGGCCCGACCCGCGCGGGGTAGGGATCGATCCCCACCCGGCGGAGTGCGTCGAGGCGCGCGCGGCGGGCCTCCCGCTCGTACTCGCTCATGCTCTCCTGCGCCCCCCGTGCCGCTGCGCGGCGGAGCCCCCTCCGGCCCCGAGCACTCTCACGCGGCGGGCTCCGAGTCGGCGCGATCCTCCCCGGCGCGCGCGAGCAGCAGCGCCCGCATGAAGCCGTCGAGGTCTCCGTCGAGCACGGCCGTGGTATTGCCCACCTCGACGCCGGTGCGGTGGTCCTTGACCCGCTGACTCGGATGGAGGGTATAGGACCGGATCTGGCTGCCGAAGTCGATGGCCTTCTTCCCGGCCGAGAGCTGGGCGAGCTTCTCGGCCTGCTCCTGGCGCATCCGCTCGTAGAGCCGCGCCCGCAGCACCTTCATCGCGGCCGCCTTGTTCTTGTGCTGGGAACGCTCGTTCTGGCACTGCACGACGATGCCGGTGGGCAGGTGCGTGATGCGCACCGCGGAGTCGGTCTTGTTCACGTGCTGGCCACCGGCTCCTCCGGCCCGGTAGGTGTCGATGCGGAGGTCCCGCTCGTCGATCTCGACCTCGATGGAGTCGTCGAGCTCCGGGTACACCGTCACACTCGCGAAGGCCGTGTGGCGACGGGCCTGCGCATCGAAGGGGGAGATCCGCACCAGGCGGTGGACCCCCTCCTCGGTCTTGAGGTAGCCGTAGGCGTAGTCGCCCTCGACGGTGAAGGTCGCGCTCCGGACCCCGGCCTCCTCGCCCGCCTGGAGGTCGAGGATCTCGGTCTTCATGCCGTGCCGTTCGGCCCAGCGCAGGTACATGCGCAGCAGGATCTCCGCCCAGTCGCAGGCATCGGTCCCGCCGGCGCCGGCATTGATGGAGACGATGGCGTTGCCCGCATCGTGCTCGCCCCCGAGCAGGCGGCGGAGCTCGGCCTCCTCGATCCGGGCCTCGGCCGCGGCCAGCCCCTCGACCGCCTCCCGGCGGGTGGCCGGATCCCCCTCCTCCTCGGCGAGCTCGAGGAGCACGCCCGCCTCCTCGAGCATCTCGGCGACCTCGTCGAAGCAGCCGAGCTCGCGCTCGATGGCGCGCTTCTCCCGCAGGAGGGCCTCCGCCCGCCCGCGGTCGTTCCAGAGATCGGGTCGCTGGAGCTCGGTGGCGATCTCCTCGAGGCGCCGTCGGCGGCCCTCGTGGTCAAAGACGCCCCCGGAGCTCCTGGAGGCGTCGGCGGAGACCCTCCAGCCGCTCCAACAGCTCGCCCGAGTCCAGGTGTTCGTCCGCTCTCGGCTCGCTCACGATTCCCCTCCCGGCTCCGGCCCGGTGCCGGCGCCTCGGGCCGTCCTCCGGCGGCCCGCCGGTTCACCGCGCCGGAGCCCGAGCAGGCCGGCGGCCAGCACCACCGCGGCGCAGGCACCGGCGAAGACGTCCCCGAACCGCGCGTACGGCGTCGGCGGCACCCCGCGGGAGCGAAGCGGAACGTCGGCCACCAGCACGCCCGTCTCGAAGATCGGAGTCTGCTGCCGCACCCGACCGGTGGCGTCGATGATGGCCGAGACCCCCGTGTTTGCCGCCCGTGCGGTCCAGACCCGGTTTTCCGCGGCCCGAAGCGCGGTGATGGCCAGGAACTGGTAGGGGGCGCCCGTCCGGCCGTACCAGGCGTCGTTGGTGATGGCCACCAGGAGCTCCGCCCCATCGGCGGCGAAGCCGCGCACCACGCCCGGGAACACCAGTTCATAGCAGATCGGCGTTCCGACGGTCACACCCCCGGGCGGCAGCCCGTCGTCCACGAGCAGGCGACTCCGCGGTGCCGGCCCTGCCGTGACCCGCTCGGGTGCGATGCCCCGGGCAAGCGCGCGGAAGATCCGGCCCAGCCACGCCTGGAGGGGCACGTACTCGCCGAAGGGAACCAGTTTGGCCTTGTCGTAGCGCTCCGCGATCCGGCCGCGACCGGAGTAGGCGTAGGCGCTGTCGAAGTACCGGACCCGCGCGCCCTCGACCTCGATTCCCACCGCTCCCACCACCAGGACGGAACCGGTCTCCCGGGCGAGGGCGACGAGCCGGGCCTCGAGCGCCGGATCGGTGTCCGGGGAGCCCGGAACCGCCGTCTCCGGCCAGGCGATCAGGCGCGCGCCCCGGGCCGCCGCCTGCCGGGTGAGGTCCTCGTAGCGCCGGAGGATCTCTCCGGCGCGCTCGCGGCTCCACTTGATCCCCTGGTCCACGTTGCCCTGCACCACGGCGACGCGGAGCATCCGGTCGCCCGGGGCGGCCCGTGCCGCGGAGAGCGGTCCGGCGACCAGGAGGGCTCCGAGGCCATGGAGCGCGCCGACCGCCACCAGCGCGCCCGCGAAGCCGGCCAGGCGGCGCCGTCCGGGCTCGGCCAGAAGGCGCGCTGCCGAGAGCCCTGGAAGCGCCGCGGCGAAGGAGAGGCCGTAGACACCGGCCACCGGCGCGAGCCCGAGTAGCGCCGGGTTGCGGTGGTGGGCATAGCCGAGCAGGGCCCAGGGGAAGCCGCCCAATGCCCAGGTGCGCCCGAGATCGAGGGCCACCCAGAGGGCCGCCCCCACCGCTGCGCCCCCCACGCCCCGATCCTCCAGCCACCGCAGCCCCCCCGCGAAGAGCGCGGAGAAGGCCGCCACGTAGGACGCCAGCGCCACCGGCGCCAGCACGCCGACCGCGGGCGGGGCGTGCCCGTAGGTCACCGTGACCACGTAGATCCAGTGCAGCACTCCGGTGTGGGCCACGAGCGAGGCCAGCAGTGCGTCCCGTGCCGCCCGCCGGGGCGGCCGACCCGCCACCCCGAGGGCGAGCAGGCCGGCGGGAAGCCATCCACACCATGCGCCGAGATCGAGGACCCCGCCGCCGAGGGCCGCCGGCAGCGGATGGGGAAAGGCAAGGAAGGTGCTGGCCGCGTAGCCCGCGAGGCACGCCGTGCGCACCCGGGGCGCGCCGGGCCACGACCTCACGCCGCGAGCCGGGCGAGGAGGCGACGCTCGGCCGCGCGCATCCTCCGCGCCTCCGCCACCTCCTGGTGGTCGTGCCCGAGGAGGTGCAGCACCCCGTGGACGAGGAGCCGCAGCAGCTCCTCGTCCAGGGAGACGCCCCGGTCCGCGGCGCTGCGGGCCGCGGTGTCGATACCGATCACCACATCGCCGAGGAGCGGTCCGCGGAACTCCGCGTGCCGTCCCTCGAGCAGCGAGAAGGAGAGGACGTCGGTGGGCCCCTCGCGGCCGCGGTAGCGGCGGTTGAGCTCGGCGATGCCCTCGTCGTCGAGAAGCACGAGGGAGAGTTCCGCCCGCGTGAGGCCGAGCTCCCGGAGCACCCGGCGGGCGCGGCGCAGAAGGAGCGCGCGGTCGAAGCGCGGGCGACCCCGGCGCCGCGGGGGCCCGCTCAGGCGGACACTCATGCGCCGTCGGGCTCGGCGGGCCCGGTCCCGGAAGCCGGCATCGATGCGCTCCGGCGCCGGTCGCGCTCGGCGCGGTCGTAGGCCCGGATGATCTCCTGCACCAGCGGATGGCGGACCACGTCTGCCTCGGTGAAGTGCATGAAGCCGATCCCCCGAACCTCCCGGAGGATGCGGGCCGCCTCCTCGAGGCCGCTGTGGCGGTCCGCAGGCAGGTCGCTCTGGGTGATGTCCCCGGTGACCACGGCCTTGGATCCGTAGCCGAGCCGGGTCAGGAACATCTTCATCTGGTCGCTGGTCGTGTTCTGCGCCTCGTCGAGGATCACGAAGCAGTCGTTGAGCGTCCGACCGCGCATGAAGGCCAGGGGCGCCACCTCGATGACGTCCCGCTCAAGCAGTCGCTGGGCCTTCTCGAAGTCCATCATGTCATGCAGGGCGTCGTAGAGCGGGCGCAGGTAGGGGTTGACCTTCTCGGCCATGGTTCCGGGCAGGAAGCCGAGCCGTTCGCCCGCCTCCACCGCCGGACGGGTCAGGATCAGCCGCGAGACCTCGCGCCGGTTGAGGGCGGCCACCGCCATCGCCATGGCCAGATAGGTCTTGCCGGTGCCGGCGGGGCCGATGGCGAAGACGCAGTCGTACTCCCGCATGAGCTCGATGTAGCGGCGCTGGGCCAGGTTCCGGGCCCCGATCCGACGCCGGGCATGGACCGAGCCGAGGATGTTCTCGTAGACCTCCTCGAGATCGGCTTCGGGTTCCCCGCGGACGATCCGGATCGCCTCGCGCACCTCGCGGGCGTGGACCGGACGCCCCTGGCGGACGAGCGCGTAGAGCTGCTCGAGGACCTTCCGGGCGAGCGCCACCCGCTCGGCCTCGCCGACCAGGCGCACCTCGTTCCCCCGCGCGCGAACGCGGATCCCGAGCTCCTGCTCCACGATGCGCAGGGTCTCGTCCCGGGAGCCGAAGAGCGCGGCCGCGCTGGCGTTGTCGTCGAAGATCAGGGTCCTGCCGGTGCTCGGCGTGTCCTGGGCCAGGTGCTTCTACCTCCGGGCGCAGCGGCGACCGCGCCGGATCGCGGACCCGGCGGCGCCCCGGGCGGTGTGCAGCCCGCCCCCACGACCCCGGATGCCACCCGACGCCCCCCCGGAGAGGCCGGTGGGACCGCGCCCGCCGGGGAGCCGCCTCCCGACACCCGCGCAGCCGCGTCCGAGCCCGCCGCTCGACCGCGCCTCAGGACTCCGGGGGAAGGACGAGGGCGGCGTCCCCGCGCCGCCGGTAATAGTAGGGACGCCCGTCCGGGGTGGTCAACGCGTCCGGCGGGAGCAGGCCCGACTCTGCGAGCTCCGCGAGACTCGCCGGGAGCGCGCCGGTGGCCACGCGGTAGGCGTCGAGGGCGCTGCGCACCCGGAGCAGGGCGAGGCCATCGCCGGCACCACCGGGCGGCGGAATGGGCAGACCCGGCGGCGCCGCGCGCGGCCACCAGGCGGCCACCGCGAGGGCGAACAGGGCGGCCAGGACCGCCGCCGCCGCCCGGGAGAAGCCCGCGGCCTCCGGACGCGGAGCCCCGTGGACCTCGCCCGAGGCTCCGGCATCCGTTCCGGAGACCTCGAGGAGACCGCGGTCGACGAGCTCGACGAGCGCCCTGCCCCCCTCGAAGGTCCCGAGCCGGCTGCGGTCGATCGCCTCGGCCACGGTGCAGGGATCCGTCACCGCGGCGAGCAGCTTCGCGGCCCGCTCCGAGAGGCCTTCGGCGGGGCCGGGCCGCAGACGCAGGCCCGCGTCGGGCTGCGGAAGCCGGGGGCGCACCGCCCGCCATTCGTCGAGCATCCGGAGGCCATCCATGAGGAGCTGCTCGGCGGGCAGCTGCGAAGCACCCGGAACGCCGGCGTCCACCTCGCAGGAGCGGAAGCGGAAGGCCCCGCTCCGGCACTGGAGGAGCTCGAAGATGGTCTCGCGGGTGAGCAGTTCCGCCACCTCTCCGAGCTCTTCGGCGGATACCGCGCCGCTGGCCACGGCGTGGCCGGCGAAGGAACGCAGCTCGAGGTGCCGCTCCTCCTCGATGCGCGCCACGGTGTCGCGGTCGAGGATCCCGCATCGGACCAGCATCTCGCCGAGCGCACCCCCCTGTCCGCCGGCGCGGGGCGCCGCGGAGACCACCGCGCCTGCTTCGAAGTGCACCTCGATGGGCCCGTCCGGAAGCTCGACCTCGAGCACGCCCGTCTTTCGCTGCTGTCCGATGAGCTGCAGCACCTCGCCGAGGCCGAAGTCCTCGAGGTTGCCGCGCAGCGCCACCGACATCAGCCCTGCCCCCGGAGCCGGCGAAGGGCCGCGAGCGTGAGCCCGGCGGCGAGCGCGAGCGCGAGCACGCCGGCTCCGGCGCGAAGCCCGCCGCCGGCCGGCCCCACGGCGGCGGGTGCCGCGAGCTCCCCGCCGGAGCCGACGAGCACCGCCGCCGCACCGACGAGGGCGGGAGCCGCCACGGCGAGGCCCGGCGAACCCGCAAGGAGTCCGGCGCCCCCCGGCACCACCAGGCCGACCCAGAGCTGGATCCGGCTGATCCACTGGCGGCGGCGCCGCAGCTCCGCGAGGGCCCGGCGGCGGAGCGAGCGGTCGGTGTCGCCGCGCCTCCCGAAGAGGCTGGCACAGGGCCGGCAGAGCCCGGCCCGGAGGGGGCCGTGACATCGCGGGCAGATGCTCCGCGCACACCGGCCACAGGTCCGGGAGGGCGGGAAGGCGGCCGCGAGAAAGAGCGCCAGGACGGCGGCCCCGGCCAGGACCCCCGCCAGACCGCCGGAACCGGAGAGGGCGGACCCGAGCCAGCGCGATCGCACCGCCCGCGTGGTCCACCCGGCGCCCGGGCTGCTCTGCAGCGCCGCGCCGACCACGGAACCCGGACTCCGGTCCACCAGGAGCGGCACCGGGGAGACCCCATCGAGACGCGTGAGTTCGCCCACGGTCTCCGGGTCGAGGACCTGGGCGTGGGCGAGGGCGCGCTCCTGCTCGTGGATCCGGATCTCCCGTCCGAGGGCCTGGGAGAGATCGAAGAGCACGACCGCGTCCGGCCCGTGTTCGAGCAGGCGGTCGTAGAGCTCGAAGGCCGCCGAGGGATCACCCGTGGCGACCCGGGCGTTGGCGGCGTTCTGCAGGAGCGCCCGCTCCGTGGCCCCGGAGGCCACCAGGTCGTCGAGGAGCTCGCGGGCGAGCTCCACACGGCCCATGCGCCGCGCGTGGAGGGCGAGCGCCACCGCGGCGTCCACCCGCCCGGCCGCGGCAGCCTGCTGCAGCGGCTCGAGCTCGCCTCGCAGGGAAGCCGCGCGGCGCGGGACCACGGCGGCCAGCACGCCCGGGTCCGAACGGGGGGCTTGGGACAGACGGAAGGCCGCGTCGAGCAGCGGGCCGGTTGCGGCGGCCAGCAGCACGGCGGCCAGCACCGCGGCAGTCCGGTCCCTGGCGTCGCCGTAGAAGACCACGGCGGCCAGGACGATCGCCAGAAGCGCTCCCGCACCACCGCCGAGCACCAGCGGAAGCAGGAGAGAGCCGCCCAGCAGCGCACCCCGGGCGTAGGCGGGCACCTCGACGCCGAGCGCATCGCCGAGGTCGTGGACCGCATGGCGAACGGTGCGGAGCAGCAGACAGCCGAGGACGGTTCCGCCGGCGGCGAGTCCGGCGCCCACCGCGGCCCACACCGCGACCAGCGCGACCCACAGCTTCGCCTCGGGGTGGCGTACCAGCTCGCGGAGTCCGCGCAGCAGGGCGTGGCCCCGCTCGGCCCCCTCGCTGGCCGCGGCCAGGGCGAAGTGGGCCGCCGGGAGCTCCGGGGCGAGCTCCACGGCGAGCCGCGCGCGGTCGGCCGGGGGAAGGCCGCGAAGCGGCGGGGGACCGGGATCGGCGAGCAGGGCGACGGCTGCGCCGTCGAGGCTCAGGATCCCCCGCGCGAGGGCTTCGGCGCGGAGTGCCGCCGCCGCCCGGGCGGGATCGAGGCCCGTGGGCCACGCCAGGTGACCCGTGGCCGCACCGGCACCGAGTCCGAGCAGGAGGATCGCGATGCATGTTGCACGCAGCCGTCCAGCCACACGAAGCCCTCGAGACCGGCGTCCCCCAGGCGTATCGGTCCCGGGGCGGGCGGGCTGAACGCCCCGCGGGGCCCCCCGGCCACGTACGAGCCGGCTCGACACCCCCGACACCGCCCACTATGTTCCGCCGCCCGTGGCCGGCTCGAGGCCGCCCGCGATGCCCCCGCCGGGGGCGAAGGCAGGGCCCGCCGCGGAGTTCCGGGGCCTCCACCCGACCGAGGGAGGTCCGGCTCCGGACACCGGCTTCGAGCCCGGACCGCGAACGAGGCAGAGGGGAAGTCGAGGTGGCCAACCACAAGTCCGCCGCCAAGCGCGCGCGCCAGAACGAGAAGCGCAAGCTCCGCAACCGCGCCCGGCGGAGCCGGGTGCGGACCCTGGTCAAGCGCTTCCGGACTGCCGCGGAAACCGGCGACGTCGAGGCAGCGCGGGCGGGGTTCGCCGCCGCGGAACGGGAGCTGCGCAAGGCCGCCAGCAAGGGCGTGCTCAAGAAGCCCACGGCGAGCCGCCGGATCTCGCGGCTCGCGCAGCTGCTCCACCGCATCGAGACCGGGAGCCGCCAGGCGTCCTAGCCCGGGCAGCGGCCATCGCCTACCCGGCGAGACCCACCACCAGCCATTCGAGGGCGAGCGCCGGCGAAATCCGCCCCTTGCCCTTCAGCACCTCGTCCACCTCGTGGATGGCCTCGAGGCACGCGCGCAGGCGTGCCGGGGAATAGCGGCGGGCCTGGGTCTCGAGCTTCCGAACCACGAAGGGAGGCCCCGGGACGCGGCCGCCGCTGCGAACGCGCAGGAGCCTGCGGAAGTGGGCCGCGAGCGCACCGAGCACCGCCGGGGGAGCTGCACCGGCCGCCATCGAGCGGCCGAGAATCCGGAGCGCCTCGCCCGTCCGGCCCTCTCCGATGGCATCGGTGAGGTCGAAGATCCGGTCCTCGGCGATGTCGGTCGCGGAGGCCGCGACTTGCTCACGACCGACGGCGCCGCCCGGACCCACGAGGAGGGCGAGCTTCGCGACCTCCTGGCGGAGGAGCAGGAGCTCCGGCCCCACCCGCTCCGCGAGCAGCAGGGCGGCGTCCTCGGAGAGGCGGACGCCCTGCCGCCGCGCCTCGGACCGCGCAAAGGCGGCGATCTCCCGTGGTCGCCGCGGTGCGGTGCACTCCACCCGCAGAGCGGGCGCGCCGAAGGCCCGGGCGAGTCGCGAGTGGCCATCCAGCGACCGGGCCGAGACCACGAGCACCGCGCCGGGGTCGGCCGGAGCGTCCCCCACGAAGGAGGCGACCGCTTCGTCGAGGCCGGGCGAGCGCGCCGGATCCGGATCGCGCACGACCACCAGCCGCCGGGGTGCGAGCACGGGCAGGGTCGCAAGCGAGTCGCGGACCCGGTCGGCGGGCACCCTGGGGCCGTCGATGCGGTCGAGATCGAAGTCCGGCGCCGCCTCGCCGAGCACCGCATGGCGGAGCGCGGCGAGTGCCTCGTCGCGGAGGAGGTCCTCCTCGCCGAGCAGGAGGTAGGCGGGACGCAGCCCCTTCTCGGCGAGATCCCGGGCAAGCTCCTCGGGCGTCACCGGCGAACCACCTCGAGCAGGGCATCGTGGAGCCGGTCGGCGAGCACCTCCGCCGCCCTGCGGAGGGCTTCACGCCGGTTCTTCCGGGTGACCTCGACGTCCGCGCTCGCCTGGTAGATCTCGGTCCGCGAGAGCAGCTGACCCGGCAGCGAGAGGACGGTGCCATCGCGGCGGGCGACCTCGAGTGCGAGCGCCAAGGTCACCTCGTACTCGAGGACCAGCCGCACGGAGGAGAACGAGCGCCGCGAGGTCTGCAGGGGCTGCACGCTGCCGCGGACGACGAGGTCGGCCGCCTCCGGATCGTCCACCACCGCGAGCCCGCCCCGGCGCAGGAAGGCCCGCTGGATGGCGTCGGCGACCTGGCGCTCCACGCCGAACTCGTAGGAATCGTTCTCGAGGGAGGCCACCGCGATGGTGCCCGCGGGTGCACCCCCGGCGCGAACCGGCGCGAAGTGGTAGCCGCATCCGGACGAACCGGTGACGAGGGCGAGCAGGAGGGCCAGGGCGGGCACCCGCATGGGGCCCGACCATAGCGAAAGGCGCGGTGGAACCGGCCGCTAGCCGCCGC
>Ga0256839_1005976_pt1 | contig 10960 bp, 10 predicted proteins | sample 354166metaG_FD_185968 | JGI IMG/M metagenome (GOLD analysis project Ga0256839, IMG submission 185968) | Hydrothermal vent microbial communities from Mid Atlantic Ridge, Atlantic Ocean - 354-166 | ecosystem: Environmental > Aquatic > Marine > Hydrothermal vents | place: Atlantic Ocean: Mid... | reverse complement strand
AATGAGATGCTCTCCACCATGGCGTGTCATGGTGCGGTGCGTGCCAATCGCCAATTAACGATTGAAGAGATGAATGCGTTACTGCGTGAAATGGAAGTGACAGAGCGTTCCGATCAGTGTAATCATGGTCGCCCTACGTGGGTGCAAATATCCATGGATCAATTAGACAGTTTATTTATGCGTGGACAGTGAGAAATGGAATTAATTCAAAGCCTTATAAGTAAAAAGGTATGTGTAGCATTAATGGGGCCGACCGCCTCAGGTAAGAGTCAGCTCTCTATGGATTTAGCCAAAGAACTGCCTATTGAGATCATCAGTGTGGATTCCGCGTTAATCTATAAAGGAATGGATATTGGCACGGCAAAACCCTCTGTTGAAGAGTTGCAAGCCGTCCCGCATCATTTGATTAATACCCATGATCCAATGGAAAGCTACTCCGCCTCGGAGTTTGTAGAAGACGTTCATCAGTTGGTGGAACAGATATTTGCACGTGGCAAACTCCCCGTTTTGGTTGGCGGCACCATGATGTATTACAACGCGTTACAGCAGGGAATGAACGACTTACCAAGTGCGGACGAAGCCATTCGAAAAACATTACAACAACTTTGGCAAGATAGCCCAGAAGTGCTACACCAGCGTTTAGAGCAGATTGATCCAGAGTCGGCGTTTCGTATACACTCAAATGATCCACAGCGGTTGATTAGAGCGTTAGAAGTATATGAAATATCAGGAAAAACCTTAACCGAATTACGTGCCGAACCCAAAGCCGCTTTAACCGCGTTTAAACTTATCAAAATCGGGTTAATTCCTGAAGATCGCAAAAAACTTCATGCTCAAATTGAAAAACGATTTCAATCAATGTTGGATGTAGGGTTTTTGTCCGAAGTAAAATCCTTATTTGAACGTGGCGATTTAACCGCCGATATGACCGCCATGCGCAGTGTGGGTTATCGCCAAGCGTGGTTGTTTTTAATTGGTGAATACGACTACGAGATGTTTGTTTATAAAGGGTTAGTCGCAACCAGACAGTTAGCAAAACGTCAATTAACTTGGTTAAGAAAAGAGGCGGATTTAATGACCGTAGATCCTTATAAAACCAGTGAAAAAGAGCGTTTAAGATGGTTGTTAGATCTGCTTGAGAAATGTGCGTAGGATTTACATAGCCATCTTTTATGGTTATATTAGCAAAAGATTTTATGTTTTACTACTATATAAACCCATTTGTTTCATGGGGTTACTGCTATCGATAAGGTGTAATAAAAAATGACGACAAAAAAAATAAAGACTGAGAAAACTCAGAGCGTCGACCATGGTTCTGCAGCGTTTGTTGCTAAATATGCAGGCCGTGATATTCAAGCAGGAGTGATTACCGCAACGATGGCGATTCCATTGTCGATTGGAATTGCGATGATGTCTGACTATCCCATTCAAGTTGGGCTGGCAACCGTGGCTTTTGCCTCTTTTATAGGATTTTTATTTGCTTGGTTTCGACCTGGAAACTATATTGGTGCGCCAGGAATTGCCGCAGGATTAGCCCCTATTTTAGCCATGGGGGTAGCCACTTTTGGTATTGAGAATATGGCGTTTGTTATCTTTATGACCGCTACGTTTCAAGCGCTTATTTGGAAGTATGACTGGCAGCGTTACTTGTTAAAAGCCGTTCCGCCTTACTTAGTTGAAGGCTTGTTGGCCGGTATTGGTTTAAAAATCGCGTTAAAATTCTTACCTTTTCTTTGGATGCTACCCGTTGGTGTTGCGGTAGGAGAAGAGTTTTGGACGGACGGACGTGTTCAAGTGGTGGTATTATCGGTTATCGGAGCTATTCTATTTCTTGGCCTGTTCAAAAAGTTTAAAGACACTAAACCTGCACTGCCATACTTTGCTTTGATTGTATTTGGAATTGCCGCGTCACTTTTTATTGATGTCAGAATGTTGAAAGTAGAGGATGTGGATTTTAATATTGGTCTCCCTATTCCAGATTTTGATTCGGTCTATTTATGGGTCTATGCTATCTTTTTTGCATTAATGTTAGCGGTAGTGGATGTGATTGAACAGGTCATGAGTAATGCGGCCATTGAAAAAATTGATCCACTAAAACGACCTTGTAATTCCAACAATTCGTTGCTCTCTATTTGGGTTTCTAATATGGGTGCAAGCTTCTTTGGTGGAATGACAAACTTGGATGGGTTAGCGAAATCGTCAACCAATCGTTTAGCCGGTGCTTATACCAAGCTCTCCGTATTGGTGATAGGGCTGTTAATTGCCTTTTTTGTCTTTAATGTTGAGTACCTCGATAACTTACCGTATTTTGCATTGGCAATTATAATGACATTTGTGGGTGTTAAGATGGTGTTAGGCTTGTTGCATGTAGCGACTTACGGTCCTTATGCGGTATTGCTTGCAACGGTTTGCGGTTTATTGGTCTTTCAAGTCGGTATTTTTGAAGGGCTCATTATTACCTTAGTCATTCATGCCGTGATCAGTTATGTGATATTCTCAAAAGTAGAGAGTATGCCAGCGGGGACGATTGTGCGAAAATATTTCCAAAAATTTAAAGAAGATAAGCAAGAGATCAATTGAGTTATTGATAACAATAATAATTAGGAATAACAATGGAAACTAAAAAAACATCAAAAGCACTGCCCATTCAAGATCCGTATTTAAATGCGTTGCGTAAAGAGCGTATTAGTGTATCGGTTTACTTGGTTAACGGTGTTAAGTTGCAAGGTAAGATCGATTCATTTGATCAGTTTGTGGTTTTATTAAGAAGCAGTGTGACACAGATGGTGTATAAACATGCCATATCAACCATTGTGCCCGCACGCGATCCTAAACTGTATGAATCATCAGATGATTTAAAAGAATTAACGGATTAACATTCAATTTTCCTCCCCCCCCCTCTTTTTTCGCATTTGAAATGATTGATGTGAAAGGTGGGGGCTTTTTTTTGTCTAAAATAATGAAGGTTTTTTCAGAATATGGAATTATTTGATCGCCTTGAACGGCGTGAGTTAGAAAAAGCGGTACTGGTGCATGTCGACTTTTATCATGAATCCGATCGTGAAGACTTAGATGAGTTTTATGAATTGGTCGATTCGGCTGGTGCGGAAGTGTGTACCTTATTAGGCACTAAACGCCAAAGACCAGACTCTAAATATTTTGTAGGAAAGGGAAAAGCAGAAGAGATTCAGCAAGCCGTTGAGCTGCACGAAGCCGATGTCGTGATTGTGAATCACGCCTTAACGCCAGCGCAAGAGCGAAACTTGTCTGAACTGGTGCAGTGCCAAGTTTTAGATAGAGTCGGATTGATTTTAGATATATTCGCCCAAAGAGCCCGTTCTCATGAAGGGAAATTACAAGTAGAGCTGGCGTTACTAAAACGGATGTCTACCCGCCTAGTCAAAGGCTGGACACATTTGGATCGCCAAGGTGGTATTGGTGCGCGTGGACCCGGTGAAACCCAGTTAGAATCGGATAGACGCTTGGTGCAAGGACGAATTAAATCGCTTGAACGAAAAATTGAAAAAGTGCGTAAACAACGTGGTTTGGGGCAAGAAGCCCGTAAACGAACCGATATTCCCGTCATTACCATTATTGGTTATACCAATGCGGGTAAATCAACGCTGTTTAATCAAATGACCTCAGCAGGGGTGTACGCAGAAGACCGTCTGTTTGCCACCTTAGATTCGACGCTGCGTCGAGTTCACCTGCCCGGTGCAGGGCGCGTTATTTTTGCCGATACGGTTGGCTTTATTCGACACATACCACACGATTTAGTGTCCGCCTTTCGTTCGACGCTCGAAGAGACCCGAGAAGCGGATCTATTGGTGCACTTGGTCGATGCGTCTGATATTCACCGAGAAGAAAAGATTTCCGATGTGCATGAGGTAATTCGTGAAGTGGGCGCAGAGTCCGTTCCACAGCTAATGGTTTTTAATAAAATTGATCGGTTAGAGCCTGCCGTAGAAGCCAAGGTAGATACCAATAACGAAGGGATTCCACAACGCGTTTGGATTTCGGCACAAAGTGGAGAGGGCATTGATCTATTATTAGACTCGGTCGCCTCCTTTTTTAAGGGTGCGTTCTTAACCGTGGTATTAACACTACGAGTGGATGCCGGAAAAAAACGCGCCGAACTCTACTCTTTAGGAACCATTTTAGAAGAAGGGTTTGATGAAGAGGGTAACAGTTTGTTTAAAATGTCTTTAACCGAACAAGAGTGGCAAAGCGTTAAAAACTGGCCAGAGTTGATAGAGGCTGCTGTTTTGAAAAGTGAATGATTTTCGGAAAGTTTAAAAACTTTGGTATAAGTTATTTTAATAGGTGACTTTTAGTGATAATCTCACTAGAATATGAGGGATCGTGTCTGCAAAAATGCAGATCACTAGATTGATGCGGTTTTTTAGATTTTCTAAAAATCTTTGCACGAAACATGGAGATGTTTGAATGGCTTGGAATGAACCCGGTAAGTCTGGGCAGGATCCTTGGGGCAACTCAGGAAACAATAACAGCGGCGGTGGTGATCAAAAACCCCCTAAAAACCAAAAAAATGACGATATTGATGAGTTATTAAAAAAAGCTCAAAAAATTTTTGGTGGTGCAAGTGATAAGTTTGGCAAAACAGGAGGCGGAGGCATCGGTGGTAAAGGTGTTTCGGTTATTCTAGGTGTTGTCGGGACGGTTTGGTTGCTGTCAGGTATCTATATTGTTGATCCAGCAGAACGTGGTGTTGTGACTCAGTTTGGTTCGTTTGTAGAAGAGACCAAAGCGGGGCCGCATTGGCATATTCCTTATCCCATTGAAAGTGTTCGTATTGTGAATGTGGATCAAATTCGTACCGCTGAAGTTGGATACCGTTCAGGTAATAATCGTTCAGGCAATGTTCCTACCGAGTCATTAATGTTGACCAAAGATGAAAATATTGTTGATTTAAAAGTCGCGGTTCAATACCAAGTGGCCAGTGCAAATCAATATTTATTTGAAACTTCTGATCCAGATTTAACCTTGCGTGCGGTGGTAGAAAGTACCTTACGTGAAGTAGTGGGTCAAAGTACCATGGATTTTGTGTTAACCGAAGGACGTGATGAAGTGGTTTCGCGTGTTAAAGAGTTAACGCAAGAGCGTTTGGATGGCTATAAAACAGGGTTGATCGTGACCAGTGTTAACTTGCAAGACGCACAGCCACCCGAGCAAGTTCAGTCAGCGTTTGCGGATGTGGTTAAAGCGCGAGAAGATAGAGAGCGTTTAATTAACGAAGCGGAAGCTTACTCAAACGATATTATACCGAAAGCCCGAGGTAAAGCGGCGCGTGAGCTGGAAGAAGCCAGTGCTTATCATGATCGTGTCATTGCTCAGTCGGTCGGTGAGGCCTCACGTTTTACCAGCATCGTAACAGAGTATCAAAAAGCGCCAGAAGTCACCCGTAATCGTTTATATATTGATGCGATGTCAACGGTGTTAAGCAATACCAGTAAGATTTTTGTGGGTTCTGATAGCAGTAATAATTTACTGTATTTACCGTTGGATAAAATGATAAGTCAAGGGCAAGCAACGGTTCCGTTTGCACCTGCTCAATCCGTTTCACCTCTAAATGCGGGTGCGGCTGGAAATCGTCAAAATACGTCAACGGGTCAGAGAACCAATATTCGTGACTACTTGAAAAATAGGGAGCTACGTTAATGAAAGCGGTACTTGGAATATTAGGGGCTGCGGTCTTATTTGTGGGCAGTAACTCCGTTTATGTAGTCAATCAATGGGAAACCGGCGTGGTACTTCGTTTAGGGGAAATTGTAAAAGCGGATGTAGAGCCTGGCTTGCACTTTAAAATGCCATTTATTAACAATGTGCGTAAATTTGATTCTCGTTTGCAAACGTTAGATGCCTCACCTGAGCGTTATTTGACCAGTGAACAGAAAAACCTTATCGTAGATTCATTTGTTAAGTGGCGAATTGTGGATGTAGCTACGTTTTATACCACTATGAATGGGGACAACCGTCAGGCAGGTATGAAATTAGGACAAATTGTTAAAGATGGCTTACGTGCAGAATTTGGTATTCGTACCGTGAAAGAAGTTATTTCAGCCGAGCGAGTTGAAATTGCACATAAGATTAAAACCAGTACGGCCATTGCCGCAAGCTCATTTGGTATTGAGATTGAAGATGTTCGTATTAAACGAATTGATTTAGCGAAAGAGGTAAGTGATTCGGTTTACCGTAGAATGGAATCGGAACGTAATCGTGTTGCGAAAGACTTACGCTCGAAAGGATCGGAAGCGGCTGAAAAAATTAGAGCCGATGCGGATCGTCAGCGTGTGGTTATTTTAGCGGATGCTTACAGTGAAGCAGAGATTCTTCGAGGTAAGGGCGATGCAAAATCAGCTGAAATTTATGCCAAAGCGTATAACCTGGATGCCGAGTTCTACTCTTTTTACCACAGTATTAATGCATACAAGGTATCCTTTAAAGACAAGTCAGATATTATGCTCGTTGACCCTAAATCAGACTTCTTTAAATATTTTAATCAATCCTCACAATAAGTAGGATGATAATAAGGTGGGGGGTTTCCCCGTCTTTTTTAATATTATGTTAGAAACAACCTTAATTGCAGCCATTGCATTGGTATTTATTATTGAAGGTATCTTACCTTTTGTGTTTCCCAATGCGTGGAAGCGCATGATGACCGCCGCGGTTCAAGCCTCTGAAAAAGAGTTAAGAATGATGGGGTTGGTCTCCATCACCATTGGCATGGTGGTTTTAATGTTTTTAAGCGAATAATGTGTTGTATTTTTTTGATTGATAAAAAAATACAACACCTCCAATTTAGTAATTAGAAAGAAGTGATTAATGCAACAATCTACTTGGTTTACGCCAGATGGTTTAGAAGACCTTCTGCCCCCTCAAGCCCAGAAACTGGAATATTATCGTCGTAAGTTAATGGATGGCTTTAACCAGTCAGGATATGACTTGGTGTTGCCACCGCTGGCGGAATTTACCGACTCTTTATTGACTGGAACGGCGCGTCATATGGCGGTCGATACCTGTCGCTTTACTGATCAAGAGAGCGGAAAGATGATGGGCGTTCGTGCCGATATGACACCGCAAGTCGCGCGTATTGTCAGTAACCGTTTAAAAGCGTCTGAGGGTGTCTCTCGCTTATGCTATGCGGGCGAAGTGCTGAAAACGCGTAATAATAAAGCGAAAGGGTCTCGTAGTCCGATTCAGTTGGGTGCAGAGCTATTTGGTCATGCAGGCGTTGAAAGTGATATTGAGATCATTGAGCTGATGCTTGAATCGATGCAGATGTTGAATTTAACCGACAGCAAGGTCAGTTTGGGACATGTTGGTGTGGTGGATGAATTGATCTCATTGGCAGGATTGAATGACGGGCAAGTGGTACAACTCATTGATATTCTAGAGCGTAAAGCATTGCCTGAGTATGAGCAGTTTTTGGCTGATACAACTTTGCCAGAAAGCGTTGCAGGAGCATTTAATGTTTTATTGAGTTTGTGTGGCGACGCTTCTAAAGTGATTGCTGAGGCAAAAGCGTGTTTATCGCCAATCTCTTCCGTTTTAAAAGATGCGGTCGAGCGTTTGGATACGGTGATCTCTTTTTTAAGTGTCATGCACAGTAACCCACTTCACTTAGATTTAGCGGATATTCGCGGTTATCAATACCATACCGGAATTATTTTTGCTTGTTACAGTGCCAATGGATTTTTGTTGCCGATTTGTAAAGGTGGGCGTTATGACAATATTGGTTCTGAGTTTGGTTTAGCGTTACCTGCGACGGGATTCAGTTTAGATTTACGTCTGGCACTGGATCTATTAGCATCAGTAGAGCCGGCTGAAAAAGGGTGTGTTTATGCACCACTTCAAGCGGATAAAAGCCTACAAGATAAGATTCTTGAGTTAAAGGTATCTGGTATGAAAGTGGTTAAAGCGCTTGATCTCACTCAATTAAATTCTGGTGATCAAGTGTTATCCAATGCCAGTGGTCAATGGGTTGTTGAAACCATTTAAAACTATAAAAAATGAGTAAGAAGTAGCTTTATGTCAAAACGAAATATAGTGGTTGTAGGAACTCAGTGGGGCGATGAGGGAAAAGGAAAGATTGTAGATCTATTAACCGATAGAGTTTCTGCGGTGATTCGTTTTCAGGGCGGTCATAATGCAGGACATACGTTGGTGATTGATGGTCAAAAAACGGTACTGCATCTGATTCCGTCGGGTATTTTGCGTGAAGACGTTGAATGCTTTATTGGTAATGGCGTGGTATTGGCACCTGATGCCTTAGAGAAAGAGGTGGCGCAACTCGAAGCCACGGGATTAAAGGTTCAAGAACGCTTGAAAATCAGTGAGGCTTGCCCGTTAATTTTAGATTATCACGTTGCTCTAGATCTGGCGCGTGAAGTCGCACGTGGTAATAAGCCCATTGGCACTACTGGACGAGGTATTGGTCCCGCGTATGAAGATAAGGTGGCTCGTCGTGGTTTAAGAGCGGGTGACTTTAAAAACATGCAAACGTTTAAGGTTAAGTTACAAGAGACGTTGGCCTACCATAACTACATGATTGAACACTACTATAAGGCCGAACCCGTCTCTTTTGATGCGCTTTGGGCAAAGTGTGAGCGTTACAGTCAAATGATTTTACCGATGTTGGCCGATATTCCCAACCTTATCGCCACTTACAATGCAGAGGGTAAAAGCCTAATGTTTGAAGGGGCGCAAGGTACGTTATTGGATATTGACCAAGGAACCTATCCTTACGTAACGTCCTCAAATACAACGGCGGGCGGTGCTGCTTCGGGTGCAGGAATTGGTCCGACGGAGTTGGATTATGTATTGGGCATCACCAAAGCGTATGCGACACGAGTAGGAGGAGGGCCTTTCCCGACCGAACTTTTGTATGATTGTGATATCGATAAAGGTGATCCTATTGGCAAAGAACTGGGCACTCGTGGTCATGAATTTGGTGCGACGACCGGTCGTCAACGCCGTTGCGGTTGGTTTGATGCTGTTGCATTACGCCGTTCGGCACAAATTAATGGCTTAACGGGCATGTGTTTAACCAAGCTAGATGTGATGGATGAGCTCAAAGAGATTAAGATTTGTATCTCTTATGATCAAAATGGTCAAACGTTATTATTGCCACCATCCAGTGCGGAAGAGTATGAGACCTGTGTGCCAAATTACGTGACAATGCCGGGTTGGCAATCGTCTACCGTAGGTGTTGAATCGTGGGAGGCTTTACCTCAAGCCGCAAAGGATTACATTCGTTTTCTTGAGAAAGAGGTGGGGGTTTCTGTTTCAATTTTATCAACGGGGCCAGATCGTTCTGAAACCTTGGTGATTAAGGACCCGTTTGCTTAGTTCTTATTAATGATGTTGAAAACACAAAAAAGCCGAATCAAATTGATTCGGCTTTTTTTATGGAAAAAATAGGGGGGGTAAAAATTTATTTTGTCTTCGCGTTGTACTCTGATTTAGAGCGTTCGTAACGTAGGACAATGTCTTCAATGCACTCTTGATTGTATTCTCGCAACCCACTTAATACCATGGTTTTAAAGCCTGAACCAATTTGTTTTCCCGCTTCCATAATGTTGAACTCAATTCGAACTTGCCCGCGCTTTCCTTTGACCTCTAATTGACTGTCTTTGAACTCAAGGACGGGGTGAGAGCCGTTTAGTTGATCAAACTCAAACGCCATGCTTTCATAAATAACCATCGGGCGTTCAGGATTGATCATGACGTTATGTTGTTTCATTAATGGCACGAGAATGTGTGGGAAACAGTGGCCTGAAAAGGCAACGTAAGCACGGGAGAACGCTTCAATAAGGGTTTCATCATGCGTTATTTCGCCTTGGCGAGAGGCATTTAAACAAGGTTTTTCATTTTCATCGAGAACACTCAGTTCGCTTTCATTGGTATCTGGAATGGTCACCGCCATATTTTTACCAATCATGCCCGTATAGTGAAAGGCCATTTTTTGAGACAGCCCTTGGTAGGCTAAGACCAGAGAGAATAATAGATCGCCAGGGACGCAAAACCGTTTGGCTTCGGGGTTGTGTAGCGGGTTGAAATCATCAGAAATTTGCTTGGCAAAGACACTCGCTTGCTCAGGTGTGATGTGTATCTGTTGACCGCTTGGGGTCTGATTTGAGGTATGAAAAGGCGTTAAGTACATAATTTTTATGAGTCTTTAAAAGAATAAAAAGGAATCATACTGAAATAAGATAAAGAAATCACCTATATACCAAGCTACAGTCATAAAAAAAATTAATGATTTCTCTAGGAGAATTGACTCTTAGCCCGATTATGTTAAGCTTCGTTGCCCGAATTTGAGTGCTTTAAACTTAAGGTACAGGCTTAAATCTTCTTTATTTACAACAGGCTAACGCATGACCTCTTTAACCTTTTTAAGTATTAACCTGCCCATCGTTGCTTTACTGCCATTTTTTGGTGCGATTTTTGCCGCTTGGGCGTCTAAAATTAACCGTTTGGCGTCTGCATGGGTTGCAGCATTGGTGACGATTCTTGCATTAGCCTTTTTAGCCCCCTCTATGGCACTCGTATTTGCAGGTGAAACCTTAATTCAGAGTTGGACATGGATTCCTGCGATCGGCTTGGAGTTTGCGTTTCGTTTAGACGGTTTAGCGCTGTTGTTTGCTCTGTTAATTTTAGTGATTGGTTTATTGGTCATTATTTATGCCCGTTACTATCTCTCTAAAAAAGACTCTATGGGGCGCTTTTTTGCCTATTTATTGATGTTTATGGGCTCCATGCTCGGAATCGTACTCTCTGAAAACCTGATTCAAATGGTGGTGTTTTGGGAGTTGACCTCGTTAACCTCATTCTTACTCATTAGTTATTGGCAGCACCGTCAAGACGCGCGAGCAGGCGCACGTATGGCGTTAGTGATTACCGGTGGTGGTGGTTTAGCCTTATTGGCAGGGGTGCTTTT
>Ga0256839_1005975_pt1 | contig 10965 bp, 10 predicted proteins | sample 354166metaG_FD_185968 | JGI IMG/M metagenome (GOLD analysis project Ga0256839, IMG submission 185968) | Hydrothermal vent microbial communities from Mid Atlantic Ridge, Atlantic Ocean - 354-166 | ecosystem: Environmental > Aquatic > Marine > Hydrothermal vents | place: Atlantic Ocean: Mid... | reverse complement strand
GGGATTGGGTTTCGGGAACACCATGCCGACCCGGGCCCGCAGCAGCACCGGATCCATTTCCTTGGCGTAGATGTCCTGGTCGTCGAGGCGGATGTCACCCTCCACCCGGCAACCCTCGATGATGTCGTTCATCCGGTTGAGACAGCGCAGGAAGGTGGATTTGCCGCAGCCGGAAGGGCCGATCAGGGCGATGACCTCGCGCTGGCCGATGTCGAGATTGATGTCGAACAGGGCCTGTTTGTCGCCGTAGAAGACGTTGACGTGGCGGCAGGTGATGCGTGGTTCGGCGAGGGTGTAGTCGCCCACGGTCCGATGGCCGTCGCTTTCCGGATCCGGGGTGGTGTGGCGTTCGGTGATCACGGTGCTCATACCGTCGTTCTCCCTTACCAGCGGCGTTCCAGACGTTTGCGCAGCAAAATGGCGGCCATGTTCATGATACCCAAAAACAGCAGCAGGACGATGATCGCGGCCGACGTCCGCTCGACGAAGCCGCGTTCCGGGCTGTCGGCCCACAGATAGATCTGCACCGGCAGGGCGGTGGCCGGGTCGAGGAGGCTTTGCGGCGGATCGACGATGAAGGCGACCATGCCGATCATCAGCAGGGGGGCGGTTTCACCCAGGGCCCTGGCCATGCCGATGATGGCGCCGGTGAGCATGCCCGGCATGGCCAGCGGCAGGACGTGATGGAACACGGTCTGCACCCGGGAGGCGCCGATGCCGAGGGCGGCGTAGCGGATCGACGGCGGCACCGCCTTGAGGGCGGCGCGGCTGGCGATGATGACCGTGGGCAGGGTCATCAGGGTCAGGGTCAGGCCGCCGACGAGGGGGGTCGATCGCGGCAGCCCGAACCAGCCGATGAACACCGCCAGGCCCAACAGGCCGAAGACGATCGACGGTACCGCCGCCAGGTTGTTGATGTTGATCTCGATCAGGTCGACCCAGACGTTGTTCCTGGGGGCGAATTCCTCCAGATAGATGGCGGCGGCGATCCCCAAGGGGAACGACAGGGCGAAGGTGACCAGCATCATGTAGAGCGAGCCGCGGAAAGCGACCTGGATGCCGGCCTGCTCCGGTTCGCGCGAATCGCCGTTGAGTAAGAACCAGCGGTTGAAGCGCAGCACCAGTCGCCCTTCGCTTTCCAGTTTCCGCAGCCAGGCGATCTGATAATCCTTGAGGCGGCGTTCGGATGCCGGCGTTTCCGGATCGATGTATCCCTTCTTGTACAGATCCACGTCGGCGCCGGCCAGCACCCACAGGCGCACGGTTTGGCCGATCCGGTCCGGGTGGGCGAGGACGTAGTCCCGCAATTGATAGGGGGCGGCGGAACTGACGAGACGGTAGAGGGCACGTTTGCGGCGGCGGTCGTGGACTTCCGGGAACATCTGTCGCAACGAGCGTTTGATCAGGCCCGCCAGATCGGCCCGTGCCAGGTGTTCCGGGGTCGGTGGGGTCAGTTCCTCGGGATCGAGGAAGACGTCGATGGCGATTTCCGTCTGCCAGAAGGCTTTGTAGCCGCGGGCGACGATGCTGGTGATGAGCAGGGCCAGGAACGCCAGGGAAACGAAGATGGCGATGCGCCCGTACCAGCGGAACCGGATTTCCCGGCGGCGGCGTCGCGCCAGGCCGGAGCGAACGGTTTCCAGAGTCTTATTCATACTGTTCCCGGTACTTGCGTATGACGTGAAGGGCGACGAGGTTGAGCAGGAGGGTGATGACGAACAGGGTCAGCCCCAGGGCGAAGGCCGCCAGGGTCTTGGGGCTGTCGAATTCCTGGTCGCCCACCAGCAGGGCGACGATCTGCACCGTGATGGTGGTGACCGATTCCAGCGGGTTGAGGGTGAGTTTGGCGGCCATGCCGGCGGCCATGACCACGATCATGGTTTCGCCGATGGCGCGCGACACCGCTAGCAGCAGGCCGCTGACGATGCCAGGCAGCGCCGCCGGCAGCAGAACGCCGGTGATGGTTTCCGCCTGGGTCGCCCCCAGGCCGTAAGCGCCTTCCCGCAGGGATCGGGGGACGGCGGTGAGGGCGTCGTCGGTGAGCGAGGACACGAACGGAATGATCATGATGCCCATGACCAGACCGGCGGCCAGGGCGCTTTCGGAGGAAATCGACAGTCCCAGCCGGGCGCCGAGGTCCCGCAGCCACGGCGCTACCACCAGGGCGGCGAAGAAGCCGTAGACCACCGTCGGCACGCCGGCGAGCACTTCCAGGAGCGGCTTGACGATGGCGCGGGTGCGGCGTTTGGCGAATTCCGAGAGATAGATGGCCGACAGCAGCCCCAGGGGGGCGGCCACCGCCATGGCGATGGCGGTGATCAGCAGGGTTCCGGTCAACAGGGGGATGAAGCCGAAACTGCCCGAGGCCCCGACCTGATCGGCGCGGATGGCGATCTGGGGGCTCCAGTGCAGGCCGAAGAAGAATTCCAGCGGCGACACCATCTCGAAGAAGCGCAGCGCCTCGAACAGGACCGAGAGCACGATTCCGATGGTGGTGAGGATGGCCAGCACCGAACTGGCGATCAATGCGATGCGGATGACGGCCTCCACCCGATTGCGGGCGCGCAGCCCGGGGGTTATCCGCCGTTGCGCCCAGGTCAAGGTCGCGGTCGCACCGGCGAGGACCAGGACGGTCAGGGCCTGGTAGCCCAGGTGCTTCAACTGCCGGTAATGTTCGGCTGCTTCGGCCAGCGCCGGGTCCACCGTACTGGCCTGACGTTCGCCGGCGAGGAGATTTTCGATCACGTTCACCGCCAGCGAGAGCCGATCAGGGGGGAGATTCCGGTAAGTGGGGGGCAGTTCCGCCAGCACCCACTGGAGAATGATCTTGTCGTCGAGCAGCAGCCACAGACTCAGGATCGCCAGAGCCGGCAGGGCGCACCACAGAGCCACGTAGTAGCCGTAGTAGTCCGGGAGGGAATGGAGTTGGCGGATGTTGCCGCCGCTGACGGTCAGAGCCCGCTTGCGTCCCAGATAATAGCCGTAAGCGGCCAAGGCGAGCAGTATCCAGAACAGGGTTTGTGGTTGCATGGCGATCGTGTCGGTGGCTACGGACGGCTATTGTAAAGCAAAAACCGATGGTGAAAGCCGGAGCGGGTGGGTCGTACACGAACGAAACCCCTCTCCCGGCGGGAGAGGGGCTTGGTGAGACAGGGAACCATCGTCAGAGCGATTCGAGGGGAATCAGCTCGCGGGCGATCCTGCGGTATTTCTTCCGCTCTTCCGCCGGCATCGGAATCAGACCCTTGTCGGTCAGATAGCCCTCGTCGCCCCAGGCCTTCTCGCTGGTGTATTCGTCGAGGAACTGGACGATTCCCGGGATCAGGCCGACGTGGGCCTTTTTCACGTAAATGAACAAGGGCCGCGACAAGGGATATTGGCTGGCGGCGATGTTTTCGAAGGTGGGCTCGACGCCGTCCACTCGGGCACCGGTGATCTTGTCGACGTTCTGATCGAGGAAGCTGAAGCCGAAGATCCCCAGGGTGTTGGGATCGGCCTCCAGTTTCTGCACGATCAGGTTGTCGTTCTCACCGGCCTCCACGTAGGCGCCGTCCTCGCGGATGCCGTGGCAGATGGCCTTGTAGCGTTTCTTGTCTTCGTGCTTGATCGCCTTGATCCAGTCGAAGGTCTTGCAGCCGCCTTCCAGCGCCAGCTCGGCGAAGGCGTCCCGGGTGCCGGAGGTGGGCGGCGGGCCGTAGACCTTGATGGCGATGTCGGGCAGGGACGGGTCGATCTGACGCCATGTCCGGTAGGGATTGGCGATCAGCTTGCCCGGATGTTCGGGATCGGGAACCTGCTTGGCCAGGGCCAGGAAGATCTGGCGCCGGGTCAGGTTCCATCGATGAGGCGCTTTGCGCGAATAGGCCATGACGATACCGTCGTAGCCGATCTTGACCTCGACGATGTCCTCGACGCCGTTCTTCCGGCAGCGCTCGAACTCGGACTTCTTGATCCGCCGCGAGGCGTCCTCGACGTCCGGGTGCTGGACGCCGACGCCGGCGCAGAACAGCTTCATGCCGCCGCCGGTGCCGGTGGACTCCACCTTGGGGGTGGGGAATTCGGTCGCCTTGCCGAAGTGTTCGGCGACGGTGGTGGTGAAGGGATAGACGGTCGAGGAACCGACCGCGTAGATGTAGTCACGGCCGGCGGCCTGCCCCTGGAGCGCCAGCAGCCCCAAAGCGGCGACGGTCGCGGTTTTGAACAGTTTCATCGGCAGCGTCACTCCTGAAAAGTCAGTTTCGAGGGTACCCAGGATAAGGGGGTTCTGTTACTGAATTGTGACAACGGTCAGCAGGCGTCTTCGCGCCGCAGGCTCCTGTCGATCGTCCGTTCCCGCTGGAACACCAGCACCGCCGAGGTTCTCAGGGCCCCGAGCACCAGCAGCAGAGCGCTCAGGGACAGGATCAGCTCGATGGTGAGGGTCTTCTGGAACAGGCCGATCATCACGTCGCGCAGCACCGAGACGATGGCGGCGTCGGCGATGAAGGTCAGGCGCAGGCGCTGGACGTGGAAGTATTCCGCCAGGGAACGGGCCAGCTCGATGACCACGAACAGGGACAGCACGTCGGTGATGATGTCGATGTAGCTGCCGGTGATGGCCCCGCTCTTGACCAGCGGCCAAAGATGGAGGAACAGCTTGCCGACCCCGAGGAGGATGGCCAGGGACAGGAACGCCAGCATGACGGCGAAGACCCAGTCGGTGAAGCGGAAGAAGACCTTGAGCGGCAGGCTCGGCATGGCGGTGGATCAACCCGACAGGGCCTTGTCGACGATTTCGAACAGGTCTTTCGACAGCTCGGGGGTCTGGCGGATGCGCGCCAGCTCGCGGCGCATCGAGGCTTGGCGGTCGCCGTCGTAGCGGCGCCAGTTGGCCAGCGGCTGCGCCAGGCGGGCGGCGAGCTGCGGATTGATCCGGTCGAGTCTCAGCAGCCAGTCGGCCAGCAGCCGGTGGCCGCGGCCGTCCCGGGCGTGGAAGTGTATCGGATTCCGCTGGGCGAACACGCCTAACACCGAACGGACCCGGTTGGGGTTGGTAGGGTCGAAGTCGGGATGGGCCAGCAAGGCTTCGACCCGCTCGATGGCCCCCGGCGAGGGATCGGCCGCCTGAATGGCGAACCACTTGTCGAGCACCAGCGGCTGCGAGCGCCAGCGGCGATGGAAATCCTCGACGACCGCTTTCTTGGCCGGGTGGTCTTCGTGGACGACGGCCTGGAAGGCGGCGAGCTGGTCGGTCATGTTGCGGGCGCTGCGGTATTGCGTCAGGACCAGCTCGTGGATGGCCGGATCGCCGCGCGTCGCCAGATAGGACAGGCAGGTGTTCTTGAGCCGGCGGCGGCCGATGGCGGCGGCCGAGGTGTCGGCCCATTCCTCGGGCCGGTGGTGGGCGTGATAGCAATCGAGGAAATCGTCCTTCAGAACGGTGGCCAGTTCGCGGCGGGCCTGCGCGCGCACCCGGTGGATGCCGTCCACGTCGATCACGTCCATCTGTTCCGCCAGGTAGTCTTCCTCCGGCAAGCGCAGCAGCCAGGCGGTGTAGGACAGGTCGTCCAGGGGTTGGGACAGCAGCGGCTCGAAGCCGGCCACGAGCCGGGGGTCGAGCGCCGGGACTGGTTCGGGAATCTGTGCCAGCAGGCAGTGGGACATCAAGGTTTGGCCGGCATCCCAGCGGTTGAAGGGGTCGCTGTCGTGGCGCCAGAGGAAGTACCACTCGTCGGGATCGCGTTCCATGACCAGCTTCACCGGGGCGGAGAAGTCCCGGAAAATCGACAGGACCGGCGGTTCCGGCACGTTGACGAAGCGAAATCGCTGATTGGCGCCGCTCAGTCGCAGGACCCGCGAGGTTCCACCGGGAGCACTCTCTCCCTCCAACTGGAGGGGGATCGGATTGCCTTTGCCGTCGAGCAGTCCCAGACGGACGGGAATCAGGAAAGGCTCCTTGTGGGGCTGGCCCGGGGTCGGCGGGCAGGACTGGGTGAGGGCCAGGACGAAGGTGCGGCGGTCGGCTTCGTAGTGATACTGGACTTCCACCCGGGGCGTGCCGGCCTGGGTGTACCAGCGCAGGAACTGGGCCAGATCGATCCGGTTGGCGTCCTCCATGGCCTTGACGAAATCCTCGCAGGTGACCGCCTGGCCGTCGTGGCGTTCGAAGTACAGGTCCATGCCGCGGCGGAATCCCTCCCAGCCCAGCAGGGTGTGGAGCATGCGCACCACCTCGGCCCCCTTTTCGTACACCGTCATGGTGTAGAAATTGTTGATCTCGATGTAGGACTCGGGCCGTACCGGATGGGCCAGGGGGCCTTCGTCCTCGGGGAACTGGCGGGTGCGCAGCAGGTTGACGTCCTCGATCCGCCGGACCGCCGCCGAGCCTTCGTCGGCGCTGAACTGCTGTTCCCGGAACACCGTCAGCCCTTCCTTGAGGGAAAGTTGGAACCAGTCGCGCAGGGTGATGCGGTTGCCGGTCCAGTTGTGGAAATATTCGTGGCCGATCACCGCCAGCACGTGTTCGAAATCCTCGTCGGTGGCGGTTTCTGGACGGGCGAGGACGTAGCGGCTGTTGAAAAGATTGAGCCCCTTGTTTTCCATCGCCCCCATGTTGAAGTGGCTGACGGCCACGATCATGTAACGGTCGAGATCGTACTCGCGTCCGTATTTGATTTCGTCCCAGGCCATGGCCCGTTTCAGGCAGCCCATGGCGTGATCGCATTGGTCGAGATCGGCGGGCGCCACGTAGATTTCCAGGCGAACCCGGCGGCCCGAGCGGGTGGTGAAGGTATCGGTGCGTTTTTCCAGCCGTCCGGCCACCAGGGCGAACAGGTAGCTGGGCTTGGGGAACGGGTCCTCCCAGACGGCGAAGTGACGGCCGTCGTCGAGATCCCCGGCGTCGACGCGGTTGCCGTTGGCCAGCAGCACCGGAAAGCGGTCGCGGTCGGCGCGCAGGGTGACGCGGTAGCGGGCCATGACGTCGGGACGATCGGGAAAGTAGGTGATGCGCCGGAAGCCTTCCGCTTCGCACTGGGTGCAGAGCATGCCTTCGGAGACGTACAGACCCTCGAGGCGGGTGTTGCTCCGGGGATGGATCAACACCTCGGTGGTCAGGGTGAAGGCGGTCGGCACGTCCGGGATGATCAGCCGGTTCTCGTCGACGGCGTAGCGATCTTCCGCCAGGGGGGCTTCGTCGAGCAGAACGCTTTGCAACGTCAGATCCTCGCCGTCGAGGACCAGCGGGGTGGGATCCAGGTCGTATTGCAGGTTGCGGCGGACGTGCAGCCGAGCCCGCACCCGGGTGGTTTCCGGGTCCAGGTCGAACGCCAGCTCGATGCGGTCGACCAGGTAGGCGGGCGGACGATAATCCTTGAGATGAACGGGTTTTGGCGTGCCTTCACGCATGTCGTTTTCTCCAGGCGGACCAGGCCAGCAGGAACCAGGCGGCGATGAACGCCAGGCCCCCGAATGGCGTAATCATGCCCAAAGCGGGCGTCCCGCTCAAGACCATCAGGTACAGGCTGCCGCTGAAAAGGAGAATACCGGCCGCCATCAGCCGACCGCTCCATCTCGACCACGGATCGTCCTCCAGTCCGGCGACGAGGATCAGTCCCAGGGCGTGCCACATCTGGTAGGTGACGGCGGTCTGCCACACGACCAGTTGGTCGCGGTCCAAGACGTCTTTGAGGGCGTGGGCGCCGAAAGCGCCGAAGACCACGGCCAGACCGGCGAACAGGGCGCCCAGGAAGAGGAACGGACGTGACCGCATCAGCCCAGCGGCGCCACGCCGAACAGGCGGGCGTGGCCGTGGAGGAAGCCGAAATACAGCACCAGCGCCAGGACGAGGCGCCACCACCCCAGTTCGTGCCACACCAGCCGCTGTTTCCCCTGGAGGACGGCCAGGAAGGGAACGTTGGAAGTCTGCGCCATGTAGTGCCGCCAACGCTCGCCGAATTGCCGCAGGCGTTTACGGTCGAGGTCGAAGCTGCCTTCGACCGCCAGGATCAGGAAGGTGCCGAAGAAGATCGTCGCCGCCAGATCGCCGTTGGCCAGCAGGTGCAGCGCCGCCCACAGGGCGATGCCCCAGAGGACGGGATTGCGGCTGATGCGGAGGATGCCGGTGGGTTCGAAATCGTCGGTCAGGGTGGACTCCTGCCCCAGACGGGTCGGATTTTTGGTGGTCAGGCCGGCGACGACGAGGAAGAAAGCCAACGGCATCAACGCGACCGCCAGGTAGCGGAAGATCGCCGGGCTGCCCCAAAGGGGGACGAGGGGTGCCTGGCGCCAGGCGTACACCAGAAAGATCAGGCCGAACAGCGCCGAGGCGGCGAAACCGATCCGGTAAGGGAGCGGTCCGAAGCGTTCGATCAGACGATCGCGCACCGAAGTGGCGGCGATGCCGAAATGGATGCCGAGAAAGAACAGGGATGCCAGGATGAGTAGGAACATGGAAGCCTCCTCCGTAGGGTTATTCCCGTAGCCGGGGCATCAACTCTACCAGATTGCAAGGCCGGGTGCGGTAATCCAGTTGCGCCTGGATCAATTTGTCCCAGGCGGTGGCGCAGGCGTTCCTCGATCCGGGCAGGCAGAAGACGTAGGTGCCGTTGGCCACCCCGGCCAGGGCGCGCGATTGGATGGTGGAAGTGCCGATCTCGGCGTAGGAAATCGTGCGGAAAACCTCGCCGAAGCCGTCGAGCACCTTGTCGAGCAGGGGAGCGACCGCCTCGGGGGTGCCGTCACGGCCGGTGACGCCGGTACCGCCGGTGGTAAGAACGACGTCGACGTCCGTATCGGCGATCCAGGCCGACACCACGGCGCGGATGCGGTAGATGTCGTCGGGGACGATGATTTTTTCCGCCAGCCGGTGGCCGGCGTCCTCCAGGCGTTCCACCAGCAGTTTGCCCGAGGCGTCGGTCGCCTCGGTACGGGTGTCGGAGACGGTGAGGACGGCGATGCGCAGGGGGACGAAGGATCGCTCGTTCATGATGGTTGCACTCCGGTCGGGAATCGTTATGCTAGCGCTAATTCAACCATATCATCTTCACCGATGGCACGTACCTTTCAAATCCGCCTGCGGGAACATCCCGAGATCCTGCTCGACAAGGCCTCCCGGATGGCGCGGGAAAATCAGGTCCACTTCATCGCCGATCAGATGGAGGGCCGTTTCGCCGGCAAGGGCCTGGAGGGCAGCTATCGCTTCGAGGGGGAAATGCTGATCGTCAGCGTTTCCAAGAAACCGCCTTTCGTCACCTGGAACATGGTGGAAAGGATGCTGCACCGATTTTTCGCCTGAGGGAGAGACGATGGCCAGGCACGCCCGGATCGAGGCGGTTTCCGTCGAAGACTATCTGGCCGGCGAGCAAATCGCTGAAATCCGCCACGAATACGTGGCCGGGCAGGTGTTCGCCATGGTGGGGGCCACCCGGGCCCACAACGTTGTGGCTGGAAACATTTTCGCCTTCCTGCGTCGCCATTTGCGCGGTACCCCCTGTACTGCCTACATCAGCGACATGAAAGTGCGGGTCGAGGCCGCCGACGCCTTCTATTACCCGGACGTGGTGGTCAGTTGCGAGCCGCTGACGCCGACGGCGACCTTCCTCAGGGAACCGGTGCTCATCGTCGAGGTGCTGTCGCCTTCGACGGAAACCGTCGACCGGCGCGAGAAACGCCTCAACTACCAGATGCTCGCCAGCCTGCGCGAGTATGTGCTGGTGGCCCCCGACGTCGTCCGGGTGGAAGTGTTCCGCCGCCGCGGCGAGGGATTCGGCGAGCTGGACGTGTACGAAAGCGGCGACGAGGCGGTCGTCCTCGAATCGGTGGACGTGCGGTTACCGCTGGCGGAGGTGTACGCCGAAGTGCTGTCCTGATCGAAGGGTACCGCAGAGACGCAGAGTGCGCAGAGTTCATTTCTGACTCGGCGTTCTCCGCGTCTCTGCGGTGAACGTCATACCTTACGATAGATCTCCGCCCCCTGGGCGAGAAATTCCTTCGATTTCTCCTGCATCCCTCGTTCGATTTCCTGTTCGGCGAAGTCGCGCACTTCCTGGGTGATCTTCATGGAGCAGAAGTGAGGGCCGCACATGGAGCAGAAGTGAGCCACCTTGGCCCCTTCCTGGGGCAGGGTTTCGTCGTGGAATGCCTGGGCCTTTTCCGGGTCGAGGCTGAGGTTGAACTGGTCGCGCCAGCGGAACTCGAAACGGGCTTTGGATAAGGCGTTGTCCCGGTACTGGGCCGCCGGGTGCCCCTTGGCGAGATCGGCGGCGTGGGCGGCGATCTTGTAGGTGACGATGCCCTCGCGCACGTCCTCCTTGTCCGGCAGCCCCAGATGTTCTTTGGGGGTGACGTAACAGAGCATGGCGGTGCCGTACCAGCCGATGTTGGCGGCGCCGATGGCGGAGGTGATGTGGTCGTAGCCGGGAGCGATGTCGGTCACCAGCGGTCCGAGCGTGTAGAAAGGCGCCTCGAAGCATTCGGCCAGTTCCTTGTCCACGTTCTCCTTCACCAGGTGGAGGGGCACGTGGCCGGGGCCCTCGATCATCACCTGGACGTCGTGCTCCCAGGCGATCCGGGTCAGCTCGCCCAGGGTCTTGAGCTCGGCGAACTGGGCTTCGTCGTTGGCGTCGGCGATCGAACCGGGGCGCAGGCCGTCCCCGAGGGAGAAGGCCACGTCGTAGGCCTTCATGATCTCGCAGATTTCCTCGAAGTGGGTGTAGAGGAAGCTTTCCTGGTGGTGGGCCAGGCACCACTTGGCCATGATCGAGCCACCACGGGAGACGATGCCGGTGACGCGGTTGGCGGTCAGGGGGACGTAGGCCAGGCGCACCCCGGCGTGGATGGTGAAGTAGTCCACGCCCTGTTCGGCCTGTTCGATGAGGGTGTCGCGGAAGATCTCCCAGGTGAGTTCCTCGGCCTTGCCGTCCACCTTCTCCAGGGCCTGGTAGATGGGCACGGTGCCCACCGGGACGGGCGAATTGCGGATGATCC
>Ga0256839_1005974_pt1 | contig 10967 bp, 11 predicted proteins | sample 354166metaG_FD_185968 | JGI IMG/M metagenome (GOLD analysis project Ga0256839, IMG submission 185968) | Hydrothermal vent microbial communities from Mid Atlantic Ridge, Atlantic Ocean - 354-166 | ecosystem: Environmental > Aquatic > Marine > Hydrothermal vents | place: Atlantic Ocean: Mid... | reverse complement strand
GCCTCAGGAATGCAGTAGCTTATTTGCTACCGCCGCATTTTCCTTCACCACATTTACCTTCCATTGCCTTTTTAGCCTCTGTTTTGGCTTTTTGTGTCATTTTATCACCACACTTACCTTCCATTGCTTTTTTAGCCTCTGTTTTGGCTTTTTGTGTCATTTTGCCACCACATTTACCTTCGCCACAAGCCCCGCTTTTCATTTTTTCAATACTATGCTCAGCACTTGTTTCCGCTGCATTTTGATAACCTGATGCTAAATCTTCTTGGGCAAATGGGTTATTGCCGGCACAGCCAGCCGTAAGTCCTGCGATTAAAGAGGTGCCGATAGCGAATTTAGTTTTATTAATGATTTTCATTATATTTTCCTGTTGGTTTTTATTTTAAAGTGCAGTGATATGTTTGATTTTGTTTGAACATCTATATATGAGTCGATAGTTAAGCTTTATCCTTACAAAGTGATTGGAGTTTTAATTTATATTGTATTTTTTTTCAATAATGCCGCCGCCTAAACAGATATCGGCATCATAAAAGACAACGGATTGACCTGGGGTAATGGCGCGTTGTTGCTCGGTAAAGATAACTTTTACTTTGTCGTTTGATAGCGGAATGACTTGGCACGGTTGATCTGATTGGCGGTAGCGCGTTTTTGCGGTACAGCGAATCGTTTCGGTCAGTACTTTATTACTGCACCAGTCCAGTTGGCTAGCTTCCAGTGTATTATGCAACATTAAAGGATGGTCATGGCCTTGGCCTACAATCAGGATGTTATTATCCAAATCTTTATCTAAAACATACCATGGTTCATCGGGTGCATTTTTTACACCACCAATGCCTAGTCCTTGGCGTTGGCCAAAAGTGTAATACATTAGGCCTGAATGCTGAGCAATATATTGCCCTTCCGGTGTGCGCATTTCACCGGGTTGCGTAGGTAAATAGCGTTGTAGAAACGCCTTGAATTTACGTTCGCCAATAAAACAAATACCGGTACTATCTTTTTTCTGGTGATTGGCAAAACCATATTTTTTGGCTAATTGGCGAATTTCGGTTTTATGTAAATGCCCAATAGGGAATAGCGTTTTAGATAAGGCGGCTTGTCCTAAGGTGTATAAAAAATAGCTTTGTTCTTTGCTGGGGTCTAGGCCTTTTAATAATTGAAATGCGCCATGTTGTTCGCCAACACGGGCATAATGTCCCGTGGCAATATACTCTGCGCCTAAGTCTTCTATGGCATAATTTAAAAAAGCTTTAAATTTAACATGTTTGTTGCATAGGATATCAGGGTTTGGCGTGCGCCCTGCGGCAAATTCAGCCAGAAATACTTCAAAAACTTCATCCCAATATTCACTGGCAAAATTAACCGTTTTTAATTCGATGCCCAAGGTATCGGCCACTTGTTGGGCATCTGCGAGATCTGCCAGTGCGGTGCATTCATCCGTTCCATCATCTTCATCCCAGTTCTTCATAAAAACGCCGGTGACTTGGTGGCCTTGCTCTAGTAATAATGCGGCGGTTACGGAAGAGTCTACGCCACCTGACATGCCGACAATAATATTTTTACTCATGAATCTTAATCTATAAACGTTTTTAATAAGCTCAGTGGGTGACGTTCGCCGCTTAGGTATTGCTCTACTGTGGTTAAAACTAACGGACTGCGTAGTTTATTTTTATGCGCCACCATTTCAGCATGCGTTAACCAATGGGTAGCGATGATACCGGTATCCAGTGCTTGTTCGGCCTGATGATTATGACATTTGCCAATAAAGCAAACCCTTAAAAAACTGGGTGAGTTGGCGTGTTTGCGCCAGAGCTGGATATTGAGTATTGCCTCGGGGGTAAATTGCCAAGCTGTTTCTTCATTGACTTCACGTTTTATGGCATCAATGAGGCTTTCGCCTGGTTCTAAGTGTCCTGCCGGTTGGTTAAAGGCCAGTCCTTGCGAGGTTTCTTCTTCTACCAAGAGGTAGCGTTGCTCATGTTCGATAACAGCGGCAACCGTTACATGCGGTTTCCAAACCATAATTTATCCATCTTTGTTAAAAAAGGGCTGTTGTATAATCAATTTAGGGCTATTATACTTTAATAATGATTGCAATTGAGGATTTCACCTCAATATTTAGTCACAGTATGTTCTATTAATTTCTATTTTAAAGTGTGTTAAGAAAATGAGTGATTTTAATCCCTCCAGAGATTACGATGATGGTTTAGCGGTGCAAGAGGCGAAGCCTAAATTAAAAAAACCGCCCCTATTTAAAGTATTGTTGCTGAATGATGACTTTACGCCTATGGATTTTGTCATTGAGATTTTAGTGGATTTTTTTTCCATGTCAGAAGAAGAGGCAACGCAAGTGATGTTGCGTGTACATACGCAAGGTAAGGGAGTTTGTGGTTTATTCTCTAAAGATGTCGCAGAAACGAAGGTTGAAATCGTCAATAATTATTCACGCGAGCATCAACATCCATTGATGTGTGCAATGGAAGAAGCGTAAGGAGCTTTGTATGTTGAGTAAAGATTTGGAAGTAACATTAAATTTGGCATTTGTTTCAGCGCATGAAAAACGGCATGAATTTATTACGGTAGAGCATCTGTTATTGGCATTATTAGATAATGCAACCGCAGTACAAGTGCTAACAATTTGTGAGTGTGATATTAATGTTTTACGAGGCGAATTAACTCAATATATTGATGAAACGATTAGTTTGCTCTCTGATACGGCGCGCCGGGAAACACAGCCTACTTTAGGTTTTCAGCGTGTTTTGCAAAGAGCGGTATTTCATGTGCAGGCCTCGGATAAAAAAGAGGTGGATGGTGCTAATTTATTGGTTGCACTATTTAGTGAGCAAGACTCGCATGCCGTTTACTTGTTAAACAAACAAGATATTCAGCGTTTTGATGTGGTGAACTATTTATCGCATGGTCTATCGCGTGCTGAAGAAGGTGCTCGTGAATCTAAAGAAAATGTAGGGGCGGCGGGTGCGGAAGCGGTTGAAAGTCCATTAGATAAATATGCCGTTAATTTGAATAAAGAGGCACTGGCAGGAAAAATTGACCCCCTTATTGGGCGTACTCAGGAGTTGGAACGTACCGTGCAGGTATTATGTCGGCGGCGTAAAAATAACCCCTTGTTGGTTGGTGAGGCAGGTGTTGGGAAAACGGCTATTGCTGAAGGCTTGGCCAAAAAAATTGTGGAAGAAGATATTCCGGAAATTTTACATGGCTGTGTGGTGTATTCCTTAGACTTAGGGTCTTTAGTGGCTGGCACTAAATATCGAGGGGATTTTGAAAAGCGTTTGAAAGCCTTAATGGGGCAATTGCAAAAAGAAGAAAATGCTATTTTATTTATAGATGAAATTCATACCATTATTGGTGCAGGTTCGGCATCTGGTGGGGTTATGGATGCCTCTAATTTACTGAAACCGGCATTAGCTTCCGGTGCATTGCGTTGTATTGGTTCTACAACTTACCAAGAATATCGTGGTATTTTTGAAAAAGATCATGCTTTGGCGAGGCGTTTCCAGAAAGTGGATGTGATTGAACCGACGGTTGATGAGACCTTTCAGATTTTAAAAGGTTTGAAAAGTCGCTTTGAAGAGCATCATGACCTTAAATATAGCGTAGAAAGTTTACGGGTAGCGGCAGAGTTATCAGCGCGACATATTACGGATCGTTTTTTGCCTGATAAAGCCATTGATGTTATTGATGAAGCAGGTGCTCGGCAACGTCTATTGCCTAATGAAGAACGCAATAATTTAATTGATGCCCATGAAATTGAGGAAATTGTTGCCAAAATTGCAAGGATACCTGCAAAATCGGTCTCGACTAATGATCAAGATAAATTAAAAAATCTTGAGAAAAACCTAAAGATGTTGGTATTTGGTCAAGACGAGGCTATTTCGGTATTATCCTCGGCGATTACTTTGTCAAGGGCGGGGTTGCGTGATGCTTCAAAAACAATTGGTGCCTTTTTATTTGCAGGGCCTACCGGAGTTGGTAAAACGGAAGTTACTAGGCAACTGGCTAAATTGCTGGATGTTGAACTGATTCGTTTTGATATGTCGGAATATATGGAAAGGCATACGGTATCTCGTCTGATTGGTGCGCCACCTGGATATGTGGGTTATGATCAAGGGGGCTTGTTAACGGAGCAAGTTAATAAGCATCCACATGCGGTTTTATTATTAGATGAGGTCGAAAAAGCGCACCCTGATGTGTTTAATTTGTTGTTACAGGTGATGGATCATGGCACCTTGACGGATAATAATGGCCGTAAAGCGGATTTTAGAAATATTATTTTGGTGATGACGACCAATGCAGGTGCAGAAGAGGGTAGTCGGGCTTCGATTGGTTTTACCCAGCAGGAGCACTCTAGTGATAGTATGCGTGTTGTCGAAAAATCATTTTCACCGGAATTTAGGAATCGTTTAGACGCTATTATTCAGTTTAGCCCTTTGGATATTTCGGTTGTTGGCTTTGTAGTCGATAAGTTTATTTTTGAACTCGAAACGCTGTTACTAGAGAAAAATGTTACGTTTAGCCTAGATGCAGAAGCCAGACTCTGGTTGGCAGAGCATGGCTGCGATCCTAAGATGGGGGCAAGGCCGATGGCGCGATTGATTCAGGATAAAATCAAAAAACCGTTAGCCAATGATTTATTATTTGGCAAGCTGTCTCAAGGAGGACATGTGCATGTGCTTGTGCAAGAGGGTCAGCTTGAGTTTACGATAACCAGTAAACAACTGAGTGTTTCTGAAAAAGAATAATGAGCCTTCCTTTTCTCATACGATGCGTTAAGCATGTGCTTAACGCATACGGAATGTAATACGCCCTTTCGTTAAATCGTAAGGGGTCATTTCAACTTTTACTTTATCTCCCGTTAAGATACGAATGTAATGTTTGCGCATTTTTCCGGAAATATGTGCGGTGATGACATGTCCATTTTCTAATTCAACCCTAAACATTGTGTTAGGGAGAGTTTCGATGATGGTGCCATCCATTTCAATTTGGTCTTCTTTTGCCATGTGTCTCGTTTAAATAATCTAAAAAATCTCATTATAATAGCATGAATATTTTTCTAAATACAAATGCCGGCTTTTGTTTTGAGAAATTTTAATGTCAAAGCATCCCAAAAATCAAGCGTGTGCCGATGACAATGGTCACGAGGCCAATAACGGATTGTAAACTCGTGTGCAAACGCGTGAGTCCTTTGGCTGAGTGTTTTAAGGGAATGGCAATCATGCAAGAAAGGGCGGCCATGCCGATGATTGAACCGATACCAAACATTAAAATATACAACATGCCCGTCATCACAGAATCTACTGAGTGCAAGGTCAGTATAATTAGTGCAGCCGAGCCTGCCATACCATGCATAAGGCCGACAAACAGTGCTTTTAATGGAAAGCCTGCAGGGTGTTCATGTTGATGCGCAAGCGAGTCGTGTGCTTGTTTGGCAGTATGTTTATGCGCATGAAAGTGTACTTTTTCACCATGCTGATGACTGTGAAAATGTATTTTATCGCGTATTAGTTTGTGGATAACATCAATTCCAAGCACGACCAGCATGACCCCGACAATAGATTCGAGTCCCATGACCAGATTTTCGGGAATGACGCTTTCGCTTAAAATAATAATGGAACTAAAGGCAAATAATGTCAGGGTATGTCCTAGTCCCCAGACCGCACCCTGTTTGATGGCACTACGTAGAGATGTGGTTTTGCTGGCAAGTGATGCCACAGCAGCAACATGGTCGGCCTCCAAAGCGTGCCGCATGCCAATTAAAAAGCCTAATGATAAGATACTGAACATGAAATTTTCCTATTGTTTATTTGCTTAAGAGTTGAAGGGTTAACGGCATTTTTAGCAAATTCTTGGTAATTGTTCGCCAACCAGCATATCCACAACGCGTTCGCCGCCAAAGAGTGTTGCCATAATTACCCGTGCCACCGGTTTTTCTGTGACTTCGGCAATGATGGCACTATGACGACCATCGGGGTGAGCGCGCATGACGTTTAATACTTGCTCAGCCGCTTGTGCAGGAATAATGGCTACAACCTTCCCTTCATTGGCCAGGTACAAGGGGTCTAATCCTAGAATTTCGCACATGCCACGGACTTCATCACGTATGGGAAGTGCGGTTTCTTTAAGCCGAATGCCAACCTGACTACTGTGTGCAAATTCGTTGAGCACTGTGGCAATTCCCCCGCGTGTCGCATCGCGCATACAATGAATATCCGGACAGACTTTTAGCATGGCGGCAATGAGTGAGTTTAACGGCTGGCAATCGGTTTCGATGCTGTTTTGTAATGCCATATCACCTCTGGCATCGACAATGGCGGCACCATGGTCACCAATATAACCATTGATTACAATCACATCACCTACTTGAGCACGATTTGCGGCAATATTAATCCCTGTGGGAATCACGCCGATGCCTGCCGTATTGATAAATAATTTATCAGCAGCCCCCCGCGGAACCACTTTAGTATCGCCCGTGACAATTTTAACACCGGCTAAATCCGCAGTTTGACGCATCGAGGCAGCAATGGTACGCAAGGTATCTACGGGTAAACCTTCTTCGATAATCATGCCGCAGGTTAAATATAAGGGCTGCGCTCCGCCGACGGCTAAATCGTTGACGGTACCGGTGATGGCTAATTTACCGATATCGCCCCCTGGAAAAAATAAAGGGTCAACAACGTAGGAATCGGTCGTCAGTGCGAGACGATGACCTAAAGCGTTCAGTGTGCTTAAATCAAAGCATGCTTGGTCTTCGAGTTTGTTAAGCTCGTGATTATCAAACGCACTGACAAAGACATCGTCTATTAGGTCACGCATTGCTTTACCACCACTACCATGTGCCATGGTGATAGTCTCAGCATGACATTTGCCGCTACGTTGACGAAGTTTTAGTTTAGCTGAATCGTTCATACACTCAGGGTCTCTCTTTTTTGTAATAATTCATCTAAATCACCAAAGTTATAATAGGCGGCACAAGCTCCTTCGGTAGAGACCATCAATGCCCCCATCGGTGTTTCAGGCTGACATTGTGTCCCGAATACTTTGCATTCCCACGGCCGGATAACGCCTTTTAAAACTTCACCACATTGGCAGGATTTAGGATCGGCAATTTTTAAATTAGGGAGGTTAAATTTTATTTCTGCATCATAATCGGCATAGTTTTCCCGCATTTTGACACCCGAGTGATCAATCGAGCCAAGACCGCGCCACTCAAAGAATTCACGTATTGTAAATACTTTTTCTATTGCATTTAAGGCTGGCATATTTCCTGCGGGTGGGACGATACGGGCATATTGATTTTCGACTAAACAGCGACGGCTAGCGATTTGTTTGACCAGCATCCAGATGGATTGCAGAATATCGAGCGGTTCAAAGCCGGCAATCACAAGGGGCTTGGCGTAATGTTCGGTAATAAAATGGAAAGGTTGTTCACCGACGACCATACTGACATGCCCTGGCGCTAAAAAACCATCAATTTGCATATCAGGTGAGTCCAGAATGGCTTTGATGGTCGGCACGGTGGTAATATGGTTGCAAAATAAAGAAAAATTTTGCACACCTTGTGCAGCCGCTTGTAGTACCGTTAATGCGGTGCTAGGCATTGTCGTTTCAAAACCGAGTGCAAAAAAAATAATTTGCCGATCTGGGTTTTTATGGGCTAATGCCAGTGCATCTAAAGGGGAGTAGACCATACGGATATCAGCCCCGTCCGCTTTTGCTTGTAAGAGACTTTTTTTTGAGCCGGGCACGCGCATGGCATCGCCAAAGGTGGTAAAAATAACATCAGGCCGTTCTGCCAGTGCCACACAGTCATCAACTCTCCCCATAGGTAATACACAAACAGGGCAACCGGGGCCGTGAATTAATTCGATCCAGTCAGGTAGCATCGGTTCTATGCCGTAGCGGAAAATAGTGTGCGTATGTCCACCACAAAATTCCATAAGCTGTAACGGTCTAGATGCCAGTTGCGGGATTTGTGTCTTTAACGCATTTATTTCTGCTATCAGTGCTTTGGCTTTTTCCGGGTCACGGAATTCATCAACATATTTCATTCATTTTTTTCCTGTTTAGGGCTCAGAAAACCACGTTGGTCTGCTAGTAAAGTATGTACTAAATCCCAGAGAATATGGTAGCAGGTGACATGTACTTCTTGCACACGGTGAATAGAATCGGTGGTAACGAGCAAGCAATAGTCCAGTAAACCACTGCTTTTCATTTCGCCGCCATCACCGCCGACAAAACCCAGTGTGATCATGTTACGTTCGCGCGCTTTGCGTAAACCCTGTATTAAGTTTGCGGAGTTGCCACTGGTGGAAAAAGCAACCAGTGCATCGCCTGTGCGACAGTGGGCATTGATTTGACGAGAAAAGACGTATTGCACGCCAATATCATTACTTACCGCAGACATCATGGCGGTATCCATACACAGATTAATCGCGGGTAATGCCGGTCTCCCTGTGGTGACAGGGTGCTGAAATTCCACGGCCAAATGTGCAGCATCACAACTAGACCCCCCATTGCCCATGGTAAAAAGCCGCCCTTGCTGACGATATACCTCGGCAATGGCCTGCGCTGCATCAACTAATAACGCGGCATTTTGGGCAAAAAAAGCCTGTTTTACCTCAATCGAATGTTGTGCTTTTTGCTGTATTGATTCAAGTAATGCGCTGTTTTCACTGACGGCATTCTTTTTTTCAGCATGCAAAAAAGGATAAAGTGCTTGTAAAGGCGATTTATCTTGTGACATATTCAAGAGCTCAGTGTTGTTTGGCTATCTTGCATCGCATCAATTTCTTGTTGTACTTCGCCGAGTTCATTGAGTAATGCTAGTGTTTTTTGTGCCTCGTCCGGATCAATGCGACTCATGGCAAAGCCCACATGCACTAGCACCCAGTCGTTAATGCATGCCTCGGGTGGGTGTGCTTCATCAATGATGCAGGCGATATTCACCGGACGTTTAACGCCTGCGACATTAACAGTTGCAAGTTGCTGGTTAGGGTCAATAATGTCGATAATTTGACCAGGGATGCCTAAGCACATAATGGTTTCTCCTTGAGGGTTTGGGCTAATGCGATGACTGCTTGACCTAAGGCCAGTCCGCCATCGTTAGCAGGAATTTCGTGATGACAAAGTACGGTATAGTGCGCCGCTTCGAGTTCTTGGCTGACTAACTCAAAAAGCTGACGATTTTGGAACACGCCGCCGGATAAGGCGATGGTTTTAATACTATATTGGGGATGGTGATGGTTAAGGTAATTCACCATCTGTACCAGGCCATTTGCTAAGCCTAAATGAAAGCGAGCCGCTATCACAGCTTGTGTTTGGCGGCTTTGTAAATCGTTTAATAAGGCTTGCCACATGGGCTGTGGATCTAATCGGGGAATAAGCTTAGGCTTGGCATGGTCAATATGAAAGTGATAAGCATGCTCTTTTTCTGCCCATAAGTGTTCAGGGGTGAGTAAGGCTTCTAGCTCAATAGCGGCTTGTCCTTCATAGTGATTTTTTTCACGGCAGAGACCAATGGCGGCAGCAACGGCATCAAAGAGTCGGCCACAAGATGAAGCCAGTGGTGAATTGATTTGTTTGTTAAGCATAGCATTAAGGGTGGCAATAGGTTTTTGCTCAAAAAATTGTAATAGCTCCAAGCCCTGATAGTCTGCTTGTAATTGTTGCCAAGAAAAAGCAGCTAGTAAATGCGCGTAGCTATTACGCCAAGGCTCTCGCATGGCTTGCGCCGCACCGATAAGAGCCACTGCTTTAAAACTTGCTAGGCGTTCACATGAATGGTAATCGGCGAGTAAAAACTCCCCGCCCCAAAGCGTGCCATCTTGTCCCATTCCCAATCCATCTAAAACAATGCCTAGTACTTGGCTTCCCTCTAAAGGCCAAGCATTGTCAGCAAGACACGCGGCAAGATGGGCGTGATGATGAGGGACATTGATAAGGGGTAATGCCTTATATTCTGCTGTTTCTCGTCCAAGTTGACTCGAAAGATAGTCGGGGTGTGCATCCACCGCAAGTAGGCTGGGTTGATGGTTGAACAAATGTGAGTACAGTGCCAAATTTTTTTCATAATCCAGCAAGGTGTTTATATTTTCCAAATCGCCGATATGTTGCGATAGGATAGCTTGGGCGTTTTTAATCAGGCAAAAAGTATTTTTAAGTTCACCGCCGAATGCCAGCACGGTTTGCGGGTGCTTAAATCCATCAGGTAAACTCAGCGCGAGCGGGGCATAACCTCGGGCACGGCGTAGCGTTTGTTTGCGTTGCTTGATTATGCGTACTACCGAATCATCCAGCCGTTGCAAAATGGCACGGTCGTGCATTAAATAAAAATCGGCCAGCCCTTCAAGTTGCGTACGTGCCTCGGCATTATCAATACATTGCGGCTGATTGCTTAGGTTGGCTGAGGTCATGACGATAGGGTAAGGAAAGCCTTGTAATAATAAATGATGCAATGGCGTATAAGGGAGCATAAGCCCTAAAGTATTCTGATTGGGGGCGATTGACTCAGGCAGTTGACAGCTTGCTTGACGTGCCAGCAAAACGATGGGGGCAGCCGGTGATTGCAGTAAGGCGATTTCGGCAGGGTTTAGTATGCAGTATTGACGAATAATATCGAGGTTAGCGGCCATTAATGCAAACGGTTTGGCATCGCGTTGTTTATTGGCACGCAGGCGTGCAACCGCTTGATGGTTGTGGGCATCACAGGCAAGGTGAAAGCCGCCAATGCCTTTGATGGCGAGAATAGAACCTTGTTGTAACAGTTGTTGTGCTTGCGCCAATATATCCATGTCCGTATTCGGCGAAATAGGGGGTTCTAGCCATAGCTTTGGGCCGCAGTCGGGGCAGGCATTCGGTTGTGCATGAAAGCGACGATTGGCAGGATTATCATATTCAGCCTGACACTTTGAGCATTGCTTAAAGTCCGCCATGCTGGTATGGATGCGGTC